>Ga0209567_10001530_pt1 | contig 11739 bp, 7 predicted proteins | sample COG_12_FD_184756 | JGI IMG/M metagenome (GOLD analysis project Ga0209567, IMG submission 184756) | Pelagic marine sediment microbial communities from the LTER site Helgoland, North Sea, for post-phytoplankton bloom and carbon turnover... | ecosystem: Environmental > Aquatic > Marine > Neritic...
CGGGCGATCGCTCCGTAGGCGCCATCCACGTGCAGCCAAAGGTCCTCTCGCTCGCAAAAGTCGGCGAGGTCGTGCAGCGGGTCCACCGCTCCGGTGTTCGTGGTGCCGGTGTTGGCGATGACGCAGAAAGGCACCAGACCCGCTTCGCGATCGGCGCGCACGGCGGCCGCCAGCGCATCCGTGTCCAGACGCCACTCGTCGTCGCTCGCGAGCCGGCGCAGGTTGGCCTCGGGGAAGCCGAGGATTCGCAGGGCGCGCGACACCGCGGTATGGGTCTGGTCCGAGGTGTAGGCTGTGCCCCGGGCAATCTCACCGCGCACTTTCTCGTGTCGGGCCACAGCCAGCCCGATCAGGTTCGCGACCGATCCGCCACTGGTGAGCACGCCGCTCGCCTCGTCTGCGAGGCCGAGTCCCTCCTTGAGCCACTCCAGGACAACCAGCTCGACTTCGCTCGGACCGGCCGATTCGATCCACGTCCCCTGGAAGAAGTTGCAGCCGCTGGCCAGCCAGTCCCCCAGGACGCTCGCGAATGTCGGCGAGCTGGGGATGAAGGCGAAGAAGCGGGGGTGGTCGATCTTCCCGGCGAAGGGCTCCACGTCACGCCAGAACCGCCCCATGATGGACTCGATGTCTTCGCCCTCCCACGGCAGCGGCTCCCTCAGGCGGGCTTCCATCTCGACCCGCGTGGCCAGCTGCGCCGTTCTGGACTCGGGCAGGTTTTGCCAGCGCTCGACGATGCGATCGACTACCTCGTAGCCGAGCCGCCGCATCGTCTCGGCATCCACTTCCAGGGGCGCCGGGCCGGTACCTTCGGGTGGCGGAGGGGGGGTGATCGGGCTCAGCGCCGGTCGACCACGAGTGTCGTGTTGTGGGGAAGGGTCTCTATTCCGCTCGTCTCGTCCTGCACCGAGATGTGCATCGTGTAGTCTCCGGAAGGCGATTCGCTGAGATCGAGACGAATGTAGCCGCTCAACTTGCCGTACGGATTGGCGGGAGAGTCACCCTTGTACTCGAGAGTAAACGGATCTCCGTCCTCGGGCTCGAGGCGAACCGTGGTCACGTACTTGCCGCCAGCCGTGAGGCCGTAGACCTCGTAGTAAACGTGGGCGATTCCGTCCCGGCCGGTGTTGTGGAGAGGGCTGGGTCGCATATATACGCCGCCGCCCACCGACCAGTCGCCGGCGGAGTCCGGAGCGATCGCCACATCGGAGAGCTGCGGCACGTTGCCGTCGAAGAGGGCGACGCTGAGTGCGGAGCGATGGAAATTGCCGATCCGAGCCTCGGAACCGGGCCTTCGTTTCGCGTCCTGCACCAACAGTGTGTAGCGGTACTCGCCGGGCGACAGATCGATCGGTATGCGCACCGGAATTCCCGCGCTGGCTGGCAAGCGCTCGGCGCTGGCTACCTCGATCGTCTTGGTCCCGCGCGAGTAGCGGCTTAGTTGGTCGATCAGACCGATCACCGTTTCGAGCCTATACACGAAGCTCCCGTCCTCGAGCGAGTCCGGGACCAGTCTGTCGGCACTGACGATTCCGTTCAGCCATACGGCCGATACGCCAGGACGCTCACTGCGGAACTGCAGTTCCTCAACCATCATCCGAAGCTGGGGATCGACGTTGGGACGCTCCGGCACCGAGTCGACCGCGAAGCTTGCGTCCATCCACATCCAGGCCTGCTCCTCGGTCAGCTCCCGCTCCACGGCCAGTGCGGACTGGCCGCCCGTGGCGAGTCCCGTGGCCCCGAGGCTCGCGTCGTATCGCATCATGTAGGCCATCTGCTCGTAGCGGGAATCCAGCCCGCCGCGGGAGATGTAGAGATCCTTGAGCACCAGATAGGCGTACCGCCCGGAAACGAAACTCCGGTTCGCGTTGATCGGCGTCAGCACGCCTACGCCACCGCCGACCGTCGAGGCATCCGGATTTCCGCACGCGTAGACGTCGCCGAGATTCTCCAGCAGCCACCAGTCGTCCGTGCCTCCGAAGGTCGAGAAGTGGTACATGCGGGTGCCGCCGGGATAGTAATAGGCCCAGCTCTCGTTGGGCTGGTAGCACTCGGCGCTCACGATGTTGGCGTCGATACTTACCGCTCCGCCGAAGCTGGTGCGGCGATCGGGCTCGCCCATGCGCAGGTAGACCAGGCCGCGGTCGTCGAAGATCGTCTTGGCCGGCCGGCCCAGCCGGGTCGAGAACGTCGGCCCCTTCTTTCCGGACCTCCGCAGGAAGCTGCCACGCGCGACCTGGAGGCGGGCGTAGTGCTGGGACAACCGCGTATCACGCCTGACCAGGGAGGCGGCCGCGCGCTCGTTCCAAAACCGGTCGAGCGCGCCGCACAGGTCCCGCTCACCGGGCGGCAGGGTGAGGAGCCGATCCCAGTATTCGTTCTCCGGCGGCGTGGCGAGCGCTTCGATGTCGAGCCAGTACTCGATCGAGCTCGCCTGGTCCGCCTCCAGACAACCCTTCCAGTACGCCGCGGCGGCCGTCACGGGCTCGTGGACCATGAAGCCGATCCGTGCCTGGTCCAGCAGCAGCAGACCGGCGGGCGCCCCCTCGCGCTCGGCCTGGCGCAGCGCCAACTCGGCTTCCGCCGCTTCGCCGGCCTTCAACCACAAACGGGTTACGGCCAGGTAGTCGTAGCCGCTGACCGGACCGCCGGATTCGCGGTCCCAACGCTCGAGCAGCGACTGCACCTCGGCCGAGTCCGGTCTGGAGCGTACCTCCAGCGTCTTCGACAGCTTGTCGGCCAGCTTCTTGTTGCCCGAGGTCGTGAGATCGGAATGAACCTGACCCGGCAGCGCCTGAGCGGCGACGGCCGAGATCGGCAGTTGGGTGGCCAGCAGACCCGCAATCACCGCGGCCCACCAGGTGCGGCCCACAGGCGTCAACAGCCGGCGACCGACAACCTCCATCAGCCGGCGCCCGCTCCGAGGCGCGCCGACGGCTCGCGCACCTGAAACTCCCTCGAGCGTACCTGAAGGTTGATTCGCCGGGGAAGACTGGTCTCTCCCGTAGTAAGATCCGTGATCTTCACGGTCACCTGATAGAGCCCGGGCAGGGTGTTGGTGCCGAGCTTGAGGTGCTGTGCGCCACGCACCGGTGTATCCGGATCGATCGGCACCGGTCCGCTGTACTGGAGCTGGAACGGCCGATGGGCTCCGCGGAGTCGTCGGTCCATGAACGACTGCGACTCGGCACTCTGCATCTGCACCTCGACCCGGTAGCGGGCACCGGGTGTGAGACCGTAGGCCTCGAAGTAGATGTACGGGCTCGCATCGACATGCACGACGTGGGAGGCGTTCAGCTTGAGGCGGATGCCCGGCAGCGGCTGCCAGATTCCGGGCGTGTCCGAGGCGACGGCCAGATCACTCAACACGGGTCCCGGAACCTCGTAGCTGGGGACGATGAGCTCGCCTTCCTTCACGTTCGTGGCAACTGGCTCACGGTTGCGATCGCGGACCTCGATTCGAAACCAGTACGTGCCGGGCGGAACTGTGACGGGCGCCTGGAGACCGAAACCCTGGTCGCTCTTCAACCGCGACGGATGCACGTAGCGGAGCTCATCCGTTCCCGTCGCGACGCGCTCGCCGTTCTGGTCGTAGAGTTCGTACTGCATGGCCAGCGAGTACAGCCAGCCGCCCGAAGCGGGCCTGGGCTGACAGCGGCCGGCATCGACATTGATCGCGGCCCACACCGTGATCACGTCACCCGAGCCGCGCAGGAACCGGAGGTGCTCCCAGTCGATCGGGAACGGTCCGCCCGAGTGAGTGCCGCTGCTCGGCGGCGCCAGCTTGACGATGCCGATCTCCGGCTGTGGTTGCTCCGCGTCGGAGACACCCTCGGCGGGTGGCTTGGCGGCAACGTCCGTCTGCTGCGTCACGGATGGGGAGGCCAGAAGCGGCGCGCTGCCGGCCAGGGCGGGTGCGACGATCAAACCGGCCAGGATCCCGAGTGGCGCCAGAAGCTGGCGCACTCCGGCCCCGGGGCCATTTACACCTCCGAAAACGTCGGTATCAGGCCCCCCGATGACGGTGGAACGCGACGACCTGGGCCGCCGGGCGCTCCCTGACCGATGGAGCTGCATTCACACTCCTGTGCGGGGGCGGATGGTGCTGCATGAAGCTCGGACTCGCGACCGCGCGCGGGTACTTCTTTGCAACCCTGAGTGTCTGGCATTGTTCCGCAAAATTACGCCGCGGAAGACACTTCAAGGGCTGATTGGCACCTTCACGTGCATGTACGGTGTTCCCCGCCAGCTCACCCACGGCCCACCCTGGTCGGGATGGTCGGGCAGGGCGCCCAACCCGGTCGTGTCCTGAAAGATCAGAATCACGTGTGGGGGCTCGATGATCCAGGATTCGCCGTCGAGCGGGCGGATCAGGTATGGATCGGTACTGCTGGCCGTCACCCCGCCGCGGAGCTTGTATCCGACTCCGAGCCCGCGGTGACTGAACGATTCTCGTCCCATGAAGGCGCCGCTGGCCCATCGCTGGGCCACCGAGTTGAGACACACGGGATCATCGACCGGCGTGATCGGATCGTCCGGCACGCACACCCAGCTGTTGGTGCCGGCACGGATCGGCAGCATCGGTCCGCCGACTTCGGCCGACCGATCGATGTAGGACGCGTCGTCAGTGATTGATACGGGGCCGGCCCGCCGAGCGTCTGCGATCTTGCGCGCGATGCTCGCCGAGTCGCGGCCCGTCTTCGGCGCCTGTACGCCCCTCACGTCCAGTTCGCGATCCGTGTACCGAACGAGTCCGGTCGAGTCCTCGACCGGGGTCGTGGCGATCGGGAGACCGGAGGACGGGGTCGCCGTGCCGTCCGTCGTGGAACCAGAATCCGCGCTGACGGCGCTGTCCTGCCCGCCGTCCGCGCATGCCGCCAGCCCCGCCATCCCCGCCAGACCGAGAAATACGCCGAGGCCGACCGCTGCCAGCGGCGAACGACCGCTATTCGAACTCACCCGGTACCGCCTCACGCATTCGCGCCTCGAACTCCTCGGGAGATTGCATCTGCTTCAGGTCGAGCTCGAAGTCGGGCACCTCGGCCGGCTTCAGCTTCTCGATCAGCTCGCGTGCTTCTCTCGGCGACAGGCCGTGGGCCTTCAGCTCGTCCATCGCCAAGTGCTTACCCTCGGCCCGGGACGTCACCCCATCCGAATCGGACTCGAGCAGATCACGCAGCACTTCCAGCTCGCCATGACTCATGTGCGTGCCGCATACCTCGTAGTCGACCCACGCCTCGTAGCTGATCGGCGCCACCCTTTTCAGCATGCCAGCCATCACGTTGCCGTACTGCTGAATCTCCCACTGAGCGTGCGGATCGACACGGAGCGTCAGGAAGTGGAACAGATTGTGGAGGTCGATCTTCCAGTACCACTGCGTATACGTCGAAAGTGGCAGCTCGATCCGGGCCAGCTCCCTGGCGACTTCCTCGCCCACCAGCCAGCGGTATGTATCAGACGCCGAGTGCCGCGCGGCTTCCCAGCGCTCGATCGTCTCGCGATACAGTTCGGGCGAGGTCTCGTCCGCCCTGCCCTGCCGATTGCTGGCGCTCTGGACCGCGAAGTTCTCCCCTTCGGGTGTATAGAAGAGTAGCGGCATAAGACTATAGCGCCCACTGTACTCATTCACTGAGTTGTGGGTGACAATCCCGTTCGCGATGAAGTTGTGGTGCGGACCCTCGACTTCCAGGTCGTACGTCTCCTTTTCTCCGACATACTCGATGCCGACGATCTTGACCAGCCGTGAGCGGGTGAGTTTGTTCCAAGCGACCCGAGGTCGCTTTTTCCACTCCGTACGGACGGGGGGACCTCCCAGTCTCTCCACATAGGCGAGTTCGTCACCCGCAATCTCATGATGGCAGGCAGCGCAGAGGGTCGTCAGATTCTCCTCACTGCGCGCGCGTGTGGGGTCGGCCCAGACCGGCACGATGTGATGGCAGTGGAGCTCGTTGGCGCGCAGGTGACAAAGTTGACATGTCCAGCTGTTCCTGCGGTGGATCTTTGCCGCTATCTGCGTGGTCCAGCGACCGATAGACTCACGATCCGATGATACTCCACCTCTCCAGAAGTTGGACGCGGAACCACCGCGCGATCGTTGATTCGCCTCGACCCACTCGTCCGAAAGCTCTCGTGGCCCCAGGATGTAGCGTTTTCCTTTGTTCCAGGGCATGTCCTCCTCGTTGAACCGGCCCCTTTCATTGCGGGTCGCAATGTCGTGAACTTTGATCCACTTTCGGATCGTGTGAACGCTACAGTTACATATTTCCGCGATCTGTGCGGCGGTAAAACGCTTCAGGTTGTATTGCTGATCGAGCCATTCACGATCTCGATACAGCGCTGGCGCCGCGACCTCGGTTCCGTTGACATGCAGATAATGGTCGCCCTGCTTCCAGACAGCTTTTCCGGCCTGCTCCCGCAGTCCAGTCGCCCTGGCGAGCGTCTGCCATCCGTCCGCGAATAGAAAGCGGTGGTCCCTCGTCGCCTCGATCGTCTTCCCGTCGGCGAGTATCACCCGAAACACGGGCTTCGGCCCGTTCTTGAAGACGTCGACTATCCGTGTGTGCTGAATGTCTCGGCTATCTTCGTTCAGCTGCCGTAGTTTCATGCGCCGAATGACGTCGCGCTTATGGAAGGGATTTCGCTGCTTGTCAGTACGTGTCCGATTCCGGGTAGGCTGGAACCGGGCCCATAGGTCCTCGATGACGACTTTGTGAAGCTGATTCCCGCGCCGTTGGATGCCGCCAGGCAGGTCAAAGTAGATCTCGGTGCCCTCGGCCAGGCAGGCCGTTCTGTGCCGAATCCACTGACGCGCTACGAACATCGGCATCGCGCAGTGGAACTTGAGTTCGACCATCTCGCTCGGCGTCGTGTGCCGGTGCCGGCGTAAGTACCGGACGAGTCCACGCGTCATGCTCCGCTTTCGGGTCCCGTAGCCGTAGCTGACCCGGGCGGCGTGCTCGATGCTTTCGTCACTGCCCATGTAGTCGACCAGCGACACGAATCCGTGGTCGAGGACCGGGAAGTAACCGCCGAGGATCTCCTCGGCGGCCGGAACGGTGAGCCGTTTGGTTTCCGCCATGTCAGCAGGTCGCAGGGATACTAGACGTCGAGATTTCGGACGTACTTGGCGTTCTGCTCGATGAACTCCCGCCGCGGTTCCACATCCCCGCCCATCAGGCGCTCGAACAGCTGGTGCGCCTCGGTCGCCTCTTCGATCGTTACACGAAGCAGGGTTCGTTTCTCGGGGTTCATCGTGGTTTCCCACAACTGCTCGGGATTCATTTCGCCGAGACCCTTGTAGCGCTGCACCGAGATGTTGCCCTTCTTCTTGTCACCGTTGAGTCGAGCGATGATCTCGTCCCGCTCGGGCTCGGTATAGCAGTAGAACTCGGTCTTGCCCCGGTGCACCCTGAACAGGGGCGGCTGCGCGATGTAGATGTACCCGGTCTCGATCAGCTCCCGCATCTGCCGGAAGAAGAAAGTGAGCAGCAGCGTACGGATGTGGGCTCCATCCACATCGGCGTCGGTCATGATGATGATCTTGTGGTAGCGGGCTCCGGCGAGATCGAAATCGGGGCCGATGCCGGCGCCGATCGCGGTGATCATGGCCCGGATCTCCTCGTTGCCGAGGATCCGGTCGATGCGTGCTCTCTCCACGTTGAGGATCTTGCCGCGGAGCGGCAGGATGGCCTGAAAGCCGCGATCGCGACCTTGCTTGGCGGAGCCGCCCGCCGAGTCGCCCTCGACCAGGTAAAGCTCGGAGATCGAGGCGTCGCGACTCGAGCAGTCGGCCAGCTTGCCGGGCAGGATCCCGGTCTCGAGGGCGGACTTCTTCCGGGTCAGGTCGCGCGCTTTGCGCGCCGCCTCGCGGGCCCGCGCCGCCTGCAGAGCCTTGTCCACGATCGTACGCGCGGCCGATGGGTTCTCGGCCAGCCAGCTTCCCAGCTTGTCGTTGACCTGACTCTCGACGATGCCCCGGACTTCGCTGTTGCCGAGCTTGGTCTTCGTCTGCCCCTCGAACTGCGGCTCCATGACCTTGACCGAGAGGATGGCCGTGAGCCCTTCCCGCGCGTCATCGCCGCTCAGTCCGGGGTCGCCCTTCTTGATGAGATTGTTCCGGTCCGCGTAAGCGTTGATCGTGCGCGTGAGCGCCGCCTTGAACCCGGTGAGGTGGCTGCCACCTTCGTGCGTGTTGATGTTGTTGACGAAGGTGAACGTGTTCTCGTTGTATCCGTCGTTGTACTGCATCGCGAGCTCGACCTCCGTGTCGTCCTGCGAGCCGGCGATGTATACGACCTGTGGGTGGAGCGGTGTCTTCTTCCCTCGCAGGTAGGTGACGAACTCCTCGATCCCGCCATCGAAGTGGAATGTGTCCTCCCGCTCGCTGTCTTCACGCTGATCCCTGAGGATGATGCTGGCGCCACGGTTCAGGTACGCGAGCTCCCGCAGTCGGCTGGAGAGCATCTCGAAGTTGTATTCGAGGACGGTGAAGATCTCCGAATCCGGCTTGAAGCTGACGGTCGTCCCGGTCTCTTTGGTCTTCTCGACCTTCTCCAGCTCGCTCTTTTTGATGCCACGTTCGAAGTGCTGGCGCCACAGAAACCCGTCTCGGCGCACTTCGACGGTCAGCCACTCGGAGAGCGCGTTGACGACGGAGACACCCACGCCGTGCAGACCACCGCTGACCTTGTAGCTCTGCTTGTCGAACTTCCCGCCGGCGTGCAGGCGTGTCAGGGCGAGCTCGACCCCGGGGATCTTCTCCGTCGGGTGCTTGTCCACGGGAATGCCGCGCCCATCGTCCGAGACCGTGATCGAGTCATCGGGAGCGATCGTGACCTCAATCTCCGAGCAGTGGCCCGCCATCGCCTCATCGATCGAGTTGTCCACCACTTCGTAAACGAGATGGTGCAGACCACGCGTCGAGGTGGACCCCACGTACATCCCGGGCCGTTTGCGCACGGCTTCCAGGCCCTTGAGAACCTGGATCTGTCGGGATGTGTAATCAGCCTTCTTCCCGTCGCCCTTCTTGGCGTCGGTCGTCTTGGCCTTGGCTGTCTTTTCCTTGACTGGCTTCTTCTCCGCCACTACCCCACTCACTTTCGCCATCTCAGGCTTTCCCTCCACCCCTGCGTTTGGGCCGGCCGGAGCCCCCTCCGGCTTGCACGAACACGATCTTCTCGATCCGGCCACTGGTTCGGCCGGCATTCACGCGCCGCAACAGCTCGCGGCGCATCATGGTCAATTCCATCATCCACGCGGCACTCTTCACCTCCACGAACAACGTGCGCTCGTGGACTTTCAGCGGCCGCGCCACTCGGGCGATGTGCTCGCCCACCACGTCATCCCATTCACCGATCGCTGCGGCGCGATCGACGCGTTCGCTGATGCGAAGGCGGTCGAACAGAGCCGAAACGAGACCGCCCACCTGCTCAGGGCGACCCGGTTTCACGGGTTCAGCTCTCCGTCGCGGATTTCCCATTCCGACATCCGTCCGTTGCGCAGCGGGAGGTCCGGGCGCTTTGGCGCCGTGAAAATGACCTGACCCGATCTTCCTCGGTCCAATAGCTCGACCACTCGCTCCGAACGGCTGTCATCCAGCTCCGCGAGCACATCATCAAGCAAATAGAGCGGTTCTCTGCCCTGCCGGGCCCGCAGGCTGTCGGCCTCCACCAGCCGCAGCGCGATCGCCGCCGTACGCTGCTGTCCGCCGGACCCGAAATGCCGGAGCTCGTGGCCATCGCCTTCGCCAGGCGGACTGAACAGCTGCAGATCATCCCGGTGTGGTCCGACCATCGTCACCCCCCGGCGCCGCTCTCGATCGGCGCTCGCCGCCAGCTCCAGCCCGAAGCGCTCCGCCCAACCAGCGATCCGGTCGGCGGCGGGAAGCATATCATCCGCTCCTGGCGCTTCCTCTCCCTCATCTCTCGCCGGCGCCTCGATCGAGGGTCGGTACCGCATGCGGCTGCCGCCTTCGCCGCTGATCGCGCGATAGTAGCCGTCGAAAGCGTCGGCCCACGTGGCGACCCAGCGTTCCCGAACCGCCATGATCTCCGACCCCGCTTCGATCAGACGCTCGCTCCACGCGTCAACCACACCCGCCGGGTCCAACCTGCGCAGCGCCTCGTTCCTCTGGGCCAGCACCGCCCGGTAGCGTCGCAGCGCCTCCAGGTACCCGGGCGCCGCGAGCGAGAGCGCGATGTCCAGAAACCGACGCCGGAACTCCGGTGCGCTTCGGACGATCTCCACGTCCCCGAGACTGAACACCACGGCGCCGAAGCGACCGATCGCCTCCGACATGCTGCCGGCCGCGAGGCCGTTCACCTCGACCTTCTTGCGGCTTCCACGGCGCTGGTAAGCGGCCGCCAACTGCACTTCTTCGCCGTCGAGCGAGAGCGTCGCTTCGAGGCGAAACACGTCCTCGCCGAAGCGCACGAGCTCGGCGTCTCTCGATCCTCGGAAAGACCGAAAAATCTCGAGATAGTAAATGGCCTCGAGGAGGTTCGTCTTACCCGAACCGTTGGGGCCGATGATGGCGACGCCGTCGGGCGGGAACTCGCACCTGAGCTCAGCGAAATTCCGGAATTGGCTGAGCTCGAGCCGTCCCAGACAGGCTGATTTGGCTTCAGGTGCGGCCAGCGTCTCAACGGCTCCCGATGGATTCATTCTCGACCCTCAAAATAGCCCGAAAACCCCTGTTTTCGCAACGAATTACGGTACATCCGGCCTGTCCGGGCGGCGCTTCCGGCAGCTCTGGCGCCGGTCGAGGGATGCACTTGTGTAAACGTGTGTCAGGCAGCAGCTTACGCCGCCTATGTTTGTACCCCGTTGGCACCTCGGAGTTTGGGCTCTCATCCTCGTGGCGAGCGCGTCGCCGCCGGTGGTGCCGGAGGCCCTTGCTCAGACGCTCGAGGCCCCCCGATCCCTCGTTCTCCTGACTCCGCGCGAGGCCGTCGTACACCCCGTCTACAGGCTGCCCCGCGACTTCGCGCCCGGGCTCAGGGAGCACCGCGCGGCCGCTGTCGCCATCACCTATCGAGGCCCGAATCCGTGGATCGCCGCGCCAATCGGATTGGCCTGGCTGATCACTCTGGACTCCGCCGTGAAGGAATGGTCGCAGACGGGCTGGCAGGGCGAGGTCGGCCATGATATCGCCCGCCTCGGGGACAAGCTCGGAGAGGGTGAGATCATGTTCTTCGTGGCGGGAGGATCACTCTTCGTCGGCGCTTTCGGCGGCACCAGCGGCCTGGAACGCGCCAGCGCGGTGATCGCCGGGATGCTGGCCGGGCCGATCAACAACGCGGTGCTCAAGTTCATCACCGGTCGAACGCGCCCCAACAGCACCAACGACCCGTTGGAGTGGCGGCCTTTCAGCGGGGGCAAGTCGTTTCCGTCCGGCCACGTGTCGGTGCCGTTCAGCATCGCCGGAGCACTGGACGCGGCGACCGGTAACCCCGTGGTCGCGTACCCCTTCTACCTCGCGGGCGCGCTCACCGGCTTCGCCCGCATCTATGACAACGTGCACTGGTTCTCGGACGTGGTCGCCAGCGCCGTGATCGCCTCGATCGTCTCGAGAAAGGCGACCCACGCGGTGCTCGATGCGTGGGGCCAGGAGCCCGGTCTCGGGAAGAGCGGAGATGGACGCGACCCGGGCGATGCGCGGCTTCGCTACCAGCGCCCGACGGGCGTCCACGCGTCGCTGATCGCCACCGGCACCACGCTGGGCGTGAACCTCACCTTCTA
>Ga0209567_10001531_pt1 | contig 11736 bp, 8 predicted proteins | sample COG_12_FD_184756 | JGI IMG/M metagenome (GOLD analysis project Ga0209567, IMG submission 184756) | Pelagic marine sediment microbial communities from the LTER site Helgoland, North Sea, for post-phytoplankton bloom and carbon turnover... | ecosystem: Environmental > Aquatic > Marine > Neritic...
AACATCGGTAATCAGGCTGAACAGCTTGCGCTGCTGAGATAGCGACAGAGAGCGAAATACCACCGACAGATCGGCCGCATGGGTTTTGTTCACTATCTTGCCAAGATGGCTTACAGCACCCCGACGCAGAAGTCTTTTAATGCTTTCAACCAGTATTCTGTTGCGATCGGTGGACATGTCAATAGCTCGTTAGCTTTATATTAAATACACATTGCGAAAGTTTTGGTGTCAAGATTTCAGGCCTGGAAAGGTTACGGCAAATTTATCGTCACTACCTCCCCGCTTTTTCCGGAAAGGGGCACAGGTTTATCATTAAGCGTGAATTTTACGCCCCCGGAATTGCCGATTAGCAGGTTATATCCGGACAAGGCTTCAAGCTCAAGTTTGTCCCCGGAGGTTAACGTGTACTCTTTGGAATCCTTTTCATCGATGATGACCTTCAACCAAGTATCTTCCAGCACCGTGATTTTCAATACCAACTTCTCGGCCACCGGCTTGGCTGTTTTGGCATCCGAATCAATTTCCTGCTGTTTCAGGGAATCTGCCGGTTGCGACATGTCGGCAGGAACCTTTTGCTCATGGGGTTTACTCGTATCCGGTTGGTTGTGAAAAAAGGCAATGCCGAATATGGACAACGCCATGATGCCTGCAAGCAAAATAATGGATAACAAAAGCTTCCACCACATTCTGGGAGCCGATTTGCCGATAAAGCCTTCAGACACAGCTATTTTTTGGGCGACATTAAGGCGTGATTCATATCGGCGAACCGCTTCATCACCGTCTGCACCAATGGCGGCGGCAAAGGACCGCAAAAAGCCTTTTACAAAAACCTCGGCCGGCAATCTTCCAATATCCTCCTGTTCAATCATCGAAAGATTGTCAAGCCCGATGCGGGTTTGGGCAGAAATTTTTTCCAAACTGACCTTCTTTTCCAACCTGATGGCTTGAAGATAGCGTCCGAATGATAGAGAGTCGTGGTCAGGTTTCATGGCAAAATACCAAGCCGTTTAGAATTTTTATTTTATTTTTATGGCGAAGCTCTCTCGAAAATTACCAATCAGCAAATCCATTCGTTTGGAATCATGGAATAGTGGAATATTGGAATGATGGGTTGTTTGAAATCGGATTGAATGCCATTTTATATAAAAAAGATCTTATCCGAAGTTTTCCCCAGTATTCCATTATTCCAGCATTCCAAAAATTTGCGTCTATGATCTCGATTAAAGCGACCTCCGAAACAAATTGGTCACAATATGAACTATGGCGCCTAATTGATTATCCTGATGTGGGACCTGGCCCGCAACTGGTCAAGCCATTCCTGATATTTATTATCTACAAATTCGTTGTAAAGTAACTCTTCAATTTCTGATTCCACTGCCTCAGGGGATTTGGCCTGAAATTCTTCGATTTTCTGAATGTAAAGAATCTGATAGCCAAAGTTGGTATCCAGCACGCCCGAAAACCCGCCGATTTCCATTTTTTTAACAACCAATCGCAGTTGCTCCGATAATTCTTCCAGGCGGTACAATCCCAGGTCTGTTCCCTGTATGGCGGACGATGAATTTTTTAGCTCATCGACCAGAGATTCAAAGGATTGGCCCTGTTTGAGTTTTACTAAAATTGCTTCCATCTGGTTGCGAGCATTGTTTCTTTCTGAATTGCCACTGCCGCTTGACACTTTTATAAACATATTCCAGAGGTAGTATTTTTTTTCTCCGGCGTACTTCTCCCGATGACTATCATAGTATTCTTTTATATCTTCTTTGGTGATTACGATTTTGGATTTGACCTCGCGATTGACCAGTTTGGATCGTAAAATCTGTTCTTGGATCTCTTTGCGATATTCCTCCATGGTCATCCCCTGGCTTGCAAGACCTTGACGCAGCTGCTCCTCTGTAAATTGACGTGACTCTTTTATGCGCTCGATAGTTTTATTGATTTCTTTTTGACTGACGGTGATTTGATTCCGTATGACTAGCTGATCAGCCAGCATGCTGTCAATGAGCTGGTTGAGAATATCCTGTCGTACCTGGAAAAGGGTTTGGCGTTCCTTTTCCGGCGGATATTTTAATGCTTTGATATCGCTGGCGTAAGGTGCGAAAGTCCGGTTTAAATCATAAAGCGTGATAATTTGGTTATTGACCACCGCCACAATGCGGTCCACCATTTCAGATTCCTGTGCCCAAAGATTAGCAGCAACAGGCACTGCAATGACAATAGCTGTCACCAGCAAGGCAAACCTCAAAGCGGGTGCAGTCTTTGCCAGGCTTCTAGTCGCTTTTCGATTGACCGGTGTCGGCTTCATTTTCCTTTATTCTTTTGGGCGCTGATATTTTATCCCATTGTTCGCTGTTAATTTCTATGTGATATTTAGTTTTCAATTCTTCAATCCAGGTTTTATAAGCCTGTTCTGCTTTTTCGCGACGTAGTTGCTTAACAATGGCTTCATTAATATCTTCCGATGATTGGGTCGCATCAGATTCGATCCCCTTGCCTTCAAAATTTTTTTTATAATATTGGGAAATATCTTCGGGAGATATGGAGATCCGGTTCTTAAGCTCCGCTTCGACCACCTTATCCATCGTCAAACGGGTCTTTAATCGATTTCGCCAGGTATCATATGAAATGGCAAACTCTATCAGTGTTTCCTCGAATTCTCCTTCAGGATAGTCACTTTTAATCTCGGAAATGGCCCCCTCGAGTTCATCATCGCTAACGCTGATTTCCAGCTCTTTGGCCCGTTCAAGCATAAGCAACTCGACGGTTAATTGATTTAGCAGCCGCATTTGTGCGTCTCGCAAATCCTCGGACTGCTGTCTGATATTATGAGCATAAGCTGTTTTGGAAATTTCAAACGCTTTATTGAAGTCGAGGACAGTCAACACACTGCCTCCCACGCGCAACAGCTCCTCATTCCCATAATCAGAGACTTTCTGCTCGCATCCCGTCGACAGGCAGCAAAGCAGTACCAAACCGATCAGGCAAAATATTCTAAACAGGCTCTTTATCATCAATCATAAATCCTAAATTCGCTATAAAAAGCATACCCCTAAACTATTAAGCGTTAACACGTTGGGCTATTTCTTTCAAGAGGTTTTTGGCCTGAGCCAGCTGGCTATTTAAGTTGAGTGAATCCAATTTAGTCTTAAGAACGTGTTCCGGCGACAGTTTGAAATTCTTCGGCGCAACCATTATCATGTCCACCAGGGCGGCGGGATTGCGTTGATGAGATTCAGAAAAATTCAGAGATAGATTTAGGCCTACCAAATCAAGCCGCGCAACACCGGCTTTTTGTGCCAGCACCTTCAGCATGATTTTTAATAGCAGGTTCGCCGCTTCTTCCGGCAGGGGCCCGAAACGGTCAAGGGACTCTGATTTAAAATCGGCTAATTGCTGAAGTTCGGTCATCTTCGCAAGACGACGGTAAGCGGACATTCGCTGATCAATGTCCGGTATATAGGATTCTGACAGATAGGCAGACAGGTTCACGTTTATTTCCGGCTCCAGGGGTTCGACGGTCGCCTCTCCTTTCAAGCCGGCGACCGCATTTTCCATCAATTTTAAGAACATATCATAACCAACAGCGGCGATATGTCCGGACTGGGAAGCCCCCAGGATAGTCCCGCCTCCCCGTATTTTCAAATCGCTCATAGCGATTTGAAAGCCGGCACCCAGATCACTGTGCTCCATCAAAACTTTCAGTCTTTTTTGAGCATCCTTTCCCAGTAGACTTTCATGTGGAATCAGCAAATAGGCAAAGGCCTGTTCATCTGCGCGTCCCACTCGACCTCGCAGTTGATACATCTGGGCCAGCCCAAATCGATCTGCGCGGTTGACGATAATCGTGTTGGCAGAGGCGACATCAAGGCCGGATTCAATAATGGTGGTACACACCAACATGTCTATTTCCCGATTCATGAACAAGAACATAACTTGCTCAAGTTCATCTTCATCCATCCGGCCGTGGGCGACTGCAAGACGAACCCGGGGCACCAACCGCTGTAATTTCCCGGCGACTTTATCAATACTTTGAATATTGTTATGGACAAAGAAAATTTGTCCTTCACGCCGCAACTCTTTGTTAATAGCATCGGCGATAACCGCATCGTCAAATTCTGATATGTAGGTCATAATGGACTTACGAAATTCAGGCGGTGTTGAAATGATGCTGATATCACGAACCCCCACCAACGACAAATGCAGGGTCCGGGGTATCGGTGTTGCTGTTAAGGCCAACACGTCCACCGTGCTTCTGAACTTTTTAAGCTTTTCTTTATGTTTAACACCGAAGCGTTGCTCTTCATCCAGTATCAACAGCCCGAGATCATTGAATTGGACATCCTTTTGCACCAGCCGGTGAGTACCGATAACAATATCGACCTTGCCTGTTTTGAGGTCATCAATAATGGCACGCTGCACGCGGGGGGAGCGGAACCGGCTTAAACATGCGACATTGACCGGATAGCGCTTAAAACGTCGGCGAAAGGTTTCATAGTGCTGCTCTGCCAGAATGGTGGTTGGAACCAGCATGGCCACCTGCTTGCCGTCATTGACTGCCAGAAATGATGCCCGCAGGGCAACCTCTGTCTTACCATAGCCGACATCACCGCAGACCAAGCGGTCCATGGGAGTCGGATTATGCATATCCGCTATTACATCCTCAATGGCTTTAAATTGATCGGCTGTTTCCTCATAGGCGAATCCGGCTTCAAAATCTCTGACATAATGGTCTGCCGGTGAAAAGGCATAGCCTTTTTCGACCTTTCGCCGGGCATAAAGTTTAAGGAGGTCTCCGGCAATTTTTTCCGCCGATTTTTTTATTCGTGATTTCACTCGCTCCCAGGATTTGCCGCCGAGGGCGTCCAGGACCGGCACGATGCCTTCCACACCCATGTACTTCTGCACCACACTCATGCGCTCAACCGGCAGATAGAGTTTATCTCCTCCCTTGTAAATGATGATCAGAAAATCATTGGTAAACCCTTCGATGGTCATTTTTACCAGACCGCCATACTGACCAATTCCGTGATCGTTGTGAACAATGAGATCATCTTTCTTCAGTTCCTGAAGGTCGAGCATCTGTGTGCGCGGTTTTGGTTCGGTGCGTTTCCGGCGCTGATGTCGAACACCAAAAATCTCATCATCAGTTACCAGGGCGAGATATTCCGCCGGCCACACAAACCCGCTGGAAACCTGCCCGATGCAAATGTAAATCTGACCTGAGTTTGGTTTAATTTCTGTAAATCCATTCACGGCAGTCAGCTGAATACCATAGGGGACAAGCAGAGAACTCAGTCTGTCGGCCTGGGACCGATTCCGGCAAATAAGGATGGTCGCGTACCCGGAATGTTGTTTGCTCCGCAACCATTCATCCAGCGGTCGAAGAAGCTGATCTTTTTCCCGATAATTCTTCAGAGCCATCCTCAGGTCGGTATTATTTTCAACCGCCGCATGGAACTGGTGGGGCAGGACCTGGTGGTGATCATTGCTTTTTAAAACATCGAGCATCTTAAAATTCAGCGGCTTTCTTTCTGATATAGCCGCCACGGCCTGGGACCAGTTCAAGTATAATTCCTGAGGCTCTACGCAAAGTTTCCCCTCATCACGGGAGGCCTTAAAATTGTTTATCAATCGTTCTTCGGTTTCCAGGGCAACTTGGTCCAGTTCATCGGAATTCACATTAACGATCAACGAATTTTTCGGAATATAGTCGAATAAGGTATCAAGTTGGGGATAAAATAAAGAAATCAGGCTTTCGAGCCCGACCACGTCTCCGTCATGTCTGATGGTGTCAATGATTTTTCGGGCATGGGATACCGGGACTTCCAATCCACTCGCCAATGATCGTATACGGCTGATAATGTTTGGGATATACTTCTTGTGCAGTATTAATTCTCTGGCAGGAAGTATGATGGCTTCTTGGGAATCTTTAATTTTGCGTTGATTGGAAGCCGAAAAAAATCGCAAGGATTCGACCAGATCCCCATAAAACTCAATTCTTAGTGGATCATCGTACAGAGGGGAAAAGACATCGATAATACCTCCTCGAACACTAAAATCACCGAATTCTTCAACAATGGCCGTTTTCGAATAACCACCGGATATCAATTTGGTGATCAAACTGTTACGATCAATCTCCTCTTCAGCAATTAAAAGCTCCGCATAGCGGCCAATCTCCTGTCTGGGAATGATTTTTTGAAGCAAGGCATCGACCGTTGTCACCACAATCGACGGTGTTTTGGCCTCCATCAGCTGATACAGCACCCGAATACGATGGCCGGCTGTTTCATTATGATAGGAAAGAAATTTAAATGGTAATATATTGTAAGGTGGAAAAAACAGAATGGGAAGATCATGTTGACCGGCAAAAAACCGCAGGTCCCCTATCAGACGCTCCCCTTCCCTGACAGATGAAACAACCGCCAGGCAGGGGGATTTGTGTTGCAGATATAGCCTTGATATCAAGCAGGCTTTTTCAGAGCCAGAAAGTCCGATACAATCAATTCCACGATCTCTGTTTAAAAGTTGATCGAAAAATTTTTCAGATAAAATTAATTCTTGATTTTGCACCCTAACTCCAGTATCTGAAGAGCGATAAAAGGGTTCAGCGTTCAAGGTTCAGAGGATTTATCCAAAGGCGAATATCGAATAATGAATTTCGAATGTTGAATGTCGAAGGAATGAATTCTGTCGATTTTATAAAAAGATTGAGCAAAGCGAAACAACCCTTCGATACTCTGCGGTTCAGCATTCTACGGTTCTGCGGTTCGCTTGTGAAAACCCTGAACCTTTGAACGGTTATATTTACCGGCCGACGTAGCTCAGTTGGTAGAGCAGCTGATTCGTAATCAGCAGGCCAGCGGTTCAAATCCGCTCGTCGGCTCCAGCAAAAAATCTCGGCCAAATTTACAGAATTTGATTTCGCCTCCGGGAGCAACGGAAATTACCGCCAGGCAACCAACGGAGTATCAATTCCGGTCCTTGGAACCCAGCTTTAAATCTTAGAAAAGTTTTGAGGGGTTCCCGGATAATCATCGGAACCCCTTTTTTAGTATCTAACCCAGAGGGCTTTTACCTGAATTTTGCTATTTCTGCAAACTGAGTTTGCCCGCAACCGCTTTCAGTCGGGCGTCTAATATAAAATCCTGCAGATCAGTTAAAAAGTCCTTATGAACTCCGGCGGATTAAACCATCGGCTTCGATTCTAAAAATAAGCTGCTTTCAAGGTCGTCTCGGGTCAATATTTGAATATACAATATTTTTTAATAAGTTGCTTGACATAAATTCGAAATCCATATATTCTTAATAGTTACAGGGTGTTCGAAAAGATTGACACCTAGAAGATATCTCAAAAATTGTGGATATGGAGATGACTGAATGACGGATCCAGATGATTTGAAGCTGAAAGCTGAAATCGACGAGATAATGAAAAGTGTCGATAGTATAATGACAAAGGTAGAAACGGTTATGCCTGCCAAGCAGGAAGACGCACAACCACAAAGCGATGGGAGCAATATCTCATAGAACTGGAAATTATTATTAGCTGGCCTTCACATAGGTTAATCACAACTCATAGTAGGTAATAGGGGATAATTGTCCATTTTGAGGAGGTGCTATGGCTTTGACCAAAAGTGATATCGTTGCTGCAGTTCATGAACTTGGTTTCACCAAAAAAAAATCAGTCGACATCATAGAATCATTGCTCGATATCATAAAGAATACACTGGAAAAAAGTGAAGATGTTCTGATTTCGGGATTCGGTAAATTCTGCGTCAAGCAGAAAGGCAAACGCAGAGGCCGCAATCCTGCCACCGGTGAGGACTTGATACTTAGAGAGCGTAAAGTTATCACGTTTAAGTGTTCCGGAAAATTAAGAACTAAAATAAATGGCGTAGGCTACTCTGATTAAGATTTCTAACGATCAATTTCCAACGCCCCCCCCGTGGATCTCCTAAAAATAAAAAGGCCGGGAGCGGGATACAACCAAACCACTGCCGGCCGTTCAATCACCAGATTATGTGTGAGCCGATAAATCCTGGAATAATATATTCCGGGATTTTTTTTATCAGTTCACCGGTTTTCACCAAAATCCACGTAGGGTTTCTGAATATATTTTACCGACCAACGGGATAACGGGCTCAACCGGCCAACCATTTCTACTACAAATCAATGTTGTAAGCTTTGATTTTAGTTAACAACGAGGGATGGCTGATTTCAAGCAGTTTGGAAGCCTGCGTGCGGTTGCTTTCGGTTTCCTTAAGAGCCCGGGTGATCAGCTTTTTTTCCAAAACTTTCTGGGCCTCTTTCAGTGAAAACCCGTTATAAATGCCGGATGCTTCAGACCCGTTGTTTGCCATCACCTCTGCCGGAAAATGCTCCGGCAAAAGCATCGAATCATCGGCAATCACCATGGCTCTTTCAATACTGTTTTCCAATTCCCGAACATTACCGGGCCAGGAATATTCCAGCAGCAACGACATCGCTTCAGGTGCCAGACCTGAGATATTCATGTCAAGGGTCTGATTAAATTCATCTATAAACCGTTTACATAACAGGGGAATGTCTTCGGTGCGTTCACGCAGCGGAGGAAGTTTAATTGTCATGACATTCAAGCGATAGTACAAATCCTGGCGAAATGTCCCCTTTCCGACTTCTTCTTCCAGGTTCCTTGCTGTTGCCGCCACAACCCGGACATCTATTTTCATTGATTTAGAATCACCGACCGACCGAATCTCATTTTCTTGCAAGACCCTTAGAAGTTTCACCTGCAAGGAAAGCGGTAATTCACCTATTTCGTCTAAAAAAATTGTGCCCCCCTCAGCCTCTTGAAATAAACCCTTTTTATTGCGATCCGCACCGGTAAACGCTCCTTTTTTATGACCGAAAAGCTCACTCTCAAGGAGATTTTCAGGTATGCCACCGCAGTTTACGGGTACTAAAGGCTTTTTCGCTCTATCACTGCTGCAATGGATGCCTCTGGCAATCAACTCCTTTCCGGTACCGCTGTCGCCCAGAATCAGCACCGTAGTTTTGTACTGAGCCGCTTTATCGGCCATTTGGAACAAGGACTGCATCGCCTTGCTTCTGGTCACCATATTGTGGAATTTGTAATTCCCCTCAAATTTTTGAATTCGCTCCTTTAATATCCGATTTTCTTTTTTTAAGCTTTCCCGTTCTTCAGCCTTTTTTAGTGTCAGGTAAACTTCATCGGTCTTAAAGGGCTTGGATATGTAATCATAGGCACCCAATTTCATGGCTTCAATGGCAGTATCAATACTTCCATAGGCGGACATCATAATGACCGTGCCGGTGCCGATCTTGTCACGTGATGCTTTTAGAAATTCCATCCCGGTCATCTTGGGCATTTTGATATCACAAAGGATAAAATCATATGTGGCTTGCTCGATCAACTGCAGTCCTTCGGAGCCATTCGAGGCCGTATCGACGACATAGTCTGCCTTCTTAAGCACGGTGGAAAGCATATGACGCATGTTGGCTTCGTCATCGATGACCAGTAGGCGTTTGGGTTGTTTGTTTGTATTCATTTTAGTTTTTTACTCCGGGCTCCAAATGTTCTATGGCATAAGGTTAAGTGTGTATATTAAGGTTTCAGGTGCCAGTTATTCTGACATTGAAAATATGGCCCTCTGGGCCAGGATTCTTTGCTTGGTTAAGACTTATACAGCGGCAACGAAATGACCATCGTTGTTCCCTTGCCAAGCTCACTGACCCCTGTCATTTTCCCATCCAGGCTTTCAACAATCATAAAACTGACCGAAAGACCCAGTCCGGTACCCCGCCCCGGATCTTTAGTGGTGAAAAAGGGATCGAAAATATTGCTTAAATTTTCTTCAGCTATTCCCGGTCCGTTGTCGACCAGCATGATTTCCAGTTGATCCGATGCCCCATGGCTATCATGATCGCCATTTTTCTCAAGGGTGGTGGATATTTTCAACTTACCGCCGTTTATTTCTTCAGCGCCGGAAATGGCGTCTGCCGCATTAATGATCAGATTTAAAAAAACCTGACGCAGCTGATTGGGGTCGGCCAGCACAGCGTCTTCTGTTGCCGCCAGATCGAGGGTGAGTTCAATGTTCGACATCAATGGTTGAACCCGCAATACATCAGCCGTATCATGTATTAAATCATGCACTGAAACTGCCGTGCGACCGCTGTCTGATGGTCGGGAGACTTCCAGAAGCTGCCGTATAATGCTGTTGATGCGCTCGATCTCTTCCTCGGTGCGCTGGATATATTCATCTCTCTCAGCCTCGGTAACATCCGTTTGTTTGAGTAATTCCAGATAGCCGATAACAATCCCGATTGGATTTCCGATTTCGTGCGCAATCCCTGCCGATAACCTGCCCACGGATGCTAATTTTTCCGCCCGGATAATGTCCTTTTGGACCTGTTTCAACTCGGTATTGGCGCGTTCAAGGGACAGAACCGTTGATCTCAGCTTCTCTTTATCAGCTGAAATGCGCTTCAGCATGCTGTTAAGCGCCTTGGACAGACTGTTGAGCTCATTGTCTTCTTTTCGTACCGAAAAAATAAGATCATCATCTTCTTTGTAATCTGCGGCCCTTTTAGCGAGTCGGGCCAGCGGCTGAAGATAAAGTTTGGAGACTCGGTAAATTCCGATAAAAGTAAGAATGGCCAAATTGATAAAAATATAAATAAATAAAAACAGCTGAGCGCGTCTGAGGGTATGGTGAACCCGATCCAGCGGGAAAGCAATGCTGATCCCCCCGATGAGCACGCCGCTTTTGGTCAGAGGGGCGGAAACTATCATTCTGGCGTTCTGTTGCCAGAATATGTCCCAAGAGGTGCCAAAAAAATGAATCTTTTTCTTACCGGCTGCCATGGCTTCTTTGGTGAACCTGACAAGTTCTTCGGACGATGCCGCTGATTGCCGCCCCAGGTAAACCTGGTCGCCTTTTGGCCCCAGCAACAATACGTTTGAGATCTGTAAATCATTGATCATCTTGGTGATTAAAGACTCTGGAACTAAATCAAAAGTATCACCGGCAGGCGACACCCCATATAGCAGGTTGTCCTCGAGAGAAGCCAGCAGGCTGTTTGCTCTATAAATCTCGGATCGAATCAGCTCACGCTTAACAGTTACCATCGTTACTAAAACGATCAGCAGCATTGCCACTAATAAGAGGACCGCGATATTAAGAGCAATTTTGGCCTTAAGACCCCGCACAAACATTTAGACCCACCCCATTTGGTTTAAATTTGGCCACTAAATAATCTTAATCCATTGATATTTTCCATCATATTAAAATCATTAATGCAATTATAATGCCAAAATTTAGCGGTTGTCAAAAAGATGTTCCGTTGCCCAACATTTTTTTTACAGCCAATTATACTATGCTTTCATATTTCGGAACTTATTTTTGAAAAGCAGTATAAATAAAAAAACCCGGAATCAATAAATGATTCCGGGTTTTGAAAAAATTCGGCGGCGTCCTACTCTCCCACACAGCTGCCCGTGCAGTACCATCGGCGCTTAAGAGCTTAACTTCCGTGTTCGAGATGGGAACGGGTGTGACCTCTTAGCTATTGCCGCCGAAAAACGATGATTCGTGTTTAGTATTTGGTGTTTCGTGTTTAATTGATTTTAAAGGTCTCAAACGCCTAGAACCAAACACCAATTCCAATTTGTCTTTTCAGCACGAAACCCTGACATTCAAAACGATCATGTAAATTATTTTGTGGCCAAGCCGCACG
>Ga0209567_10001533_pt1 | contig 11721 bp, 6 predicted proteins | sample COG_12_FD_184756 | JGI IMG/M metagenome (GOLD analysis project Ga0209567, IMG submission 184756) | Pelagic marine sediment microbial communities from the LTER site Helgoland, North Sea, for post-phytoplankton bloom and carbon turnover... | ecosystem: Environmental > Aquatic > Marine > Neritic...
GACGCAAAAGGAGTACTACCTGAATGAGCAAATGCAGGCCATTCAGAAGGAGCTCGGCGAGCGCGACGAGTTCAAGAGCGAGATTCAAGAGCTCGAGGCCCAGCTCAAGCAGAAGAAGCTCAGCAAGGAGGCGCACCTCAAAGCGCGCAAGGAGCTCAAGAAGCTCAAGATGATGCAGCCGATGAGCGCGGAGGCCACGGTCATTCGCAACTACATCGACTGGGTGCTCGCGCTCCCCTGGGGCGACAAGAGCGAAGAGAACTACGACATCGACGCGGCCGAGCAGATCCTCGAAGAGGATCACTACGGCCTCAAGAAACCGAAAGAGCGCATCGTCGAGTATCTGGCGGTTCAGGCGCTCGTGAAGAAGCTCAAAGGGCCCGTGCTTTGTCTCGTCGGCCCGCCCGGTGTGGGAAAGACCTCGCTGGCGAAGAGCATCGCCCGCTGTACCGGTCGCGAGTTCGTGCGCTTGTCGCTCGGCGGCGTGCGCGACGAGGCAGAGATTCGGGGCCACCGGCGAACCTACATTGGCGCCCTTCCCGGTCGGCTGATTCAGTCGCTGCGCAAGGTCGGCGCGAACAACCCGGTCTTCCTTCTCGACGAGATCGACAAAATGTCGGCTGACTTCCGCGGCGACCCTGCGTCGGCTCTGCTCGAAGTGCTCGACCCGGAGCAAAACCACAGCTTCAACGACCACTACCTCGATCTCGATTACGACCTTTCCGACGTGATGTTCATCACGACGGCAAACACCTTGGGAGGCATCCCGCTTCCGCTCCGCGACCGCATGGAGATCCTCGAGATCAGCGGCTACACCGAGTTCGAAAAACTCAACATTGCGACCCGGTATCTGGCCCCGCGCCAAAAGGAGAACGCTGGCCTAAAAGAGATCGACGTGGAGATCAGCGAAAACGCGATTCGGCAGATCATCCACTACTACACGATGGAAAGTGGCGTTCGAAATCTGGAGCGCGAGATTGGCAGCGTCTGCCGCAAGATTGCGCGGCAGGTGCTCAGGGACGGCGAAGAGTCCAAGGAAAAGAGCTATCGCGTCGAAGCCAAAGATGTTGCGCAGTACCTCGGCGTTCCGAAATACCGGCCGGACAAGACCGACGAGAAAGACCACGTCGGCCTCGCCAACGGCCTTGCGGTCAACGCCTTCGGCGGCTCGATTCTCGAATGCGAAGTCGCAGTGGTTCCCGGCAAGGGCAAGCTCAATATCACCGGCCTGCTCGAGAAGGGCATGCAGGAGTCCGCACAAGCAGCGATGAGCTACATCCGCTCGCGCCAGAAGGTCCTCGGCCTCGAGGTGGACTTCCACTCGAAGTACGACGTGCACGTCCACTTCCCGAGCTTCGTGCCCAAGGATGGCCCAAGTGCAGGCATCACCATGGCCACTAGCATCGCCAGCGCGTTGCTCAAGATTCCGGTTCGCAAGAATGTCGCGATGACTGGCGAGATCACCTTACGCGGCCGCATCCTTCCGATTGGCGGCCTCAAGGAAAAGCTGCTTGCAGCGCACCGCGCCGAAATCAACGTCGTGCTCGTCCCGAAGGAAAACCAAAAGGACCTGAAGGAAATCCCGCGTCGCGTCCTCAACGCCCTCCGCATCGTGCTGGTCGAACACATGGACGAAGTCCTCCGAGAGGCCCTCGCCCTGAGCGACCCAGACGCCCTCTTCGGCGAACACCAAATGCGTCCGGCAGAGTACCGCGAAGGCGAGCTCATCACCCCAGAAGCCCCCGACCAAGAAGACGTCCCCGAGCCCACAGTAGACGCCCCCGGCGCCCGCCAATAGGGGACACTCTCCGGGTACCCAAGTGCGCGTTTTCACAGCGTTTCTCAGGCAAGGATCGCAGCGACCTTCTGGTGTGGCGCTGCGATCCTTGTCGGAGATCGTCGGTGATTTCTGACAGTTACAGGGGTAGAAAGTGTCCCGGTATGGCGTGCTATGCTCGGCGCCACTTTGGGCGGGTAGCTCAGCGGTAGAGCGCTGGCTTTACACGCCGGATGTCGCAGGTTCGACCCCTGTCCCGCCCACCCCGTAGAGACGACGCTTTGCGTCGTCCACGGGGCTTCGCCCCTGGGTCACTGCTGAGGCCGCAAAATCGAGCCTTCGTGCGCTTTTTGTGGTGGCTGATGGGACAAGTGGCCCTACGTTTGCTAACTAATAGTCAGTGACTGACTGGCGGTCAGTCGCTGGTGGAGGGAACGCATTGGCGGTAGCGGCACGTAGAGAGCGGGAGCGCACTGCTCGTCGGGAAGCGATTCTCGATGCGGCACAGGAGTTGATCGCGGCGGAGGGGTATCACGGGGTTCGGATGGACGCCGTGGCGGATGCTGCGGAGCTCAGCAAGGGAACCCTCTATCTCTACTTCGAGAACAAGGACGCGCTCTGCGCTGCGGTGGCGACTCGGCTGATCGACGACTTCATTCCGCGAATCGAGGGCGCAATAAACGAAGCGGAGAGCGGTCTCGACGGGGTTCGTGCGCTGCTCCAAGCGTACTACGACCAAACGGTTGAAAACCCCCACCATTTCCGCTTCGCGCTCGCCTGGCTAAGCGCGGGCGAACGCATGGATGACTCGACCGAAGCGTTTCAGACCTACCGAGGCCGCGTCGGCCGCATGTTGTCCCTGGTCGTCGCCACGCTGCAACGCGGGCAAGCCGATGGAAGCATTCGAGCCGACGTCGACCCACTCCCGCAAGCGATGCAACTTTGGACGAGCTTCCTCGGCATCGTCTTGGTGGGGCTCAACCGGGAAGCCATGGAGCAACGAATCCCCGTTCCGGTGGACTTGACTCAGCTGGTGCCCCTGCACCTCGACGCAATGCTCAGGGCGCTTTCGAGCAAAGGAACTGCATGATGCGTGCGGTGATTCTCATCTTGCTCGCTTCGGCGCTGGCCGTGGGTTGCAACTACACGAAGGAGATCAACCCCCCGCCACCGGTCGAAGTGCCGGATACATTCACGGAAGGGGCCGAGGTTCCTCCGCCGCCTGAGCCGAAGGCCGAGCCCGCGCGCGATGTGCGCTGGTGGCGGTACATGAGTGACCCCACGTTGAGCGCGCTCATCGAGGAGGCCCTGCGCCGCAACCAAAGCGTGAAGGCGGGCTGGGCAAGGGTTCGTCAGGCGCGATTCATCGCCAACCAGGTGCGCGCGGCGCGAATGCCTCAGGTCGGCCTGTCGGGGGACTACAGCATAGGCAAGAACATCCTCTCGTTCGGCCAAGTGCGGGCCCAACAGGGGATCGGTTCCCTACCCGTCTCTTACGAAGTGGATCTGTTTGCCCGCAGAGCACGCGAGCATCAAGGTGCCAAACTCGATGCGCAAGCGGCGCGGCTCGACCAAGAGGCGCTTGCGATCGTGATTTCAGCCGAAGTTGCCGAGGCATGGTTTGACTCGGTCAACGCCCGCATCGAGGTCGCCGTCGTCGAAGAACAACTCGACACCGACCTTCGATTCCTCGAGCTGGTAGAGCTCCGCTATCGAGAAGGTCTCAACTCCGCCGTCGACGTCCATCAGCAGCGTCAACGCGTGGCCGGCCAACGCGCGCTGCTCGCCATGGCTGACGCCCAAACCGACCTGACCGATCAACGGCTCTCGGTTCTGTTGGGCGAGGCCCCCGGTCGAGAGTTCCCTCTTGACGACAAAGTCCTCCCGGACATCGGGCCCACGCCGGAGGTCGAGGTGCCTGCAACGCTGCTCCAGGCGCGCCCAGATATCCAGGCCGTGCAAAAGCGAGTCGAAGCCGAGGACCGCCGGTTGGCCGCCGCGATTGGCGCTCGACTTCCGCAGATCACGCTCGACTTCACGCCCTCTTACACCTGGCTCAATTCCGAGATCACCGGCTCAGAATCGGGCACGACTTTCCCTTCAACCCGGCTTCACGGCTGGACCTGGAATGCCGGAGCCCACTTTTCCGTTCCTGTGTTCGACGGCCTTCGCGGTTGGTCGGCGATCAAGACCCAGCGCGCGGTCGCCGACCAGCTATTGGAACAGTACGCCGAAACCATTCTCACCGCCCTGCTCGAAGTCGAAAGCTCGCTGGTGCTCGAGCGCCAAGAGCGGCTTCGCATTCAATACCTCGAAGACGAATTCCGCTTGGCGAACATCACGCTCGAGGCGACCCGGGATCGCTACCGAGCCGGGCTTAGCGATTTCTTGCCGGTCCTGACGGCGCTCGCGACCCGGCAACGGTCCGAGCTTCAGCTCGTCGCCGCGCGCCGACAACTGGTCTCGTACCGCGTCCAGCTCTATCGAGCACTTGGCGGCGCCTGGCCCGAAGAATTTGCGGAGCCCGAAAATGACTAAGCGAAGCGAGCGTCGACTGAAATGGGCCATGTCGATCGGCGTGCTCGTCGCTGCGGGGGCAGCGGCGTACGTCCTAGTCGTCACGAAGGAAGAGCCTCCACGCGCGGAGAAGCCGCTCGAGGGTACCTTGGTCGACGTCATCCAAATCAGCACGAGCCGGCAAGAGGTCGACCTGCATGCCAAAGGCACGGTGGTGCCTGCCAAAGAAATCGTGCTTCAGGCGGAGCTCGGCGGACGGGTCACCTGGCAGAGCCCGGAGCTCGTCGCCGGCGGGCGCTTCAAAACCGACCAGCCAATGGTTCGTATCGATGCGCGCGACTATCAGCTTGCCGCGGAGTCGTACCGCTCGAAGGTCAACCGCGCCAAGCTCGACCTTGCGATCGAGAAGCGTCGAGGCGAGGTCGCCAAGCGTGAATGGAACACGTTCGGCGAGATGGACGTCTCCGACGAGCAGCGCGCCCTCGCCCAGCGCGAACCGCAACTCGAGGCGAGCAGGCTGGACCTCAAGGCTGCACAGAGCGCGCTCAAGAAGGCGCAGCTCGACTTGACGCGCACCACACTTCGGGCGCCATTCAACGCGATGGTGGTCAGCGAGAACGTCGATACGGGCCAGCTCATCAGCCCACAGACGTCCGTCGCGCGGCTGGTGGGCACCGATGAATATCACGTGCGGGTTTCGGTCCCCGTCGCTTCCTTGCGGACCGTCCGAGCTCGCAGGGACGAGGTTGCAGGGTCCGAAACGAAGATCATTCAGCGAGTCGGCCAAGAGACCATCGAGCGACGCGGCGAAGTCATTCGGCAGCTGCCCGACCTCGATCCGGGCGGAGCGATGGCGCGCATCCTGGTCAGTATCGAGAACCCGCTGGGGCAGCCCGGCGACCTCCCCTTGCTCCTCGGCTCGTTCGTGGATGTGGCTATCGGGGCGCAGCCCATCGACGATGCGATCCGACTCCCTCGAGCCGCTTTGAGAAACGGCCGCAGTGTGTACGTGATGAACGACCTGGACCAGCTCGAGATTCGGGATGTCCAAATCGCATGGGCCGAGCCAGACGCCGTGCTCGTGACCGGCGGCTTGAAGGCCAACGAGCGCGTCGTCACCAGCCGCATCGCAACACCCGTGCCGAACATGCTCCTGCGCACCTTGGCGCCGACGCCCGACGCCGCGCCGACTGAACCGACCGAGCCCGCAGCCCAAGCCACGCCATGACCGACCCGAGTGACTTCGATCCAGACAAACAGCGCGGGCCCATCGCCTGGGCGGCGAAAAACTCCGTCGCGGCGAACGTTCTGATGCTGATCCTGATCGTCGGGGGCATGGTGACCCTGGCGTCGGGCATCAAGCAGGAGGTGTTCCCGGAGGTCGAGCTCGATGTCGTTTCGATCAGCGTCATCTATCCGGGCGCGAGCCCGGCCGAGGTCGAACAAGCCGTTGTGCTTGCGGTCGAAGAGGCGGTGCGGGGAATCGATGGCGTCAAAAAGGTCACCTCGTCCGCGATGGAGGGTCAGGCCAGCACCATGGTCGAGCTCCTGCTCAACACCGACAAGGACCGGGCACTGAACGACGTCAAAAGCGCAATCGACCGCATCACGTCGTTTCCCGAGGACGTGGAGCGCCCGACAGTCAGCCTCCTTTCGAACCGGCAGCAGGTCATCTCGATCGTTCTCTACGGAGACGTCGATGAAGGCACCCTGCGATCCGTGGCCGAAAACAGTCGTCGCGCACTGCTTCAAGACCCGCGCATCACCTATGTCGAGCTCTCCGGCATTCGCCCCCTTGAAATCAGCATCGAAGTCCCGCAAGCCCAGCTCCGCAAACATGGCTTGACCATCGATGAGGTCGCGGCCCGCGTTCGCGCGGCATCGGTCGAGCTCCCTGGTGGAGGTGTGAAGACGCAGGCAGGCGAAGTGTTGCTCCGCACGACCGAACGGCGTGACCGCGGCAACGAGTTCGGCAACATCATCCTCCTCAGCCAGCCCGATGGCTCGCAGGTGCACGTTCGTGACGTTGCGAGCGTGCGCGACGGCTTCCGGGAAATCGACAAAGAGGCGACCTACAACGGCAAACCGGCGGTCATGATCAACGTCTTCCGCGTCGGTTCCGAGACCCCGCTCACCGTGTCCGCCGCCGCAAAAGAGTACGTCGCGGAGCTCGAAGATACTCTGCCCGAAGGCCTCCACGCGGCGAGCTGGTTCGACACCGCTGAGATGTACGAAGGGCGGCTCTCGCTGCTGATGCGGAACGCGCGCATCGGTCTGGTCCTGGTCCTTCTGACGCTTGCATTGTTTCTCGAAGCGCGTCTCGCATTTTGGGTGACTCTCGGCATCCCAATTTCGTTTGCCGGCTCCCTGCTCTTCTTCCCGGTGACCGACGTGTCGATCAACATGATCTCGCTCTTCGCGTTCATCATCACGCTCGGCATGGTCGTCGACGATGCCATTGTCGTCGGCGAGTCGATCTACAAGCAGCGGATGGATGGCAAAGGGCGCCTAGAAGCCGCCATCAGCGGCGCCAAGGAGGTCGCACAACCGGTCATCTTCGCGATTCTCACGAGCTGCGTCGCGTTCGCACCGATGCTGATGGTCCCGGGACCAATGGGGAAGTTCTTCCGCGTCGTGCCGATCGTGGTCATCGCCGTCTTGCTCATCTCGCTCGTCGAGTCGCTCCTCATTCTCCCGGCCCACCTTTCGCACCCGATGCCTGGCTGGCTGCGAATCGTACTCTCGCCCTACCTCTGGGCCATGCGCGCGCTCGCCAAGCTCGACATGCCGCACCGCCTCCAGCACCACATCCAGCACACCTACATTCCGTTTTTGAACAAGGCTCTGCGCTGGCGGTACTTCACCATCGCAACCGGCGTGGCTCTGTTGGTGGGCACCCTCGGTTACGTCGCCGGTCGGATCCCATTCACCTTTCTTCCCAAGGTCGAAGGCGACCTGATCACGGCGCACCTGAAAATGCCAGTTGGCACCCCGGTATCCGAAACCGAGCGAATCGCAGACAAGCTCGCAGCGGTCGCTCAGTCGATCGTCGACGAAGAAGACAACAAGCTCGAGGGACCCACGATGTCCCGAGGCTTGTACGAGGAAGTCGGCGCGATGAGCGCGCTCGAAGCGGGTCCCGAGGGCTCCCTTTCGACCGAGGGAAGTCACTACGCCACGGTGATGATGTACCTCATCGACGCCGGTGAGCGCGAGCTGACCACCCAGCAGTTCGTGCAGCGCTGGCGCGACGAAATCGGCGAGATCCCCGGCGCAGACTCGCTGACGTTTTCATTCGAGGTCGGCGTCGAGCCGGGCAAGCCAATCGAGGTTCAACTGATCCACGACGACGTGCCCACCCTCGAGGCTGCCGCCGAGCGCCTGGCCTCCGAGATCACCGCGTACAGCGGCCTCCGCGACATCGACAGCGGTGTCACCAAGGGCAAAGACCAGCTCGATTTCCGACTCACCGACGCGGCGTTGGCCCAGGGCATGACCGAGTTCGAGCTCGCACGGCAGGTGCGCGCCGCGTTCTTCGGTGCAGAAGCGGTCCGTCAGCAGCGAGGGCGCGATGAGGTCCGTGTCTACGTCAGGCTGCCGCTCGAAGAGAGACGCTCACTTTACAACGTGGAAGAGCTCATCGTGCGCACGCCAATGGGTGGGGAGATGCCGTTGTCCCAGGCCGCCGTCGTCACGAGAGGACAGGCCTACACGATCATCAAGCGGACCGACGGCCGCCGCAACATCAGCGTCACGGCCGATGTGGCCGGCGAAGACGCCAACGCCAACGATATCAATGCACAGATCGTTCGGCGTGAGCTCCCGCAGTTGCTCGCCGACATTCCGGGGCTCTCGTACAGCCTCGGCGGCGAGCAAGAGCGCCAGGCCGAAACGATGGGCGCCCTCGGGCTCGGCTTCATCCTGGCCCTGATCGTGATGTTCTCGATGCTCGCGGTCGCATTCCGCAGCTACGCCCAGCCCATTCTCGTGATGTCGGCGATTCCGTTCGGCATGGTGGGTGCGGTCTGGGGCCACGTCGTGATGGGGTTCTCGCTGAGCCTGATGAGCATGATGGGCCTTGTCGCGCTGTCAGGCGTCGTCGTCAATGACTCGCTGATTCTCATCGTCTCCATCAATCGCAACCGTGAAGCGGGAATGGGTACCTGGGAAGCGGTCGTCGCCGGTGGTGCACGGCGTTTCCGTCCGATTCTGCTGACGTCGCTCACCACGTTCTTCGGCCTGGCACCCATGATTCTGGAGACCTCGGTTCAGGCCCGCTTCCTGGTACCGATGGCCGTGTCGCTGGGATTCGGCGTCTTGGCGGCCACGATGATCATGCTGCTCATCGTGCCCTGCGCCTACATCATCCTCGAAGACGCGCGGCGCCTCGGGAGCAACTTCGGCGCCAGGCTACGCGGGCAGCCGACGATGCCGCCGCCAACACCGACTACGCCTTCAGAAGCGGACGTCGAGCTGCTGACCGCGGAGTGATCGCGCCCTGCGTTAGGGCGCCGCCGAGAAGGTCCAGGTGCCCGTCGCGGCGTGGTTGCGGTTGAGCTCGACTGGCTTTCGCATGAGACCCATCGCGGCGACCGTAGAGTGCATCCCCGCCCAACGGGCAAGGCTGCGATACGCGACGAGCTGCGAGCCGACCGGATTGCGCTTGGCGTGGTCCTTGGCGACCTCGAAGACCTCGAGGTAACGCTTCACACAAGCTTCGGGGTCAGAGCGATCCTTGGCGTTGCGCGTGGCCTGTGCGGACATCTGGCGACGAAGCGCTGCCTTGCTGAGCAGCAGCTCGGCATGCCCACCGAACTGGCGGTCTGCATCCTCGGCTTTGGGATCGACCAGGAAGCCGTCCTCGCCGTGGGTCACTTGACCGGCGACACCCATGCCATCGTCCATCGCTACGACCGGAAGGCCACACCAGAGCGCCTCGCTGATCACCTGCCCGTAGGTCTCCGAAAGGGAGGTGTAGACGAAAAGGTCGGCGTGACGGAACCAAGCTGGCATCTGCTGCAGGGACTGCTCGCCAACGAAATACGTACAATGGTCGACGCCGAGCTCCTTTGCGAGCTCCTTGAGCGCCTCACTTTCGGGGCCGTCACCCACCAGCGAGAGCGAGGCGCCTTCGATCCGAGGGTACACGTACTGCGCGAAAATTCGCAGGAGGCGATCGACCTCTTTCTCGCGCGCATGGCGGCAGACGACCAGAAGTCGCGCACCCGGCGTGGTCTCGGGTGCGAACGGATCATCCTGACCCGTCCGGTCAAAGATTCGCTTCTCGATCGCGCGCGGGATCACGTGGATCGGAACCTCGACGCCGCGCTCCTGCCAGTACCGCTTGAGGCCTGGGCTCAGACAGACGAGCGCGTCGCCAGCGTTGTAGGCGTCGGTCGTGTTCGACTCGACCCAAGGCATCACCCGCTCTTCGAAGAGGCGATTGACTGTGGGAACCTGATTGAGCGTATCCGGAAGGACGACGTTGTACACGCTCGGCATGTGGACGGTGTTGACGCAGACCAGCGGCACCCCGTGCTGCTGACGGAGCCAGCCACCGGCGTAAAGCAAGCCGCTCGGGCTTTGCGCGAGCAGCATGTCGAAGTTGGCGTCCTTCAGGGACTCGAGCGAAGCCCGGGAGGGCATCGCCAAATAGAAGCCGGGGTGATTGCGCAGCGGGACGCTCGGCAGCGAAATGTGCCGCGGGGGCAGCTCGCTCGGCTGGGCATTGGGATCGTCGGGGCCGACGATTGTGACTTCGTGACCGCGTGCCGACATTTCCCTGTAGAGAAACTGCGATGCGTAAGACGACCCATTCGCGTACGGAATCCGCACGTAGTCGTTTAGAATCGCCAATCGGCGTAGCCATCGTCGCTCATGCGAATACATCAAGGCCCTCCGTGTGTTTCACTGATGAGACTGTCAACCGTGAGTCAGATTCACACCCTGTGAAAAAAGCTGTGGTTCCAGGACTACAGCCAACCACATAGACCCCGTCCCGCTGCATGATTTGCGGCGATTTTGGGCCCTTTTCCGGGTTTTTCGGAGACATTCTCCCGCTCCGAGCCCGCTGGTTGCGAAAAGCGGGCCAACCCGACAGGCTGCTTCGTCAAGACGGGAAATTTGTAGTCCTGTCATCAACTTAGGCTCCTGAGGCCTGCGGCCGTCACAAAGCCGCCACAGGCTCGTATGCGTGACCAAGCACAATGATTCGCATCGCATATTTCGTACACGGCCGAGGCAAGGGCCACGCCATCCGGACTCGCGCCGTCGTTGGGGCGCTGGGCAAGAGCTACGAGGCCCAGATCTTCTGCGCCGGCGAGGCTTGGGACACGCTGCACGACCTGCCGTGCACCCAGCCCATCCTGCCCTGCATGCCCGGCAAGGGCATGATCGGCTCGTTTGGGCTCCGGCTCCGCGGGGATCGCGAACGCTTCCGGCGCTGGACACCGAACCTGGTTGTCAGCGATGGGGACGGTCCCTCCGTGAACGCCGCGAGGTCGCTCCGAATCCCCGTCGTCGCAATGGGACACGGCCTGGTCCTCCATCACACACATCTTCCGGCAGCTTTGCCTTTCCACAGGCACCTGCGCGAGGTCGTCAACGTGGCGAGCTCGTCCTGGCCAGCTTGCCGCAGGGTGGCGGTCCACTTTGCGCCTGTGGAGCCGCGCACAAAGGGCACCTACGTGGCGCGTCCCGATCTACCCAGTGAAACCGATCAGGACTGTGCGCGCGAGGACTTCATCCTCGCGTACTTCCGGGACGGCAACGGAGCGATGGCGCTCGAGCAACTCGCCCGCCGCGGCCACCGCGTGTTGCTGTTCGGGCAGCCTCGAAGCGTGCCGCAAGGAGTCGAAGTGCATTCGCCCGACGTAAGCGCGTTTGGTGAGGCGCTCAGCCGATGCCGGGCGGTCGTCGGCTCGGCTGGCAATCATTTGCCAGCCGAGTGCGCCATGCTGGGCATTCCCATGCTCGCGCTTCACCGGGAAAACGACGTGGAACACGAAATGAACGGCCGACTCGTCGAAGCTGCCGGCATCGGAATCACCGCCGCCGTCGATCGCTGCACCCCTGACATCATTCGACGCTTCGAATCGGAATTCGACAAGCCACGGGACGAGCTCGCAGCGCGCACACGGGCAATGCCACCAGCATCCGAGGTCGTCCCTCGGACAATCGATGAGCTCTGCCATCACCCCGTGCCACGCCCGACGTGGAACACGCAAACGGTCTGAAGGTGCGCGGGAAGTGGCTCGTGCGGCGCATGATCGGATGGGCCCCGCCATGTCTTTGACAGCCCTCACCCCCCAGGCTACAAGGCCGGTCCCGAAGGGCTATGCCCTGAGGTGGATGCGGCGGTAGTTAAGTTGGTTATAACGCCGGCCTGTCACGCCGGAGGCCGCGGGTTCGAGTCCCGTCCGCCGCGC
>Ga0209567_10001534_pt1 | contig 11717 bp, 7 predicted proteins | sample COG_12_FD_184756 | JGI IMG/M metagenome (GOLD analysis project Ga0209567, IMG submission 184756) | Pelagic marine sediment microbial communities from the LTER site Helgoland, North Sea, for post-phytoplankton bloom and carbon turnover... | ecosystem: Environmental > Aquatic > Marine > Neritic...
CCTGCCCATGGAGCGATGCCCGCTCAAGCGTAATCAGATGACATTGGGCCGAAAAACCGGTATGGAAGGTATCGCCGAGGAGACAGGCATAGCGCCAGCAAACGCTCAGGCGTGGGAAGACGCCAGAGGGGGGGACTGTGGCAGGCATGTGATCCGCGGTGGCGCCTGGGGCGGAGCTCCGAGGGACGTCCGTTCGGCGGACCGCGGCTGGGACCCTACCGGCGCCTGGTTCAACCTCGGCCTCGGTTTTCGTCTCGCCCAGGACCTGGACGATTGACCCTGGACTTTGCTCTGTTTCCCTTTATGGGGGTTCAGGCCTGCCATGAGCTCATCCGCTTACTGATTCCACTGCTCGAACGGTGTGTATGTGTTATGTGTATAGGCAGCCCTCAGTTAATTTCTGGCGTCTGACTGATCTTGGCCCAGAGTAATGTGAAAACTCAAAATAAGTAAAAAATCAGGGGTACCAAAACCATTCGAAAATGGAGATCGTTCAGTACGCGACCTCCTGTGAAGCCAAATATTTAAGCTGTTACATCATTCATGAGTTTTCACACACCCTGGGCCGTTCTCAGACCTACCGGTGTCGTGGTCAAACCGCCGTGGCCAGCTTGGCCAGTTCGTCTTCCGTCGTCAGCGCCTTGATCGCGTTGGGGATAATCAATTCTACCCTCCCAGTTCGCGGGTCCGGGTTTCCACTTCACATCTGCGCTCGCTCATAACGAACACCTCGCCAGAAACAGACCAATACCGACCGCGACAACGACTATCAGCAGTCCTTGAAGGGTAATCTCCAGGGTGCGGGCAACCAGCCGGTCCCGACGATCCTGGCCGTTCCGACGGTCCGGGTGGTCCGGGTGGTCCCGACGATCCCGACGATCCCGGCGGTCCCGTTTGTTGATATGGTGTGAAAAATCTAATGGAATTGGACGGATTCCAGTAACGGTTTCTGTGGTTAGCCTGGTCGGGGTGCTGATACACCTCGGTCCGGCGCCTTTACGCTATCTCAGCCTTTTCAGTAAATCAATGGATTTATATGATCTGGATCAACTGTTGCCATTCGAGCCGTAGTCGGGTGCTGCGCTAAGGCGTTTCATGGGGATGATTGCCACGCGTTTGACAACAGGCAAACGAGTGTATAGGTTTGTAGCCACGGCCATCCGGTCACAGCCATATGGCGATCATCTGGTTTATTTTTTCCGCACTTTCTTCTTGCTGTTTTTTTTGGCCAGCTTACGTTTTCTTGTTTCATTTCCGGCACGATTAACTGTTTTCCCGGGACTTCCTTTTTTTGCCAGATGGGAAATCTTCAACTGTTGGCCCGATACCCAGACTTTTTTCAAGTCATTGAAAATAGCTTTGGGCATACCTTCGGGTAAATCAATCAGGCTGTAGTCATCATGAATATTGATGCGTCCAATGTGTTGACTGTCGATACCTGCCTCATTGGCGATAGCGCCGACGATGTTGCCGGGTTTAACCTTATGGTTATGACCTACTTCAATGCGGTAACGCGTCATGCCTTCTTCCGGCGGCGCCTCTTTTCTTGAGGTTCGCTCATGTTTCTTGTGTGGTTTTCTTTCCTCTTTATTCCAGCTGTTATCTGTTTTGCGTTGTGGTTTGTTCTGTAACAGAAAGGGGGTGTCACCTTGTAACAATTGGGCAAGAGCGGCGGCAACTTCCACTGCCGGTACATTATGTTCCTGCTGGTATTGTTCAATCAGCTGAGAAAACATGCCTAATTCTTCGTTCGCCAGGGTATCGGTAATGCGCTGTTTGAATTTTGCGATACGCTTGTCATTGATTAACTCAGTTGAAGGCAGATCCATTATGTCAATCTTCTGCCTGGTAGCTTTCTCAATGGCGCTTAGCAAGCGTCTTTCACGCGGTGCGACAAACAAGATTGCGTCGCCGTGCCGACCGGCACGACCGGTACGCCCAATACGATGCACGTATGCTTCCGTGTCATACGGAATATCGTAATTCACTACGTGACTGATACGTTCCACATCGAGGCCGCGTGCGGCGACATCCGTGGCAACAATGATGTCTAGATTGCCTTTTTTCAAATTTGTAATGGTGCGTTCGCGCTGGTTCTGTGGGATGTCGCCGTTGAGTGGTGCCGAGGCATAACCGCGTGCTTCCAGTTTTTCGGACAACTCAGCCGTTGCGGTTTTGGTGCGCACGAAAATAAGCATGGCATCAAAGTGTTCGGCTTCAAGGATACGGGTTAAGGCATCCAGTTTATGCACACCACTGACCGGCCAGAAGCGCTGTCGAATTGTGTCTGCCGTGGTGGTTTTAACCTTGATGGTAATTTGTTCAGGGTTATTTAAATGTTTTGTGGCAATGCGACGAATCTGTTGTGGCATGGTGGCCGAGAACAGGGCGATTTGCCTGTCTGATGGTGTTTGTTCAAGTATCCATTCCACATCATCGATAAAACCCATACGTAGCATTTCATCGGCTTCATCCAGTACCAGCGCAGCGAGGTTATCCAGTTTTAAGGTGCCACGACGCATGTGATCCATCACGCGGCCGGGTGTGCCTACGACTACATGTACACCACGCTCCAGGGCGCGGATCTGTCCGCGGTAATCCTGACCGCCATAAACCGGTAAAACATGAAAACCTTTCAGGTGCTTGGCATATTTTTGAAAGGCTTCAGCAACCTGGATAGCCAGTTCACGGGTGGGTGCCAGCACCAGAACCTGCGGATCTTTCTGTTTTAAATCGAGGTTGGATAATATCGGCAGGGCAAAAGCCGCAGTTTTTCCGGTGCCGGTTTGTGCCTGACCCAGCACGTCTTTACCTTTCAGTAACAGCGGAATCGTTTGCGCCTGGATGGGCGAGGGGGTTTCATAACCCACATCATCCAATGCTTGTAGAAGAGGCTTATTCAGCGCCAGTTGATCAAACGCGGTTACCGTGCCGGTATTCATGTGCAGTGCCTGAAACAGATGGAATGCGTGGAACGAAAAGGGCTAGCCGGCGTACCCTGATTGGCCTGTCCGCCGAGATTCCGGGTCAAAGTCAGCCGGACCGCGTAGTGTAACGGTTTATTAGCTGTTTTGCATGGTTTATTTATATAAGGAACTAGGGTCAGATAACTGTTTACGGTAATATTAGAAACACGTGTGGTCTGACCACGCACTTAATGTGTGTGGGGCAATTCCACTCGGACAGTCCAAAGCTTCGCTGCGTTTGCATCACAGTCGATAACACAAAGGGGACGAGAATGAAAAAGTATGTTGCGGAATCCTTAGGAACATTCTGGCTGGTTCTTGGCGGCTGTGGAAGTGCGGTTCTGGCCGCCGCTTTTCCTGATGTTGGTATTGGTTTACTCGGGGTTTCGCTGGCTTTTGGTTTGACGGTTCTGACTATGGCGTACGCTATCGGACATATCTCCGGTTGCCATCTCAACCCGGCGGTGTCTGTCGGGCTCTGGGCTGGTGGCCGTTTCGCGGCGAACCAATTGCTGCCTTACATTGTCGCTCAAGTTCTGGGCGCTGTATTTGCCGGTGGTGTGCTTTACCTCATTGCCAGTGGCAAGGCTGGATTTGATGTCTCAACGGGCTTCGCTTCCAACGGATACGGCGACCATTCACCGGGCGGCTATTCTCTGGTTTCGGCCCTGCTCACAGAGCTTGTTATGACCGCGATGTTTTTGCTCGTCATTCTGGGGGCAACGGATAAACGAGCACCGCAAGGCATGGCGCCTCTCGCTATCGGTCTTTGCCTTACCTTGATTCACTTGATCAGCATTCCGGTGACTAATACCTCTGTGAACCCTGCACGTAGTACAGGCGTCGCCGTTTTTGTTGGTGACTGGGCAGTTGCACAACTGTGGTTGTTTTGGGTGGCGCCAATCGTTGGTGCTTTCCTTGGCGCGGCAATTTATCGATTCATTGGCGGCGCGGAAGAGTAAGGAACCTCTGGCGAATTGCTTCAGGGTTGCGTATGGATTTGGTTGAGTTACGCATGATTTTGCTCTGTCTGAAAAGGCTGGTTACCGCAATGGCTGGCAAAGGTCTCGTATCAGTGGGATCAGAGTGAAACAGTTCGAGGAAATGGCTAATAAAAACAATGCATAACAGAAAGTCAGGCGTCTCGGTAGTGCTCGCGCAGGCAAGCTGGCCGAACTGGTATACTAGTGATTCAGACAGCAACTGTTTAACCAACCCTTTAAAGTAGATTGTAATAATGTCGTACAAAACCGACGACTTGAGAATTGTGGATGTTCGTGAAGTGGTTCCCTATGCGGAACTGCAGGCCGAATTTCCGATCACTGAAAATGCGGCACGTACCACCCACGATACGCGGCAGGCCATTCATCGCCTGCTGTACGGTGAAGACGACCGTATGCTCGTCATTGTAGGTCCCTGTTCGATACATGATCCAGATGCGGCGCTCGAATACGCCGGTCGCTTGAAGGGGGTCAAAGAGCGTCTTGCTGACGAGTTGCTGGTTGTCATGCGTGTGTATTTCGAAAAGCCACGTACCACGGTGGGCTGGAAAGGATTGATAAATGATCCTGACCTGGATGACAGTTTCCTGATCAACAAGGGTCTGCGGCTGGCACGCCGACTCTTACTGGATATCAATGAGTCCGGCGTTCCCGCGGCGACCGAATACCTTGACCTGATGTCACCACAGTATGTGTCCGATTTGGTCAGTTGGGGGGCCATCGGTGCACGGACCACAGAGAGCCAGGTGCATCGTGAGCTGGCTTCGGGCTTGTCCTGTGCTGTTGGCTTTAAAAACGGTACCGATGGTACGTTTAAGATCGCCATCGATGCGATTGGTTCTGCCTCACAACCACACCATTTCCTGTCCCTGACAAAAACCGGCCACTCAGCAATATTCACCACAGCCGGTAATGACGATTGTCATATCATCCTGCGTGGCGGCAATCAACCTAACTATGATGCCGAGTCTGTTGAGGCAGCTGTTGCCCAGTTGAAAGAAGCCGGTCTGCCGGCGCGACTGATGATTGATTTCAGCCATGGTAACAGTTCAAAGCAGTTCAAGCGCCAACTGCTTGTGGGTGAAGTGGTGGCGGCACAGCTTGCTGCGGGTGATGAACATATTATGGGGGCCATGATTGAAAGTCATCTGAAAGAGGGGCGGCAGGATAACGTGCAGGGTGCCGAGCTTGAGTATGGCAAGAGTATTACGGACGCCTGTATCAGTTGGGAAGACACGGTTCCACTGCTTGAGCAACTTGCGGATGCTGTCCGCAAGCGCCGCGGGAAAAAAGTTAAGACCTCGAACTAATTACTCTGTTGGAACTGTTTCCGTTCCCAATCCAGCGATGTCTTTACGATGAAGTCCAGGTCGTCGTAGCTGGGCTCCCAGCCGAGCACTTCTCTTGCCTTATCGGCTTTTGCGATGAGGGCTGGAGGATCACCGGCACGGCGTTCTTCTTCCTTGACCTTGATCGGTGATCCATTGACGCGGTCTATGGCGTCAATGACTTCTCTAACGCTGTAGCCGTGCCCGTAACCACAGTTCAGGGTCACCGAATCGCCTCCCTTGCTCAAGTATTCGAGGGCTTTAATGTGTGCGTCAGCAAGATCATCGACGTGGATGTAATCACGCACGCCAGTGCCATCGGGGGTCGGGTAGTCGCTTCCGAATACGTACAGTTGTTCGCGTTTGCCGACGGCAACTTCGGCGGCAACCTTGATCAACAGGGTGGCCTTTTCAGTCGACTGGCCGATTCGTCCCTCGGGATCAGAACCCGCAACGTTGAAATAGCGAAGTATGACGTGGCGCATGTCGCTTGCCTTGCCGAGATCGCGCAACATCATTTCGCTCATCAGCTTGGATGTACCGTAGGGGTTGATGGGAGACAGCGGGCTGTCTTCGGTACAGAAAGAATTATCGGGGATGCCATAGACGGCGGCCGTTGACGAGAAAATAAAATATTTGACGCCGGCGCCGGAGCAGCATTCCAGGAGATTGCGCGTGCAGCAGGTATTGTTACCGTAATATTTCAACGGATTCTCTACGGATTCGGGCACAATGGTGTGTGCGGCAAAATGCAGTACGGTATCGACCTTGTGCTCGGCAAGGAGGTTTGTGACCAGATCCCTGTCTCCGGTATCACCAACAATCAGCTCGGCACCTATTACGGCGTTGCTGAAGCCGGTGGACAGGTTGTCCAGTACCACGACCTGTTTTCCGGCACCAGTTAACAAACGGACGACATGACTGCCGATGTATCCGGCGCCCCCGGTAACGAGTATTTTATTTTCCGCCACTGTCAATCCTTATGCGTCCATGAGTTTTATGCATGTTAACGGTTGTATAGCAGCCATACCAGCGGTTTGAATAAACCAAAGTAAAGGGCTGGCAAATCTTTATACCTTGCGTGTTTTGCGTGGCTATTTACGTGACATTATTAAACCAGCGATAAAATACACGGTGTAGGGACGGTGCTCCTAAGCTGTATTTTAATTGCCGGGTTAATAGCTTAAGTAAGTGCCTCTTCGGCTATAGCTGGCTGTTGATTTCCTTTTGTTTCGATTGTGCGGCGTTGGCGGCGTACATATCCTCCAGCGAAACCGATTGTCCGTTTTCCGTAACGATGCGTGCATGGAAGCGGCGAAGTTGCCTGGGTTCGCGGACCCCGCAGGAGTGGGCAATAACGCCGACCTCGTAAACCATGTTTTTTACATAGTTGGCGACGCGTTCCGCTTTCACTGCGGGTACCAGGCCTTTTTGTAATCTCGGGTTGTGAGTCGTTATGCCGGTCGGACAGGTGTTCTTGTTGCAGTGTAGTGCCTGGATACAGCCCAGCGCGAACATGAATCCACGCGCTGACACCACAAAGTCTGCGCCGACGCACAAGGCCCAGGCGACCTCGGCCGGCGTTATCAGTTTTCCCGAGGCAATGAGTTTGATGCGATCCTTGAGGTCGTGTTCAAGCAGTTTGTCCGCCACCAGCGGCAGGCTTTCCCGGATAGGCAGGCCCATGTAGTCCATCAGACTCATGGGTGCGGCACCCGTACCCCCCTCGGCACTGTCAACGGTGATGAAATCAGGTGCAGATTGTTTGCCACGTTTGTTGATTTCGGCGCACAGTTCGTCAAGCCAGCCATAGGCGCCGATGACCGCCTTGAATCCGGCCGGTTTTCCGGTCACGCTGCGGATACGTTCAATCATATCCAGAAGTTCGCCGATTGAATTGATATCCGGGTGCCGGTTGGGGCTGATCGAGTCCTTACCTGCGGGGATGCCGCGGATCCGGGCGATCTCCTCGGTTACCTTGCCGCCGGGCAGAATGCCGCCTTTACCCGGTTTGGCACCCTGACTGAGTTTGAGTTCGAACATCCTGACCTGGTTATGCCCGGCAACTTCGCGCAACTTGTCATCGCTTAAATTACCCAGTGCATCCCTGACACCGTACTTGGCTGTGCCGATCTGAAAAACAACGTCGGCACCACCCTCCAGGTGGTAGGAGGACAGACCGCCTTCGCCGGTGTTGATCCAGCAACCGCCCTTTGCTGCGCCGCTGGATAGCGCCTTTACAGCAGGCGTTGACAAAGCGCCGTAACTCATACCGGAGATATTGAAAAGCGCATTGGTGACGTAGGGCTTGTCACAGGTAGGTCCGATGGTGACTTCACAGACTTCGGCGGCGTCCGTACCCAGGGTAGGGAAGGGGCAATTCACAAACAGTATCGTACCCGAGGGGGTCAGACTGCGGGTTGATCCAAACGCAGTGGTGTTGTCCAGATCCTTCGCGGCGCGGTAGACCCAGGAGCGTTCCGCACGGTTGAAGGGCATTTCCTCGCGGTCCATGGCAAAGAAATACTGGCGGAAGAATTTGCCCATCTCTTCGAAAAAATAGCGGAAATGACCGATAACCGGGTAATTACGCCGAAGTGCGTGCTTGGTCTGACTGATGTCTATGATATAGACCACGACCACAGTCAGGGCACACAGCCCGATAAAGAAGATAAAGAAAGTTGCCAGAAACTCCAGTGAACGAAGCATAAATCCACTGTCCGCGATGGGCATATCATTCATCTCCCTGGCCGTTGGGATAGAAGCGATCGGTCTGCTCAACAGTGTAGCCTAAATGCTTCATAAGCACAGATGTTAGGGTTTAAAATACCGGCTTATGTGTGTGAACCCTTGTCCGGTATCGGTTGCCCCCATGATGGACTGGACCGATCGCCACTGTCGTTATTTTCTGCGCCTGATTTCTCGGCATGTGCGACTGTATACGGAGATGATTACCTCGGCTGCGTTGCTGCACGGCGATCGGGACCATCTGCTGGCATTCGACGTGTCAGAGCATCCCCTGGCTATTCAGCTCGGCGGTAGTGAGCCGGAAGAACTGGCCCGATGTGCGGCGTGGGCGGAACAGTCGGGATTCGACGAAATCAACCTGAACGTCGGTTGTCCCAGCGACAGGGTGCAGTCGGGACGGTTTGGTGCCTGTCTCATGCTGGAACCGGAACGGGTCGCAGCTTGTGTGGCGGCCATGCGGCAAGTGGTCTCTGTACCGGTTACCGTAAAAACACGCCTAGGTGTGGATGAGCAGGACAGCTACGATGAATTGACTCGATTCGTGTCGTTGTTGCAGGACGCAGGACTGGAGCGGCTGATCGTGCATGCGCGTAAAGCCTGGTTACAGGGTTTGAGTCCAAAGCAGAATCGTGAAGTACCACCGCTTCGCTATGGTTGGGTATATCAAATCAAGAAGGATTTCCCGTCACTGGATATCCATGTCAACGGTGGAGTGAAAACGCTGGCTGAGGTCGGCACTCATCTTGAACGCGTTGACGGCGTCATGATTGGCCGTGCGGCCTACCACAATCCCTATCTGCTGGCGGATATCGATCGCCGTTTTGCGGGTGATTTTCATCCCTTGCCAAGCCGACACCGGGTCATTGAACGCTTGCTGCCCTATATCGAAGTCGAGCTCTCGCGTGGTACACGATTGCAGCAGATCACCCGCCATGTTCTCGGTTTGTTTCAGGGCAGGCCGGGTGCCCGCGCCTGGCGAAGAACCCTCAGTGAGCGTGCGCACCAGGCAGGAGCCGGTGTCGAAGTGCTGGAACAGGGGCTGGCCTGTGTGCAGCCGGACGATCAGAACCAACTGACTAAATTGGGACAGCAGTGAAATTGGATACAGGGCAGGCGCCCAGCCTATCCTGTGTGCTCGCGGTTACAACTGTGACTGAATCCAGTTCGTCAGCGTGCGCGCGTCCATAGCGCCAGCCTGCCTGGCAACTTCGCGGCCATTCCTGAATATCGCCACAGTCGGGATACTGCGGATACCGAACTGTGCCGCCGTCTTCTGTGCGATTTCGGTATTGAGTTTTGCGAAGCGAATCTTCGGTTCCATTTGTGCAGTTGCGTTTTTAAAGTGAGGTCCCATCATCTTACAGGGTCCGCACCAGGGTGCCCAGAAATCAACCACCAGCGGGATGTCATTACGGCGCAGATGTTTTGCAAAGCTTTGATCCGTCAACTCAACCGGTTGGCCGACAAATAAAGGTGCCTTGCATTTCCCACAGTTGGGCTGCCGGTCCAGTTTATTTTCAGGAATACGATTGACCGCCTGACAATGCGGGCAAACCAGGTGTTTGGACTGTGACACTGTTTCAACCCCTTGAATGAATGTTGCCTGATGATTGAACCGGCAGTCAGCTGATGAGCTGTGGTTCATCGCCTTAATAGGTAGATAAGGTTGGAGACATGCGATTTCAAGTCTGTGCACAGGGAAAACCGGACCTGCAATTTCCTCGAGTCCTCTAACCGAGACTCTTTGAAACGATTTCGAAGACATCCTTGGAAGTATCCGACGCAGAAAGAATTCGTTTCAGCTCATTCTGCATCAGATCCTGTCGGGGCGCGTCAAAACGTCTCCATCGGCTTAGTGCGCTGACCAGGCGTGCCGCCATTTGCGGATTGATTTTGTCCAGCGCGAGGACCTGGTTGGCCAGAAAGCGGTAGCCCTCTCCGTCGGCCGCATGAAAACGGATCTGATTAGCCATGCAGAATCTGCCAATCAGTGCGCGCACCTTGTTCGGGTTGGTGAGACGGAAAGCCGGATGTTGCAGCAGTGTTTTGACGCGTTGCAGGGTGCCGGGCAGGCGTGAACCCGCCTGTATCGCAAACCACTTGTCGATGACCTGCGGGTCGTGTTGCCACTGCTGGTAGAAGCGCTGCAGATAGTCGTCTGTTTCCGCCCAGTCGTGCTGGGCCAGTGCTGATAAAGCGGCCAGTGTGTCGGTCATATTGTGTGACTTTTCCAGCTGCGTAAAACACACATTGCGTGCTTCGCCGCGTATGGTTTCCAGCAGATAAGCCAGGCACAGATTCTTGAGCGAGCGTTTGGCCATGCTGGCGGCATCAAACCGGTAAGGTTCGTTGCAATCGTGCCGGTGGTAAATGTTGAGAAAACTGTCGAACAGCTGTTCTGCCAGCTGTTTGCGGACGAATTCCCGCGCCCTGTGGATGGCGTCAACGTCGACCGCGTCTGACTGGTCAGCCAGGTAAGACTCAGATGGCAGGGTGAGTGCCTGGGTAATCAGGGCGGGATCAAACTCGGGATGTTCCAGGGTTGCCTGGAAAGCATCAATGAAAGAGTCATCCAGGGACAGTTCTTCAACCCGCTGGACTCGTCTGACCAGTTGCAGAAGGGTCTGGCTCGCCAGCGTCTGGCCGGCATCCCAACGGTTAAAGGGGTCCGGGTCGTGGGCAAACAGGAAGGCGAGTTCCTCGTCAGAGCGTGCCATGTCCAGTTTAACCGGCGCTGAAAAACCACGCAGCAGCGACGGGGCCGGATTGGTTTTGACGCCAACGAAGCTGAACTGTTGAGATTTTTCACGCAGTTCCAACATGCGGTGATTGCCGCCTGCTGTGTCTTCACCTTCCAGTTGCAGTACCAGCGGTCGGCCCGATGTGTCCAGCAGCGCCACTTCAACAGGAATGTGAAAAGGCTCCTTCTGTTCCTGTCCCGGGGTGGCCGGGCATTGCTGGCTGAGCGTGAGTCGGTAACGCGCTGTCTGTGCATCATATTCCCCGGCTGCGCAGACAAGCGGTGTGCCGGCCTGGCTGTACCAGTGTTTGAACTGGGTGAGGTCGATGTCGTTTGCGCCCTCCATGGCGGCGACAAATTCGTCGGTAGTTACCGCCTGTCCATCATGGCGCTCGAAATAGAGTTCACAGCCCTTGCGAAAGCCCTCGGCACCGACCAGATTGCGGATCATGCGTACCACTTCGGCGCCCTTGTTATAGACGGTGACGGTGTAAAAGTTGCTTATCTCCATATAGGAGTCGGGGCGGACCGGGTGTGCCATGGGGCTGGCATCCTGGGCAAACTGGTGGCTGCGCAACAGGTTTACGTCGGCAATGCGTTTCACTGGTCGTGAGTTCAGGTCGGCGCTGAATTCCTGGTCACGGAACACCGTAAAACCTTCTTTCAGGCTGAGCTGAAACCAGTCGCGGCAGGTGACCCGGTTCCCCGACCAGTTGTGAAAATACTCGTGGCCGATAATGCTCTGGATATTGTAATAGTCGGCGTCGGTGGCGGTTTCCGGGCTCGCCAGTACGCAGGAGGCATTGAAAATATTGAGGCCCTTGTTTTCCATTGCCCCCATGTTGAAATCATTGACGGCCACGAGCATGAAAATATCCAGATCGTATTCGCGGTCATAGGTTTCTTCATCCCATTTCATCGCCTGCTTGAGCGA
>Ga0209567_10001536_pt1 | contig 11708 bp, 8 predicted proteins | sample COG_12_FD_184756 | JGI IMG/M metagenome (GOLD analysis project Ga0209567, IMG submission 184756) | Pelagic marine sediment microbial communities from the LTER site Helgoland, North Sea, for post-phytoplankton bloom and carbon turnover... | ecosystem: Environmental > Aquatic > Marine > Neritic...
CAGGGGCAGTGACAGGGGCAGCGCCAGGGGCAGTGACAGGGGCAGTGACAGAGGCAGTCACGGAGGCCGTGAGCGAGTCCGTGTCCGAGGCCGTGAGCGAGGCCGCGACCGAGTCCGAGGCCGTGAGCGGGTCCGTGACCGAGGCCGTGACCGAGACCGGGTCTGCGACCGAGTCCCTGAGCGATCCCGCGACCGCCTACAAGTCCCCGTATGCCAGCAGCACCGGCCCTCTCCCCCTCGAAATCGAGGATGCTGAATTTGAGGAGCGGCCACGGAGTCCGGGGAGCTCCTCGGTGCGGTCCAGCACTCCGCCTCCCGCCTACTACGATGATGACGACATTCCGGAGCTGCCCGGCCGTCGGGGGTCGCCGCTGCGCTGGCTGTTGCTGGTTGTGATCATCGGCGGGCTCGCGTTGATGGTCACTCAGTGGGAACGCGTGGCCCGACTATTGGGCTTTGGCGGTGACCCGGCGCTGATCGCAGCTGAGGTCACCGAAGGGGAAGCCGGTCTAGCGCAAGGAGACCCACAGTCCTATGCCAGCGCCATCGAGGCCTTCGGCCGCTCGATCGAAGCCGGTGGCGATCGAGATCCCGAGATTCTGGCGAAACTCTCCAACGCATACGCTCTCGCGGCGCAAGCCCAGATCGACGACGGCGCCTCTGGCGAAAGCATCGACAGCCTCGCGGCGGCGGCGCTGACGACGGCGGAAAGTGCCATAGAACTCGATTCTTTGGAGCTCGACGCAAGACTTGCGGAAGCTGACGCGCTCCGCTTGACCGGTGAAACTGTGGAAGCGCGAAAAGTCTTGGAAGACGCTCGCTCGACGTCATTCAGTCGAACCGCCGAGTTTTTTCGCGTCGACGCCCGGCTGAACGCTGCCGAAGCCAGTGGCGGCTTGGAAGCGGGTCTACGGAGCGCGAAGCAGGCGGCTGAGCTCGCGCCCCACGGCATCCGATACCTGCTGCTGCTGGCCCGCGCCGAACGCGCCTCCGGCGACGACGTCAGCGCCCGGGCGGCATTAGAGGCCATCCTAGTCGATCACCCAGACCACCCAGTAGCTACCAAATTGCTAGCGGAGCTCGACGAGGCAGCGCCCGTCGCAGATGCGGGCGGCGCTGACGCTGGGGCGGAGACGGCGACAGAGCCGGTGGCAGCGGCAGAGCCAGCGGCAGTGGCAGAGCCAGCGGCAAAGACGGAGAAGGCGGAGCCGTCCAAGCCCGCAGCCCGGCCCCGAAAGCGCCGCGCTCCCCCAAAGCCTGCCTATGACGAGTACGATCGGCTCGCGGAGGCTGCGGGCGACGATGCCTTCGTCGATGGGCGGCCGCCGGTACGGGACTATGACTGGTACATGCAACAGGGGCGTGCAGAGCTCGCAGGCGGGAACTACTCCCGCGCTCGGGCGTTCTTCGATAGCGCGTTGGAGGCACGCCCCGGCTCGGCCGACGCCATGGACGGCCTGGGACACGTGTCCACGAACATCGAGGACTACCACTCCGCCCTGCGTTACTTCCGCGTGGCGGCCCAACGCGGGCATCCAGACGGCTATTTCAACCTGGCTAAGACCTACGAACGACTCGGACGGAATGAAGAAGCGGTCTCGGCGTACTACACTTATGTGAAACGGCGCCCGTCGGGCACCCACGCCGCCGCCGCCAAATCAGCGATCAAGACCTTGGAACCCCACGCAAAGCTTCCTTCCGAACCCGAACCCGACCCGGAGCCCCAGCCCGAGCCCCAGCCCGAGCCCAGCGCGGAATCGGAGCCGCCCCCAGCGGAAGAGCCGACGCAGGAATCAGAACCGGCAGCACCATGAAGCACACCGCGCGTCCTTCCGCGCTCGCAATTCTTACGATTCTCGCGTCCCTGGCCACCCTGTCTTGCGACGGACAAAAAGAAGACGCCTCGGACGAGCCCATGGTTCGCGAGCTTCGCATCCTAGAAGCCTTCCCGGACGGCGCCGAGCACGATCCCTTCTCCCGTCCTCAGCCCACGCTCCACGACGTTCTGGTGCGGATTTGGGAGGCGACCGATGACGAGAACGTCAAAGGCCTATTCGTGCGAGTCGGCCCATTGCAGGGTTCATGGGGCAGCGTCGGGGACCTCGTAGAAGCGCTCGGCGAGTTCCGCGCCGAGAGCCGGCCTGTTCATTGTCATTTCGAGGCTGCCGACAACGTCGGCTATCTGCTGCTTGCCTCCGCGTGCGACCGGATCAGCATGTCGCCCGCGGGCACACTCGATCTCATCGGCCCTGCGGCTGTCATGATCTACGCGCGCTCGCTGCTCGAAAAGGTCGGCGTTGAAGCGGAGATCATTCACATGGGCCGCTACAAGGGCGCGGGCGACATCCTCATTCGGGATGACATGCCCGAGGAAGCCAAGGAATCGATGGATGCGATCCTCGACGACCTCCATGGCGCTCTGATCGAAGCCACCAAAGTGCGGGCCGAGGGGGATGCGGACAAAGCCAGGGCCCTGATCGACGGAGGCCCGTACGCTTCGGGAGCGGCAGCGGCTGCAGGATTGATCGATTCGGTGGGCTTCCTTCGAGAGTCGCGCGAAGAGATCAAGAGGGCGGCGGGCGTCGAGACCATTCGCCGCATGCGCATGCTGCCCAAACAGGACCAGCTCACATTGGGGCAGTTCTTGAGCCTGCTGAGCGGTGAGACCGACGAGGTCAAGGCCGGTGGTGAGCGAGTTGCACTGGTGTTCGTGACGGGCAACATCACCGATGGAGACTCTGGCTCGATGGGCGATGCGGTTTCCGGCCCCTTTGTGCGCGCAATGGAACGGCTCGAAAAGGATGACAACGTCAAGGCCGTCGTCATGCGCATCAACTCACCCGGAGGTTCGGCTCTTGCAAGCGACCGAATGTGGGAAGCTGCCCGCAACCTCGCCGAAGCCAAACCACTGATAGCGAGCGTTGGAGACATGGCCGCGAGCGGTGGCTACTACATCGCGTCAGCCGCCAACGAAATCCTGGCGCACCCCAACAGCCTCGTCGGATCGATCGGCGTGGTCGGCGGGAAGTTCAACTTCGCGGGCCTTGCCGAGGACATCGGCATCAACACGTACGTCTTGCAGCGCGGTAAGCGCGCGGCTTGGTCGACGCCGGTGCGCTCGCTAAACACCACCGAAAGGCAAGCCTTCGAGGGCCTTCTTCGCGACACTTACGACCGATTCATCGACCGCGTCGCGGTGGGTCGAGAGATGGAGCGCGAGGCAGTCCTAGCTGCCGCCGAGGGCCGCGTCATGACCGGACAAGACGGCAAGGAGCTCGGTTTGGTCGACGAGATGGCTGGCCTCAGCGAGGCACTGGTCAAGGCCCGCGCCGCCGCTGGACTGGGGCCAGACGCACCCGTCGAGATCTGGCCCTCCACAAAAGGGATGATCGATGCGATCAACGACCTCCTGAGCGGCAACGGAGACGACGACGCTCGAACCCTGCAACAGCTGTGGCTCAGGCAACACCCTCTGGCCGCGTCGCTTCCGCTCGAGCCCTGGACCGACATGCTCCACGTCCTCGCCGTAGAGCACGTAGCGCTGATTCCGCCGTACTTCTTTTCGCTGCGCTAAGGCGCGGGTGCCGGGATGACCGTGCAGTAGGGCCAGATGTCTTGTCCAGGAAGGCAGCTCCCAACGAGCTCGTCTTCCGTGGACGTGCAGATCTCCAAACAGCCATCGCAGAGATCAACCGGCCAACTGAACGAACCGGATGTTTGCGTGAATCCGCCAGCGGTGGTGCCGATGGCGCGTATATCGAGCAGGACCGACGCAAACCCGGTCTCGGCCGCGACTGCGCGAAGCGCATCTTGGTAGGACGCCGGAATGCCAATCGCTGCTGCAACCTCCTCGGTCGACCCACCACCTTGTTCGTTTCCGGGGAGGACCGCGCTCGTGTTGACTCGGTAGGGATTGACGAGGCCTTCGGGCAGCGCGGGTACCGACCCATCCGGAAGCAGCAGCGTGATATCGAAGTTGTGGACCTGAAGATTCGACACCTCGCCCTGGAACTCCAGGGCAGCGCTGGTGAGATAACTCTTCAGCAACGGCGCGATCACATAGTCCCTGGGCTGGCCCGACGCGCTTCGGTAAGCCAGATCGTAGAGCCCCCGCAGAAGCCGGGTATCTTGATCCGCGGTCACTACACAGCTGTCGTCCGGAGGAAGATTCGCTGCGATCTGTAGTCCGTTGTGCGGGAAGCGGTTGCACCCGGCAACCGTCACCGCCAGCACCATAGCCACGAAGATGAATCGACTCATAAGTCCCCTCCAAAGGGTGTTCTCATGGTATCCAGCGCAGAGGTAAGCTGCCAAATTTCCGTAGCTTAGGATACATCTAGCGCACCCCGAACCTCGTCGAGGCCGACCAGCTCGACCTCGGTTTCCCCCGGAAGACGTGGAATTACAAAGTGAATTCTGTTCCCGCGGCGTTTTTTGTCCGAGCCGATGAATTCGAGCACACGGCTGTTCAGTCGTTGATCGAGGGCGGTCGGTAAGCCGAGTCTCGAGAGCAGTCGCGTGAGCCGCTCCGTCTCCTCTTGTCGGCCTCTGCCGAGCTTGGCGGCCACACGCATGGCTGCGATCATTCCAAGTGCGACGCCCTCCCCGTGCCGGATGCCGCGGTAGTCGCTGGCGGCTTCGAGGCCATGCCCGACGGTGTGCCCCAGGTTCAGAAGCATGCGGCGTCCTGATTCGCGCTCGTCTTCATGGACGATGCGCGACTTCAACCGAACCGACATTCGCACCGCGCGAATGGTCGCGTCGGGGTCGCCCGCCATCAGCGCCGCCGCGTCCTGTTCGAGCATCGCCACGGACTCCTCCGAATCGAGCCATGCGCTCTTCACTACCTCCGCTAGGCCAGCGACGCGCTCCTCACTGGGCAGGGTCGAGAGTGTTTCGACGTCGCATAGAACGAACTTCGGTTGGTAGAACGTGCCGACGAGATTCTTGCCGCGCGGGCGGTTGAATCCGGTCTTGCCCCCTACGGAGCTGTCGACCATGGCGAGAAGCGTCGTCGGGATCTGTCCCAGGGCCACCCCGCGGAGCAGGGTCGAGGCTGCGAACGCTGTCAAATCGCCGATCACGCCCCCTCCGACGCCGATGACGATGGCTCGCCGGTCGACCTCGGCTTCGAGCGCGGCGTCCCACACGCGCTCCACGCTGGCGATGGTCTTGCTCGCCTCGTCCCCCGGAAGCCTCACTTCGATTGGAGGTTTGCCGGCTAAAGTGAGGTCGGCAATGGCATCTGCGGGCCACTGGCGGTCTTCGCCTCCATCGAAAACCAGGATGGCGTCACCTGCGGAGTGTTCATTCGCCCGAATACCCACGCGGCGCCGCGTGCCGCGCCCCACCTCGACACGGTACGTTCGCGACCCAAGCGGGACGACGATGGGCGAGAGGTTTCGAAGAGCCACAATCTCCGATGTGATTTCGTCGGCTTCGAGCATTCCCGTGTCGATGACCGCGTGTGCTTCCGCATATGCGTCTGCCCTCGTATTCAAGATCCGTTCGAGGTCTTGCTGTGGGTCCTCGCCAAGTAGCGGACGCCCGTCGCCCTTTCCGACGCGCGCGGCAAGCACGGCAGGCTCGGCGGTCAGCGTCACGACGATCCCTTCACGAAGGAGCATCTGACGCGTCTCGTCGTCGACGACCGTCCCGCCGCCAAGTGAGACGACGCCCACATCAGAGGGAAGCCCCTTCAGCGCCTCTCTCTCGAGAGCCCGAAAGGCCCCCTCCCCGCGCTCAGCAAAAATCTCCTGGACGGAACAACCGGCTAGCTCTTCGACGCGTTCATCCAAATCAAGCGCACGAGTCCCCAGCTGCCTCGCGACGGCGCCAGCCACAGTCGACTTCCCGGCCCCCATGGGCCCTGACAAGAACACGCGCATGCTCGGAAGCATACGAGGCCCCCCGGCCCCAGTCACGAACCCGGCCTAGAGCACGGTCACGGGCCCACCGCAGCACTACTCCGGCAGCGCGAGCTAGGGCCTTTGCTCGCAGGTCGCGGTGGCCTGAGTGATGTAGCCCGCTCGGACAGGAAGCCTGATGCTGTTCGGAACAAAGAGCACAGGCCAACCCATCGGAACCGGAATGCAGTTGATGGCGGTTCCACCGAACTGGACAACGTACTCACCGGGGCTGACTTCGAGGAAGCCGCCACCGCCTGTGGTGGTGGTTGCGGTGAGGTCGAGTCTCCAGATGGGTCCTTCATCCACGTAATATCGTTTCGCCGCGACTGGCCCGTCGGAATCGAAGAGGTCGATCGTCGCCCCCGAAAAACCGACCCCGATTGAGATCCTCCCCGTGTCCACCATGCTGATCTCAACCTGGGAAGGTTTGTCTGGTTTTGGCAGTCTGCGGTTTCGCGTCGCGCGGTTCGCGGGCGCGCTGCCCCCACCGCATGCACGGTAGTGCGAGCCCGCAGGGCGAAGCCCGGCGCGAATGCGCCGCCAAGCGCGAAGCGCGCGGCAGGGAGGACTACGGGTGGGGGTGGGCGGGCGGTGTAACTAAACCGACACTGACGCTGGCATTGCCACCGCCCACGACACGAGCGCCTAGCCTACTCCGGCAGCGCCAGCGCCCGGTTCACAATCCTCGGTGTGAGGAAGATCAAGAGCTCGTTGCGGTCTTCGCGGAAGCGGCGGCGCTTGAAGAAGACACCGAGGACCGGGATGTCGCCGAGGAAAGGTACCTGGTCGACGTTGCGGCCAGTGTTACGGGTGTAGATGCCGCCGATGACCGCGGTGTCGCCGTCGTCGACGAGGAGCTGCGTCTGCGCCTCTCGCTCTAGAATCGTCGGGTCGCCCTGGGCACCCGTTCGACCGAAGTCCGGCTCATTGCGCGTGATCTTCACGTCCATGGCAACCGCTCCGTCGCTCGTCACATGCGGCGTGACGTTCAGCTCGAGCTTTGCCTCCTGGAAGGCCGTATTGACGCCCTGCGCACTGACCTGGGAGAAGGGAATCAACGTACCCTGCGAGATCGACGCTTCGTTGTTGTCCAACGTCAGGACACGCGGAGAGCTGATAATCCGTACAGAGCCCGCCGCCTCCGCAGCGCTCAAACGAACATTGAGGTTCACCGCGCCGCTCAAGCTGCCCATGGTCAGACCGAGCGCACCACCGGCGCCGTTACCCGTGACGGCTGGCAGATTCACGGCATAGTTCGGATTGTTCACGGTGCCATTGAACGGAGACAGACCCTGCGTGGGCGCATTGTCGACAGGCACACCGCCCGCAACGCCGATATCGGATGGGAAACGAAGGCCGGTGGGGTTACCGGTCGCGCTGCTCATGACGGCAGCGCCACCCCACTGAATGCCGATGTCACGCGAGTAGCTGCTGCTCGCCTCGACGATGCGCGACTCGATCAACACCTGTGGCGTTTGCGTATCCAGGTTTCGCACCAAGTCCTCGACGTCGTCGAGCTGCCCGACGATGTCGCGCACGATCAGCATGTTGGTTCGAGTGTCGGTCGAGACCGAGCCCCGATCCGTGAGGAGCTCACGAACTCGCGGCTGGAGGTCGTTTGCCGTGGCATAACTGACAGGCACGAGCCGCGTCTCGAGTGGAGCGAGTTGCTGCTGTTGCTTCTTACGCGCGATTGCGGCCTCACGCTCTTGCTCGAGCTGAGCCAGCGGCGCGACGCGAAGCAAGTTGCCTTGACGCACCATGCCAAGCGACTTCGCTTGCAAGACGACGTCGAGCGCTTGATCCCAAGGAACGTCGCGCATGCGAATCGTGACCGTGCCGCCCACGTTGTCCGCGGTGACGACGTTCACCCCACCCACCTCGGATAGCAAGCGTAGGATGTTGTGGATGTCGGCGTCCTTGAAGTCGAGGTCGATGCGACGACCCGAGTACCGCCGTTCGTTCTTTCCGCCGACCTGCATCGGGAGCTTGCTGAGGAAGCCTGCAACCTCTGGACCGTCGACTTCTGCGGCGTAATCCTTCTCGCGGGCGATGGTGCGCGAGTGCGGACGAGCCTCCGTAGAGGTCGGTGAGAACATCCACACGATTCGATTCCCAGAGCGAATCGCGGTACCCGCAGCCCCCTCGGAGCCATGAACCTCGACGACCGCGCGGTCGCCCTTCTGCTCGAGCTCGACCGAGCCGATCAGAGCCCCGCGGGGAGCCTCGAGACGCCGCTTGGCGCTCGAACCGATTCGCGCGCCGAGCACCTCGAGGCGAGGCGGCGCGCCAGCACGCGTCGACACGCGAAACTCTGCATCGCCCAGGACCGAGATCACGACGCGGTCGCGACCATCCTTCTGCTCGAGACGAATCTCTTCGATTTTCGCACCCTTCGGGGTCGACGCCTTTGCAGGCCTTGCCTTCGCGGCGCTATCACCGCGGCGGAGTCTCACGGTGATGCGACCGTCAGTCGCGCGAGCGTGATACGTCGCCTTGCCGGTGAGCGCCAACTCGATGCGCGCCCCTTTCGCTGTGTTGCTCGCGACCGTCCGCGCAACGAGCGCATTGGTGCCGCTCGTTTGTATCCCGCCCGACGGCAGTGCCGCATTGTCGACATCGATGACGATGAGCCGTCCGTTCTCTTTCGCTCGAACCGCATATTGCGGATCGACGAACGCACCCTCGATCGAGATTTGTGCTCCGTCCCGCTCGCCGTCGATTCGGACACTGTCGATTTTAGGCGCCGCCGCCTGAGTCAGGTTGACCCATGCGAATGTTGCGCCAACGGCGATTGCGAGACCCCAATGAATACGCATTCCTGACTCCTCTGCCAGCTACGTTTAATCATCGAACGCCAGCGATGGCCGGGGCAAGAAAACGACCGACTATTTACAGGTCGTCACTGCGCCGTGAGCAGCGGCGCTTCGCCGCCTTCGTGAAGAGGCATCACGCGGGTCAGCGGCGGCTTATCAGGCGCAGTGGGGTCTTCGCGGGTCAGAACGACCGAACCTGGACGGATTCGATCCACACGCCAGTTCAGTGTGACTGGCATTCCCTCTGAACCTCCGGTCTGTACGACCTCCGGACGACCGATGTAGTCACCGCGCCGGATCACATGTCCGACGTGTGCGGTGTCTGTAAGCATTGCACGTGGCGTAGCGATGCCCGTCACGATGGCGATGAGCTTCATCTCATCGAGGCTCGTGCTCGGGAGGAGCACGCGACGCTGCGCGGGAGACGCAGCCTGCGCCTTGAAGGCCTTGGCGTACGAACGGAATGGATCACGGTTCTGGATGTCGAGCTCCGCAAAGTCGTCGTCGCCGTACACGACCGGGCCAGAGTCCGGCACCAGCTCGCTCTCGTCAGCGCCGCTCTCCTCCGACTCCTTCTTCGTGTCGCCGGACTTGTCCGCGCCGAGACCGCGGGAGCCCGCCTGCTCCTCGTCATCTCCACCGCAGCCCGCAACGCCAACGGCAGCGACGAATAGGAGGCAGGCGAAAATTCGAATCTTAGAGCTCATGGCTGACTATTTCTTCCCTTTGGACGACTTGGGCGGCTTGGGCGGCGGACGCCGGTAGGTGGTCGCGCGAACATCGACGTTGAGGACCACTTCTCCGGACGGCAACAGCCTCGGCTGGGTCATCCGGATGTTCTCCATACTGATGGCCCGATCCAGCTTGCTCACGTTGTAGAAGAACTTACCCATCTGATGAAATCGGCCGGTGAGCGCGAGAACAACCGGAATCTTGGAGTAGAGCTCCTGCCGCTGCTCCGGGCGCGGCTCGACGAGACGAATCGTGAGACCGCTGAGCTCCGCGACTCTGTTGAGATCTTGAAGGAAGCCGGCAATCTCCGCGTTCTCGGGCAAAACTCGGCGATTCATCCGGTCGGCTACCTCGCGGTTCGCCAGCTCCTGAGTCAGCTCGAGATACTGCTTCTCCCGCCGTTCGGCGTCGCGAATCTGATCCTGAAGCTGCTTCTGCTTGCTCTGGGCCGATTCGAGGCCCGAAGAGATGCTACTGTACACCACTGCGTAGTACCCACCGCCGAGCAGCCCGAGCACGCCGACCAATGCCAGGGCCTTGCCCCAATCCGGCAACCCAACGAACGTATCTTCGATGCTCGCCATCAGTATTTCACCTTGCAGGTAATGTCGAAGCCGACCATTTGGAGCCCCGTCTCGGGGTCGCTGGCCGCACGCGTTCGTTGAAGCGTCACGCTGTCGTAGATCTCGCTAAGGGTCAGTCGACGCAAGAACTCGGCAACATCCTCGTTTGAGCGCCCCATCCCCGTCATCTTGCATTCGCGTTCAACTTCCTCGAAGCGGTTGAGCCAAAGCCGCCGCACGTCCCAAGACTCGTTGTATCCGGCGAGCGGGTTCTCTTCGCGCATGCGCTCGAGCTCCACGGGGTTGATCGTCGGACCACCGGGGCTGCTCAGCACCTTGGAAAGCTCCAGGACAGCACGCGTCGGGCCTCTTCTCGCGCGCTCGAGCTCCTCGACGACCTTTTCGAGGCGCCGGCTCTTCTCGAGGCGCCCCTCGACGTCGGCCAAGCCCTGGGTCTTGCCTTGGAGCTCGTCCCGCCGCGCCTCGAGGGTTTTGTTTTCTTGGGCAATCGTTTCGAGCTGGCTGCTCTGCGTGAAGTAGACGATACCGAGCACCGCGAGCCAGATAACGACAGCGCCCCCATAGATCGCCCCCCAAGTCCCGAGGCTGAGGTCGCCTCCCGGAAGGGAGGGCGTCGCGATACGCCGAGCGCGCTTCTTCTTATCGGTGGGTAGCAGGTTGATGCGAATCATCAGTTGCGCTCCCGTTCTTTGCGCAGCGCCAGTCCGATGCTCACCACGGCCTGCGATGCCCTGCCCTGCAAATCCGCCACTGCCTGCTCGTCCACGTCCGCCACTTTGGTGGGATCGAGCACCTCGACCTGTACTCGTGCGCGCTCCTGAAGAGTGTCGAGAAGTGATTGAATGTTCGCCGTCCCGCCCGAAAGGCAGATGCGGCTCAACTCACGGTCCCCGCTCGTCGCCAGATAGAAGTCGAGCGAGCGTTGAATCTCTCCCGCGAGCTGTTCGACCGCCTGGTTCACGATTTCGGGCACCTCGCGTGGAACGATCCCACGCCCTTCTCCGCCACACTTGTACGATTCGGCCTCATCCCGGCCGATGCCGAGCTGCCTCTGAATCTCCTCGGTAATCCCGTTGCCACCGTTAGCGATGTCGCGGGTGAAGGCGGTGGTGCCGTCGGCGAGGATGTTCACGGTGGTGGTCGAAGCCCCGCAGTGTACCAACACTGTGGTTTCTTCCTGTGCGGCCGCGCCGTACCCTGTCTCGAAGACGTTTTGCACGGTGAACGCGTCTAGGTCCACAACCATCGGACGAAGTCGAGCTTCCATCGCCAGGTTCGTGAGATCGGTGATCTCTTCCTTCTTTGCGGCAACCAGAAGCACGTCCATCTGGCCGTGATCCACCCGCTCATGCAGGACTTCGTAGTCCACGTGAACCTCGTCGAGGTCGAACGGGATATGCTGCTCCGCTTCCCAGTTGATCTGCTCTTGAAGCTCGGCGGCCGTCATCAGCGGCATCGCAATCTTCTTGATGATCACGCTGTGACCGCTGGCACGGAGCGCGACGTTCCGGCGCTTGCTGCGCGCGAACAACTTCTCGAGCCCCTCGACGACGGCGCCCGAGTTGATGATGTGCCCATCGACGATGGTTTCGGCCGGAAGAGGATGATACCCGAACCTGGTGATGGTTCGCGCCCCCCGGCGCCCCTCTTTGATTTCACAGACTTTA
>Ga0209567_10001537_pt1 | contig 11700 bp, 6 predicted proteins | sample COG_12_FD_184756 | JGI IMG/M metagenome (GOLD analysis project Ga0209567, IMG submission 184756) | Pelagic marine sediment microbial communities from the LTER site Helgoland, North Sea, for post-phytoplankton bloom and carbon turnover... | ecosystem: Environmental > Aquatic > Marine > Neritic...
GAAGCTGTTGACGCCGTGGTCGCGAACCAGTGTGCCCATGTCTTCGTAGACGCTGTCGTCCCACCAGGTCACGGCAACGTGGAACGAGTAGTCAGACACTGACTTCTCGGCCCATTCGCGCCACTGGTGGTAGGTCTCGAGCAGGTTCTGCTGCGGATTGGGAATGGCGAAGTCGATAATCATCGTCGTGCCGCCCGCCAGGCCCGCAGCCGTCCCCGAGTAGAAGTCCTCGGTCGTCACGGTGCCCATGAACGGCAGCTGCATGTGCGTGTGCGGGTCGATGCCGCCGGGCATCACGTACTGCCCTCCCGCGTCGACGACGCGCGCGCCTTTCGGGGCGTCCAGGTTCTCGCCTACCGCCGTGATGACACCGTTCTCGCACAGTACGTCGGCGCGAACCGACTGTTCCGCGTTGACGACCGTGCCGCCCTTGATGAGTACTGTCATGATGATCTCCCGATCTCGCCGCGTGCGGCGAGGTAGTAGATAAGGCCGCCGAGAATAGACCCCGTGAACCAGCCGTAATTATAGAACCAGCCGAGCTTGCCCGTCGTAATGGCTACCAGGGTCAAGCCGACCGGCACCAGGAACGCCGTGAACCCGGCCCTGTTCCAGGCGGGATAAGCGGCATCGTCCTTGTACAGGGCGATCAGGTCGTAGGACTGCTGCTTGATCAGGAAATAGTCCACGATCATGATGCCCGCAATCGGGCCCAGCAGGCTCGAGTAACCGATCAGCCAGTTGGAATAGAGGCTTTCGACACTGACGTCGGTCTCCAGCCAGCCCATTTTCTTCAAGAGTTCCCAGCTCATGAGCGCGACGCCGATCAGGCCCGTAATGATTACGCCGCGATCTTCGTTGATGACCTTCGGTGCGACGTTCTGGAAGACGTTGGTCGGCGAGACGATATTGGCAGCGGTATTCGTCGAAATCGTCGCCAGGATGATCATGATCATCGCGATGACGACCCAGAAATCGTTTTCGATACGGCCGATGAGGTTGATCGGGTCGGAAATCGTCTCGCCCGTCAGTTCGACCGACGCGGCTGTCAGTATGACGCCGAGACCCGCGAACAGCAGCATCGTCAACGGCAGGCCGATGATCTGCCCAAGCACCTGGCTGCGCTGGGTACGCGCGTAGCGGCTGAAATCGGGGATGTTCAGCGACAGCGTCGCCCAGAAACCGACCATGGCCGTCAGGCCCGCCATGAAATAGCCGAACACGGGCTCACCGGGCGCACGAGTTGCCGGCGTCGACAGCACTTCGGTGAGAGAGATCTTGGGCAGTGCCCAGAATACGAGGCCGACTGCGACAATCAGCAATAACGGCGCCGCGAGCGCCTCGAGGCGCTTGATCGACTCGGACCCGCGAATCACGACCGTGAGGTTCGCGACCCAGAAGATGAAGAATCCGAGCACCTCGCCGACGCCGCCGAGCGCCGCCCACCCGTCGAACATGGCAGACAGCATCAGGTGAATAGCGATGCCGCCGAACAGCGTCTGCACGCCAAACCATCCACAGGCTACGAGCGCGCGGATCAGCGACGGCACGTTGGAACCGATGATGCCGAACGAGGCCCGGAGTACGACGGGGCAGGGGATACCGTAACGCGTCCCCGGGTACGCGTTCAGCGTCAGCGGTATGAGGACGACGATGTTGGCGATGAGTATGGTCCAGAGCGCTTCCGAGACCGACAGACCGAAGTAAGCCGTCAGGACGCCGCCGAGTGTGTAAGTCGGCACGCAGATCGCCATGCCGACCCAGAGCGCTGCGACGTTCCAGCGGGTCCAGGTACGCTGCGCGGCTCGCGTCGGCGCGATGTCATCGTTGTAGCGGGGACTGTTGGCAATGTCGTCGCCGACATCGAGTTCGACATGCTCACCAACCGTCCGCAGCCTGCTTAGCGATTCGGACATCGAATCCCCCTTGTCAGGAATCCGTCAGAGGACCGTAAGTCTCGGGTCTCCTGTCGCGGAAGAATTGCCAGGTGTTGCGAACTTCGCGAACCATGTCGAGGTCGATCTCGTGCACAAGCAACTCGTCGTCGCCGTAGCTCGCCTGCGCCTCGATCGTGCCGCGTGGATTGACGATGTAGCTCGAGCCGTAAAACTCGCCCATCTGCTCGGCCCAGGGCTCTTCCGTGCCGATGCGGTTGATGGCGCCGATGAATACGCCATTCGCCGCGGCGGACGCCGGCTGTTCGAGTTCCCAGAGGTACTTGCTGAGTCCGGCGACCGTGGCCGACGGGTTGACGATGTACTCGGCGCCGTTGAGCGCCAGTGCACGCCAGCCTTCCGGGAAGTGGCGGTCGTAGCAGATGTATACGCCGAGCTTGAGGTAGGCTGTTTCGAAGACCGGGTAACCGCTGTCACCGGGCTTGAAGAAGAATTTTTCGTAGAAGCCGGGATCGACCTGCGGGATATGTGTCTTGCGGTACTTGCCGAGGTACTTGCCGTCGGCGTCGATGACCGCGGCCGTGTTGTAGTACACGCCCGTCATGTGCTCTTCGTAAATTGGCACGACGATGACCATGCTGTGCTTCTTCGCATAGTCCTGCATGAGCTTGACGGTCGGGCCGTCCGGGATCTTCTCAGCAGCGGCGTACCATTTTCTGTCCTGGCTCGGGCAGAAATAAGGTTGCGTGAAGACCTCCTGGAAACACAGCACCTGCACGCCCTGTTTGCCCGCGTCTTCGATATACGGAATGTGGGCTTCGATCATGCGATCCCGGATCTCTTCGGGACTCATCGAGCCGTCGCCCTTGAGCGCCATCTGAATCAAACCACACTTGACTGTAGCCATCTCGACCCCTCTTTTTTCTTATCGGGACAGGATAGGCCCTTTAGCGTACCGAAGTCCACGATCCGTGCATTGGGTTTGGCAGGATGTACCAGCCGTTTCCCCAGTACTGCCCGTACTTCTCGAGCGCTTCGGCACGACTCAAGCGAGTGGCCGGCTCCGTGCAGGGCGCGACGACTTTTTTCCTGGCGCAGGGCACGAAATCGCCGAAGTCGTCGCCGATCAACATAATGACTCGATAGGACTCGGCGATCAGTCGGCGTCGTACCAGTTTTTCGCGGTCCCAGCCGGGTTGCTCGCCCGATAGCATGACGAATTCGGGTGTGACTTCGATGCCAACCTCGCGAATGTCGTCGACTGTCGTCGTTTTCTGCGGGCAAGGATCTTCGTTGCCCTCGATGCGTTCGCAAGGGCGGTTGGTCACGAAGAACACGGTCACGCCCGCCGCTCGTGCCGTGTCGACGAAATCCTTGACGCCCGGAATCGCGAGCGAATCGTAATTGCTGCTCCAGGTGTCGAGCTTGTGATTGGCGAACGGCCGTTCGAACGTCAGCTGAAAGTCCACGTTGCTGACGACGGTTTCATCGACGTCGAGGATGACCGCCGCGGGTAGTGATTCTGCATCTTGTTGTCCGGGCATCGCGCTCCACGATTTTTCCGCGAGCAGGCGTGGCAGATCGTCGGTGGCGCTGCGATAGACCTGCTCGGTGATAGCGCGGTACTCGGCGGCATGCTTGACCCACAGGAGGCCCATGTCCCTGGTGTGATCGTAGACAGCGGCGGGTTCGGCCGGCTCGGGGCTCGAAGCACAGGCGCTCAAGGTACTGATAGCGATCAAAAGCAGCAGTCGTCGAATCATGGTTTTTCCTGATGCGGTAAGCCGGCGGATCAGGTTAGCATGCTCGCATGAACAGAATCTCGCTGCTACTTGTCGCCTTTATTCTCGCCGCTTGCGCTACAGTTCCCGAGCCGAGCGGGATTACCTTCGTGCATCTCAACGACACCTATCGCGTGGGCGCCGTCGAGGATGGCAACGCGGGCGGCTTCAGTCGTGTCGTGACCTTGGCGCGCGAGCTGCAGGAGGAAGGCCGTGATGTTCGCATCCTGCACGGCGGTGATTTCCTTTACCCGTCGCTCGAAAGCCAGTTGTGGAACGGGTTGCAAATCGTCGATGCTTTTAACTTCATGGATGCCGTCGCACCCATGTACGCCGTGTCGGGCAATCACGAGTTCGACCGACGCGGTCCCGACCAGCTGATCGCTGCCGTGCGGGCATCTGAATTCGACTGGCTCGGCGACAACTACACGTTCAAGACGGGCGCGGCTGACGTTGACGAGGCGCTGCAGCGCGCATTCACGTTCGAGGCCGCCGGCCGCAAGGTCGGTGTGTTCGCGCTGACACTGAATCCCGCCGACGGCGGCAACGAGCGCGACTACCTCGAGAACAACGGCGACTATGTGGCCGTTGCCGAGGATACGATGAAGGCGCTCGAGGCCAAGGGTGTCGACCTGGTCATCGGTGTCACGCACCTGCACATGTGGCAGGACGTCGAGCTGGCTCGTCTCAAGGCCGATTACCCGAAACTGGCCTTCATCGTCGGCGGTCACGAGCACGAGCCCGAGCACAGCCCTGCCGACGACAATAGTGCGGTTGTCATGAAAGGTGCGTCCAACGCGCGCATCGTCTGGGCGATCGACGTCGACTTCGATGCTACCGGAGCTGCAAGGGTCAATGAGCGCGAGGTCGTGCTGGATCGCAGCGTCGCGTTCGATCCGGAGTACGAGCTGCTGGCGGAGAAGTGGCGTTCACGGCTGCTCGAAAAATTTCCGTTCCTCGAGGCGCGTGTCGGCACAGCCGCAGTGCCGCTCGACAGCCGCGAGGTGACGGTCAGGAACCAGGAAAGCAACTGGGGCAATTTCATTGCCGACCAGATGCGCAAAGCATTCGGCAGCGAGCGAGCCGACCTGGCATTCGTCAACGGCGGCACGCTGAGGATCGACGATTACATCGAGGGGGACATCCTGTTCGAGGATATCGGCCGGACTTTCGGCTTCAGTTCCTACCTGCGACTCACGACACTCACGGGCGCCGAGTTTCGTGATGTGCTGGAATCCGGCTACCGCGGCCGGGGACCGAGCAAGGGCTACTTCCCGCAGGTCTCGGGCTTCCGCGTGTGCATCGATCGCAGCCGCAACAGCGGCGATCGCATCGTCAGCCTGCAGGTGCCGGTGGAAGAGGGCTGGCAGGAGATTTCAGCGGATACTGAGTACAGCGTGGTCGTGCCCGACTATCTTTACCGCGGCGGCGATGGCTACGACATTCCGCAGGATCGGCCCGCGACGCCACAGGGTTCGGAACTCAAATACCTCGTGCTCGACGCGATCCTGGCGGCCCAGGCCCGAGGTGAGAAGATTGGTGCGGCCGTGACGCTCGAAAACCGGCGCTTTCATGCGCTCCGCGAGGGCAAGGAACGCTGCTTCCAGAATTAAGGGCAATTAAAGGGACAGTTTACTAAATTCCAATTTAGTAAACTGTCCCTTTAATTGCCTCTAATGACTAAGGGGACAGTGACCCTAATTCGAAAAGAATTAGGGTCACTGTCCCCATTACTAATGCAGCCCCATGAGCACGCGCACGTGGGTCTCGACGCAGCGCGCCAGGCTCTGTAATTCGTAGCCGCCTTCGAGCGCCGAGATAATGCGGTTGTCGGCCGACGCCGCAGCCACCTCGACGATCTGCTCGCTAACCCAGCGATAGTCGGCGTCGGTTAGGTTGACGTACGACATGTCATCGTCGCGATGCGCGTCGAATCCGGCTGACACGAAGATAATCTGCGGCGCAAATCGTTCCAGGGCGGGCATCCAGTGATCCGTGATGGCGGCCCGGAATTCCGCGCTGCCCGCGCCTGCGTCCAGCGGCACGTTGACGCGATTCGGCGCGTTCTCGAGCACGGGCGTGAATGGATAAAACGGGTGTTGGAACGTCGAGCAAAACAACACACGTGGGTCGTCGCTGAATATCTCTTCGGTGCCATTGCCCTGGTGGACGTCGAAGTCGACCACCGCGACGCGCTCGAAACCGTGCTCCTGCAACGCGTGCGCCACGCCGACGGCGATGTTGTTGAACAGGCAGAACCCCATGGCACGCCAGCTCTCGGCGTGATGTCCTGGCGGGCGAACGCAGCAGAACGCCGACTCCATTTCCCCGCTGCTAACGAGTTCGACGGCCTTGATCACTGCGCCAGCGGCCCGCCTGGCGGCAGACAGCGAGCCAGAACTTACGACCGTGTCGGGATCGAGGCGTGCATGCCCGGTCTCGGGAACCATCGAAGTCACGTTGTCGAGGTGACTTTGTGTGTGAACCCTCAAAAGTTGTTCATCGCTGGCCGCGGGAGCGTCGAAATGTCGCAGCACGTCCGCGAGCCCCGTCGTCACGAAGCGGTCATTGATCGCTGCCAGTCTGCGGGCACATTCGGGGTGGTCCGCCCCGGTGTCATGCCCGAGGCACGCGCTGTGAGAGATCATGGCGGTACGCAAAGTGGTTATCCCGTATTGTGGATGCGGCGTCGGCGAGTGTAAAAGTTCGCAGCTGTAAATGAAAACCGGAGGCTGGTCCGCCCATGAACACACATTACCTGGCACCGTTGTTCACGCCCAAAAGCGTCGTGCTTTTTGGCGCGAGCGATCGGCCTGACTCCGTTGGCGGTGTCGTCTTCAAGAATCTCCTGACGGCAGGCTTCGAGGGCCGCATCTACGGCATAAATCCTAAGCGCGAGGAGGTGCAGGGACAGAAGGCCTACGCATCGCTCGACGATATTGACGGCGCGATCGATCTTGCGGTCGTCGCGACGCCATCCAAGAGCATTCCGGCGATTGTCGAGGCCTGCGGCGAGCGCGGCATCGGCATGATGCTGATTCTGTCGGCCGGTTTCCGCGAGATCGGGCCCGAGGGTCGCAAGCTGGAGGACCGGGTGACGCAGCTCGTAAGGCGCTACGGCATTCGCCTGATGGGGCCCAACTGTCTCGGCATCATCCGCCCCGATATCGGCCTCAATGTCACCTTCGGCTACAACAACGCGGCACCGGGAAACCTGGCGCTGGTGTCCCAGTCGGGGGCTATCTGCACGGCGATCCTGGACTGGGCCGAGAGTAACGGGGTCGGCTTCTCGGCCGTCGTGTCGTCCGGCATCGCCGCCGACCTCGGCTTTGGTGACTACCTCGACTACCTGGTTGCCGATCCGAAGACCCGTGCGATCCTGCTCTATATCGAAGGTATCAATGACTCGCGGCGTTTCATGAGCGCATTGCGTGCGGCGGCTCGCATCAAGCCGGTCATCGCACTGAAGGTAGGCCGCCATGCGGCTGGTGCCGAGGCCTCGATGTCGCACACAGGAGCTCTCGTAGGCAGCGACGAGACCTTCTCCGCCGCACTATCGCGGTCCGGCGTCCTGCGCGTCGAGACGATCGGCCAATTGTTCGCCGCCGCCAAGGCGCTGTCTTCGGTGCATCACCGCGGGCCGTCCGAGCGCCTCGTCATTGTCACGAACGGTGGTGGGCCGGGTGCGATCGCCGCTGACAGGGCAACGGACCAGGGCATAGAGCTCAGCGCACTGAGCGACGAAACCATGGCGAAGCTGAACGAGGTGCTGCCATCCGTCTGGTCGCATGGGAATCCCGTCGACATCATCGGTGACGCGCCGCCCGAGCGCTACCAGCAGGCGATCGACATCTGCCTCGAGGATCCGGACGTCGACGGCGTCATCGTTATCCTGACGCCGCAGGCAATGACGGCACCGACCGAGGTGGCGAAAGCCGTCATCGAATCGGCGAAAAAGAGCAAGAAACCGATCATGACAAGCTGGATGGGAGGCGGGCAGGTCCAGAAGGGGCGCCAGTTATTCCTGGAAGCTCACGTCCCGAACTTCGGCACGCTCGAAAACGCCGTGGACGCGTTCTCCTACCTGGCGCGTTACAACCGCAATCAGCGGCTGCTGCTGCAAACGCCGGCGAGGCTGACTCGGGGTCAGCAGGCGCCCGACACTGACGGCGCGCGCCTGATCATCGAGGCCGTTCTCAACGAGTCCAGGGACATTCTTACGGAGCCCGAATCGCTTGCCGTGCTCACGGCCTTCGGTATACCGACAGTTCGAAATACCGTCGTACGTTCGGCCAACGAAGCGCTTGTAGCCGCTGAGTCCATCGGCTACCCGATTGCGATGAAAGTGATGTCGTCCGATATTTCGCACAAGTCGGATGCGGGCGGCGTACGGCTCAATATCGCATCGGCACAGGAAGTACGGGGCGCCTACAAGCAGCTCCTCGAGCAGGTATCGCAAAAAGTGCCCGATGCCAAGATCGAAGGCGTTACGGTCGAGAAGATGTATCGCAGCTCGAACGGCCGGGAACTCATGATTGGCATTATCCGTGATCCTGTTTTCGGTCCCGTGATCAGTTTCGGCAGCGGTGGCACGGCTGTAGAAGTCATGGGCGATTCGGCGATCTCGCTGCCGCCCCTCAACAATCGCCTTGCCCGGGATCTCATCAATCGCACCAAGGTGTCTAAGCTTCTCGGCCAGTTCCGCAACATGCCGGCGGTCGATATGGACAAACTGCTCGATGTCCTGCTAGCGGTATCGAGCATGGCTTGCGAGTTGCCGTGGATCAAGGAGATGGACATCAATCCACTGATTGTCGATGAGAGCGGCGTCGTCGCCGTGGATGCCCGCGTCGTCGTCGGCTACCCGAAACCGTCGACGGATCCTTACCATCACCTGGCGATACACCCTTACCCGGCACACCTCGCCAAGACGGTGCAGCTCAATGACGGCACCGACATCGTCATCCGGCCGATCCGGCCCGAGGACGCGGAAATCGAGGCGAAGTTCATCAGAGATTTGTCGGCCGAGGCCAGGTACTTCCGCTTCATGAACTCGATTCAGCAGCTTAGCCAGGAAATGCTCGTGCGCTTCACGCAGATTGATTACCACGACGAGATGGCACTGATCGCCGTCACTCAGACCAAGGATGGAGAAGAGCAAATCGGGGTTACCCGTTATACGACTAATGTCGACAAGACGAGTTGCGAGTTCGCACTGGTCGTATCGGATAAGTGGCAAGGCCGCGGCATCGGGCATCACCTGATGCGCAATCTCATGGACGTCGCTCGCGATCGGGACCTCGAGCTCATCGAGGGACAGGTTCTGAGCAAGAACAACAGGATGCTCGATCTCATGAAGTCGCTGAACTTCTCGATTTCGAACGACCCTGACGATGTGGAAATCAAGCGCGTCGAAGCGCGCCTCTAGGAAAAGGGGGTAGTTAAAAATTAAAGGGACAGTTTACTAAATTCGGAATTTAGTAAACTGTCCCTTTAATTTTTAACTGCCCCCAAGAAAAAGGGCGGCCATTGGCCGCCCTCTCTCGTTCTACCGAATTCTCAGCTTTGTTTAGCCACCGAATCCGAGGTCAATACCCAAACGTATTTCCCACAGACTGGGATTAACGTAAGTACGTTGCAGTGTTCGATCTGCAAACTCTTCGTACTGCAGCGGGAGTCCTACTCCAGTGTCGATATCCCGAATGACCTCCTGCGGGAAGTATTGAGAGTCCGTCACTTTGCCCCAGTCATCGTTCAGCAAATTGCCCAGGTTCTTGACCTTGAAGTACACGTTGCCGTACACACGCTCACCGAGCGAGAACCCCTGGCGAACGCTGAAATTCCATACGTTGCTCCAACCCGTGTGTTCGTCATTGCGTGTCTGGAAGCCTGGCGACAGGCCTTCTCTCGCAATCCAATCCCGGAACTCGGCATCCATCGCGGGATCGTCCCAGTTGTAAACAACATTCGGGTCGCTTGGGCCGGTTGGCACGTACAGCAGGTGCCGACCGTTAAAGCCATCGCCTTCATGGTCGCCGCTGTCCATTACGTAGGACTGTGCCTGTCCCTCGTTGTAATAACCCTGCAGCGTAATGCGCGTCGGATTATCGCCAAAGAAGTTGTTCTCGTAGAAGAGACCAATCGTCACACGTTGCGGTACTACCCAGTTTGAGGTGTTAGCACCCGGGCTTCCGATATCCAGCAGCGCTTCCCCGGTGAAGTTCGAACCTGCCGTGGATGCGACCATCGAAGCGACATCCTCACCGTCAATATAGGCATAGCCGAGTTGCGCGGAAAGGCCCCATTCCCATGCTTTCGTCAATACGAATGAAATCATGTCGGAGCTCGGAGACGATGACGAATTGGTCAGCATCAGGTTATCCCTGGCCTCTCTACCGAAGGTATCAGACGTGTAGTAGTCGTAGACAGGCGAGCCAGCCAGGGTGTCGCCGATGTATTCCTGTGATATATCGATATAGTACGCCGGGTCTCTTCCCTCCGTGTGCATGTAGTCAAAGTCCAGTACCATTTCATACCAGGGCATCTCCCAGGTGCCACCCAGGGCGAACTTCCATTCACTGGGCTGCTCGTAATCCGGGTCGATCAGCACGAGACCCCGAGCTATCGCGGTCTCCGCGGTTGAAGCCGCTACAGCGTCGATCTGTTGCTGTGGAATGTCGCGGTTCGGTTCACCATCACCGCTAAGCGGCACGGAATCAGGGGATCCCGGCAAGATAGTGAATGATTCGGCCGGGTCACCATTGGGGAGCAAACCGGTCGGGAAAAACTCGTCCTCGTCCCAACCGCTGAAGCCGCCCAGCTGTACGTTGGTTATGCCGTCGTTGCTCCAGGCATTGGAGATCCAGACATTCGGGTTGCCACCTGAATACAGGCCTACGCCACCGCGCAGCGTCAAATCATCGCGAACTCCCCATGTGAAGCCCAATCGCGGCATGAGCAAATCGACGCCGTCAATGTTGGCGTCATTCCGGATGCCGCTTGCGTCAAACTGATTCGGGTGGAATTTCGGGCGATCGTCGCTTTCGAACCACTCGTAACGCAGGCCAGCGACAAGCGTCAGATCCAGGTTGTCGATGAAAATCTCGTCCTGAATATACAGGCTATTCAATACGTTGGAGAACTGGGCCGCGGCATCGAACGCATTGTTGGTTTCTCCGGCGCTGCCGTAGAAGATCCGGTCCGGTCGGCCGAGCTCGAACTTGTCGATACCCGACAAGCCACATCCCAGGCCACCGAGATCATCGAATCGTCCCTGCGCATCCAGCAAGGCGCAACCCGGGTCGTTACCGGCGGCGTCGTCGAAATAATCGAACTCGCCACCCCTGGAGTGCTGTACGAATACGTTGAAGATGTCGAGTTCCTCTCTATCGTAACCTGCCGTGACGACATGGTCGCCGGCAAGGTAGATGGCGGAAAGCTTCAGGTAGTCAACTTCGGTTCCGAGCTTGTTTGCCTGGCGCGAGTCATCCGCGCCGAGGTAAACGGTGCCGTCGCCGTCGCTGACTTCGATTTGCGTATCGGCAAAGGTCTTGTCCCCGACCGTCACCTGCGAATCGTCCATGTCGCTCGAGCTCCAGAATATCTCGGTTGAAAGCGCGTCAGTCCATTGCGAAGTCAGTTTCAGGGTGAAGGTTTCGGACGTGGCGCCTTTCACGTAGTAGTGGTTGGCGAATTCGAATTCGTCGTCGTCGCCGTCGGAGTCCCGGTCCTGGAAGCCATCAAAGTAGTTGTAAATGAACGCCGCGTTATGGGCGTCATTGATGTTCCAGTCCAGGCGGATCATGTACTTCTCGGTCTCCTGCGAGCCATCGCCACCCGAAGGGCCGGGGTCATAATTGTAGGTGGGGCTCTGCGCGATAGACACGATGCGGTTGTAGTCCGCTTCACTCAGCCAGTCGCGCTCTTCGCCGCTGCCTTCACCCGCGTAGCCTTTGGCCAGAAAACGCGGCTCTTCGGTATTCTCGTAGGCGCCAAAGAAGAAAAGTTTGTCCTTGATGATCGGG
>Ga0209567_10001539_pt1 | contig 11689 bp, 11 predicted proteins | sample COG_12_FD_184756 | JGI IMG/M metagenome (GOLD analysis project Ga0209567, IMG submission 184756) | Pelagic marine sediment microbial communities from the LTER site Helgoland, North Sea, for post-phytoplankton bloom and carbon turnover... | ecosystem: Environmental > Aquatic > Marine > Neritic...
CCTGAAAGCCGAACGGGCAAAGGTGGATGAACTGGAAGCGATTAACAAAGGACTGGTAAAGGACTTCAATAACCTGCTGATTGACGGTTCAGACCAAACCCTCATCACCGAACTGCGTGTGATGGCAGAGACATTAAATAAAAATGCATTAGGCTGTTGTGAACATGCGGCCACTCAACTCACCGCCCTACTCAACAAGGAGGGCAATAGCGATGGGTGAGCCTATCAAAAATCCAGGCCTTGATAGCATCCTATCAACATTGATATAAACAGGAACCTTAGTCCGTTGGACTGCTGGGTGCGTCCGGAACCGTCCCAACCTCAGTCCAGTTATCCCCCGATCCGGCATTCGCCGTGAAGTCGCCATTTTTGCAATAGGTGTCCGGAACCAGCGGCGGTGAACCACTCACGTTCGATCCATCAGTGCCAATATCGAGAGGCTTGCCGGTGCCGTCAAAGAATGAATCCCAGTACACATCCGGGTCCAGATATTCCTCAGCACACCAGACATAGGACACATAACAATCAAGCGCGGGATTAGGCAGCCCGTTATTCAGTTCACCCTTACCTACATAAGACGGCCCGGCCCAGCTCATCGGGTGGGTGTTGGCAACCCCTGAACCCCAATCCCCGCTGTACATCTCAACCCCATTAATCCAGATTTTGGCGGCCAGGCTCAACGGTGATCCAATCGAACCATCATAGGCAATCATAACCTGGTTCCAGGCATTCAGATTCATGCCGCCGTTATCGGTGGGTGATCCACTGGGCAGGATGTCGATCGAGTTGATTGCGTTGGTGGCATCTTTGCGGCTGACCCACAGCCCGCCGTCTGTGTCGCTAATGGCCACAGCTATATTCGCGTTCGCACTACAGAATATGTGGTGCCAATCAAAGATGTTGGGATGCACGCAGAACACCAGCGTCATTTTGACGTAACTGTCACCCGATGAAGTGCCGGTGATAAAACTTCTGTAATCATGCGGTGAACCACCGCCGATGGTGTAGTAATTGTCCGGACTGTTGCCGGGGCCAAACTGCTTGGCCGTCACAGCGAAGTTCGGGTCAGATGGTGTGAACAAAGTAGTACAGGCCGCCCCAAGTCCGGTTGATGCATAAATAAAAACCCATGCCTTGTATTCTACCGCAGCCACGACCGGAGAAACGGTATCGTCTGCAATAACTATGGGGTCCGTGTACACGGTTTGTGTGCCGTCCCCGGTATGCGGGATGAAGCCACTGTACACGGTTTGCGCCCCGCCCGCCCCGCCAGATGACGGCCCGACCACAACCACATACCCCAATACATGCGGCCAGGATGATTCGATAAACTCAACTTTAATCCGCTCATAACCATTTCCGCCCGTAAACGTTTCCTGGGTCAGTACTGAGCAGGGGCCGGTCGGAATTTCGCCGGGCGGTTCAGTCGGTGGATTGGTTCCGGGCGTGGATGGTGTGAACGTATCGCTTGAATACAAGCTGTCGGAATACTGGCGATAGGTGCGCCGCCATTTGCCTAGTGAAGTTTGCTGTTGGTCGATCAGCCGCATCCGTTCACTGCTCAGGTTGTGCGGTGCGTAGGTGATGTCTGCCAGGTCGCCGATGGTACTGGAGAGAGATTGAGCATACGCGCTGTGTTCGTGTTTGATGGCGGATTGTTGCTTGGCCAGCACCTCTTCTGCGCGTCGGCTTGCCATTGTAAACGTCCCGTAACCTGGCATACGCAGCCGGGTAATCCTGCCACTGGACCCGCTGCCGGCGGTGGCGGTGCCGGTCTCGCCGTCCGGTTCGCGGTAATCCACAAATACTTTTTCCGGTACCTGGGAAATACCGAGATGCGTTGTGCGCGGGTTCTGAATGTCAGTGGCTGTAACGGTGTGCGTGATTTGCGGGCTGGTGGTGACGGCCCGGTCTGGAATGAGATAGACTTCCGATCCACGGTAATCGACCAGCAAACTCCCATAGGATGCAAGCGTATGCACCCACTTATAGAGTGATTTGCGGTTGTAGATTGGTAAGTCTACCGTCCAGCGAGGCAGCGCCGGGCTGCCGGTCACGGCATCACAGAAGTTAGCCGAATCAATCAATGCGGTTTCATTGAGGGTAAAGCCGGAATCCTCCAGCACCCGGGCCAGAATCAGCGCCACATTCGAGGTAGCTGTGCTTCCCAGTTGGGGACTGGTCCTGGGATCACGGCATATGATGCCGCGCATCACGAACTTAACGTCAAACGATGTCCACTGATTGACATCGGCCACCACATGACAAATGCCATCCAGCGTGTCATAAGTGTTAGGCGAACCCAGCGCCGCACCAATTTTAGGCGAGGCTATTTGGCTTGCAGTGCCTTCGTAGAATTCCCAATTGGCCACCAGTGTAGAGCTGGGTGAATCGGACACGTCATAAACAACCCCGTCCTGGACAACCTTATCCACCGTCTCGCATACCCCTTGGCTGATAATGAAGTCGACGGCAATTGATCCGTTTCCTTTGTCAACCACCGTATAGATCAGCGGCTTTACCAGACAATGGCCAAAAACATACGGCACAACATCGCCCGCTTTTGCGGTGGTGATCATGCGTTCGGAGACGCCGGGTTCAATCAGTGAGGTTTGGGCTGTGTCTTGCAGGATTTGCGGGTTTGGCGTGTAAGTTGTTTCTTCAACTTCAGCCGGGGGTGGGGTGTAGATAAAATCATGGGTGGTAACTTCAGCTTCCAGCCCGGTATCAATCGGATCAGGCTTAATGACATCCTTGGCCATCAGGCCACCCAGCCGCGCAGTCTAATCCTCACATCATACTTGTCGCCGCCGTGATTGGCGATGATACGCGGTGGTTCCAGAAATTTAACGGATAGCACCAGCGAGGGCGACGACAGGTAATAGCTGAAATCGGTAAACGTTGTGCGAGGCCCGGCCAGATAGAGAACGGAAATGTCATTGAATAGCTGGCCGGTTGTGCCGGGCCAGACAGCCGTTATGTCGTAATACTGCGCCGAATGCTTTTGGATCGAATGCAGGGTTCCCGCTTCGGAAATTGAGTCCGACCAACCCTGCTCCGGTTCCAGTGATGAACCCAGACCAAGTTTTACATAAGTAGGGAAGGCGGCCATTAGTTTTCCTCAACCGAGAAAACCACAAATCTATAAAGGTTTTCGATTCGCCCATTCAAAATCATGGTTGCAGGCCGGATATTACCCAGTCCTGGATTTTTAGCGGATAACCACCGTGCAACCTTCAATTCATCACCATCAAAGTAGGCCCGAACCCGATCCTCAATCCAATCTAGCTTTTCTGCATCAGTTAGTTCAGCACTAATTGCGGCCATTTTATCTCACTACGGTTTTTTCACGCGCCCACTCGATGATCGTCCCGGACGGCATCAAAAAGTTAAATTTTGGCGGGCCGATTGACTCAGGCGGGAAGGTGATTTCTCTGGACTTTTCATTGGCGGTAATGGAAATTTTATCCGTGATCACGGCGTCACCGGTAAAGATGCCGCTAAACATCAACACCGATCCGGCTTGCGGGCTTTGCGTTTCGTCCGTGTAGTGTTCACGAATGGAAATAGAACGTCCGCGAAAACCGTTAGCACTGAGCATACTCAGCCAGGTATCGCTTTCACCAATCGGGAATTCAACTATACAGCCGGTGCGACTGAGGTTTCGCACTTCGATACCGCTGGCGAGATAAGTATTGCCGCTATCGGTTATGTTCTGGCCCCAGGTTGCGGCGTAAGTTGTGCCCACTGGCGAGTCAGAACTGAACCCCAGCGTCAACAGATAGGCGGGCCGGGTGGCGTCTTTGGCAATGGCGACCGATACGGTGGCCGGCAGCGTCCTACTCATTAACCAGCCCGCCGCCCGGGAGAATCACGTTCATGTTCACACCCTTGAACCCCTGCCGGATAGCCTTCTCAATGCCCCGGTCGCGCTCTTTGCGGCCCTCGCCTTTCTCAAACAAGGCGTCATCAACTGCCCCTGAGCCTTCGTTGAATCCGGTATTCTCGCCTGCGATGATAGCCAGTGAGTCGGCAGCGGCTTGATTTGATCCGGCGATAATATCCAGGGTATCGCCTATGCGGGTCAGGAATCCGTCCAGCATGTTGCGGGTTTGCTCGGCGTTGTCCAGAACCTCTTGGCGTTGTGCTGCGAGGGTGTCATTAGCCGCGCCCCGGAACACCTCGATCATGCGGGCCAGTTCGGACTGGTTGGACAGTTGATCGGCTTCGGACAGTGACCGGATTAACGCTTCAAACTGCTGGCCAATCTGCGCCACCTCTTCCGGTGTGCGGGCAGCGGCCACGGTATTGATCAGGGCAGCGGCGGAGTTGAATATCTCTTCGCCGGTCGCCGCTGGCTGGCCTACTGCCAGGATGTCGGCTTTGAGCTTGTCCAGGCTGGCGTTCAGTCCTTGCATTACGCCGTCGATCTGTGCGAGTAACTTCAGTTCACCCTCGCGGATGGTCATTGCAATCGCGCCAATCTGCTGCAGGCTCTCTATGCTGCCGTCGAAGTTTGCAACCGCATCCATCAGGCCTGCATTCATGCCGGCCAGCGCCTCGGTCAGTGAAACGTCACCAGCTAACAGGGCGTTGTAGTCTGCGGTCAAGTCGCTGCCGGCGAAGTCTTTCAGGCTGGTCAGCACGCTGCCCACGATATTGACCAGCCGCACCACTTCGTTGAATCCGTCTGTGATGCTGCCCATACCCTCGGCAAAACCGGAAACGACACTTAAAAACTCAGTGAGGGTGCGCCCGCTGAACAGATCCGGCGCCGCGTCCAAAATATCCTGCGCTGCAAACGACACTTGCAGGCGGTCCATTTGCGCGGCCAGGTCTTCACCCTGATTAACAAAAGCTTGTATGTCATCGGCAAAGGTGGAAAGGATGGTGCGGAAGCGTGAGGTCAACAGTTGCTCTATGTTGATTGCCTCGCCTTCCATCTGCTGACCCCAGCCCGCCAGCGCTTCGGTGATGCTGTTGATTTGCGCCGGATCAAGGAATGAAAAGGCATTGTCGAAATCTTCAATAGCCTGGCCAATCTCGCCAATGGCAGCCGAATCAATGCGCCGGGATCTGAGGAATGTGTCACCGAATAGGGTAGAGATCAGAGCGTCATCGTCACTCTTTGAAAGCCCTGTTGTGTCGAAGCTGGAAACCTGTAAGACGGCGGGACGGTCTTTGTCGAAGAGCCCGCCCAGGAAACCACCGATTACTGCACCGATAGCGATTCCGATGGGGCCGGCGAATGATCCCAATGACTGAAACAGCGTAGGAAACAAACTGGAAAAAGCAGCCTTGCCAAACAGCGCCCCGGCCCCTGACCCAAGGGTGGCAAACTCACCACCACCACCCAAAGCAGCACCACCGATGACGCTGGCAAACGTAGCCAATCCTTCACCCAATTTGCCGAAGTCCCATTGCCCGGTCTGCACACCCTGGGCAACCACATCAACGATGATCTGGGTACTGGCCTGGTGGATCAGGTTCGCCATGAGGCTCTTAAAGCCGGATGCTATATCCGAAAAGACATCGCTACTTCCGTCTAGCAGGGTCTGCCACATATCAGAAAAGGCCCGCGTGAGAATGCGGATACCCTCATCTATGGCGGTACTCATAAAGCCAACCTCTTTTGTGGTTGCCTTGATGGAATCACGCCAACTGTTTTCACCTTCCAGAATCATGGACAACATGCGGTCATATTCATCCGCCGTGACCAGATTGCGCTCTAAGGCGTCATCCAGATCGATGATATCGTTGCGTGTTTGCCGCATGGCCGCGCCCAGCGGGTCCAACTGATTCCGTAACTGTTCCACCCAATCCGCCAAATCCTGCACGCTGCCAACAGCGGTTTCTGACCCTTCAGTGATTAGGCTGATTTGCGCCGCCGTGGTTTCTGCGACTACGCCCAAATCCTTGACGGGCTTGACGGTAGTCTTAGCCGCCTTGCCCAAATCCTTGACCTCATCGGCAGACTGGTCGGCTTGCTTGGCCCATTTTTTCATCATGGACTCTGAGCGGGCCAGTGCGGCGTCAAAGGCCTCGGGCGCGAATTTAAAGTTCTTCCATGCTTGCTCAAACTTATCCCGGCCTTTCTTGATCTCCTTGTCTATGGTTTCAAAGAATCCCTCAAAGGCGGCTTTAGCCCCGAGGAAATCACCCGCACTTAGCTTGGCGCCGACCTCGGCCAGAGTGGCAATCAGTACGTTCAGCGGTGCAATGACTGACTGAATGGATGAAATCACTATGTCAATCATCGCCCCGAACTGGATTGCCAGAGTGGCAATAATGCCACCTAGCTTAATGAACATCACCGACAGGGTGCGGACAAAGTTGCCTACCCAGTTTTGCATTTCCTGCAATCGTTCCAGGTTGATGATCAACAAAGCAACGGCAGCGGTCGCAAGCCCAATCGGGCCGCCGACTATGGCCATTGCTGTAGCGAAAGCCCCGGCTGATGCGGCAGCGGCAGCGAATGACGCAGCGACTGCAACACCCACCCGCGCAATGATCAATGCGCCCAGTGACTCAACTGCAATGGCTATGGTATCAATGTGTTTAACCAGCATGTCGGATGTGTTGGCGATGGTGGCCAGGAATTTTTCACCCAGTTCAATGCCCAACACTTGAATGGCTGCACGCGCCCGCGCTGCTTTCTGCGCGGTGGTTTCCATCATAATGGCAACGGCCTTGCCGGTCGCGCCCGCTCTTTCGGCCTGCGCCGCCAACTGGCTGTTAAATTCAGCCATATTTTCAGCGCCGATGGACATCACCGTACTCAGAGCTTCCACCCGGCCAAACATCTTGGCCAGTCCTTCAGATGTAACCTTTCCGTTCGTGGCGATGGACTGTAGCCACTCGGCAAAGCCCATTGATTCAATCGCAGCGATATTAAATTCGACACCCATATCTTTGGCCGCCTGCACCGCTGCCGGGCTTTGTTTCAGCACCGCAGACAGAACCCCGCGCAGTCCGTCAATAGCCCTTGAGGTATCAATGCCGGATTTGGTCAGGGTGCCAATGGCCGCGCCCACCTCGGTAAACTTCACCCCGACTTGTGAGGCAATGGTGGCCACGTTGCCGATGCTCTGGTTCAATTCACCAATGGTTGTTTTACCCTCTTTCATAGTGGTAAACAGCGTATCGGATATGTCGATAGCAGTTAGCCCTTGCGCTGCATAGGCGTTGTAAACCGATGTCAAGCCGTCCGCTGCTGTTGCTACATCGGTAATGCCGCCCACCGCTAACTTATTGGAAGCGGTCAGCAGTTCGATCTGTTCAGATGCGGTTGACGCGCCGGCGGATATGATCTGGTACAAGGCCTTGGCTTGCTCTACCGGCGCCTGGCCAAACTCCACCGACATTTTCTTGACCGAGTCGCCCAGCTTGTCAATGTTGCCCGCGCCCAGGGTGGCCACTTCGCCCATCGCTTTCTCAAAATCAATGGCGGCTTTAGTGGCCAGCGCCAGCCCACCGGCAACAGCCAGTCCGGCCATGCGGAAATTGCGGTTCCACTTGTCATTCAGTTGTTTGGCCTGGCGTTCCATCCGCGCCATTTCGCGCTTGGATATTCCACCGGCACGCTTCAAGTCCCGCTCAAACTGAGCGGTCGAAGCTCCCAGGCTGACGACAAGTTTTGCAATCGATGCCATTATTCGTCCTTGATTTTAGTGAACGTGGAAAGCAACTGATCTTCCACGTCTTCTTGTGCACTGACCCGCTTGCGGTAAAACAGCATGAAATCAGACAGCGAGCGGTCCGGTGGTTGGTAGCCTTTTCTTGGTGCGGGTGTTTTGTGATTGAGGTAAAACAGATACATTGCAATCTGCGCCAGTTGGGCAACGATTTGTTGGGTGGGCAGCGGTGTATCTCTGCACCGGGCTATCCATGTCATTTCTTCTTGGGCCGACATGGCCCGGGTCATCTCCCCCACCGACATCCCCAGATCAGCGGCTAAGTCGTGCTGGAAGCTGAGTCGGGGATTGGCCCTTAGTCTTTTCCCTCTTCATCCAGGGTGTCTGGTTCCATGCCGTTCATCTTTTGAACAATGTTGAAAAAGTCACGCAACAGCACAGCAGGCAGTAAAGAGCCGAGTTCCTTATCCGTTCCCATGTGTGCGCCCTTTTCATCGCGCCAACAGAAGGCGACATAACGGGCTGAAAAGTTGGACATCCGGACCCGCGCCGACTGTTCGGTGTCATCTTTCTTACCGGTGAGTTTGGCAAAGGATAACTCGAACTCATCGCGCTCCTTGGATGAGAGGGGCATAAACCAAACGGCTTTCTGCCCCTCTTTTTCCAGCATCTTAATCGCCTCATCCGAGAGGGTGCCGTCCTTGGCAAGTTCAGCAAATTCCATGCGTTGCAGTTCAAGCGGAAAAGCGTGAATCCACGCATTTAATGCTTTATTTGCCATAGGTTATTAGCTCCTTTAGGTTGAGATGGTGACCGCGCCTGTGATGCGAAGGCCTATGCTGGCGCCTACTTTGTCATCGACTGCGATGTTGACCGGATGGGAATTCGGAAACGCATCAAAAGACAGTTTCGTTTGCGGGCTGTCCGTTAAGGCAATCTGGTAATACCCGGTAGTCTGGGCTGCAAAGTCCGTCCACAATGCCGCGTGCTGGTTGGCAGTCGTGGCATGGTCCCAGACCACTTCGAGCGTTACGTCCCCATTGTCGGGAAGACTTGGGATGAATTCCTTTGCGCTGGAACTCAGATTGGTGACGTCTATCTCTCCGGTGGTCCCTGTCGGGCCCGCGATGCTGATGACCTGTCCAATGGCCGTCAGTACTTGTGGTGATGCGCCGTCGCCCTTGCTGATCGTGCATCCTTGCGATTTCAAGTTAGCCATACATCCTCCTGTGGATTGGTTGGCATTGATGGAAAATGCCGGGATGACCGGCAACAAAAACCCTACCGGATGGCAGGGTGAAAAAATGGTTAAGCTAAAAAGGCCCAGTCGAGTGGGACCATATAAGTGTCTGTAGTTGCATCGTAAATCGGCCCGGACATGTTGCGCTGGTAGCCGTTGCCTTCCAGTGCCGCATACACTGCGTCCGCTAATGCTTGCGCCAGTTCTGCGGTTTTGTCCACGCAACTGAGTTGGATCAACTGGCTTTCCATATCACTGACACCGCGAATGGTATCAATGCGGTTGCCGGCTACCCGGAAGTACACGATTAACGGCACGGCTGCCGACTCGGGCGCATGGCCGGGGTAGATTTTCGATTGTTGCGGACTGGTGGCCTGGCCCACAATGGCCCGCACTCCCGCGTTTGTATTCAGCGTAGTGTACAGGTCTGTAATGATGCTCATGATCGCCCGGTGAATCGACGCCTGTTAATGGATGTGTTGGTAACGGTGCCGGAATATTTGCGGCCAATCCGTGCACCCTCTTTTTCAATGGCCTTACCCATTTGCAGGCTGTAGGTTTTGACAACTTTCAAACGGTTGTTTTCAATCGCCGGGCGCAAGAAGGGTTGCGCGTCTTGGTTAACCGTGCCAAATTCCACGAAGTGTCCGTAGTACGCGCCGATGGGGTTGTCCCGCGTGCCGCCTTGCGATACACCCACACCCACGATCGCCGTCAAATAGTCGGGGTTGCGGTGCCGTTGCCGCTTGATGGATTTGCGCAGTATGCCGGGTTGGTCCTTACCCGGCCCCATGATTTTGACGCCCGCTCTCTGGAACCGAATCGAGGTAAATGCGCCCTCGTCCTTGTCACTGACCGGCGCTCTGGCCTGTGCTTCCCGCCACACTGGATAAGCGGCATTGAACAGCGCCTTTGATACCATCTTGGTTTCGCCTTCCGCGCCTACTTCGCGGCTGATTTCTTTCAACGCCTTGTTCAGTTCATCCAGGCCGGTGATGTCGTATAGCAGGCGAACGGTCATTTGTCTTGCAGTAGTAAGCTGATCGTCCGGTTATAGGTCCGGCCCGCAGCGGTGGTCACGGTATTGACCACGCTGGAATACTTACCGCGAGTACCACCGGAAACCCACACCGTAGTCGTGGTTGTGGTTTCGCTATCGCTGTCCACGACAACTCCGTTATCAGCAGTCCATGCACTGGTGGCTATCGTGTCAGACGGGGATGATTCGGCCATAGTGGCGGCCCAATCAATCGTGTAATCAATGACTGCTTCTGGGTCTTTAATGGTGGTGAATGTCATGCTACATACCTGTTTCCGCGTGCCGTTGTGTAGAAAACCCGCCCGCCGGTGCCGGTGGCAAAATCACCATCTGCGCCGGTTGTGAATGTACGCTCCACCGGGGTCGAGGTAGCCGCCCGGATGACCACGTTCACGGTGCCGCCACTGGCGACGGCCTGAATCCCGACTAGCGAAACCAGCCCGGTTCCGGTGACCGTCACACTGCCAGGGGCTGCCGTGCTGATAACCCCGCTGGGTGACACGGTGACCGGTATGGCAATGCTGACACTGCCCACCGCTGCCGTACCAGATACCCCGCTAACCGCGAAAGCCTGCGGGATGCTGGCGACCACGCTGCCGACCTGGCCTGTGGCCTGAACGCCGGATGCCGATACATTGGCAATGCCAGTAGCCGAAACCGAGCCAACGGCGCCGGTCGCAGAGACACCGGAAACGGCGACATTAACCCCGACGTCCGTGTCAACCGTGACCGCGCCAACCTGGCCCGTACCCGCTACGCCGGACGGAGCAACATTCGCCTCACCTGAAACGGTAACGCTATCAACTTGCCCAGTCGCCGCTAACCCTGAAACCGGGACGGTGATTCCGGCGCCAACCTGAACGACAACCGCACCGATCTGCCCGCTCGCGGTTACACCGCTAACCGGAACATTGGCCGCTGCGTCAAGCGTGACCGTACCAACTTGACCGGTTGCAGCAAGCCCGTTAACTGATACTGTGGCCGGGATGCTGATTGCAGCCGTGCCGACCTGGCCCGTACCCGCGACACCAGAAACGGTCGTAACTGCTTGGCCCGATACCGTAGTCGCTCCGACTTGGCCGGTACCTACCGAACCATAGACCGGAACCACCAGGCCCGAACCAACCTGAATGACAACCGCGCCAACTTGACCAGACGCCGCAACACCAGAAACCGCAACGACCGCCTCACCGGTAACATTGACTGAACCAACCGCGCCCGTTCCGGCAACGCCAGCAACGACAGCCGTTTGCAGTACGCCAACCGTAACGGAACCAACCGCGCCCGTTGCAGATAGGCCGCCCGGACTTACATTCGCTTCACCCGTGACGGTCGGTGTTCCGACTTGACCGCTTGCCGCCACCCCGGAAAGCTGCACCGCACTGGCCGCGTCAACCGTAACGCTATCAACCTGACCGGTTGCTGCAAGCCCGGCAACTGCTACAACCGCCTTGCCCGATACGGTGACTGTGCCGACTGATCCGCTTGCCGCAACACCCGATGGTATAACGCTGACTTCAATGGCAACGGTACCCGTGCCAACCTGGCCTGTTGCGGCTATTCCAGTGAGTGCTACATTGGCCTCACCAACCGCAATGACTGTACCAACTGCACCGGTGGCAGCAACACCCGATACCGCAACCGTGGCCCCACCAGCACTATCGGTATGCCAGCCGTCCATTGAGTGGAATTGGCCATCGTCCAACGTGAAATGCCCAGCATCCCACGTCCACGAAACCGTACCAACCGCCGTGTTAACTGAGGCGGTCGCAACTA
>Ga0209567_10001541_pt1 | contig 11688 bp, 8 predicted proteins | sample COG_12_FD_184756 | JGI IMG/M metagenome (GOLD analysis project Ga0209567, IMG submission 184756) | Pelagic marine sediment microbial communities from the LTER site Helgoland, North Sea, for post-phytoplankton bloom and carbon turnover... | ecosystem: Environmental > Aquatic > Marine > Neritic...
CGAGACCGCCGATGCGTCCCGGAACATTGTTCCGTTCGGCCTGTTGGTCGGTGGCGAAGAACTGCACAACAATCACCATGCGTACCGCCAGTCGGCCAAGTTGTCGAACAAGTGGTGGGAAATCGATCTCGGGTGGATGTATATCCGCTTCCTGGAAATCGTCGGGCTGGCAAGCGTGAAGCGCTCCGCGCCGACGACGGAATTCCTGCCTGCCAAGAATACTGTCGATAATGAGACGGTCGCCGCGGTTCTTCGCAATCGCTTCCATGTGCTGAAACTGTATGGTGCCCAGGTCATTCAACCCGTGCTGAACGTGGAGCTACGTGCGGGGCATGCACGCAAGCAGATGCGCCGCTTCAAGAAATGGCTAACGCGTGAGGATCTGAAACTCGACACCCGGCAGCGCGAAACCCTGGATGCAGCGATCTGCGAAAGCAACAAACTCGAGATCGTGCTCGAGTTCAAACGGCGTCTCAAGGCGCTGATGCAGCCCAGCGTCCAGGATACCGACCGGCTTGCTCGGCTTCAGGAATGGTGTGCCAGGGCGGAAGCTACCGGCATCGAGGCACTGCATGAATTCGCGACGCGCCTGCGCGGTTACAATATACGTGCCGCCTAGGTTCTGACGAGGCGACGTTCCGGGATTCAGCTCGCAGGTCCGTGGCGGTGCGAAAAACCGTCAGTCTAGTGATCTTCTGCCCTTGCCAACGTAATCGCGAGTATCTCGTCAAGCCGCTGACTGATCTGGTGGAATTCCTGGTGAAAATCGTGGCGCGCATCTGCCTGGTTCGCCGCGAGCAGCCCCCTGTATTTCGCGAGCCTAAGCCCGTTCTCGTAGAGCGACTTTGAGATCGACTCGGCCGAGAACACGCGACCTTGCAGGAGTTGCTGTTTGCCGGTCTTGAGGCACTTGGACAAGAAGCTGCTCTTGTCGTCGACGGCGTCCGCGCCCGCAGCGGCGAGGACATTGGCCACTACGCGATAGGCATCGACGAACGAGCGAAGAACACCATGAGCGACCAACGGCTGAACAGCGCTGAGTCTATCGTGCATGCCAGAGTCGCCGCCTCGAACGGCATCTTCCCAGTCCTCGAAGCGATCACGTACACGTCCTTCGATCTCCGATCGATAGTCTGCCCGTCGCGGCAGGTAAAACTCGAACTTGAAGAGCTCCCTGAGTTCGCTGGTCCGTGCAAAGAAAGCCTCACTCGCCTTGCCTGATGCCGACGCGGCGTCCAGCAACGCGATCTCGACGAAGGCATCGAGGATGAAGTAGTGGATTGCGGTGTTGCGATAGTAAGCCGCGTTGAGGTGTTGATCAGTGCTGATGGCGTAAAGTCTCTCGGTACCCTCGTCGAGGTAGCTGACGATGCCCGTTTCGTGGAGTTCCGCCAGCGTTGCGAGAACAGCGTCTTCGTCCCGGAAGTTCGAGCGACCGACGATTTCCAGGTGTCGACGACGGATCAGGGCCGAGCCGGCGCGAGCGAGCGCCTGGATCTCGGCCAGGCTCTGTGCGCGGTTGCCGCTGGCAAGCAGGATCAACGTGACAATTGCCGTGGCCGTGATCGGCGTTGCCGCGTTCATGCGGACCGCGACTTCGAATGCCAGGGTTGGCACGATTATCCGCTTACGCTGATCGTCAATGCCGGCTTCGAGTTCGGCCGGTTCGACCAGGTCCCGGATCGTGAGGCCCTCGCCGAAACGCAAATGTACCTGGCCGCGCGACCTGCCGCGCCTCAGGAACCGGAGTGGCCATGTGATGCCCTCTGGTTTCTTCTTCTGGCCGCGCTGTTCGATCGAGTAGTCCTCGACCTCGGTGATCTGGTCGTAGGCGACGCTGACCGGGATGAACGTCACATCGTACAGCTCGGTCCTCAGTATCGACTCGACGACGTAATTGAACAGCCCGAATCGCGGCGGAAGCAGCTTGCCGGTGCGCGAACGGGTTCCTTCCAGCGCCCACAGTAGCGAAAAGCGTTTCTCGATCAGGTAGTCGATGTAGCGGCGAAACGTCGCTTTGTAGATCTCGTTGTCCTGGAACGAGCGTCGCAGGAAGATGATGCCACTGCGGCGGGCGAACGCGCCGAGACCGGGCTTGTTGAGGTTTATGCCACCGAAAGTGAGCGGTAACGGCAGGTTCGCATCGAATAACACGAGCGACAGGGCCATCGTGTCGAGCATCGACTTGTGACTGATCAGGAATACGACCGGACGGGTTCCCAGAGTCTCTGCAACCCGCTTGAGTTGCGACTCATCGACACTGATCTTCGCGTCATGGTGGCTCCGGATTGCGGCCCGATAGAGTGAGTTCATTACATCGAGCGTGAACGGTGTTTGTGTCGCCGCCATTTCCCGCAGATATCTTGCGGCTTGCTCGAGCACGTCGTGCTCGGGGCGATCGCGCTGCTGAGCGACGTTGGCGATCAGGTTCTGAAAGTCCGTATTCGCGAATACGTCACTGTGTCGAATGCGAGGCACTTTGTAACGTGCACCACGTACGGTGCGTTCCGAGCGCTCCAGCGCGATCGATGCCTGGTTGGCGATAAACTCCGACAGCTCGTCGCCACTGGCGCCGGCCAGCCGTTCGCGCAAATCGTCGAGGTAAGCGCCGTCGCTCGCAATGTACGCGAGCCTCTCGGGCTGATGTTTCGCGAGCCACCACCGCCGTAACGTACCGGGTTCGGTAATGCGTCCATGGAAAAAGTCCTGCAGGGAGCGCAGGCCCGCAGATTGTGATGCTGGCATCCATGCGATACGCAAGGGCTGCATCCAGAGGGCATCGCCAGGCTCCGGCAAGGCGTCCAGCAAATTACTTGCATCATTCTTGGGGAGCCGGACGAATGAGTACCGCGGGCACAATTCCGGTTCCGGCTTCCGTGCTTCCACCCAGTCGCGCAACAATCGGGCCTCGAAATCGTCACGCGCGTCGAGCAGAAATGCGACTGCTCCGTCTTCGATGTCTGGCCACGGCGACGGGCTGGCGCTGTTTCTATTGCTGTTGGGCGACCCCGTTTCTTCCACCAACGGTATTCTCCACGGCTCCGGCATCGCCCAAGCCGCTTTTTCTTTTGTTCCTGTCATTATCAGCGATGTTGCTGAAAAGTCGAGGCCGGAATGATATTCAGCCCTTATAATTGTTTGCTCAATGAACCGAGCCATCATATTCGACGTCGACGGGACCCTGGCGGAAACCGAAGAGACGCACCGGAAAGCCTTCAATCGCGCGTTCCAGGGCGCCGGCCTGTCATGGTCCTGGGATCAGGAGCTCTACCGGGAACTACTGGCTGTCACGGGCGGCAAGGAGCGCATCCGCTATTTCATCGAGGACTTCGGCGCAGAGGGCGCACTGCAAGACGACCTGGACGGGTTCATTCGGGCACTGCACGCCGAAAAGACAATTGCGTACACGCAAATGGTCAGCGGCGGCGAACTGCAGCTTCGGCCAGGTGTGCGAAAGGTGATCGCCGAGGCACAAGAGCGAGGCTATCGACTGGCGATCGCCACGACCACGACGCCGGCCAATGTCGACGCGTTGTTCGCTTCTACCTTTGGGGATGCGGACCAAAACCTGTTCGAAGTGATTTGTGCGGGCGACAGCGTACCCAACAAGAAGCCGGCGCCGGACGTGTATATCAAGGCGCTCGAAGAACTTGATTTGCCCGGCGCAAGCTGCATTGCCATCGAAGACTCCCGAAATGGGCTGCTTTCTGCGTGCGCCGCGGGAATCGCGACGATCGTGACGCCAGGCATCTATACACGGGACGAGAACTTCGATGAGGCGGCGCTCGTTATCGACGACCTGGAATCGCTCGACTTCACCGCAATAGAAGCGCTGTTTCCCTAGCTTGCTCCACCGCGTTTGCCGCTCGTTAGCAACCGCCCGAATCGTGTGGAACGCACGCCGTAGTGATAGGTCAGCACGACAATTGGTACGACCACGACCACTGTCAGCAGGTACTTAATCCCCGCGGGGAACGGGGTAACGGTCAGCGCCCCGGCGACGGCAATGAGCAATGGATAATGGATCAGGTAGATCCAGTAAGAGGCATCGCTGACGTAGCGCCCGAACGCGGATGGCTTCGCAAATCGGTCCTGGTAAATCCCCAGCAGGCCGAAGGTCATGAAGGCGGCAAGTGCACTGTTGCTGATCCCTGCCACGAACCCGATCATCAGCTGCGGATCGTCCGGTGTTACCAGGCGCGCACGCGTCGACCACACAGCCAATGGCAGCACCGCCAACGCGACGATGATCGGTCGCCAGGCTTGATGTTGGTAGGTCGGCAGCAGATCGCGATGCAGGTAGAGTAGCCACCCGAAGATAAAGAAGCCCAGCAGCGCGAACTGCATCGGCAACGTACCCGCGTCGCTACCGTAGATCACGTAGGCAGGGACCATGGCCAGCGCGACGATCAACGTTAGCAACGCCGAGCGCCAACGGCTGGTGAACAACTTCCTGGATGCCGCGCGGATGCGTTCTGCGCCGAGGACTCGCAGGACTCCCCATCTCAGGCAAAGCGCGATCGCCGAGTACAGCAGTAGTGAGACCAGAAACCACAGGTGATACGGCCTGCCCCAACGGATCCACTCACCGAGCATCAGTTCGTCGATGCCACCCTGCAGCGTGCCCGACAGAACCACGTGTTTCGCAAACCGGTAGGCACCCCTGGTCAGCGGCGAGATTACGATATAGGCAACGATCAGCGGCAGCAAGATGTGCTGGAAGCGATTCCGGGCCAAGCCGCGCGAGCCTTTCCGCTGATAGATCAAGGCGGTCGAGAATCCGGCGGTTAAGAAGAACACCGGCATCGCGAAGCTGTACAGGAACACGCTGGCGACGTCGAAGCCGATATGGGTCTGCGGATCCTTGAACGGGCGCGGAAACGTGACATACGGAAGTAAAGCGTGTCCGAACATCACGATCGATATCATCGTCGCACGCAGGTGGTCGATGTTGTGATAACGGGGTTGCGGTTCTGTCATGTAATTGCCGGGTTTCCTCAATACTAGCGGGATTCGGCGGCACTGTGCGCATATAATCGCGCCGGTGATGCTCGCCCTCACCAACATATCGCTGCGCCGCGGTCGTAAAGTCCTGATCGAGAACGCCAGCTTCCAGATTCACGCCGGACAGCGCATGGGAGTGATCGGCGCCAACGGCTGTGGCAAGTCATCGCTGTTCGCAATGCTGATGGGTGAGCTTGAGCCCGACGACGGCGAACTCGCCCTGGATCCAAAGGATGTGATAGCGCACGTCGCACAGGAAAGCCCTCATGGCAGCGGCTCCGCCGTCGATTACGTCATGGATGGCGACCGCGAACTTCGGGAAGTGCAGGCTGCTATTGCCGAAGGTGAGGCCGCCGCGGACAAACCGGATCTTCACCTGCTCTATGAACGCATGGACGCCATCGACGGCTATACGGCTGAATCGCGCGCCTCGCGACTGTTGCATGGCCTTGGATTCGCGGCCGAGGAATACGGCAAGCCGGTCAGGGAATTCTCGGGTGGCTGGCGCATGCGGCTCAATCTTGCCCGGGCGCTCATGTGCCGATCGGACATCCTGCTGCTCGACGAGCCGACCAATCATCTCGACCTGCCGGCTATCTTGTGGCTGGAGCGCTGGCTAAAGCGCTATGAAGGCATTCTGCTGGTTGTTTCGCACGACCGCGATTTCCTCGACCAGGTTTGCACGCGAGTCGCGCACATCGAGAACCAGTCGATCAACCTGTTCACCGGTAACTACAGTCAGTTTGAAACACTGCGCGCCGAGCAACTGGCGCAACAACAGGCGATGTACGTACGACAGCAAAAGGAGATCAGGCACATCCAGAAATACGTCGATCGATTTCGTTACAAGGCGTCGAAGGCGCGGCAGGCCCAAAGCCGTATCAAGATGCTGGAACGCATGGAACAGATCGCACCTGCACACGTGGATTCTCCGTTCCGGTTTCATTTCATCGAGCCAGAGAAACAACCACAACACCTGCTGGGGCTTACCGACGCGGCGGTCGGCTACGACGACAACATCGTTCTCGAAAACATCAACCTGCACCTGTCCGCCGGCGACCGCATCGGGCTTCTGGGCGTAAACGGCGCCGGCAAGTCAACGCTGGTCAAAGCGCTATCGACAGGCAGCACTCTCCTTGTTGGCGACCGGCTTCTGAGCAAGGACACGAAAATCGGTTACTTCGCGCAGCACCAGCTCGAACTGCTGCGCCCCGAGCAGAGTCCTATCGATCACTTGCGCGAGTTCGCGCCCGATGATCGCGAGCAGGATCATCGTAACTACCTCGGCCGGTTCGGATTCAGCGGGGAACGCATCTTCGAGCCCGTTGCGCCATTCTCCGGCGGCGAAAAAGCGCGGCTGGTACTGGCGTTGATGATCCGCCAGGGTCCCAACCTGTTGTTGCTCGATGAGCCTACCAATCATCTCGATCTGGAAATGCGCCAGGCTCTGAGCGTCGCGCTCATCGAGTACACGGGCGCGCTGGTCGTCATATCTCATGACCGTCACTTGCTGAGAAGCGTTTGCGACGAACTGCTGATTGTCCACGATGGCATCGTCGACAGGTTCAATCGAAGCCTCGACGACTACCCGGCCTGGCTCAGGGAGCAGGAAGAAAAGTCGGAACAGGCGGTAGCTAAATGGCAGGATGCTCCTGCACAGAAAACGAACAGGAAACAACGACGGCAGGAGCAGGCACAGGAAAGACAGCGCCTGAAACCACTCCGCGATAAAGTCCGGAAAGTGGAAAAGGAACTGGCCGCCAGTCGTGCGAGACTGGCCGAGCTGGAAGCGCGGCTCGCGGATGAGTCGATTTACGCAGACACGAGCAGGAAAGACGAATTGACTCAACTGATTCAGGACCAGGCGGCGGCAAAATCAGCCATCGAGTCCCTCGAGTGGGAGTGGCTCGAAGCGAGCGAAAACCTGGAGCAGGCAACATGAAAATATGGGTCGATGCCGACGCCTGTCCGGTCGTCGTCAAGGATATCCTCTTTCGAGCCGCGGAAAGGACCGGCGTCGAATTGACCCTGGTTGCCAATCAGCCCTTGAGTACGCCGTCTTCCAGGAACATTAATACGTTGCAGGTACCGCGTGGCTTCGATGTGGCCGATGACGAGATCGTCAAGCGACTGGCACCCGGTGACCTCGTAATCACGAGCGACATACCGCTGGCTGCCGAAGTCATCGAAAAAGGCGGGCATGCGCTGAGTCCGCGCGGTGAGCTGCACACAAAAGAGAATATCGGTGCGAAACTCAATATGCGAGACTTCATGGATACGATGCGGTCAAGCGGTGTCGAGATGGGTGGCGGTCCAAGCGCTTACGGTCAGCGGGACAAGCAGGAATTTGCGAACAAGCTCGATCGTTTCCTGACCAAACATGCCGGCAACAATTCATGAACAGGAGTAATCTCCAACTCGATCGCCGCATCGAAGAATAAACCGCAGTCTTTGGAGCAGAACCATGACTCGATTTACCCGCTGCGCAACGCTGCTCGCTTTCGTAGTAATCACTTCCGCGTGCTCTCCGCAAAAAGAAGCGTCGCAGGACGCTGGCGAACTCGAGCGCCTCGCGGCGCGCGCCGCAGGAATCGAGATCATTCGTGATGACTATGGTGTGCCGCATGTGTACGGCAAGACCGATGCCGATGCCGTGTTTGGCATGCTGTACGCACAGGCCGAGGACGACTTCCCACGCGTCGAGCGCAATTACATCTGGGCCACCGGACGGCTCGCCGAGGTCGATGGCGAGACCGCGATCTTCAGCGACGTGCGCGCGCGCCTGTACATGACCGTCGACGAGGCGAAGGTCGCGTATGCGGCGGCGCCGGACTGGCTGCAGGAACTCTGCAATGCATTTGCGGACGGCCTCAACTACTACCTGGCAACGCACCCGGACGTAAAACCCGCATTGCTTATGCGTTTCGAGCCGTGGATGCCGATGTTCTTCTTCGAGGGCTCGATCGGCGGCGACATCGAGCAAATCCCAGTCGAAGGCATTGCGGAGTTCTACGGCGGAACGCCGCTGGCGTACGCCCCAACATCGCCGTTCGCCGAGGTGCAGACCGCATCCAACGGCTTCGCGATTGCGGGCGAGCTTACCGAGTCTGGTGACGCGATGCTGCTGATCAACCCGCACACGTCGTTTTACTTTCGAGGCGAGATGCAGATGGTCAGCGAGGAAGGCCTGAACGCTTACGGTGCGGTCACCTGGGGCCAGTTCTTCATTTACCAGGGATTCAACGAGCACACCGGGTGGATGCACACATCGACTCGTGTCGACTTCATGGACGAGTTCATCGAGGACGTAAGCGAGGTCGACGGCGAACTCGTGTACCGCTATGGCGATGAGCTGAGACCCGTTGAGTCGTATGAAGAAACGCTGAAGTACAAAGACGGAGACAGTTTCGGCGAGCGCACGTTTACGCTGTATCGAACGCACCACGGTCCGATTACTCACGAGATCAACGGTGACTGGGTGGCTACGCGTATCAACTGGGACCCGGTGAATGCGCTAACGCAGTCTTACACGCGTACCAGGCAGGCGAACTACGATGAGTTTCTCGAAATGATGCGGATTCGTTCGAACTCGTCGAACAACACCGTGTTCGCCGATAGCGAAGGCAACATCGCCTACTTTCACGGCAACTTCGTGCCACGGCGTGACCCGCAGTTCGACTACTCGAAACCGGTCGACGGCAGCGATCCGGCGACCGACTGGCAAGGTTTGCATACGGTCGAAGAGATCGTCACGGTCCATAACCCCGGCAACGGCTGGATCCAGAATACCAATGCGACACCGTTTACTTCAGCAATGGAGTTTAGCCCGCGTCGCGAGGACTACCCGGTGTACATGGCCCCTGACGCGGAGAATTTCAGGGGCTTGCACGCCGTTCGGGTCCTGACCGGCGTCGAGAGCCTGACCCTGGATAAACTGATCGCGCTGACACACGACCCGTATTTGCCCGGTTTCGAGCAGCTTATCCCCGGCCTCATCGAGGCTTACGACAATCTTGAACAACCGGATCCGGTGCTGGCAGAGCCCATTGAGACGCTGCGCGCCTGGGATCTTGCGGTCGCGGCCGACTCGGTGGCGATGACGCTGGCGCATTTCTACGGCGTCAATTACGACGCCAGGCGTACCGCGCCCGAAGGCTTCAGCCAGATGCAAAGAGTGAACTACTATGGCTCAGGCTCACCACCGGGCGAACGGCTGGCCGTATTCGAGGAAACGCTGCGAATGCTCGAAGCGGACTTCGGCACCTGGAAAAGGCCCTGGGCCGAGGTCAATCGGTTTCAGCGGCTGAGTGGCGACATAGACCTGGAGTTTGATGACGACAAGCCGAGTGTGCCCGTCGACCTGGCCAACAGCGACTGGGGTGCGCTGGCCGACTTCGGCGCCCGGCGTGTCGATGGCACGAAGAAGCTCTACGGTCTCAACGGCAACAGCTTTGCAGCCGTGGTGGAGTTTGGCGACAAGGTGCGTGCCAGGTCCGTACTCGTCGGCGGACAAAGTAATGATCCTTCATCGCCGCATTTTACCGACCAGGTACCGTTGTACACATCGCATGAATGGAAAGAGGTCGCCTTTTACCGGGATGATGTCGAAAGCCGGGCGACGGAACGCTACGCTCCGGGCGAGCGCTAAGGAAAAAAGCATGTCTGTTGACTACCGGGCGGAGTTCGAAATTCCGCGAGACATTTGTTACCTGAACGCCGCTTACATGACGCCGCAGCCACGTGCCGTCGTCGAAGCCGCGATCCGCGGGGCAACCCGGCGCTCGCAGCCATGGCATGTTACGCCACCCGACTTTTTCAGTGACGTCGAGGTGCTTCGCGCCGCGTTCGCCCGCCAGGTCGGGTGTTCTCCGGACAATATCGCTATTGTGCCGTCGGCCGGTTACGGGGTGTCCTGCGCAGCAAACAACATGCAAGCCAGGGAGGGTGATTTGATCCTGGCACTGAACGACCAGTTTCCATCGAACTATTACGCGTGGCGCCGCCAGGCGCTGGAATCGGGAGCCGAGTTTTACGTCGTCAGCCCGGAGCCAGGCGAATCCTGGGCCGACGCCTTGCTCGAGGCCATCGAGCTTCGTGGTGACGACATCGAGATCGCGACACTCGAGTGGCATCATTGGGCCTCCGCTGACCTAATCGACCTCGAAACCGTAATTCCCGCGCTGCGTGACGCCGGCGCCCGGGTCGTTCTCGACCTGACGCAATCGATTGGAGCCTGTCCCATCGATATCAGCCGGATTGCGCCGGATTTCATGGTCGCGGGTGGCTACAAGTGGCAGTTCTGCCCGTATGGCGTCGCGTTTCTCTATGTCGACGATCGCTACTTTGACGGCGTCCCGATCGAAGAACCGTGGATGGGCCGCGACGGTGCGGATGATTTTTCACGGCTCGCCGAGTTCACGGACCGTTACCAGCCGGGTGCGCGCCGATTCGACATGAGCGCGAAATCGAGCTTTTCGAATATCGCCGGCGCATTGGCCGCACTGAAGCTGCTGGAGCGATGGGGCGTCGCTACGATTTCCGAAACACTTGCCGCCACAAATACTCGACTTGCGGGCATCCTGGAAGGCTACGGGTTCGAGATAACACCAGCCGACGCTCGTGCACCACATTTCCAGGGCGCTCGCCTCCCGGCCACGGATCCGAGGACGCTGGCGACGTGCCTTGTCGATAATGGCGTGTACGCGAGCGTGCGCGGCAATCACTTGCGGGTAGCGCCTCATCTGTACACGGACGATGAGGATATCGCTCGTTTCGACGAGGTGCTCGGAGCAGCAGCAGGCTAACGTGGCCGCGCGCCGCGTAAACCCATCATTGCAGCATCCCACAGATCCAGAGGGATGCTTAAACGGATCTTACGAATAAGCGCGGCGCGAATCCTGCGCTTGGAGGCCTTGTGCGCGTGCTGATCCAGCTCGCAAAATTCCGCCGCGCAAGTTTCGGCGCGAGGCATTAGATCAGCCGGATCGACAAGCTCGTCGAAGAAGCCGGCGTTTAACGCCGATTCCGCGTCGAAGTACTCTGACAGATTCACGGCCCGCTGGTAGGCCGCGGGGTTGAGCCGATGACGCAACATCGCGGCCGCAACGCGCGGCATTGTCAGGCCGATAGCCACTTCATTGGCTGAGATCCTGAAATCGCCGCGGCTGCCGATCACGTAGTCGGCCGACAGCATCAGGAATACACCCATCGCCATTACATGACCGTTGCAGGCGGCGATGACCGGATAGGGATAGGCCAGTATGCGGGCGGTCAACGCGTAGCCCGCGCGAAGCATGCCCAGCGCATTCATGCCGCCGCGTTTCATCACGTTCAGGTCGAAGCCTGCAGAAAAGACGGACTCACGGCCGGTCAGGATAACGAGTGCCCCATCGGATTCCGCTCGGTCAAGCGCCTGGAAGATCTCGCGGAGGACCTCTGGCGACAGTGCATTGCGCTTGCCGTCGTCGATGCGAATGGTTGCGACTCGTTTATTCAGGCTGTACTGGACGGATTCGGTAGTCATGAGCTGTGCGTGTATGAATCGAGGAGCATATTGGCATTTCGAGGCATGCGCTCGAGCCAGGCTTCGGCGCTGAGTCCTGTTTGCCCGCCTTTTGCCAGCGACGCCTTCAGCGAACGACTCAAGGCGGCCGCGAACAGGCGCTGGTAGTAGGGCAGGCCGGC
>Ga0209567_10001542_pt1 | contig 11683 bp, 9 predicted proteins | sample COG_12_FD_184756 | JGI IMG/M metagenome (GOLD analysis project Ga0209567, IMG submission 184756) | Pelagic marine sediment microbial communities from the LTER site Helgoland, North Sea, for post-phytoplankton bloom and carbon turnover... | ecosystem: Environmental > Aquatic > Marine > Neritic...
GGCTATAGACTCCGTGACGTTTTTTGCCGTCACTATCTGGCACCAGGTGCGCTTTATCCGGGAGTGTAGGTTGAGTGCTTCGCCGGGTCGTCCGGGAAAACACTACGTAGTCTATAGCCGGCCCTCGGCCGGCGTGCGGAGTAGTGCTTTCCCGGACGGCCCAACTTAGACCCAATCCAAGCTAAATACCCTTTACTTTCATAGTGTTATGGAGAATCGGGAACTCGATCAGCGATTAGCACTCTAATCTTCTGAGTGCGTAAGTCACTCGCCTGTTTACCTCCCTAAGCAGGCGTGCAACCTGGCAACCCCAAGCCGGTTGCGACTTTTGACCCCGGGGTACCAGACGGTACTTCGGGGTTTTTTTATTCTTCGGTGGCGAGGAATTCCTGAAGCCGCGCGCGCGCCTCGTCCTCGCCCAGTCGGCTCAGCGCCGAGAATTGCTGGACGGTCGCGGCATCGCCGAGATCACGACGCACCTCGAGCAGCGCCGTCGCCGCCTGGCCGCGTTTGAGCTTGTCGGTCTTGGTCAGCAGCACGTGGGTCGGCAGGCCGACCGAATCGGCGAAGCCCAGCATCTGCCGGTCGAAGTCCGTGAGCCGGCGCCGGATGTCTGCTATCAGGAACATGCCCTTGAGGCTCTGTCGCATCTCGAAATAGTCGGCCATGAGATCGGCCCAGTGGTTGCGCGTCTTGCCGGCGACCCTGGCATATCCGTAGCCCGGCAAATCGACCAGTCGCTTGCCGTCTTCGAGGTGGAAGAAATTCACGAGCTGCGTGCGTCCCGGGGTCTTGCTGGTCCTCGCAAACTGGCGGCGGTTGACGATGACGTTGATGGCGCTCGACTTGCCTGCGTTGGAGCGCCCCGCGAACGCGACCTCGGCCCCGGCGTCCTCGACGAACTGGCTGGGCGCGTTGGCACTCTTGATAAATCGGGCTTCCGGGTATATCGACATTGGAGTATGCCCCGTGGATTGTGTGTATAATTTGGGGCTGCTGAGTTCAGGACCAGAGTGGATTTTGACGGGTTCGGGGTCACGCAGCAAGGCGCTTGAGAGCCTTCCAACCCCGCGCCTTGATGACCGGGCGCAACTCAGAAAATCAAAATCAGACAAGGCGATTGCCGTGGCAATCGCAGGAAAGTAACGGTTACAAGCTATGAAAATCAATCTCGCTTCGTTGTTCGCGCTTGCCAGCCTGGCGGCGTTCCCGGCCCAGGCCGACAGCCTGGTCGATGGCTCGGCCGATGCCGGAAAATCCAAGGCGGTCACCTGCGTTGCCTGTCACGGCGCCGAGGGCAACAGCGTGAACGCCCTGTGGCCCAACATCGCCGGCCAGAATGCCGCCTATATCCAGGCCCAGCTCAAGGCCTTCAAGGACGGCTCGCGCTCGGACCCGCTCATGTCCAGCCAGGCCATGATGCTGTCAGACCAGGACATGGCTGACCTCGCCGTTTATTTCGAGGGCCTGCCAGGCGCTGCCCAGGCAGTCGCCGATGCCAGCCTCGTGACGCGCGGCGAAGCGCTGTACCGCGGCGGCAACACGCAGACTGGCGCCGCGGCCTGCATGGCCTGCCACGGACCGTCGGGACGTGGTAATCCGGCAGCGCTTTACCCGGCGCTGCAGGGTCAGCACGCGGCGTATACCGCGAAGCAGCTGAACGCCTATGCGGACGGCATAAGAGAGACCGATGGCAAGCAGCGAATCATGCGCGATATCGCGGCACGCCTGAGCAAGGAAGATGTCGAAGCGGTAGCGTCCTACGTACAGGGCCTGCGCTGACATACGGAACTGATTGAGTAAGCCCGGAATTTGTTTATGAAGAACCTGATCTGGATATTTGCCCTGCTGTTTGCGCTGGCGGCCTGCAGCAAAGAGGAAGCGGCCCCGGCCGAGACACCGGCCGTCGTTGAAGAGCAGTCGGACGAAGTCACAGAAGCCGTCGAGGAAACCGCCGCGGCGACAGAGGAGACCCTCGAGGTCGTGGAAGAGTCTGCTTCGGAAGCCGAGCCGGCAGACGAAGCCATCGTACTCGCGGTCGCCGAATCAACCGCAGCCACGCACGAGTGGAAGTTCAAGGAAGGCGAACACTATGTTCGTATGGTGCCGACCCAGCCAACGGTCGGTGGCGCCGACAAGATCGAAGTCGCCGAGTTTTTCATGTACAGCTGCCCGCACTGTTACGACATGGAGCCGTTTATCAACGAGTGGGCCGCCAACAAGGACCCCAACGTGCGCTTTGTACGGGTGCCGGCCACATGGAATTCACTTGTGCGTTTGCACGCGCAGCTCTACTACACGGCAGAGGTACTGGCACGCAACGGCGTCATCAAGGACCTGGCCACATTCCACGATTCGATCTTCAAGGAATACCACAGGCGCGGCAATCGCATGACCTCGGAGGCGGCCATTCAGAAACTGTTCGAGCGATTCGGCAGCGTCAGCGCCGACGATTTCGAGCGCACCTGGAAATCATTCGAGGTAAATCAGAAGCTGCGCGTCGCTGACGACCTGCAACGTCGTTACAGCGTTTCCTCGGTGCCAGCGATTGTCGTTAACGGCAAGTATCGTACGGGCGCCGCCGAAGCAGGCAGCTATCCCAAGCTCATGGAGCTCATTGACGAACTGACGGTTCGTGAGGGCCTGCGCTAAGCCACCACCAGCAAGTGTGTCGATAATTCCGCGGCCCAGGACAAAACCGTGAAGACAAGCCTTCTGATCCTGTCGCTGCTCGTAGGCAGCAGCGCCGTCGCCACTCCGACCGATGAAGCGTTCGAGAATCTCGCCAGCGAATACATCAGTGACCTGAGCAACTTCTCGCCGGTGACCGCGACCCTCATCGGCGATCATTCCGCAGACGGCGAACTCGACCAGGTTGACGCGAGGGCAAGGAAGGAGACACGCGAACTCCTCGATTCCTATCTCGAAGCGCTTGCCCATATAGATCACAATCAATTATCGCGCGCGAACCAGGTCGACGCCGAGCTGCTGTCGCACGAAGTCGAGTCCAGCCTGTGGTCTCTCGAGCACTTGCAGGAGTGGGCTTGGGACCCTCTGTACTACGTCAACCTGTCGGGCAGCGGCGTCTACGGACTGCTGGCCCGCGACTACGCGCCTGTCGAAACAAGGCTTGTCAGCGTTGCGTCGCGGCTCGAGCAACTCCCGCGCTTTCTCGAGCAGGCCCGATCCTCGTTGCAGCCTGAGCGCGTGCCGCGAATCCATGCTGAAACTGCCGTGCAACAGAATCCCGGGCTGCTCTCGATCATCGAGACCATGGTGATGCCGCGCATGGATGTGCTCGACGATGAACAGCGAGCGCGCCTTGAAGCCGCGATTGAGACAGCGAAGGACGCCGTTGCAGATCATCAGACCTGGCTTGAAGAGGAGCTATTGCCGCGGGCGAACGGTGACTTCCGTATCGGCGCGGAGAAGTACGACACCAAGCTGGCGTTTACGCTCAATTCGCCGCTGAGCCGCAAGGAGATTGCGGCCAGGGCGTGGAGCGAGTACGAATCGGTGCGCGACGAGATGTACGAAGTCGCGAAGACCGTCTACTCGGCGCGGCATCCCTACACCGATTACCCCGACGCGCCCGACGATGCCTACAAGCAGGCCATCATTCGCGCGGCTCTCGAGGAAGCTTACGCGAAGCTGCCGCCGCGCGACGGCCTCGTCGACCTGGCAAAAGAGTATCTGCAGCAGGCAATCGACTTCGTCGTCGAACACAACATCGTAACGATGCCCGAGGAACCCGTCGAGATCATCATCATGCCCGAGTTCCAACGCGGCGTTACGTTGGCGTACCTCGACCCACCCGGGCCCCTCGACCGGGAACAGCCGGCGTTCTACGCGATCGCCCCGCTGCCGGAAGACTGGAGCGAGGAGCAGGTCGAGTCGTTCCTGCGCGAATACAACATGCTGTCCATGCAGGACCTGACGATTCACGAAGGCGTGCCGGGACATTCGCTGCAGCTCGCCCTGAGCAACCGCTATCCGTCGACGTTGCGCGCGGTGCTGTATTCCGGCCCCTTCATCGAGGGCTGGGGAGTTTACGCAGAGCAAATGATGATCGAGCAGGGTTACCTCAATTACGATCCGCTCATGAAGCTCATCAATCTCAAGTGGTACCTGCGCACAATTACCAACGCCATTATGGACTCCGTTATCCACGTCGATGGAATGACAGAAGAAGCTGCAATGCGGCTCATGGTCGAAGGCGGTTTCCAGGAAGAACGCGAGGCCGCCGGCAAATGGGTGCGCGCGCAGCTCACCTCGGCGCAGCTGTCGACCTATTTCGTCGGCTACCAGGAACATCTCGAATTGCGCGCGACCATGGAGGCGGCATGGGGCGACGAATTCACCTTGCGTCGTTACCACGACCAGGCCCTCTCCTACGGCTCACCACCCGTACGCTTCGTACGCGCCCTGATGCTTGGCGACCCGATCCCGCGGCGCCGCGAATAAAGCCACTTATTCCAAAACGGCATAACTTCGCGCAGGTTTTACCCGCCGCCCGACGCAACGAATTCATAGCCCCGCGCATCTAAGGGTCTATGAATCTCACAGACCTGAGCACCCGGCAATGGCCGTCGGTCGCCGTTGCCGTCGCACTGGTCGCACTGTTCGGCCTGACATCGATCGCGTCGTTACCGATACAGCTGCTTCCAAATATCGAGGAACCGCAGATATCGGTCTCCAATTTCTGGCGTGCCGCAGCGCCGGAAGAGATGGAAGCCAATATCATCGAACCCCAGGAAAACGTGCTGCGCAACACGCCCGGGCTCACCAACATCAATTCGTTCATCGGCCGCGGCTCCGGTTTCGTCAACCTGACGTTCGCCGTCGGCACCGATATCCAGACCGCGAAGCTCGACGTCATCAACAACCTGACGCAGGCGCCGCCGAGGCCCAGCGACGCGATTGAACCGCAGGTCAATGCGGGCGGCGGCCAGCAGACGCCAGGGGCAGCTTCACTGCTCGTGCGCGTGCTCCCGGACAACCCGAACAAGGAACTCGCGAGCTATCAGAAACTCATCGAGGACCACGTCCAGCCAAGGCTGGCACGCATTCCGGGCGTTTCGCAGGTATTCCTCGCTGGTGAACAACCGCGCGAACTGCACATTACCTTCGATTCCTACCGGGCGGCCGCGCTGGGAATTCAGGTCAACGACATTATTGCCACGGTGTCCCGCGCCACGGATTCGTCAGGCGGATTCGCCGACGTTGGGCGGCGCCAATATACGGTGCGATTCGTCGGGCAATTCGAGCCCCAGGAACTCAACGAGCTGATCGTCGGCTGGAGCAACGAACGGCCGATCTACCTGAGCGAAGTCGCGGACGTCGAGATCGTGCCGCGCAAACAGGACGGATTCACCCTGCGAAACGGCTACCCGGCCTACTACATCACCGTGCAGCGAGAGTACGACGCCAACACCGTGTCGATCCTCGACGAAGTCAACACAGCGATCGTCGAACTCAACGAAGGTCCACTCGCTGATGCAGGGCTCGCGATCGACCTGAGCTTCGACGCGTCGGTGCATATCAGGCGCGCCATCTCGCTGGTTCGCAGCAACCTCGGGCTGGGTCTGTTGCTGGCGGTCGGTATTCTCTACTTCCTGATGCGCAGCCGGCGCGCGACCTTCCTCGTAACGGCGACGGTACCCCTCTCAGTGCTTGTCGCCTTTGTCGCGCTGCGTCTCTTTGACAAGTCGCTGAACGTCATCTCGCTGGCCGGCCTCGCATTCTCTGTCGGCCTCGTCATGGACGCTGCGATCGTTACGCTCGAGAACATCGTGCGTTGCCGGCAGAACGGCCTGAGCCGACAAGATGCTGTCACGACCGGCACGCGCCAGATCACGGGCGCCCTGTTCGCGTCCACCGTGACCAGCGTAGCTATTTTCGTACCCGTGCTTTTCATGCAGGGCATGGAGGGGCAGCTGTTCCAGGACCTCGCATTGACCATCGCTGTCGCGGTGTCGGCGTCGTTTTTCATTGCGATTACGGTACTGCCCGTGGCCGCTACTTTCATGCTGAAAGTCGAGGATCGTGACCCCTGCGAACATTGGTGGGACCGCATTACCGCTCTCGTCATGCGCCTGACGCGCACCCCGGCCCTTTGTGGCACATGGATCGTCGGCATCCTGGGCGCATCCGTGCTGGCTGTCATCCTGCTCGTGCCCAAGGCAAACCTGCTCCCGCAGGCCCCATCGGATTCCCTCAACGCATTCTTCGCCATGCCGCCGGGCGGCACCGTGGAGATGGTCGAGACCGAGATCGCCGGTGTCATCGTCGAGCGCCTCAAGCCCTACATGGATCACGAGAAGCAGCCTTACATTCGCGGCTACAACCTGTCGTCGTTCGGCACGTTCAACGCATTGTTCCTCTACCCGCAGGACCCGTCCCGAATTGAAGAGATGATCGGCATCGTTCGCGACGAAGTGCTCATCGACCTGCCTGACACACAGGCATTCGTGCAGCGCTCATCGCTGCTCAACTTCGGCTTCGATGGAGGCCGCAGTATCAATGTCGACATCCAGGGACCGGACATCGATGCGCTCTCCGAGGTCGCCATGGCGGCGATGCCTATTATCAACGAGGCCGTTCCGGGTGCGCAGGTAAGACCTATTCCCGGCCTGGCAATCGCCGAACCCGAGCTGCAGCTCGTGCCCAACGATCGTCGCATAACGGCGGCAGGGCTGGATCGCGCTGCAGTAGCCAACATCGTGCGTGCGCTGACCAGCGGTTCCTTCGTCGGTGAGTACTTCGACGGTAACGACCGGCTCGACATGATCCTCAAAGGCCCTACGTGGAATTCGCCCGAGGAACTGGCCGCTATCCCGATCGCGACGCCACTGGCAGGAATTCAGAGTATCGGTGAACTGACCGATATTCAGAGGACCGTGGGGCCCACCCAGTTGCTGCGTGTCAACGGACAACGCACGCTGACGCTTGCCGTAACGCCTCCCGCCGAGATGACCGTGCAGGAAGCGCTCGATACTCTGCGCGACGTCGTAGGGCCGGCTCTGCGCGAATTGGCAGCGGACGATGTGAGCATCGCCTATCGTGGCACAGCGGATCGGCTCGAGGGCGCGTTCGACACGATGCAGGTCAATCTCGCCATCGCGGCGATCGTGCTGTTCCTGATCCTCGCCGCGATGTTCCGCTCGCTTCGGGACGCGCTGCTCGTGATGCTATCCATGCCGCTGGCCGTTGCAGGTGGCGTCGTGGCGCTCCGCGTGCTGAACCTGTTCACCAACCAGGCCATGGATCTGCTAACTACTATCGGTTTCCTGATCCTGCTGGGACTGGTCGTCAACAATGCGATCCTCCTGGTCATGCAAACACGCACGGGGCAAAAGAACGGACTGGATCACAGCAAAGCTGTTGCGGAGGCCGTGCGTGTGCGGGCGCGGCCCATCTACATGAGCACCCTGACGAGTATCTTCGGCATGTTGCCGCTCATGCTCGTCCCAGGTGTGGGTTCACAGATTTACCGGGGCCTTGCGACCGTCATCATTGGCGGCATGTTCGTCAGCGCCCTGTTCACACTCATTCTCATGCCGAGCATTCTTCGACTGCCGCCATTGACCGCATTGCGCAAAAATAAGATCCGCTCAGCCGACATTGGGGGAGTAACCGTCGATGCATAAGATCAAAGCTCTCGTCTTCTTGTCCTTTTTCCTGCTGCCCGTCTGTGCGATAGGGCAGCAGCCACCGGCCAAAGTCGTGCAGGTAGCGAACGTAGAACGCGCCGAAATCGCGCCGACGGTCGCCGTACCCGGGACCATCTATAGTCGCAACGACGTACAGGTCACTGCCGGTATTGCCGGGCAGCTGCTGATGGTCGCCGAGCCCGGGACCTTCGTACGCGAGGGCGAGGCAGTGGCGCGCATCGACAAGCGGCCGCTGTTACTGCAAAGGGCTGAGCAAGAGGCGCTGCTGGAGCGCGCAGAGATCAACATTCGTCAGCTTGAAAGCCAGCTGCGACGGCAGCAGGAACTGCAAGGCTCAGACCTCGTCTCCGAATTCGAACTGGAGCAGACTCAGGCAAACCGTGACCTGGCCGTCAGCGATGCCAGCATCACCAAGGTCAGGATTCGGCAGATAGACGACCAGATCCGTCGTGCCGATGTTCGGGCACCATTCAGTGGTGTCGTCATCAGCCGCCTGCGCCGCGGTGGCGAAGACATATCGCGTGGCGAGATCCTGGGTCGCATGACGGATATTCAGAACATGGAAGTGCGCGCATTCGTGCCACTGAAGCACCTGCCACGCACCGTCGTCGGCGACTCCATCGCGGTATTCGCGAGCGATGCGACGTACCAGGGCCGGATTCGATCGCTGGTGCCCACGGGGGATATTCGTTCGCAGACCTTCGAGGCTCGTATCGACCTGCCGACGAGCGCCGTGTCGGACTGGACTGTTGGCCAGCTCGTCAGCGTCGCTGTGCCGATACGGCCGGGCGAAGTCGCCCTGACGGTGCCGCGGGACGCACTGGTGCTACGCAGTAACGGCGCGTTCGTATTTCGGATCAACGCCGAGAACAAGGCCGAGCGGATCGAGGTGGAGATCGGCGATTCGGCCGGCGACCTCATCGCAATTTCTGGCCCGCTGATCGAGGGAGACCGCGTTGCCATTCGCGGCGCAGAAAACCTCCGTGAGGGCGCGGAGGTCAAGATCATGGTGTCGCAGAACAAAGCTGTTGCGAACAGCAACGAAGGTTAGGCGACGCGGCGGACCTTTGTTCTGTGGAACCCTCGTGTCGGCAAAATCAAGTTAGGGAATAGCAGGCCCGGGCGGCTAACGGCTAAAACCAGCCGTTTATCGGTTGCGAAACATCCGAACATTTTCCATCATGATCCTACGCAAAACTCCGGGGACCGTCACTGATGAGAATTTGTCTTTGCCTTCTTGCATTCATGCTGGTTGCGCCAATTGTGGTTGCCGAAGAATCCTCATCACACCAAATCTACGCTAAACCGGTAGTTCGAACGGCGCCAAAGTACCCCTCGAGCGAGCTTCGCCATCGGCGGCAAGGTTGGGTCGAGCTGAATTTCGTCGTAACCGAAGAAGGAAAAGTCATCGAACCAGTCGTAGAAGCGTCTAGTGGCTCGCGCTCGTTTGAGCGCGCTGCGATCGACACAGTGAAACGCTGGCGCTACGAGCCCGCGCTCTTGAACGGCGAGCCAATCGAGCAATGCAAGACGGCGGTCAGAATCTCGTTCGCTCTCGATGGTTCTCAAACCGGAGTATCCACGGGTTTCCGTAGTAGATACAAGAAGATGGACGAGGCCCTCGATCGAGGAGAAGTCGATATAGCCAGCTCTGAACTGAAACGCGCTTTCCAATCAAATGGCTTGACGCTGGGTGAGCTATCCTGGCTATGGGCTATGCAAGCGCGTATCGCGGGATTGCGCGGCGACAAGGAACAGCAGTTGATTGCAGTGCGACGAGCATTGGCCGTTTCGGACAAATGGATTCCGGATAAACTGAGAACGGGGCTCCTCGTGACTCGAGTTCTTCTGGAGATTGAGAAAGGCAACTACTCTGCGGCGATTGGTGCTTATTCGGCGTTAAAGGCAATGGATGATGCGGACACATCAGAACTCGATCCGATAGTAGAAAAGATCCAAGCACTTGCCGAGAGCGATCAACTTCTTTTCAAGACAGCGAAAATTGGCGGCATCCAAAGTTGCGCAAGCTGCGCCTCGCGCTGGCGATACAAACCGTTACGGCGCGCGATCGAGATTACCGATATTGACGGAAAGCTGGGGAATCTCGAGCTGCGTTGTGAATGGCAACGATACGTAGGTGAAGCAAGGGAAGGTATTGCCTGGAAGATTCCCGACAGTTGGGGAGAATGTTCCGTGGTCGTGTACGGTGAGACGGGTTCCACGTTTAAGTTAGTTGAACTACCTGCATCTTGAAGAAGCACTTTGAGGTTCGCCGTATGGCCCAGACTTTGGTCGGTTGTCACGGGGAGGGGTTTCAATGGATAACACCCCTGACTTCTGCTTTGGGTCAGTAGCCGTCCAAGTTCCTACAGTTGTTTGATGGCCCCCAAGCTAACTAATAGCGAGTAGAGGAACGAGGGTAAGTACAAGTACCAGACGTTTAGGCTCCCAGTCACGATCAAATATGACAACGTAATTGCCATAACTGCGCCGACGATGATTATGCAGACCCGGACCAGTCTCGGGGCCCCGCCGATGAATATGCTGCCTACAAAGAACGCGATCCCTGGAATTACTGTTGCTGCAAGCGGCCTGCCTACAGCGTCCATATCGAGTTCGTTGCCAAGATAAGATGCCAAGAAAGCAGACGCAAAAGTGAGGATGAGCGCGAATACGAATCCGTAGCCAATCAGACCTGTAAGGGCGTCGTCCGCATCGCTCGGTCGAGCGTAGTGAATCGAGTTACGCCCTGTTGCAACCAATTTGAGGTAGTCAATCTGCTTCACAGGTATCAATTCGTTGACTTGCGTTCTCGAAGTGCGACCGGCGGTAAGGGTCAGAAGCAGCCATCCGACGTCCTAAGTCTATTCCTTCTCCTCAACAAAACGCTGGCCCACTAGATCACCAGCCGAATCTTCTAGCCAAATTGTCGACTTCTTCTTTGTTAACTCCCCCCTTACCGTATAGGTCTCGTTGGCTACAGGCGTAAAAGTCAGATCGCCTTCAACAAGCATGCTGTCACCGAACATCCCCTGCGCGTCGGTAGCAAAAAAGACGTAGCCCGCTAACGTTATGTTGAGCTCCTCAACTGGTACATCATGCGTGACCATGACAGGTGTCATGTTGAACCCCTTACCTTGATTCTTAATGCGGGTCTGATTCCCGCTGTTGTCGATGTACTGTCCATCGATCATTGCAAACGTGAAATAGTGTGCGGAGGAGCCCTCGAAGTTTGTGTATGAGTCCACAATCTTTGCCGTCGGACCGTCGTAGCCTTCTGGCACCGTATCAACAAAAGTCACGCAGCCTGTAACATAAACCGAAATTGCTAATACGATTAACAGCTTCTTCATGAAGTCTCCTTTCTCTTTCTTGGTTTGCTTTTTTTGATTCGAACCCATACTGCTAGCCACGACATCGAGCGGCCGCTTCGGGTCAGAAGCCGCCATTCTACCTCAGGCCAGGCGACCGTCGTCTTCCGGCCATCAGCAGCCGCTCGGCTCAAAGAAGCGCCGGCCGAGACCAGCGCCGAGAACGGACTTTTTACCGATCTTATGTAAAGAAACTGCAACCTTGGCCCCATTATCGTCGTTATACCTTTCATAACGAAAACTCGAGTTATGGGGAATAATCAAATGACCACTTTCACGAAACTGTCCGGTATCGGACTGGCATGCATCCTTACGTTCGCGCTGACCGCCTGCGGCGGGTCCGGCAGCGGAATCGACGAGCAGTCGCAGCCGACGACGCCGTCTGCAGGCGACACCGGCGACACCGGCTTTTTCAACCTGAGCATCAGTGACGCGCCAATCAAGGATGCCACGAAAGTCTGCATCCGCTTCGACGGCGTCGAACTGAAACATGCCGACAGCGACGATAGAGAGACGATCGACTTCGACCAGCCGGTCGTCGTCAACCTTCTCGCCCACCAGGGAGCGAATTCGCGCCCGATCGTGACGGGCGCAGAAGTGCCGGCCGGCGAATACGAGTGGATCCGGCTCAAGGTAGCG
>Ga0209567_10001545_pt1 | contig 11676 bp, 7 predicted proteins | sample COG_12_FD_184756 | JGI IMG/M metagenome (GOLD analysis project Ga0209567, IMG submission 184756) | Pelagic marine sediment microbial communities from the LTER site Helgoland, North Sea, for post-phytoplankton bloom and carbon turnover... | ecosystem: Environmental > Aquatic > Marine > Neritic...
GGGATCACGGTGGACCCTACTCGGGCACAAAGGAGGAAACTCCGGAAACAGACAAGGGCTCACCTTACGGATTACCGCGCCAGTCCTCGACCCTACCGACTATCAGCTTGCTGTACGCAGTCGCGGCACGCGCTCGTGCGAGTTCCTGGCGTGCCACAAGTCCCAATCTCGTTGCAGGTTCAACCAGAACTCCGGACCGGTTCCAAGAGCTTCTCCAAATGCCAAGGCTGAGTCCGCGCTGACGTTACGCCGCCCATTAACGATCTCGTTGAGTCGCGCGTAGGTCCAGCCAAGGTGTTCGGCAAACTGTTTTTGGCTCATTTCCAGTGGTTCGAGAAACTCCTTCAAGAGCATCTCACCGGGGTGTGTGGGTGGTCGGTTTTTCGGAAGCATATTTAATTACCTGTGATAATCCACGATTTCCACATCTACGGCGTCGTTGCCTTCCCAACGAAATACAACGCGCCGTTGGTCGTTGATCCGCAGGCTCCAGTATCCAGCCCAGTCGCCACGCAGTTTCTCGAGGCGATTGCTCGGCGGAGTGCGAAGGAAATCGAGGGTAGGGGCTGCATTGATCTGGTCCAGTAACCGGATGGCTTTACCGTGCAGCTCGCGCGGAATACCTTGAGCGTGACGACTGTTGACGCCGTCGTATATATCCTGGGTTGCCTTACCAGCTATGTTCCCGATCATTTATGAATATTATATCGTATATCGATATATAGAACAATTAGCGGGAAAGATTTGTGCCAGTGCGGCTGCCGTGGGTGTCGCTTTTATGCCAATTATCTGGCGGATTCGAAATGGCAAGCGCTGCAAGTGATTGAATTACAATAGAACAAATAATGGTGGCTCTGACTTTTAATCAGGTGGTCGCAGGTTCGATCCCTGCACGGCCCACCAAATAGTTGTCATAAAAACAAAACATTACAACTTCACGCGTTTGCCATCCGCGTCTTCAACACAACCAATGCCGGAGTTTTGCCGGACTTTTTCTGGCACACCTTGTTGGCCGCGTTAAACAACTCTTCCAACTCGGGCGCCGAATAGTGCGTCGTAATGTCGCCATTACGATGCCCAAGCAGCACCTTACGCGTTTCAAGGGGGACCCCCGCGGCACGCAGGCGTCGACCCAGGGTATGCTTCAGGTCATGCACCCGCACCTGCCATAATCCCACTTTAACCCGTGCTCGCTTCCAGGCGCTGTTGTTGATCTTGGTCACCGGGTGTCCCCGATACGAGAACACGTGTGTGACGTGCTTCCCTCGTTGCTCCTCGACGATCGACAGGGCGGCGTGGTTTAACACCACCAGTCTATTGTCCCGGTTCTTGACCGACGCGCCCGAAATAATGAACACCGAGGCGTCCAGTTCCGGTACCGGCACTTCCCAGTCCCAGCATAAATTGCACACTTCCTGCTCCCGACAACCGGTGTTCACCTTGAACAAACACATCCTTGCCAGATGCGCCGGCAGCGCCTGAAACAGTCGCTGCTGCTCATCCCAAGATAGCGGATAAGGCTTCCTCGCATCTGTCGTTGGTAGCATTTGAATCAGCGGTGCGGACTCCAGCCAGGTAAGACCGTTATCATCCCGCCACAGCCGCGCCGAAAGATTCAAAATGCGCCGGACCACGCTCAAATAAATGTTAACGGTCCGGTTCTTCACACCCTGTCCCCGTTTCCATTCAATGAATGGTTTTAGCGTTCCAAGATGAACTTGCTGTAATGGCAGTGCGCCGATATACGGGTCCATGTCGCTCAAACACTTCGCGTATTGTTGAATACTCGCAAGATGCAGGTTTTCCTCCAGATACCGGGTCGCGGCCTCGCGAAAGGTCCACGACCGTCGCATCCCGAATATCTTCGACTGCCGGATCTCCTCAATCCGGCGGGCTAAAATCAGCTCCGCCTGATTGAGGTCGATTGTTCCAGTGCTCTCATGAATCGTTGTTCCGAGGACCTGTTTTTCGATGTGCCAGATCCCGTTGCGATTCCGTAGCCCCGGTATACGTTTGCGTCCCATAAATTACCTCCACTTTGTGAGGCGGGACGCCCGTTGCGGGCCTTATACTGCTCCGCCCAGGCGTCCAATTTAAGTCGATCAAAGGCCACGCCCTGACAGCCCACCCGAATCTCGGTGACGAATGGCCGCACCTCTCGGTTGAATCGGTGACGATCGACACCGAGGTAATAGGGTGCATCCCGCAGCCGCAGCAATCGCGGTATTACAGTTACGACGGCTTTCTTGTCTCTTTGCATCGCTGTCTCCGGTTGAAAAAGAGAAAAGGCGTCCCTGTCCTGGATCGTGCACACATCCTGTGCGCCGACCCTGCGCTTTAAAGCACTGTCCACTTCCGTTCCCTGGCATTGGTCTCCCTCTACGTGGCAGCATTTGGTTAGTGTTCATCCGCGAACTGAATCTGCCTGGCGACAAACCCAGACCCTGAAACTCAAACAACAAGCTTCAGACGAAGCGGATTTTTACGTCGATCACGTAGCCAACGACGGTGCCTAAAGAGGCTGCCATACGTATCGCGAAGGACCGCAGGTCAAGGGGCAGGCGCAAAACGTGCACCACTCGAACATGACTCATCGAATACTTCGATGGGCTACATGGACCCGTTCGTCCCGCGGCGAGTCGCGAAGCGGAGTAGGGGCCTGGTGACGTGCCCGAAGGGCGAGTTGATTTGCCGCAAGAAGCGGCGACGTGCCAGTGAGCTTCAGCCTAATGACTTATTGCGGAAGGATGGCGGTCGTTATCGTCGCGCCACTTGATGAAAAGATCCCGCTCAGACCTTTCGGTCTATTCCCCATTTCAGAGCGAGTTTGGGACTCTCGTAAAATCGGTCGTACCGCTGCTCGGAAGCTCTTCCTTATACAGCGATGATTAGCAATCTAAGCCTTCCATTTGAATCCGACAAGGCCTATACGGTTCAGATTAGTTTGACGTTATAGAGCAACCGAAATGGAGACCATTTCGAGCTGTCACCCCGCCGTACCTCCGAATTTCGTCTTTTTCTTCCTCGGAAACCCGTGCCGTTATTGCTTTTCGGGTAGCTCAAAAGGCGCGTCACTACGGAATCTTCGCCTCCGTAGTGACGCGCTTTGGTCAATAAATATTGAATAGCGTCAATTTCGAGTCGCGTTTTCGACCCAAAAAAACCTCTCCATCTTCGGTGAAGGCTTTCTGCTGGTGCTATCGTTGCCAGTTTTGCAGCCGGACGCAGTAACAATAGATGACCGTCCGTTCTCATCTATAGCGGATGTTACCCTCGGAGTTGCAAAACCGAGATTCAATCAGTCTGTGCATTCAATTGAATGCGTACTCAATACTAACAGCGGCCACATCGAAAAGTGTGGGTTTCGCTCACTTTGACCCGGTGCAGTCATTCTGCTCTCATCTATATGGCTCGTTCGAAGATCTTCTTCTTGATCGGCGGATCACCTTATGGGGATTTCAATGTTCATTCGTACCTGCATAAATTAACATGCACAGAATGTTATAGATTGTATATGGTATATAAAATAGTTTTCTGGGAGTGTTTCTTGGTATTACGTAAACACCGACAACCAACGACATTACAGACGATATGCCCACTACATCGAAACGTCAAAGACCCAAAATCGTTATTGTCGGGGCGGGATTCGGCGGGCTGTTCGCTGCTAAAGCGATGGCCAGGCTGTCAGCGGACGTTGTTCTGATCGACCGCCACAACTACCACCTCTTTCAGCCACTGCTCTACCAGGTGGCAACCGCCGGTTTGGCCCCTTCAGATATTGCCTGGCCGATTCGGTCAATCCTGACTCACCAGAGCAATGCTTCTATTCTTTTTGGTGAGGTCGAGAATATTGATCTCGGTAGGCAGCGGGTGGTGCTCAAGGATGATCGTATCGGTTTTGACTATCTTGTCCTCGCTACTGGGGCTAGACACTCCTACTTTGGTCACGATGAATGGAGTCATTGTGCGCCCGGTCTGAAGAGTATTGATGATGCGACCGCTATACGGCGGCGCTTACTTCTGGCGTTTGAAAAAGCTGAAACCTGCAATGGTGAAGATGAGCGAAAGCGGTTTCTGCGGTTTATAGTCGTCGGTGGCGGGCCGACAGGCGTTGAACTAGTAGGGGCAATTGCGGAACTGGCGCATTACACATTGGCTGCAGACTTTCGGCGGATCGACCCCCGCAGCGCCCATGTCATTTTGGTGGAAGCGGGGCCACGGATATTGCCAACTTTTCACGAATCGAGTTCGACCTATGCAAAGAAAGCACTGGAAAAACTGCATGTCGAGGTCCGACTAAATTCGCTGGTGACTGATTGTGACTCTGGCGGAGTTGTCATCAACGACGAGGTCGTGCATGCGGCGACAGTACTGTGGGCCGCCGGCGTAGCAGCATCTCCAGTTGGCGAATGGTTAGGTATGGAGACAAACCGATCGGGCCGGGTGGTCGTCGGGCCGAACTTGGCGATCGAGTCAGCGCACAATGTCTTTGTTATAGGCGATGCGGCATTCGTCTCGGACGCTCAGGACGTTGAGGTGCCGGGAATCGCGCCAGCCGCAAAACAGCAGGGAAAATACGTTGCCAAAGTCATTGGCTCATACGTCAGTGGGGGCGAGAAGCCCCCGCCTTTTCGCTATCGGCATACCGGAAATCTTGCGACTATCGGAAGAAAGTCTGCGGTCGTGCAGTTTACCCAATTGCGGCTCAAAGGATCTCTTGCGTGGTGGATCTGGGGAATAACCCACATCTATTTTCTAATTGGCCTGCCGAGTCCATTGATGGTTTCGTTCCGGTGGCTTTGGGAATACATTACTTACGGTCGCGGCGCCCGCCTTATCACCGGTGAGAAACATAACCAAACCGATTAGATCTAGAATATCGACTTAGGCTGCGTACGATCAAAGAAGGCGCGTGGCGTTATCTAATACAAATCCACTTTTCCGACGTTGATAATACGACTTAGTGTGTCACAAATCGTTGATTGTGGCCGTAAGTGCCACTTCAGCAAAGTAGGGTCAATGGCCGTAACGGGCGCACGACCGAAGTACGGTTCAAGACTGTTGTAAAACAATCTTGCAAATTATGGATGACGGCAACGAAGCGTATACCGGACCCACAAAATGATGGTTATGCAACACGCGAAGGTCTGGAGTTGGCCGGGAGTTGCCTGACGAAGTCGGAAGAGCCGCAGCATCGATTCTCGATTTGGCGGGCTGGCTCTTTCGACCTAACCGGGTCCCGAGGCTTATAGGTTGTAACTCTGCCAACGTATCTCCATAGGAACAGATTCAATTACTGCTTGAATCCGCGGCTACGTACCCGAAAAAAACCAGGGTTTGTATTTGTTACAATCGTAACTTAAGCGAAGTTTGACTACTGGCTGAATACATGAAGAAAATCCGGACAATCAACGCGATTACTCGCACCGATCAATGAGGCTTTAGCATTTGGTACAACCTGTTATACGTCACATTGATGCTACGCGAATGTATAAGACGTGAGTGAGCTTCTTGAGAAAATCCGCGGGCTCGTGGAATCCGGGACAGTCCGTATATCGGAACATGGGTATGACGAACTATCCGAAGATGGAATCTCAGTCCGGGAGGCGGTCGACGGTATTCGGGAATCCGCAGTAGTGGAAGAATATGCCGCGACTGGGAGGGGCGGGGCCGTTCTGGTGCTAGAATATGACCGAGACGGACAACCTATGCACGTTGTATGGGGCATCCCGACGGGACATGAATCTCCCGCCGTATTGGTCACAGCCTATCGACCAGATCCAGACAAATGGGATGAAGGCTTTACGAAGAGGCACAAATGAGTAAGCAAAGACGAGTTAAATACATCCACGAAGGCAAGTACGTCGCAGAGGTCGATGTAGAGCTGATCCATGAAGACACCGAGTGGTCGCCTTATCTGACATTGGAAGATGCTGAAAGATTGGATGATGTTCGGGCGGCGTTGGCTCGGGGCGATGTGGTGAAGGCGTCGAAGCAGGCCAGGATTTATACGCTCCAGCCAGTTGCGGTTTCACAGTGACCTGTAGCAGAACGCTGGCGTCGACCCCGAAAGGTGAGTGGCGCGGGAGCGGCGCACCGGCTTGATTCGGTGCCGGACTTTTGCCGGACTCAGTCGTACATCCATGTACGATCCTCTTGAAAAAGCAACGGGCGTCGCCGCCGGTTTAGACGAAAAATCAGTAACATACTGATTCACTGTCTGACTTTTAATCAGGTGGTCGCCGCCGGAATAGAGGTTTTTCGACAGTGCCGTATGTAAGTGTGTATAGTGTCGAATCCCCTTGGGGACGCCACCTTATCCCCCGCACCAGATAACGGTAATATTGACTCTCTGGTGTTTTTCCATCTTTTTAAAAAATCGAAAAATCGGGGTCGAATCACAGTTACCGCTAATATTAGCCGATACTGTGATCTGACCCCGGTTTGCGGTTTGTAGATCCCTGTACGTGGGATAAATCAGCCACGTGTTTTGGCCTTGATACTCCGAAGATAACCGGCAAAGAGTTCGGGATTACATTCCTGGAGCAACTTTCGCTTGTCCATCACATCGGGATCGACAAGTGGAGAAGGTGTTGCCTGTACCAAACCGGCGGTTGCCCGGTAGTCCTGCGGCACGTCGACGCCGTCGAAGCATCCCTCATTTGCGAGCCCCCTGGCCAGGCCGGGCTGATCGATAAGGGCCCAGGCGGGAAAATCGCGGTTTGGTAATTCCGGGTCCAACTCTACAAAACGCTGCCAGGTGCGGCGCCATTGCGGCTCCGCCTCGTTGCCGATACAGGCCGCCTGATCCGGAAAGCGCCAGCATAGGCGGAACCAATCTGAAACAGCTTCCAGATTCAGGTGCAGCCGCCCGCAGGCACGGGCGTGTCGACGCAACAGTGCGGGTTGATCTTCCCAGTTCGATGTCGCTTCGACGCTTGCTATTGCCTGCCTCCAGTCCTCTGACCGCAGCGCGGAATAACTGCTGTGAAGCTCTGGATTGTCCGGGTCGAATGCAACTTCAAGCAGCGCTCGTGTCAGGCGCTGCCAAAGCGGTGCAAGATAGTGCCGGGCGCCGGGGCCCAGAATCTCTTCTGCGAGGGGACAGATTTCACCTTGCAGTTCGAGCAGCTCGCGACCGGCGTCTTCGACGGAGGACTCCATATCGCCCGCCACCACGAGGCGCTCCAGCCCACCCAGATGGCGATGGCCGGGATCGGTTTCGAACAGCTGATCGAGCAGTCGCCTCGCTTCAACCCCATTCCGCGCGACCAGTGCCCTGATGATGCCATTGGCAACGGTCACACCGGCAGTGTCCATCAACAGATCCAATTGCGGCGACTCGTCGTCTTTGCGATAGCCGGTGTGAAAACACCTGTCCAGCGCACTTGTCGAACTGAAACGCAGACGATGTCCCCGCGCACCCGCCCCGCTGACATAGCGCTGGGTCTCCGGCACAAGAGCCAGCGCCCTGGCATAAGTCTCCGCCCGCTTCATAAGATCGAAACTTTGCTCAGGATTTCCGAACAGCAGTTCTTCGAGATAGTCGCACTGCCGATCCCGCCACGCCTCGTAATCGGCGTACATTAACCTGCCTTCTGCCAGGAGTAGCTCCAGCGGGGTGTAGGTGCCCTGCTCGAAAAGCAACCGGTCTACGGCTTCGCGGGTTTCCTGGTCTTCCCGATTCATCCCAGCGGCTCGAACAACAGATCCAGGTCGGCGTCCGTCCAGTGTGGTTGCACCCCCCCGTTTCGATCGAACACGCTGTCGGCAAGCGCCTGTTTTCGCGACTGCATGGCCTGTATTTTCTCCTCGACCGTCCCCATAGTGATCAGCTTGTAAACGAACACAGGATTTTCCTGGCCAATGCGATGGGCGCGATCCGTGGCCTGACGCTCCACCGCCGGATTCCACCAGGGGTCATAGTGGATGATGGTATCGGCTGCGGTGAGATTGAGGCCCACACCACCGGCTTTCAGGCTGATCAGAAACAGCGGCGCTCCACCGGCCTGGAAGCGATCGACCGGGGCGGCCCGGTCCCGGGTGCGGCCGGTCAGTTTGACATAATCGATGCCCGCCTCGCGCACCGCGTCCTCGATCAGTTTCAGCATACCCGTGAATTGTGAATACAACAGCACACTCCGACCCTCCTCGATCATCTCCGGCAACAGTTCCATCAACATCTCGAGTTTGGCCGAACGCCTGGTCTTGCCCGCACTCTGCAATTTTAGCAAGCGTGGATCGCAACAGACCTGGCGCAACTTCAACAGGGCATCGAGAACGACGATATGACTGCGAGCCAGTCCCTGATCCGCCACCGCCTGACGCACACGTTCGTGCATGGCGAGCCGAATACTTTCGTACAGGTCGCGCTGCGCACCTTCCAGCTCTACGCCATGGACGATTTCAGTCTTGGGCGGCAATTCGCTGACGACCTCCTGTTTGGTGCGTCTCAGCATAAATGGCCGTACTCGCCGGGCGAGCCGACGGGAAGCCTCTTCATCACCGTGCTTCTCGATGGGATTTCGGAGCACGTGCCGGAACAGTCTGGCGTCGCCCAGTAGACCAGGCAACAGGAAGTCAAACAATGACCACAACTCACCGAGGTGATTCTCCAGGGGAGTCCCGGTCAGGCAAAGGCGATGCCGCGCGTCCAGTTGCCGCACCACGCGGCTGGCGCGGCCCCCGGGATTCTTGATGAACTGTGCCTCATCGAGAATCAAAAGGTAATAGGAATATTGCAGCAGCGTTTCCATATCACGCGCCAACAGGGAATACGTGGTAATAACCAGATCGTATTCCGCAATGACATCGAAGGATTGGCGACGTTTCGGGCCGTGCAGGGTCAACATGCGCAGCCCCGGGGCAAAGCGTGCCGCCTCACGCCGCCAGTTGACCATCAGGCTGGTCGGAACCACGACCAGGCTCGGTCGGTCCATACGCCCACTGGCCTTCTCCAGCAACAGATGCGCCAGGGTCTGCACCGTCTTGCCCAAACCCATGTCATCAGCCAGCACACCGGCCAGCCCGTGTTCGCGCAGAAACTGCAGCCAGGCCAGCCCCTGTCGCTGATAGCCCCGAAGCCGGGTGTTCAAACCCTCGGGTGGAACCACCTCGGGGATGTGCTCGACGCCACGCAGACGCTCGGCCGGCACACGCTGATCATCGGCACCCGTCCAGTGCATCCGTGTTGACGCGTCCCCCTGGTCCAGTTCGCCTAGCCGGGCAAGCTGTATGCGGTTGAGGCGCACCCGGCCATGCTCGTCGAGTGCATCTTCCTGGTAGAGTTCGAACAGGGTATCCAGAATGTTTCGGATGCGGCTCACCGGCACCGGCAGCATCCGTCCGTCTTCCAACGGCACGATCAGCTGCTGATCCGGGTCGAGTTTCCGCAATTGCGCGTAGCGGAACACATTGGGGAACTCCCGCAACAACGCCACCAGCGGTGGCAGCAGGTTGATCAGCTCGCCCGCAACCCGTACGCCCAAACTGGTGTGGAACCAAGTATTCCCGTCATGCGCCTCGATATTGCCGTACCACTGTTCCACTTCGGCCAGGCGGTAGTTAAAGCTGTCGTCGAACTCGATGCGCCAGCCCCGCCGGCGTAAACGGGGCAGGGTATCGGCCTGAAAGTCGAACCAGGCCTCGGGATCGCCGTCAACAACGAAACAATCGCTACTGCCGTCATCGTCCCACAGGCCATTCCACTCGAGCCCGGCTTCGATGAGTTGATCTGCACACCGTTCCTCGAAATCCTGGGCGCGTCGAATCTTCAATACCCGGTCGCCAACCAGCACCTGGGACGGCTGCTGACTGCCCAGGCGTACGCCGGCATAGTCAAAACTTAATCTGGCCAGGTCCTTATCCACATCCCCGATCCATGGAACGTCGATAGTCTGCGAGCAGAACAGCAGGTAGGGAACCGGCCGCAGTGGCGGCCGCTCTTCGATTACGATGTCACGCAACGATGGTAAATCCACGCCTGGATAGCGCTTTGCAAGTGCTGCGTGGAAATGCTTTCCGCGGTCCGGAGCAATACGGGGTTGTTGAAACATTTCATCGAGCAGCTTGCCCGGCAGGTCCGTATCCAGTCTGCCACACTCCCCGGAGACGGGATCGATATACCAGGGCGATCCCAGCAGAAAAACAAAGGGCGCTGCCGGTTCGGATCGGAATTCAGGGTACTGTTGGCCGCTGTCGTCGATACCCCAGGCCAGCGTACATCGGCGGTCCGCTCCATGCTGCAGCGTGGACTCGCCGTCGCCCAGCAGACAGCGCCCCGTCTCGAGCATTCCGGCGAGCAGATCGCCGCCGCCGGCGCCGCGCAGCCGGTGTATGTTAGTTTTCGAGTCTACCGCTGAAGCTTCCAGTTTGGTCAGCAATTTGCGGTCGATGCGAAGCAGGAAACGAGGCGGTATACCACGCGCCGCCCAGCCTGGCTGGTATACCCTTCGGCTGCCGAATCCTCCCGACTTCAACAACCGGGCGCTGACCGTCTCCACCGTGATTCCGCAACCGTTTCCCGGGTCGGGAAACAACTGATACAGCAAGCGCTGCCGAACTTTGGCGTGGTAGTCATCCTCCGTGGCCGCGGTCCCGATAGTATCAGGCAGCGCTCGAGCCGGCACATCACCGGTCATCCCCTGTTCGTTTTCCAACGCACGCAGCAGCACGGCGGCAACGTGCTTGCAATTTCTTCTCCGTGAGCAACTGCATTCACCGCGAATCGCCACGGGCCCCCCGGCAGGTCCTTCCACCCGAACATAGGTACGGTAGTCACGCCTTCCGGAAACCCTGACAATTGAGGTGATTATTCCGCCATTGCGGCTTACGTCCGGGGACACTACCTCGCCACTATCCAGCAGGCTGCTGGCCTCAACCAGGAGGCTGGGGTCAAACATGGCGTTGAGGTCTTCAAAGGTATACAGCATTCAAAAAATATACCACGGTGGTGTATCACTAATGTACTGTCTCACGATTGGCTGTGTGTTTGAGTGCCAGCAGATGTAAATAGCGTATTCTACCGGATTGCTTCGCTGCGCTCGCAATGCCCGCAGTCGTCATCAAGAGGAACGTGGCGATGTGACGATCCAGTCACAAATCCAGTGCTCAGCAGAAGACGAACCCCCCCAGGAGACATATGGAAAGCTATTCTTGTAACAGTACACTAGCGTTGCGACGAGTTGACCCTCGAAGAACTCATGATTACACATCATTGCGCAGCGGCGCGGCAGCCCATCGGAATTTCGGGTCTGTTGTTATTCAACCTCGCTGACGATATCCTGCACCATTCACACGTGCACCCGGAATGCGCTATTGAATGACGTTACGCAAGAAATGCTGGATTCGATTCATTCCGCTGACGCCTGTCTGGCGGACGTCCGAGAACTTGCCGGCCGGCTCGCTCACCTTTCCGCTGAAAGGATCGAGTCATTCCTCCTGGGGTTCGCGGAGGATGGAGAAGACCGGGCAATGAGCCGGTTGTTGCAGGCCTGTGCGCTCAATGGTGTGAAGCTCGATCCCACGGTTCTCTGCCGTTGTATCGACGTGTGCGAGGACATACTCGATACCGCGCCCTGTTTCGCACTGCAGGACGAGAGCGCCGTCCAACCGTTGCTAGCCGTGAGTGTCGCAGAGGAGTTATCGGTGGAGCGGAAGCTCTACGCCACCCATCTG
>Ga0209567_10001547_pt1 | contig 11663 bp, 10 predicted proteins | sample COG_12_FD_184756 | JGI IMG/M metagenome (GOLD analysis project Ga0209567, IMG submission 184756) | Pelagic marine sediment microbial communities from the LTER site Helgoland, North Sea, for post-phytoplankton bloom and carbon turnover... | ecosystem: Environmental > Aquatic > Marine > Neritic...
ATGTGCCCGTACCCGTTGCTCGAGATCCATGGACGTCCTCTCGGCCAGCCACGGCGCGGCCTTGCAGATGATGGATGACCGCGCTCAGGTGTTGAATGCGGCTTCGATCCAGCGCAGCTCATTGTCACCGCCCGGACAAATTGCCACAAGGTCGAAGCGTACAGCGCTGGATGCCAGCCGCGGGTGACGCGCCAGGAAGTGCCGGGTAGCCAACACGATGCGGCGGCGCTTGGCGGCGGAGACCGATTCTTCGGCGCTGCAAACAGCGCCGGGAGCCCGTGACCGCACCTCGACCACCACCAGCGTATCCCCGTCGCGCATCACCAGGTCGAGCTCACCCCAGCGGCAACGGTAGTTACGCTGCAGGCGCACCAATCCCTGGCGTTCAAGAAACCGCTCTGCCATGCGCTCGGCGTCGCGACCGCGCGGATGGTTCAACCGGGATCGGGGGCCCGCGAGAGAACCCGCATCTGGCCGTTGACGATGGCGGCCCATTCGAGTTGACGATGGATACGTTGTTCTTGTTCGAGCCGCAGCACGCCGGTCAGGCCAGGCACGCCCTGATCCAGCAGACCACGATCATTTCTCAGGATCGGCACCAGGCGATAGGCATCAAATCCCAGCGCATAGAGCCGCGCGCGGCGGCCGCTGCTCGAGGGCCAGACCGTGGCCAGCCGGGAGCGCAGCGCGACGACATCCGTCTCGGCACCGACCACCCACGGCATGTCGTCGAAGCGCACGCCGTCCAGATCACGATTCGGCCCCTCATCGGGCGCATAGATCGCTGAGGTGGCGTAGACCGGCAGGCCAGCCCCGTAATGGAACTTGAGCTGCGGCGGGATCTGACGTCCATCGCCCGGCTGGGCGGCGACGAAAACGAAATCGGCGTCGGCGCGCCGACGCGGCTCGAATTCGAGATTCATCCCCAGCAGACCTTCGAGTTGTCGGTGTCTTTGCGCACTCTCGTCCACCAGCAACAGAGCGCGGATCGGGTCCGAGAAATCCGCAGCGCCGGGCGTGTAGGTCGCGATGCCCAGCAGGCGGCCGCCGCTGGCCTGCAGGGACTCGCCAAAGCTGGCGGCGATACGCATACCCCAGTCGTTGCCGGGTACCAGCGCCACGGCCTGTCCAAATCCATCTGCCAGTGCCCGGCGCGCGGCTTGGGCGGCCTCGTCTTCGGGCGACAGAGCGAACTGGTAAACATACGGCGGCAGGGTGTCGCCTTGCGGCACCTCGTTGAGCGCCAGCGTGGGCACGCCACCGGAGACGGTGCGCAAGGTCTCGATCTCATCCTTGGCCAGCGGGCCGACGATAAAATCCGCACCCTCGGCGGCCGCTTGTTCCCATGCGCCGGCCGCTCCGAGGCGGTCGGTGTCGTAGATCCGCACGCCGGGGCGCTGTTCGGTTTGTTGATAGTAAGCGGCGATAAAGCCATCACGAACTGCGGCGGCCGAGGCGGCCAGCCGTCCGCTCAGCGGCAGCAGCAGCGCGACTCGACGCGGATATTCGTTGAGGTCCCGATAAGTTGCCAGCGCTGTTTCCAGCACTTCGCCGCTGGCCGGATGGTCGGCATTGCGTGCCCGCCAGTCCAGCAGGCTGGCCTGGAGCTGGAACGGATTGCGGCCGTAAGCCTCCAGCAATGCGCCGAGTTGTAGCCAGGCGCGCGCCACCGGGTCCGCGTCCGCGGGTATCGAGAAGTCCGCATCGGCCGCGGCCGCTTCCTGCAGCCGGTTCCAGATGCGGCGCTGGTTCTCCCTGATCGCCCCCGGATCCTCGAGCAGCGCTTCCTGTTGCACCAGGGCGACGATGGCCGGACCGGCCTTGCCGAGGGCCAGGTTGGCGTCGGATTTCACTTCCAGCGCCTGCAGCCGGGTCTCCAGATCGGCATCCCCGGGGAGCAGGCTCAGGGACTCGAGCGCGTCCTCGCCATCGCCGGTGGCTACGGCCAGCCGCGCCCGCAGCAGCAGATATGCCGACGCCGCTTCCGCGCCCGATGGAACGGGCACCTCCGCCAGGAGCGAGCGGGCCTCCGCAAAGCGGCCAGCCAGGTAGAAGTTGCGGGCCGCATTTTGCAGGGCGGCGTTGCGGGCTGAGCCGGAGGCGGTCTCCGCCAGCTTCCGCCATTGCCCGGCGGCCGCGGCATAGCTGCCCGCGGATTCCAGTTGTGTGGCCGTCGCGGCCAGGCCCTCACGATCCTCCGCGTCGGGCCGCACCGGGCCGCAGGCGGTCAGAACCAGGCACATGGCGATTAGCGCGAGGGCGGAGCGGCGATAGGCGTGCGGCGTCGTTTGCATAGCGTCTGGTTCCCGTTGCAGGATGAGCCGCCGACCATTAAAGGCGGCCACGGGTCGGGGAGTATAGTGCCAGAATCCGCCGGGAAGCTTTACATAGTCGCCACCCCCATCGGCAATCTCGATGACCTGAGCCCGCGGGCGCGGCAGATACTCGACGCGGTCGATGCGGTGCTCTGTGAGGACACCCGCCACAGCGGACAGATGTTTGCCCGGCTCGGCATCACGACCCGCAGGATCTCGTTCCACGAACATAACGAAGAGGCACGCGCCGCGTCGATCGTCGAACGGCTCGTGGCCGGGGAGAGCTTTGCGCTGGTTTCCGATGCGGGCACGCCGCTGATCAGCGACCCGGGATATCGTCTGCTTGCAGCCGTGCGCGCCGCCGATCTGCCGGTCAGCCCGGTTCCGGGCCCTTGCGCCGCCATAGCCGGTCTCAGCGTGGCAGGTCTGCCGACGGACCGCTTCTGTTTCGAGGGCTTTTTGCCGCCGCGCGCGGCGGCCCGGCGCAAGCGGCTGGCCGCGCTGGTGTCGGAGCCGAGGACGCTGGTGTTCTACGAGTCGGGACGTCGTGTGGCCGATACGCTCAGCGACATGATCGGCGCGTTCGGCGACCGGCGGCCGGCAACGCTGGCCCGTGAGCTGACCAAGGCGTTCGAGAGTATCTATCGGGGCAGTCTCGGCGATCTTGGCGCCAGATCACGGGCGGATCCCGATTTCAGCCGCGGAGAGATCGTGCTCGTGGTGGCGGGTAATGATGATGCGGCGATGCCCACGGCCACCGCAGGACTGGAGCAGATCGTAGCGCTGCTGGTGCGCGAACTGCCGGCCAGCCGCGCGGCGCGGATCGCAGCCGCGATCACCGGCTGCAAGCGGGCTGAGGCCTATGCTATCGCCGCGAAGCTCGATCGGGGCGGGTCCGATAGTGAGGGTCCGGTATAATACGAGCGGGAGTCGGCCAGGCAGTCGCCATGGCCCGAAACGGTCATGGAGGAAAGTCCGGGCTCCGCAGGGCGGGGTGCCAGGTAACGCCTGGGGGGCGCGAGCCCACGGAAAGTGCCACAGAAAACATACCGCCCAAGCGCGGGTCCGTTCGCGGGCCGACGCCGGCAAGGGTGAAAAGGTGCGGTAAGAGCGCACCGCGCGAGTGGTAACACGTCGCGGCACGGTAAACCCCACTCGGAGCAAGACCAAATAGGGGAGCACGCCGTCCCTCGGGACGGCAGCGCGCGGCCCGCGCGCGTTCCCGGGTAGGTCGCTTGAGGCTCACGGTGACGTGGGTCCCAGATGAATGACTGTCCACGACAGAACCCGGCTTATCGGCCGACTCCCAATTTTCGTTCTGGCGCTCGGACAAGAAAAAACAAAAACAGCCCAAAAACTTGAAGAGTTTTGCCAAGAAGCTCTCTTAAGCGCATGATTTACAGAGCCTATAAAGCCCGTATACTGTATTCGAAAGCGCGTCTAAGTGTCTGTACGGCATGAAAAATTTGCGATTTGGACGGTTGACATAAGCCAATAGTCGTCCCTATAGTGGCGCCAAGTGGGAAAAAGTGGGAAATGATGGGTTTCCCGTCCCGAATGGCGACACCATATGTTCCGCGGCGCAAACAAAGTCACCCTGGATGCAAAGGGCCGTATGGCGGTACCCACGAAGTACCGCGCACGGATCGATGAGCTGTCTTCGGGCCAGCTCGTTGTGACCGTGGACCGGGACTACTGTCTGCTGGTCTACCCGACCCCCGAATGGGAAGACATCGAGCGCCGACTCATCCGCCTGCCATCACTGAATCGCCAGGCCCGGCGCCTGCAGCGTCTGATGGTCGGCTACGCCACCGAACTCGAACTTGACGGCCACGGACGCATCCTTCTGCCAAAAGAATTGCGTGAATTCGCCAGCCTTGACCGCCAGGCGATCCTGATCGGTCAGGGCAACCGCTTCGAGCTATGGGACGAGTCGCGCTGGAATCAGCGCCGGGATGAGTGGCTGTCGGAGGAGGCCGCCGACGCGGACGGCCTGCCGGGCGAGCTAGAGACGCTGTCGTTCTAGTGGCGGCGGGTACGGATACCCATGTGCCGGTGCTCCTCGGGGAAGTGCTGGAGGCACTGGCGATAAGAAAAGACGGGCGCTATCTGGATGGCACCTTTGGCCGGGGCGGGCATGCCGCCGCCATTCTGGAGAGCCTGCACGGGGATGGTCGTTTGCTGATGATCGACAGGGACAGCGCCGCGGTGGCCGCGGCCAGAGCCCGATTCACTGGGGACCCACGGGTGCGAATCGAGCAGGGGAATTTCGCCGACATGTGCGCCATCGCGAAACGCGCCGGCCTCGAGGACGGTTTCGACGGCATTCTGCTCGATCTCGGCGTGTCTTCGCCGCAGCTGGATCAGGCCGATCGCGGCTTCAGCTTCCTCGCCGATGGCCCGCTGGATATGCGTATGGATACCCGCGCAGGGCTTACCGCCGCGGACTGGATCAACCAGGCCAGCGAAAAGGAAATCGCCGACGTCTTGTGGCGCTTCGGCGAGGAGCGCCACTCTCGCCGTATCGCCCGCGCCATTGTCGCCGCCCGTGAACTCGAGCCGATCACAAACACCGGAGGTCTGGCTGAGCTCATCGCGGCTGCGGTGCCCCGCCGGGAGCCGGGCAAACATCCGGCGACACGCAGCTTCCAGGCGATCCGGATCTTTATTAATCAGGAGCTTGAAGCCCTGGACCGCGGCCTGGAGGCTGCGCTGAGCTTGCTGCGGCCCGATGGACGTCTTTGCGTGATCAGTTTTCATTCCCTGGAGGACCGCCGGACCAAACGCTTTATCCGCCGTCACTCACTTGAGGACGAGGCCTGGAGAGGACTGCCGGATATGCCGGCATCCGCCCGCCCGGATCTGCGTCCGATCGGCAAAGCCCGGCGCGCGACCGCTGCGGAAGTCGCGGCCAATCCCCGATCCCGCAGCGCAGTCCTGCGCGTGGCGGAGCGGCTGCACTGATGTTCAGTTCCGTCTCAAGCCAGTTCTTTCTTTCGGCTGCCCTGGTCCTGATCCTGCTGCTGTCCAGTATCGCCGCCATCCACGCACGCCACGAGGCCCGCCGTCTGTTTATCGAACTCGACGCCCAAATCGGGATCCGCGATGAGCTGAACATCGACTGGGGCCGTTTACAGATCGAGCACAGCACGTGGGCATCGCCGGGGCGTATCGAGCAGATGGCGACGGACAAGCTGGGCATGCGGGTGCCGGAACCGGCGGCCGTGGTGATTATCGGGCCATGAGTCGTATGCGCTTCAGCAAGAGTATGTTCCAGCGGCGATTCCATCGCCGCCTTCTGGTTGTGGGCGTGGTGTTTGGTGCCGCCTTCCTGCTGCTGCTTGGGCGGGCCGTCCAGCTGCAGCTGCTGGATCAGGAATTCCTGGCGCGTCAGGGCGATGCGCGTCACCTGCGGGTCGCGCCGATCGCAGCTCATCGCGGCATGATTACAGACCGGCATGGTGAGCCGCTGGCGGTGAGCACGCCGGTGGACAGCATCTGGGTCAACCCGAAACAGCTGCTCGAGGCCAGCGACCGTGTCGACGAACTGGCCCGGGCGCTTGGCCGGCCCTCGGATCGACTGTTGGGACTGCTGACACAGAACCCGGACCGGGAGTTCTTCTATCTCACCCGGCACATGCCTCCCTACAAGGCCGAGGCGATCCTCGATCTCGAAATTCCGGGGGTCTATACCCAGCGCGAGTATCGCCGTTACTACCCGGCCGGTGAGGTCGCCGGTCACGTCATCGGTTTCACCAACATCGACGATCAGGGTCTGGAAGGACTCGAACTTGCGTACGACCCCTGGCTATCGGGTCAGCCCGGTGCCAAACGCGTGTTGCGCGACCGACTTGGACGGGCGATCGAAAATGTCGAGAGCATCCGTGCCCCCCAGGCCGGGCGCGATCTGATGACCAGCCTCGACCTGCGTATCCAGTACCTGGCCTATCGCGCGCTCAAGTCGATGGTGCAACAACAAAGCGCCCGGGCCGGCTCGGTCGTGATCCTCGATGTGGTCACCGGCGAAGTGCTGGCGATGGTCAATCAGCCCGGATACAACCCCAACGACCGGCGCAGGTTTGACGTGGCCCGCTTCCGCAATCAGGCCGCTACGGATCTGTTTGAACCGGGCTCGAGCTTCAAGCCCTTTATCATCGCGGCGGCCCTGGAAAGCGGCCGTTATCAGGCTGATTCCTTTATCGATACCTCGCCCGGCTACATCATCGTCGGCGCCAAGACGATCGAGGACAAGCGCAACCTGGGGCGCGTGCCGATTACCAGGGTATTGACCAAGTCGAGCAACGTCGGCGCATCGCGTATCGCGCTGTCGCTTGACCCGCCACAGCTCTGGTCGGTACTGGACAGCTTCGGTTTTGGCCAACTGACCTCGAGCGGTTTTCCGGGGGAGTCGGCAGGCCTGCTCAATCATCATGAGCATTGGCGGGAGATCGGCCAGGCGGTGCTGGCCTACGGCTACGGGCTGTCGGTCACGCCGCTGCAACTGGCCCAGGCCTACGCCATCCTCGGTGCCGGCGGGCTCAAGCGCCCGGCGTCCCTGATCGCGGTCGAGGAGCCTCCCGCCGCCGTCCGCGTCATCTCAGCGGCTACCGCCGCATCCGTCATGCAGATGATGGAGACCGTGGTCGGCCCCGAGGGCACCGCACGCAAGGCCAAGCTCGCGGGGTATCGCGTGGCCGGCAAGACCGGGACCGTGCGCAAGGCTGCCGCAGGCGGCTATGCGGAGAATCGCTATACCGCGGTTTTTGGCGGGGTGGCGCCGGCCTCCCGGCCGCGGCTGGCAATCGTCGTCGCCATCCATGAGCCCGGCAACGGGGTCTACTACGGCGGCGAAGTGGCGGCGCCGGTGTTTGCAGAGGTTGCCGCGGGCGCATTGCGCGTGCTTGGCGTGCCGCCGGACGAGACGCCAGCGGACACCGCAGATCAACGCATCATCCAGGCGATGAGTCGGCCATGATGACGGCTCCTGGTCAGAACCCGGGCATGACCTTGGGCGATCTGTTCGGTGAGCGGGTGCGGTCGGAACTGGCCGGTCTGCGCGTCACCGATATCGCGGCCGACAGTCGCCAGGTGTCGGCCGGCGGTCTGTTCCTCGCCTGCCGCGGTCGCAGCGGTCACGGCCTCGACCACCTGAGCCAGGCACTCGAGCGCGGTGCGGCCGCGGTCGCGTGGGAACCGCAGGCCGCCGGTACACCCAGCGCACTGGCTGTGCCGGTACCGACTTTCCCGGTCGAGGATCTGGGCGCCGCGCTGGGAGACCTGGCGGATCATTTCTTCGCCAGCCCGTCGTCGGTGCTGGACGTGATCGGCGTCACCGGCACCAACGGCAAGACCACCTGCACACACCTGGTGGCATCCGCACTGGAGATTTTGCAGCGGCCTGCGGGGCTGATCGGAACCCTCGGCAGCGGACGGCTTCGATCGCTCAGAGCCGGCCGTCTGACTACGCCGGACGCGGTCGAAGTCCATCGCAGCCTTGCGCAGATCCGCGACGCAGGAGCCATGGTGGCGGTGATGGAAGTCTCGTCTCACGCGCTGGATCAGGGACGCGTCGACGGCGTCCGTTTCCGACTCGCTGCGTTCACCAACCTTAGCCGCGAGCATCTCGACTACCACGGCGACATGGAGCGTTATGCCGAGGCCAAGCGGCGGCTGTTCTGCTGGCCCGGCCTGGGTGGCGCGGTGATCAATGTGGATGACGACTTTGGTCATGCTCTCGCTGCGCAACTGGCGGAGACCATGGAGGTGCTGAGCGTCGGCCGCTCCGCGGACGCAAAGCAAGGCAGCGCCCTGCGTATCTGCTCGATAAAAACGGGTCCTGAGGGGCTCGCTATCGAATACGAACACGCCGGTGAACGTGGCCAGCTGCGCTCGCAGTTGTGGGGCGAGTTCAACGCCGAGAATCTGGCCATAGCACTCGGCGTCCTGATCGGGCTGAATATCGCGCCGGCCACGGCGTCTGCGGCATTATCCCAGGTCGCTGCGCCCATCGGTCGGATGGAAGCGTTCTCGGCGCCGGGACGGGCCGTGGCGCTGGTTGACTACGCGCACACGCCCGATGCGCTGGGCAAGGCCCTGGACGCGGCCCGTGGACATTGCCAGGGACAGTTGTTCTGTGTCTTCGGCTGTGGTGGTGAGCGTGACCCAGGTAAGCGTCCCGAGATGGGTCGTATCGCCGAGACCCTGGCCGACGTCGTCGTCGTCACCGATGATAACCCGCGCAGCGAAGATGGCGCGCGGATCGTTGCTGACATCATCGCCGGCATGTCGACATCACCACTGGTCGAACGTGATCGCGCCGCGGCAATCCACAAAGCGATCGCCGCCGCTGCGCCTGAAGACGTTGTGCTTGTGGCGGGCAAGGGCCATGAAGACTACCAGCTCACCGCAGCCGGCCGGCGGCACTTCAGCGATCGCGAGACCGTTATCACTGCGCTGGAGTCAGGGCGTGATTAAGGGTCGGCTGCAAGAGCTCGCGGTACTGCTGCGCGCTGAGTTGACCGGCGGCGACGGGGCCTTCCTCGGCGTCAGCACCGACACCCGCAAGCTGGAGGCCGGGCAGCTGTTCGTGGCACTGCGCGGCCCTCGCTTCGATGGCCACAAGTTCCTCCAGGAGGCCGCAGACCGCGGCGCCGCGGCGGCGGTGGTGAGCACAGCCAGCGACGTTGCGATCTCACAGGTGCGGGTACCGGATACGTTGCGCGCGCTGGGCGAGCTGGCGGCAGACTGGCGCCGGCGTTTCGCCATCCCCGTGATCGGCATCACCGGCAGCTTCGGCAAGACCACGGTCAAGGAGATGGTGGCGGCGATCCTCTCCCGGCGCGGCCCGCTGCTGGTCACCCGCGGGAATCTGAACAATGAGATCGGCGTTCCGCTGACCCTGTTCGGTCTGGCTGGGAACCATCAATCGGCGGTGATCGAGATGGGTGCAAACCATGCCCGCGAGATCGCCCGGCTGTGCGCGATCGCGGCCCCGGACATCGGTCTGATCACGACCGCCGGTGCCTGCCATCTGGAGGGCTTTGGCTCCCTGGAGGGCGTGGCCCGGGCCAAGGGCGAGATGTTCGAATCTCTGGCTGCGGACGGGGTCGCGGTGATCAACGTGGACGACAGCTACGCGGCGCTCTGGCGCCAGCTGGCCAGCGGCCGCCGGATCGTGACTTTCGGGTTTGGACCGGGCTCGGATTTCACCGCGCGCAACGTCAGGCAAACCGCGGCCGACGAGATCAGCTTTGTGCTTGTCTGTCGTGCGGGCGAGGCGGACGTTCGCTTGGCTCTGGCCGGCCGCCACAACGTGATGAACGCGCTGGCCGCCGCTGCGGCCGCCGCTCAGGTGGGTGCCGATCTGGAGCAAATGGTCCAGGGGTTCGGCGCGGTCGCCCCGGTCAGCGGGCGGATGCAGCTGCTGCGCAACTGCGCCGGCGGCCGCTTGATCGACGACAGCTACAACGCCAGCCCGCGCGCAGTCAGAGCAGCGATCGAGTACCTGTGCGAACTATCGGGTCGCCCGTGGGCGGTGCTCGGCGATATGGGCGAACTCGGTGACGGAGGCCCCCGTTTGCATGCGGAGGTCGGTCGCTACGCCCGCGAGGCCGGCGTCGAACGCTTGTTCGCAATCGGCCGCTTGAGCGAGCAGACCGTTGCCGCGTTCGGTGCCGGGGCACAGCTTTTTCACGATGCCGCCAGCCTCGGCGCCGCGGTGCGCGAAGACCTCGGGCCGGACGTCAACGTGCTCGTCAAAGGGTCGCGGATGATGCGCATGGAGCAGGTGGTAGAGGCTCTGGCCGAGTCGGTTGCGATCATGGCCGAAGGGGAGTGCTGAGCGCATGCTGTTATATCTGACCGAGTATCTGACCCGCTTCGAATCAGCCTTCAACGTCTTCGGCTATCTCACGATGCGCGCCATCATGGGCGCGCTGACGGCGCTGTTGATCGCGCTGCTGGTGGGGCCCTGGATGATCCGCCGGTTGAGCTTCCATCAGATCGGTCAGACGGTGCGCGAGTTCGGACCCGAGAGCCATCTTCCCAAGGCCGGCACACCGACCATGGGCGGCACCCTGATCCTGGTCGCGGTCATCTTCAGCACCCTGCTGTGGGCGGACCCGGGCAACCGCTTCGTGTGGATCGTGTTGCTGGTGACTCTGGCATTCGGACTTATCGGCTTTGTCGATGACTACCGCAAGCTGGCCCTGGGCGACAGCCGCGGCCTGCCAGCGCGCTGGAAGTATTTCTGGCAATCCGTGGCCGGTCTCGCCGCCGCAATCGCGCTCTACGTCACCGCCAAAGATCCCGCGGTCGAGACGGCGCTGCTGATCCCGTTCGTCAAGGACCTGATGATTCCGCTGGGTACTTTCTATGTCGTGCTGACCTATTTCGTTATCGTCGGCTCGAGCAACGCGGTGAATCTGACCGATGGGCTGGATGGTCTGGCGATCATGCCCACGGTACTGGTCGGCGGCGCATTGGGGATCTTCGCCTACGCCACCGGCAACGCGCGCTTCTCCGATTATCTGGGGATCCCCTTCATACCAGGGACCGGCGAGATGCTGGTTTTTTGCGCCACGCTGGTGGGCGCTGGCCTCGGCTTCCTCTGGTTCAACACCTATCCGGCCCAGGTCTTTATGGGCGATGTCGGCGCCCTGGCCCTGGGTGCGGCGCTGGGCACCGTGGCCGTCGTCGTCCGCCAGGAGATCGTCTTTTTTGTGATGGCCGGCGTATTCGTAGTCGAGACCGTGTCGGTGATCCTGCAGGTTGCGTCGTTCCGACTGACTGGCCGGCGCATCTTCCGCATGGCACCGCTGCATCATCATTTCGAGCTCAAGGGCTGGGCCGAACCCAAGGTGATCGTCCGCTTCTGGATCATCACCGTGGTCCTGGTCCTGGTCGGGCTGGCGACGCTGAAATTGCGATGATCGAAAACCGCCTCAATCATCCCGAGTCCACCGATCGCGAGAGCCGCCCGGCGGCTGGTCGTGGCACCTGCGTCGTGCTCGGATTGGGTGCCACCGGTCTGTCCTGCGCTCGCTATCTGGACAGGGCCGGTTTCTCGATCATGGTGCTCGACAGCAGGGACGAGCCGCCCGGCGCCGCCCGGCTGCGGCAGCTGGTGCCCGAGGCGAAGATCCTGACCGGCACGCTCGAGGCCGAGCTGCCGGCGGATACCGTGCAGGTCGTTCTTTCCCCGGGTCTGACTCCCGAGCTACCACTGGTGGCTCAGGCTCGCGGTCAGGGGCTGCCGGTCGTCGGCGATATCGAACTGTTCGCGCTGGACGTGACGCGACCGGTGGCGGCGATTACCGGCTCCAATGGCAAGAGCACCGTCACCACGAT
>Ga0209567_10001548_pt1 | contig 11662 bp, 9 predicted proteins | sample COG_12_FD_184756 | JGI IMG/M metagenome (GOLD analysis project Ga0209567, IMG submission 184756) | Pelagic marine sediment microbial communities from the LTER site Helgoland, North Sea, for post-phytoplankton bloom and carbon turnover... | ecosystem: Environmental > Aquatic > Marine > Neritic...
GTTTATTCTGCTTAAATTCGGACAATATTTCATTGATCTGATTATTTATGATGGTCAGGGGCTGGTTCAGACGATGCGCAACACCACCGGCCATTTCCAGAACACCCTGAAATTTTTGGTTATCCGCCTTTTGCCGTTGTTGCTTTATAATGTTGGTGACATCTTTGGTGATACATTTAACATGATTTGCACGGCCATTATTTTTAATCAAAGAGGCCTGGCATTTTAGATGGTGCACTTTTGAACTGCCGTCCAGAATGGACAAAATGATTTCGCTGCGACCGATTTTAAAAATATCAGCCAAAAAAATAAGGAACAGATCGCGGTCGCCGGGCGCTAAAAATTCAGATAACGATTTGCCCAGCAATTTTGCTTTGGGCAGACTAAAAAACGCTTCTGCAGCTGAGTTAACATTGATCAGCGCACCGCGAAGATCAAGATCAATAATGATCTGGTCAAGATCCCCCGCGGGCCCCTCGATTTTGGGCCCATCGATATCAGAATCGATATCCGTTGTTATTTCCTTTAAAACACCGTCAAGATGAATGGCATTACCGTCATCATCAAAAATCGCTTTGGCGGTAATCGCACACCAGATGGGTGCCCCGTCCTTTTTTTTGAGCGCCACCGGCAGATCAAAAACCCCACCGGTTTGGATGACGGTGTGAATGATAGGTCCGCGATCTTTTTTGTTGCGGTAAAATTCAATGACCGGATAATCGATGAGGTCCATCGCAGAGTCAAAACCCAACAAATTGGCAAGCGCCTGATTGCAATATACCAGCTTACCCTCAATGGTAGTGCGAAACAGCGGTGCAGGAAGACCATCAAAAAACGCTGCATACCGGCGGGCCGAATAATCTCCGCTATGTATCAAATTTTCACCGGCCATGGCCTCGAACCTTGATTTTAGATTGTTGAATGTGAAAAGGGGTTTTGTTTATATGTCTATTTCTGTCAAATTGACATCGTAGTAAAGTAATTCATCCTCATATTCCTCCGACCACAAGTCCAATTTTTGCAGCAGGGCTGGAAACAGGCCCAGGTCGTGAGCCATTTTTTTTATCACCGCACAGACACCCTGAACCAAATCGTGGTCGCTCGCGCGGCCGGAATAGGTGATGCTTTGCCGGGCGTATTCGAATTCACCTGCAAATGGATCAAGAAAAGCAAATCGGTCTGCATATTCAACCAGGTTCTGCTTGAGAAACTTCTGAAAATCGGTCTTTTTTTTGGTATTTTCATTAACCACTGTTTCGAATATGACCAGTAAGGCCTCCATCATCACAATCGCAGTTTCTGAAAGGACCTGCTCCTTTTCGGTCGTTAGATTGTCAGCAGGCAGGCTGTTTAACGCAATTCGGCTAACATTAAAGGTGCCTCCCAGTTCTTTGGTTTTTTGAAATATCAGCCGTTGATGCTCGCTGGATGGGCCTGGCACCCCGTTACCCCAGGAACACGAGGTGCCTCTAATTTTTCCATTGATTAGAAATATGAGGCCACTTTGTTCGCCGCTGCCGATACTGATATCAATATAGCCGGTCAGTTTTTCAGAACCCATTTTTTTAATGAGTCCTTCCAGATCGGTAAATTCAGTACTGAGATCCTTATAAATCTTTTCCGCTGTTTGAATACCGGCCCAGTAATATACTTCTTCAGAATCAATATGATAGACGGTCACATTGAAATTATATGCTTTGCCTGCCTCCAGCAGACGCTCAATCGCCTCAGATCCTGACAGGGAAGTATTTTTTTCCTGCAAAAACCCGCTCAGCAGCTGATCTTGATCGAAAAATAACACGCCCTCCGCTGCATGTGATTTAAAATGGATGCCGCCCGATCCAATTTCACCCTGGAAATGCTCCAGCAGTTTTCTGATATCAAGATAGTAGGCATTTAAATTTTCAAGCACAGGCTGCTGAGATGGAATAACAACCATTATAACTCCTTGGACCGTACCGTTTTTAGCTGGCATCAAATCGATAAGCTTCTTTATGCCGCCAAGCCAAATCAGTAGTGGCCGTTGTTTAAAACATCACACCAAAACGCTTAACGGCGGCGGCGCAATCGCTCAATTGACATGCGAATACTTTCCTGCATTCTGGATATGGCTTCAGCCAGCTCACCGATTTCATCTCTGGCCTTGGTTTTGATTTCGATGCCAAGGTCACCGATGCTAATCCGTTCGGCGACATCGGTTAAGGATTTGATTTTCGTTGTTAGTCGATGGCTGTATATAAAGACAATCAATCCGATCAACAGCAAGGTCCCGCCCAGAATGGCCCAGATAATCCAGCGCGTTTTTTCAGTCAACTCACCGGCACGGGTTTGCATGCTGTTAACCGGTCCGTGAAATTCGTCCAAATAGGTCGTGGCAGCAACAACATACGGGGTCCCGGCGACCGGCGTGCAGACCATAAATTTTTCGCGAAACTGGCCGTCCTTGTCCTGCCAGGTATAATAACCCTGAGATCGTTTACCCCCTTTTACGCCGCTGTATATCTTCCAGAACCCGGGAAAATTGCGCCCCATGGGACCTTTCAATGTGGCCATATCAATCCCGATAATCTTTGGATTCACATGCGCCCAGGTGCGCCAGATACCATCTGCATCCGGCATCTCGTAAAGTGCCGTATAACCGGTTAACCCGACCTTTTGCACGGCAAGGGTTTTAAAACCCATATCATTCATAAAGTCTTCTTTAGCCAGCCCCGGGTTGGTCAGCAGATATAGCCGACATTGAATGGCAACGGCGGTTGATAGATCCGCAATTTTTTCTTCCGCCATCTGGTTAACAACTTTTGTGCTTTCAGCGGTTAACAATGCCGCCATTTTATCCTGTTGCCAAAGGTACAGCAGGCTGGCGCCAATCAGCAAAACCAATGGAATGAAGAAAAACAGCAACAACATTTTGAGGCGCAAATTCAACGGTCCGGATTTGAGAGCTGACTTGGCCTGAACATGTTCGCTGGCCACTCGATCAAGTTTTATTTCAGGTTCGTTTGCCGGCAGCTCTTTTGGCGCTGCGTCGGGGGCCGGCTCAGAAACAGGCATATCGGTCTCCTCAGCCGTCGACGGTACTTGTGATGGTTTGGAGACCATGATCATATGCGCACACACCCGGCATTTAAAACGCGCAGCGTCACCTTTGATTTTTGAAGGGTCGATCCGGTACTTTTTGCCGCATTCCTCGCAAATGACAATCATGATTGAGCTCCTCAAGAAAGATGTCCAATGCTGCCGGTGGGTCGCTGACTGCCTGTGATTTTAAAATAAACAATTTATCCTAACATACGGTTAAAAACCGCAATTGCGCCGCTCAGGTTGCCAGATATTTTTTTTCACGTATTTTAAGCGCCATTGATTTCAGAAAAACGTCTTTTTTTTGTTTACGCCGTATTTGACGCGCTAAATTGTCTACAAGTTCGGCAACCCGATGTCCGGGAAACTGCGCCAACTGGTAACCCAGATCCGAAACTTCATCTTCAATCAGCACCTGCGCGATCGGCCCGATTGCAAGCGATAGATGGACTACTAGATAATCGAAGAAATCCTTGTCCAGCGTAGCAATACCCTGCTCCACTTTTTGCACCAGCCCATTTTGCACCAGTTTGGCAATCAGTAAGCGCATGGTACTCATTGTTAATCCGACCTTCTGCGCCACTTTGCCCAGAGGGGTCCGTCCGTCTAACTCCATAAACACGGAGAGCATCTGGCGATTGAACGGGAATTCTTCAAAATCCTGCCGTACGACCCGTTTAAATACCATGGCGGATAATTCGCTTGACGAAAAATCCATATTTCTACCTCGACGGTGCCGTTTTCAATCCTGGGATCAACTCAATAGCTGCATGGGTGCAGTTGACAATAAATCCCACGCCCGTGGCGTCTTACCCATCCGGGAAAAGGGGATTTAAAGGAATGTTAATTAGATTTTTGGAGTTTTTTCAGTTCCTGTTTTAGGGCATTTAATTCGGAATGAATGAATTGCTTCAGCTCTTTTACTGCTTCGGCCAGTACCTCAGCAGATGGCGCGTCCGCATTGGCTGACGACGCTTTGACTTTATCCCGCTGTTCGACTTTCTGCTCCATGGTTACCGTAGCGGGTGGTTCGGGTTTTGCTGCCGCCGGCGCAACCTTACGATCTGCGCTGGCCGCTTTCTTCTGCGAAACCTTATGGCGCAGCTGTTTGTATTTTTGCATCTCAGCTCGTAACATCTTTTTCTTTTCAGCCCCTGTGATATTATCTGCAAGGATGACCTCTTCCAGGCGCGAAAATACCGAATTTAAAATCTTAAATGTTTTTGGATGGGCATTGCCGCGGTTTGTCTTGATGTATTGCCCTAAAGATGCCAGAAGCTGTAAAAACATCGAAACAATTTTTTCTTGTTTGTAGGTTTTCTTAAGGCTGTCAATTTCAGACAGCAGATTGGTCAATGCCTCGTCGGTTATCTCCCAATCAATTGAAAGCACCAAATTCTTCAACTCAGCCAGAGGGTAATCATCTGGCACATCCTGTGCTTCTGCTTTGTTGGCGGTCACTTCTTTCAGATCCAGTATTTCCGCTTCAGCAGCAGCCGGTTCTTTTTTTTGAGGTTCATTTGCAGCTGCAGCTTTGTCATCAGCTTCGATGGGGAGATCGTCACTCGAATTACCATCTCCTTCTCCAAATAAATCATCGAGGCGTTTGGCAATTTCCGAGTCCAGGTTTTTGTCTTTGGTATTGTCGGCCAATTTGCCCTCCTATTTCAAATCCCGCTTAATAGATGCTACGGTCATTGAGATAATTTTTTTCAAGGTCGCTACAACATTGGTGCCCTTCAACGCGCTGGCGGAAAAAGAAGGCCTCTTTAGCTGGCTATTGAGATCTTTTTCAAGAATATCGGTTGTCAACAGCGGAATACCCTGCTCTAACAGATCTAGCTTGTTATATTGTATGACACACGGAATCTTAAAAATACTCTTTTTATAATTGGCAAGATTTTCCTGAAGATTATTCAAAGATAATATATTCTTTTCACGGCGGACAGCCATAGCATCGGCTACAAAAACGATACCATCAACACCTCTGAGTACCAGCCGCCGGGTGGCGTTATATTTAACCTGCCCCGGGACGGTGTAAAGCTGTATCTTGACGTCATATCCGTTGATCACGCCAATGTCGAACGGCAAAAAGTCAAAGAAAAGCGTGCGATCGCCGTGGGTTTTAACCGTGACCATCTCGGTATTGATGCGCTTGCGGAACTTTTTGTATACATATTCCAGGTTTGTCGTTTTGCCGCCTCGTCCGGGACCGTAATAGACAATTTTTACCTGGATTTCTTTTTTTTTTAAATTTACAAAGGCCATGCGATAGCTTAACACACAAGAATACCAATATACTTAAACGACAGTATAGCAGGATTTCTGTTCTTAAAGCGACAGGAGCGGTTCCAATATTGTTTTTAGCTGCTCAACGGAATCGGCGACTTTCAATCGTAAAAATCCTAATGAAATATCATTGCCAAAAATGGTAATCAGTAAAAATTCCGTGGTAATTTTATTGAAATGAATATTCTCTTTTTTACCCTTGTGAAACAGCAATGAAAATTCATTTTCGCCGATGATTTTGGCCATAGCGCTGACAGCACCGAAATTTCCGGCAGCCAAAGCTGCCAGTGAATAGATATCGTGCTGCTTTTCCCCATTATCGAGGTTTGCGATGATATTGCCGGCCATATCAATCAGAAAAACACAGCGAACCCCATTTTCAACCAGATCCTGATTTAAAATGTCCTCTATTCGATCGAGTTGTTTTTGACCCAGCGTGTAAGACAATTGCTCCTCCTGAAAAGTATGTTGTCTTGGTTGATAAATGCGCCCGTGATTGTGCAACCTTGCCTTCAACCCCGGCACTTCAAGAAAATAGCAAACCAGCGGCGACAGCAGCGGCAGGGACCCATGCGCAGCAGCACCCCTGCTTACCCCGCAGTGTTAAAAGGGATTTAAATGACGTATTTCACCCGTCTGCAAAAATGCAGCGCGAATGATACCGGATTTGAATAACCTGCGTGTTTCCGGGTTTCTGGATTTTCAACCTTCAATTCGGCTATTTTTCTTTAAAACTTTAATATTATTCAACAGATACACCCAGCAACACGCACCACCACAAAAAAAAACGAAAATAACCCTTATGCTTCTTAATTTACAAAAAAATCACGGTTTTAGCAAGCTAAATCTTCGCAGTAGGGAGCTTATATCACGATTCGTGCCGCCATAATCAAGGACTGACAGAATTGGAAGGTCTAAACGCTATCGGGCAAGTGGATATGACTCCGGCTTGAATACAGTCCGATCACCGGCAAATGGCCATAAAAAAACCATTTGCACGCTTAGGATTTTTGCGGCCGCGATTCTGGATTTGTCTTGCTATCATCAAAGTCCATGATCAGCAAAATTTCGTGGCCAACTTGCGTTGAAATTTTTAAATTCGGATATCGCTTTTTGAAAACCTGGATCATGGCAGTGTTTTGCCGCAAAACGGTTGCAGAAAAACGCGTATACTGATTTTCTTTGGCAATTCGTTCAAGAACGGCAAGCAGATAGGATGCGATCCCCAGGCCCTGGTAGTCTTCACGAACGACAAAAGCAACTTCTGCCTGTTGATCCTGATCGTATGCATAGGTTCCAATCGCAATAATCTCTTTGTGACCGCCTTTTTGCATCAGGCCGATGATGGACATATTTTTGCGATAATCAATGCTGGCCCAGTGCTTTTGTACGACCTCATGCGAGAAGGAGCGCATACGGTAAAAAAAGCGCATATAAATCGTTTTTTCCTGCAATGAATAAAAGAAATTACGGTATGCAATTTCATCTGACGGCAATAGCGGTCGAAACTCGGCGGCTCTTCCATTTTTCAGGGTGTGAATGCTTTTGTATGCTTCCAGAAAAAGTAAATCTTCGTTTGATGGCGGTAGCTGGTCAGCAAATATGTAATGGCGCTGTTTGGCCACATCGATAAGCTCTTCGCGAAATTTCGGGTGTGCAATTTGCGCCAACTCCATGACGCGCTGGTAAATGCTTTTGCCCTGTAACTCGGCGATGCCGTATTCGGTAATGACAAAGTTAACATCCCCGCGGGTGGTTGCCACGCCGGCACCCTGACTTAAATGCGGTACGATGCGCGAAACGGCCCCGTTTTGAGCCGTTGACGGCAACGCCACGATCGAAAATCCGCCCTTGGACATCGAACTGCCTCTTAGAAAGTCTACCTGGTCTCCAATGCCGCTATAAAACATATATCCCACAGAATCCGAACAGACCTGTCCGGTTAGGTCAACCTCCAGGGCCGAGCTGATGGAAATCAGATGATCGTTGCGCGCAATCACAGTAGGATCGTTGACAAATTCAGAAGAGCGGAAGTAAAAGGCCGGGTTGTTGTTCACATAATCATATAATTTTTTGGAGCCCATGCACAAGGAGGCCACCACCCTGCCCGGCAACAGCGACTTTTTCTTGTTGGTAATCACATTTTTTTCAAACAGTGGCAGCAGGCCATCGGTAATCAACTGGGTGTGCAGGCCCAAATCCTTTTTGGTATCCAGGGATTGTACAATCGCAACCGGCAAATGGCCGAACCCGATTTGAAGCGTGGCTTCATCGTCCACCAGCTGAGATACAAAATGTCCGATGCGCCGCGCTATTTCGGTGTGCTTGACGACTGGAGACATTTCCACCAGGGGCTCTTCAAATGGGACAAGCCAGTCGATTGCATCGACATGTACAAAACTATCTCCCCAGGTACGCGGCATGAGCGGATTAACCTGAGCAATGACCAAACTGGCGTTTTCCAGCCCTGAACGGGTGATATCCACAGATACGCCCAGGCTGCAGTAACCGAATTTATCGGGTGGGCTGACCTGAACCAATGCCACATCAAGTCCGATGCGTTGACTGGCAAACATTCGGGGAATCTGGGACAAATACGCTGGAATGTAGTCAATTTTGCCTTCAAAAGCCGCTTTGCGCATGCTATCGCTGATGAAGAACAGCTTGGGAGAAAACCTTCGCCGAAATGACTCCTCGTCAATGTACTGTCCAATTGTCGATGACAGCATTTGATAGACCATGATATCCTGAATAGATGCGTCATTGATCATGGCTTTGATCAGATGCTGGGGTTCACCGCATCCGGTACCGATAAACACACGGCTGCCGCTTTTGATGTGAGAGACAGCCGTTGCTGCATCAACCACTTTATCGGCACTTCCTTTTTTTTTGAGTTCCATCGCAGGTATCCGCCTCTGGCTTGGGATTATGAATAGGGCCGCTTGCGGCTCTAATTTAAACAACCATAATAATACGAATATGTAATAAATCAACTTTAGAAAGGGTTGTTGGGCTGGAGAAATCAAATTGCATTTGTTTTCCGCTCAAAAAGATCCTATAGTATATGGCATATGCCCGCAACAATCGAAGCCCCCTCGAAATATGATGTTGAAAAATGAAATCTTCTAAAAAAAAGGGGCTGCATCGCCCGTTTGAAGGTCTCAAAATGCTGCTGGACAGCCGGTCGATGCCGCTTAAAGCCGCCACTATCAAACAGACGCCAGATACCCCTGAACCGGAAGACGGTCCGGATCAAGAGCGTGAGATATTTGAAGCTGCCATGGCGGATGTCAAAAAGATGCCGCAGGACACCCGTGCTGAACCTGAATTCCAACCCGTTATGGTTTCGGGGCCGAACAAGACGGATGAATCCGAGGTATTGCTTCACTTGGGCGAACTGATCAAGAGCGGTAAGGGGTTTGTGGTTGCAGATACCGCCGAATACATCGAAGGAACCGGCTACAATGTAAACCGTGCGATCGCCAGGCGTCTTCACAGCGGTGAATATGCTGTTCAGGGTCATATTGATCTTCACGGCCAGAGCGTGGCAAGTGGGCATATCCTTTTTGATCGATTTTTCAAGGAAAGTATCGCCAGCGGCAAACGAATGATTTTAATCATTCACGGGCGCGGGCTTTCTTCACCGGCGGATCCGGTTTTAAAGACAAAGGTCATTGAATGGCTCACCACCGGCCACTGGCGCAAATGGGTCTTGGCCTATGCCAGTGCCCGCTTATGCGACGGCGGTGCCGGCGCCACCTATGTGCTTTTAAGAAACCGCCCGGCAACCAAGCGCTTAAAGAAAAAAAATGCCACTGTAAAAAAATAGCTTGACAAAAGCACAATAGATCATTAAATACTGCCGCTTTACGGTAATGGACAGCCACCCCCATCGCGTGTCTGAGCAGATGGGGGTTTTTAATCCAGAACACTGAAGGATCTCGATATGAATACAGACAGCCAGCAAGTCAGAAACATCGGCATCAGTGCACACATTGATTCCGGCAAAACGACCTTGACCGAGCGCATTCTTTACTACACCCAACGCATCCATGCAATGCATGATGTAAAAGGCAAAGATGGCGTCGGCGCAACCATGGATTCCATGGAACTTGAAAAAGAACGCGGTATCACCATTGCTTCAGCAGCCACCTATTGCGAATGGCGCAACCACGAAATCAATATCATTGATACCCCCGGTCATGTCGATTTTACGATAGAGGTTGAACGCTCGCTGCGGGTGCTCGACGGCGCCATACTGGTTCTTTGCGCAGTCGCCGGCGTTCAATCCCAGTCAATTACCGTCGATCAGCAGATGAAGCGCTATAAAGTCCCCGGCATTGCTTTTGTCAATAAATGTGACCGCAGCGGCGCCAACCCGGACCGGGTGGTTGAGCAGCTCAAAGAAAAACTGGGGCACAACGCCGTTGCCATGCAGTTGCCCATTGGGTTAGAAGCGGACTTTGAAGGTGTCATCGACCTCATTTCGATGCAGGCCGTCCATTTTGAAGGCGATAAAGGCGAAACCGTTCGTCGTACTCAAATCCCTGCTGAATATCTGTCAGCCGCGCAAGCTGCCCGCGAGCATCTCATCGATCAGGCCTCCATGTTTTCAGATGAATTGACCGAAGCCGTATTGGAAGAAAAAGAAATCAACGCGAATCTGATTATTAGCGCGGTGCGCCAGGGTGTCATCGAACGTAAGTTAACTCCGGTTTACGTGGGCTCTGCGTATAAGAACAAAGGCATTCAACCGTTATTGGATGCTGTCACCCAGTTACTGCCCTGCCCGCTCGACGTCGAAAACGAAGCATTGGACATGAACAATTCAGAACAACCGATCGTTTTGAGCAACGACAACGACAAGCCACTGGTTGCTCTGGCCTTTAAGCTGGAAGACGGCCCCTACGGTCAATTAACGTATATCCGAGTCTATCAGGGCTCTCTGACCAAAGGGGATACGATCGTCAATGTGCGCACCGGAAAGAAAGTAAAAGTGGGCCGCGTTATCCGCATGCATGCAGATCAGATGGAAGATATCGACACTATTTACGCCGGCTATATCGGCGCGCTGTTTGGTGTTGACTGTGCATCCGGAGACAGCTTTGTTGCCCCGGGTATCACGCTGACCATGACCTCCATGTATGTGCCCGAACCGGTCATTTCTTTAGCCATATTTTCGAAGGACAACAAATCGGAAACCAATGTGGCCAAAGCCCTGGGGCGGTTTACGAAAGAGGACCCGACCTTCAAAGTTTTTGTGAATCCCGAAACCGGCGACACGATTATTTCGGGGATGGGGGAACTGCACCTGGACGTTTATATCGAGCGCATGCGGCGCGAGTACCAGGCCGAAGTGACCACCAGTGCCCCGCGGGTGGCCTATCGCGAAACCATTACCCAAAAAGCCGAATTTGACTATATTCATAAAAAACAAACCGGCGGCGCGGGGCAATTCGGTAGAGTTTCCGGCTATATGGAGCCCGTTCAAAATGAAGACTTTGTATTCGAAAGCAAGGTGGTCGGGGGTGCGATTCCGACACAGTACATCACCGCCTGCGAAAAGGGCTTTCGTAATTGTTTGCAAAAAGGCCCCAAAATGGAATTTCTCGTCACCGGCGTGCGAATCGTGATCAATGACGGCGCCTCGCATTCAGTGGATTCCTCGGATATGGCTTTTCGGGCAGCGGCTCGCGGCGCTTTTTTGCAAGGCTATGCCAAAGCCAAAGCGGTTATTCAGGAGCCGATCATGAAAGTGGTGGTGGAAACCCCCACTGAATTCCAGGGTGCCGTGATGTCAACCTTGAACCAGCGTCGCGCAATGATTGTGGGTTCACAGGATGAAGGGCCATTCAGTGAAATAGAAGCCCAGGTTCCGTTGTCTGAAATGTTCGGCTATTCGACAGACTTAAGATCCGTGACCAAAGGTCAGGCACAATTTACAATGGAATTTCTAACCTACCGGCAAGTTCCGCAGGCCATTACTGACGAACTGGTCAAAAAAGCAGCGGCCGAAAAAAAGAATGTTGCCTAAAAATAGTTGCGCGTGCTGCCATACCTGCTATAGATTGGATGCAACGCGCTGATGTCAGGCGTCTCATGGCTGAAATCAAGTGCTTTATAAATAGACATTTGTTTCTGGATACCCGCAAACAGACTGAATTCGGTTTCCGGGTGTTTCCAGTTCAAAACCCTCAGGCCCGTGACAGGGTTGTTGAGGGTGAGGGCCCAGATCTCGCGGCCCTCGCTGCTCTCGCCGATGCTCTCGAGCTTCACCCAGTCGGGATAGGCC
>Ga0209567_10001550_pt1 | contig 11648 bp, 8 predicted proteins | sample COG_12_FD_184756 | JGI IMG/M metagenome (GOLD analysis project Ga0209567, IMG submission 184756) | Pelagic marine sediment microbial communities from the LTER site Helgoland, North Sea, for post-phytoplankton bloom and carbon turnover... | ecosystem: Environmental > Aquatic > Marine > Neritic...
GTCGTGTCATACCGGTAATCGAACTCGTCCTGGCCAACGACCTCGGCTTCAGGTGTTGCATCGAGCTGCAAGTCGACGACAAGGTGAAGGTAACGGCTCAGGTAGAGCGTCAGGTTGCCGTCAAAGTCTTCGGGTGGTTCGGCAAAGCGATTCAAGGGAATCGCTTCGGTTTCTTCCGCGGGCCAGGTTGCCTGGGTCCAGCCGAAATGCATGACCGGCTCATAGGCATCGAGACGTGTCAGGTGCTCGAGTACCTCGCCCAGCTGGTAGTCCTCTTCAACGAGTAGCATGAACTCTGTGTCCGGAAGTGGCTCTGGCACTTCTTCGACCCCGGGGTCCGGCTCTTCGAGGATCTCGATCTCCTCTTCGAATGTCAGCTCCTCGAGTATCTGTTCTGCAGCGATTTCGTCGGGCAAAAACACCTCGCTGCCTGTTGAGACCTCTTCTGCGTATTTGAAGATGATCACTTCCACCGTGTACCGGCGAATCTCGGGTTCCTCGTCTATGACCTCCTCGGGTTCCTGGGCAAATGCCGGCAGGAATATCGCGAGGGACAGCAGGCTGGCGAGTATTTGAGGTATCGGTCTATGCATCGCTTTCATCTTTGACCGCAAGTCGGTCCAACAGGTTCTCAATTGTATCGAATCGCTTGTCGATATCACCCAGTTCTTTGCGGATCTGCAGCCGGTGGGAGCCCTGCAGGCGGTAGCGCTGGCTTTCGGACTGCACGAGTTGAATGAGCGCAACCGGATCGACATGGCTTTCCGCAGCAAATACGAAATATCCCCCGGCGTCGGCCACATCGATCTTCTCAATGCCCAGCCTGGTAGCCGACTTCTTGATTGCAGCGATGCGCAGCAGGTTCTTCGCGCCCTCCGGTAGCAGCCCGAAGCGGTCGATCAGCTCGACCTGCAAATCTCGCAGTTCCTGCTCGGTTTCGGCAGCCGAGATACGCTTGTAGAGAATCAGGCGCAGATGCACGTCGGGTACGTAATCGTCCGGCAGGAGGGCTGGAATGTGCAGGTTGATGTCGACGCCGGCGTGTAACGGTGCGTCGAGGTCCGGTTCATCACCGGCACGCAGCGATTCGACCGCGCGTCCCAGCAGTTCCGTGTACAAAGAGAATCCGATTTCCTGTATCTGTCCACTCTGGGTATCGCCGAGCAGTTCGCCGGCGCCACGAATCTCGAGATCATGCGTCGCCAGTGTGAACCCGGACCCCAGGTCCTCGAGCGAATCGATGGCTTCGAGACGTTTCACCGCATCGGCGGTCATCTGGGCTTTCGGCGGCGCCATGAGAAAGGCGTAAGCGCGGTGGTGGGAGCGCCCGACGCGGCCACGTAGCTGGTGCAACTGCGCCAGGCCAAACCGATCTGCACGATTGATGATGATCGTATTGGCCGTTGGTACGTCGATGCCACTCTCGACGATCGTCGTGCAGAGCAGGATATTGAAGCGCCGGTGATAGAAATCGAGCATCACCTGTTCAAGTTCACGTTCCGGCATCTGACCGTGGCCGATGCGGATGTTCGCCTCGGGAACCAGCTTCTCGAGATGTTGCTCGATACGACCGATGTCCTCCACCCGATTGTGAATGAAGTAGACCTGGCCGCCTCGCTTGATCTCTCTGAGACAGGCTTCCCTGATGATGACGTCGTTCCATTCAGAGACAAACGTCTTTATCGCCAGGCGCTCTGCAGGCGGCGTTGTGATCAGTGACATCTCGCGCAGTCCGCCCAACGCCATATTGAGGGTTCGCGGTATTGGTGTTGCTGTGAGCGTCAGAATGTCTATTTCACTGCGCAGTGACTTGATGGCTTCCTTGTGGCGTACGCCGAAACGGTGCTCTTCATCGACGATGACAAGACCGACATCATGGAAGTCCTTCGTATGTTGCAGCAGTCGATGGGTACCAATAACAACGTCAACCGCGCCGGACCGAAGGCCGGCCACAATGTCTTTGACTTCCCTGGCCGACTGGAACCGCGAGAGGACTTCAATCCGAACCGGCCAGTCGGCGAAACGATCCCGGAAATTCTGTCCGTGCTGCTGTGCCAGCAGCGTTGTCGGCACGAGCACCGCGACCTGTTTGCCGCCATGGACCGCAGCGAACGTGGCGCGCAATGCGACCTCGGTCTTGCCGAAACCAACGTCGCCGCAGACGACGCGATCCATGGGCTGATCGGTCCCGAGGTCCTCGAGTACGTCGTCGATCGTATCGGCCTGGTCTTCGGTCAGTTCGAACGGGAAGCCTGACTCGAATGTACGATAATCAGATTCGGGCCAAAGGAACCGATGGCCCGGCCGTGCCGCACGGCGTGCGTAAACGTCAAGCAGCTCGGCTGCTACATCGCGAATCTTCTTGATAGCGCGTTGCTTTGCCTTGCTCCATTGGTCGCTGCCCAGGCGATGCAACGGTGCGTTTTCCGCGGAGGCACCGGTGTAGCGCGAGATCAGGTCGAGTGCGTGTACGGGTACGTAGAGCTTGTCGCCGTCGGCGTACTCGAGGTGCAGGAATTCCGCTTTGATACCACCCGTCTCCAGCGTGATCAGTCCGTGATATCGGCCAATGCCGTACTCCTCGTGGACGATAGGCGAACCCGGTTCGAGGTCATCGAGTTGCCGGATAATCGTTTCGGGATCGCGCTCGCTTTTGCGGCGGCGTTTGCGTGCTTTCGTTCGCTCACCAAACAGCTGTTGTTCGCTGATGACGGCAATGTGCGCACCTGGCAACAGTACCCCGTTGTCGATGGGCGCAATTGCAACGCCGATTCGGTGCTGGTCGTCCAGGAATTCCTGCCATGCGTCGATCCGCGCCAGGTCCAGGCCACGCCCTGACAACATGTCGAATAGCTGTTCGCGTCGACCCGGGGAATCGGTCGAGAACAGTACGCGTCCATCGAAACTATCGAGGAATTGCACCAGCGAGGCAGCCGCGTCGTCGTAGCGGGCCTCAATTTTCATGGCCGGCGGCAAACGGGTATCGAGGTTCAGGCTGTTGCCGCCATCCGCCAATGATTGCGACGAGTAGCGAACGCCGGCAAACGCTGAGAGCATCTGCGGAATCGAGTCGGGGGAGATGAACGTCTCGTCGACGCTCAGTATCGGACGTTCCTTGTCCAGGCTACAGAGTTCATAGCGCTCTTGCGCCTCAGCCCAGAACTGATCGGTCAGGGATTCGAGCCCGCCTGGCGCGAGTATGACGCACTCAGGCGGCAGGTAGTCGACCAGCGCCGCGGTCGTCTCGAAGAACAGCGGCAAGTAGTACTCGATGCCGCCGTGAGCAATTCCATCGGATACTTCGCGATAGACACGCGATCTGGCAGGTTGCCCTTCGAACCGCTCGCGATACTTATCGCGGAACGTGCGTATCGCGTCACTGTCGAGGGGAACTTCGCGTGCAGGAAGAATGCTGACCGTCTCGAGACGTTCACCGGACAACTGGTTCTCGGCCGAGAAGTAGCGCAGAGATTCGATCTCATCATCGAAGAAATCGATACGCACGGGCGTGTCCGCGCCCATCGGAAATACGTCGATCAATGAGCCACGTACGGCGAACTCGCCATGCTCGGAAACCTGCGGTACACGCAGGTAGCCCGATTCCACCAGCGAATCCGTAAATGGCGCGCGCGGCAGCTCCTGGCCCCGTCGCAGTGAGAGCGAGCGCGCGGCGACGTATTCCACCGGTGGTAATCGCTGCTGCAATACGGTTGCAGCGGCGATGATTACGCCGCGCGACATGCCGGGCAGTTCAGCCAACACGCGCAGGCGCTGCGAGATGATGTCCTGGTGCGGCGAGAAGCTGTCCCAGGGCAGGGTTTCCCATTCGACGAAATGTTCCACTGGCAATGCGTCGCCAGCAAAGAATCGGATCTCGGCCTCGAGTTGATCCGCGTGGCGCGGATCTTCGGCGAGTACGAGAATTGGCTGCGCTTCGGCCTGCGCCAGTTCGGCGGCCGCGAGCGCCAGGCTCGCGCCAATCAGTCGGCCCCAGGCAACGTTGGTGCCCGGTGAGGGCAGTTTTGTCTTGGCAGGGAGGAGCTGGGGCGTGTTCAAGGTATCGCTCGGCGAGATATGCGCGTTTTTGGGGTCGCGATTATTACACAGGCACCGGTAGCGGCGAGGCATTCAGGCATAAAAAAAGCCCGGAACGGCAACGTCCCGGGCTTACTCGATTGTATCGTTGTCGTTAGCGCTTCAGGACGGCGTGAATGACCCTGTCGTGCTCGAAAAAGACGACGAAGCCGGCGTATTCCCAGCGCGTAATCGGCGGTTCGCCAACCGGCGCTGTGACCGCAGATGGGCTACCGTACTTCGATTCAACGCTGGCCTGAGTCATGCCGCGGGTCGGGCGTCCATCGATAGCGGCAGCCGTAGCGCCACCCATGCTGACCGTGTCAGCACTCGCTGTGCCCATTGCCGCCAACAACAGGGCGATCAATGAAATCTTGCGCAAGTTGGCCATGTTCCTTCTCCACCACATGTTCATTTTTCGGGTCCCGCGACTATAGCATCGCCGCGTGGGATGACACATGCGAACTGTGTCACAATGCGGCCCAATGCTGAATCCAGTCGAATTATTCGTCGGGCTGCGCTACCTGCGAGCCAAGCGGCGCACCCGCTTCGTGTCCTTCATCACGCTGATTTCCCTGATCGGGATTTCACTCGGTGTCGCCGCATTGATCGTCATCATGTCGGTCATGAACGGGTTCGAAGGTGAACTGCGAAGTCGCATCCTCAGCATGAGCGCGCACGGCACCGTCAGTGCCAGTGATGGCCCGATCCGGGAATGGCGGCCACTTATCGATGACATTGTAGCCGAGGAGGGCGTGACGGCTGCTGCACCGTTTGTGCAGATGGAAGGGATGATTCAGTCCGGGCGGGACTTGTTCGCGGTGGTCGTGCACGGCATCGATCCAGCGTACGAGGAGGAGCTCTCGGGCAATGTGATCAACATGGTGGAGGGAAGCCTCGGCGCGCTCCAGACCGGTGAACGCCGCATCATCCTTGGCCGCAACCTGGCCTACGATCTGAATGCGCGAGTCGGGGACGGGGTCGTGTTGCTGATTCCCCGACCTGTCGGTGACGGCACGCTCGAACCCGTGCTCGAGCGCTTCGTGCTCGGTGGCGTTTTTGAAGCTGGAGTTATCCAGCACGACACGATGCTGGCGTTGATGCATGCAAATGATGCGGCACGCATTCTCAATATTGGTGAGGCAGTCAGTTCCGTGCGCTTCCGGACCGAGGACGTCATGGCCGCGCCGGCAATTGCGGCATCGTTACAACAGCGACTTGGTGACGCGGTTGCGACGAGTGACTGGACGAAGGAGAACGTCAGCTATTTCCGTGCGATTCGCGTCGAGAAAATGATGATGTCGTTGATTCTCTCGCTGATTATCGGTGTCGCCGCGTTCAATATCGTGGCGAGTCTCGTCATGGTTGTGACCGATAAGACCACTGACATTGCGGTACTGCGAACGCTTGGTATGGGTCCTGACGGCGTCGTCCGTGTGTTCTTCGTGCAAGGCGCGATGATCGGCTGGGCAGGGGTTCTGATTGGCGTCGTGCTCGGGGTGGTTCTGTCGATCTACGTTCCGGTAATCGTCCCGTTCCTCGAGAAGCTGCTCTCGTTCCAGATCATGCCCGGCGACGTCTACTACGTGTCGCGCATTCCGTCAGAACTCGAGATGCCGGATGTCCTGATCACGGCAGTCGCTGCGTTCATTTTGACGTCGCTCGCAACCTTGTACCCGGCACGCCGGGCTGCGCTCGTTAATCCTGCTGAAGCGCTGAGGTACGAGTGATGGGCAAGCATTTCGAACTCTGGATGGGTGGCCGCTATGTGCGGTCTCGCAGCCGCAACAGCTTCGTGTCGCTGATTTCAGCTATCTCGATGCTGGGCATCGCGATCGCCGTGCTGGTTCTTATCGTCGTCATGTCTGTCGTCAACGGCTTTGAGAGAGAGCTCCAGGAGCGCCTGCTCGCGATGACTGCTCATGCAGTCGTCGAGCATCCTGACCGCAGGCTTACAGGCCACGATGCGCTGCGTGAAACTGCACTTGGTAATGCTCGCGTTGTTGGCGCGGCGCCGTATGTGCACGGCCAGGGACTGTTGGTCGCGGGCATGCAACTCAGTGGCGTCGAGATGCGTGGTATCGACCCGGTGCTCGAGGACACGGTATCAGGCGTTGGCGGCGTCATGCAGCAGGGTTCGCTGGATGAACTCGTGGCCGGCAAATTCAATGTTGTGCTGGGCATCGAGTTGGCAGAAGCGCTGCAGGCCAAGGTGGGCGACAAGGTGACGCTGACACTGGCCGATGGCATGGTCACGCCGGCCGGTGTAATCCCGCGGACAAAGCGCTTTACGGTTACGGGCATCTATCGTGTTGGCATGTACGAGTTTGATCGCAGGCTTGCGTTCGTCAACCTAAGTGATGCGCAGCGACTGTTCCGCATGAAGGGGGCAGTGACAGGCGTGCGATTATCCGTGTCCGAAATCTATGCCGCGCCGAGTATCGTGCGCGAGGTGGCCCGGGAACATGGCGAGCAGGTCTATGTATCCGACTGGACGCGACGCCATGTGAATTTCTTCCGCTCTATCCAGATCACGAAGTCGATCCTGTTTGTCATTCTATTGATGGTCGTGGCGGTTGCAGCTTTCAACATCGTGTCGACGCTCGTGATGGTAGTGAAGGACAAGCAGGCAGATATCGCGATTCTGCGAACCGTCGGCGCCAAACCGTCGAGCATTCTCAAGATCTTCGTGACCCAGGGCAGCATCGTCGGCATTGGCGGCACGCTCACGGGCGTGCTGCTCGGCGTGCTTATCGCGACGAATCTCGAGGCGATTGTAGGCTTCTTCGAGACGATGTTCGGCATCAAGTTTCTCGCGGCCGACGTCTACTTCATCAGCGACCTGCCATCCGATCTGCACTATGGCGACGTCGTGAAAATCGGGTTGATCGCTTTCGTGCTCGCCCTTGTTTCCACTTTGTATCCGGCCTGGGTTGCATCAAAGACAGCCCCGGCGGAGGCTCTAAGATATGACTGAAGCAGTTCTCGAGTGCCGCAGTGTTGTGCGCGAATTCAGCGAAGGCCCAACTACGCTGCAAGTCCTGCGTGGCGTAGATCTCGCAGTGATGCCTGCAGAAAGGGTAGCGATCATCGGTGCGTCGGGTTCCGGCAAGACGACCCTTTTGCAGATCATGGGTGGCCTCGACGAGCCGACCCAGGGCGGCGTACTCGTCAATGGTGCGCCGATGCACGGGACGACTGAGACCGCCAAGGGCGAGCTGCGGAATCGTTACATCGGATTCGTCTACCAGTTTCACCACTTGCTGCCCGAATTCTCGGCCGAAGAAAATGTCGCCATGCCGCTCCTGATCCGACGCGAGCCGAAGGAAGTGGCCTTTCAGAGCGCCCGGGAACTGCTCGGTCGGGTCGGCCTGGGCGAACGTCTCACGCACAAGCCCGGCGAGTTGTCAGGCGGGGAACGCCAGCGCGCCGCCGTGGCGCGGGCCCTGATCACCAGGCCGCAGCTGGTTCTCGCTGACGAGCCGACAGGAAATCTCGATGCGGGCAATGGCGAACATGTGCTCAAGCTCATGCTCGAGCTGAACCAGGAATTGCAGACCAGCCTCGTCATCGTCACACACGACCATTCGATTGCAGAACGCATGGACCGTATCCTCGTGCTCGAGGACGGGATCCTGAAGGAATCAGCCTGAATTCTTGTCCTTGCGGCGGCTGCGCTTGCGAGCCTTGTAGTCAGCCAGCGAAAAGCGCCAGAGAATGTCCAGTGTCACGTAGCCAGCGATAGCGGCAGTGGTCCCCAGGACGATGCTGCCAAGCAACATCGGTTGCCAGATATTGACGAACGTGTGAGTCACCCAGTCCCAGGACAGCTCGAAGGCGAATGGCTGTAGTTCCCAGCCGAGCAATGCTGAGCCCAGGCGATACGCGAGGTAGTACATCGGGAACATCGTCGCCGGGTTGCTGACCCAGGTTGATACGGCGGCAATCGGAATATTGACGCGCATCGCGAGCGCGACCAGCGCCGCGGTCAACGTATGTCCCGGGAAGGGCAGGAAAGCGATGAACAGGCCGAGCGAAAATGCCGGCACGACCCAGCGCCGGCGAATGCCCCACAGACGGTGATCATTCAGCAAATGCCTGAACGGCGTCATGAACCACTGCCTGGCCATATGCTGCCGTTTAAAGGCAAACTTCTTGAAAATACGTCTGGGCATTCCTTGCTGACCTGGCTTCAATTAATGCTGCCGGCGAAAATCGCTACAACCCTTGATAAGAACCTGTTGCTTGCTGTTGGTGGGTGGTCTGGCGGCGCAGCATACCACGCTGCCATTACACTCGGACTACTGCATAGCCCTTTTGGTTGCATCGTCTTGCGCGATGTACCGGGCCCGTACTCGGCCCCTGGGAGTGGTCCTGTTCGGCTATGCACTCTTCATGTTGGCGGGACAAGCAGTGATAACGACACGGCTTGATCCTGCCTATGCTGGCGACAGCATACTAACCACCGTCAGGGTCGTCGATTTTCCGAAAGTTACCGGGGAGTCCATGGTGCTGAACGTTGCTCCAGTCGACGACGCCCGCGTTCCGGAACGAACGCGCGTTAGTTGGTTCGATGCTCCGGTCCAGCCGCTCATCGGCGATACCTGGCAGCTCGAACTGCGCCTGCGGCAGCCCCGCGGCACCCTCAATCCAGGCGTATTCGATCTCGAGACCTGGATGTTTCGCGAAAAGATCCGGGCGTCAGGGTACGTCGTGGGAGGGAAGCGCAATCGCCTGCTGGCCACCGGGTCGTTGACACGCATGGAGCGGCTGCGCGCCAATTTCGTTGCAACTGCAAATGGCGCGACCGAGTCAGAATCTGCGGCGGCAGTGCTGGCCGCCATCGGCGTGGGTGCGCGTCACGCGATAACGCGCGAGCAGTGGGACAGGTTCGCCGCGTCAGGCACTAGCCACCTGATGGCCATATCCGGCCTGCACGTGGGGCTCGCGGCCCTCGCAGCCTTCGTCGTCTCGTTCGTTTTTCTTACGCCACTGATTCGAACGAATGGCTACGTCGCAGCGATCGTCGTCGGTGCAGTCTGTGCATTGGCTTACTCACTCGTCTCCGGTTTCGGTATTCCGGCAAGGCGCGCCATCCTGATGCTGGCTGTTGTTGCGCTCGCTGTATGGCGCCGCCGCCAGGTTGATCCCGCGGCCACCGTGGCCCTGGCCGGTGTCGTCGTATTCATCACAGATCCGATCGCTACGATGAGGCCGGGCTTTCACTTGTCGTTCGCTGCGGTCGTCCTGTTGCTGTGGCTTGCGAAGCACAGGGATGCTGCGGTTTCCGGCGGTCGAATTATTTCTCTGCCTCGCCAGCTGTTTGTCATGCAGGTATTCCTGCTGTTCGGGCTGTTACCGCTGACCGCATTGATCTTTCAGCGCTTTGCGGTGGCCGCGACGCCCGTCAACCTGGTCGCGGTCCCGGTATTCAGTTTCGTCACCGTGCCGCTGACGCTGGCCGGGATGGTGAGCGCCGGTTTTTCGCCGAGCATAGCTTCGTTCCTGTTGAAGCTCGCCGCACACAGCGTCGACGCGATCGAATGGCTGATTGAATACATCGTCAAATTGCCTTTCGCCAGCATCACGTTGGCGCAGATTCAGGGGGTCGCATGGTTGTTCCTCTGGGTACCGCTTGCCTGGGTCGTGCTGCCACGCGCCTGGCCGGGTCGCCACATCGCCGTGCTCGGAGTTCTGGCAATAGTAATGTGGAAGCCGGGGGTGCCTCCCGACGGCTGCTTCGATGCACGGGCACTGGATGTAGGGCAGGGCCTGGCTGTAACCGTGCAAACGCGGACTTCTTTGTTGGTTTATGACAGCGGGATGGCGTGGCGTAGTGGCGGTAGCGCCGCTGAGCAGGTCATCCTGCCATTTCTGCGTTCGCGGCGGGTCGACCGTATCGACCGACTCGTGATTTCACACGCAGATCTCGATCACAGCGGCGGCGTCCCCGCTATCCTGGAAGGGCTCAGAGTTGACGATGTGATCGTTGGTGAGCCACTGGGCCTGTCGCGTGAGCGACGCTGCGCGAGCGGTCAGCAATGGGGGTCCGGCGGCATTGGCTTCGAAATCCTGCACCCTGGCCGCTATGACCTTCGTGAAGGGAACGCATCATCGTGCGTTTTGCGGGTCTCGGCGGGCCCGTATTCGCTGCTGCTGACTGGCGATATCGAAGCGCAATCGGAGCGCGAGCTGGTCCAGGCGCGCGCGCCCCTCGCCGCCGACATTGCGATTGTCCCGCATCATGGCAGCCTCACGTCCTCGACCGTGCCGTTCGTAGACTCCGTGTATCCCGATTTCGCAGTAGTTTCGGCCGGGTACGCCAATCGCTGGGGTTTTCCGAAAGAGCGCGTGGTCAGGCGCTGGGAGGCCATGGGGGCCGCGGTCTTGAACACCGCGACCTCCGGCGCACTGTACTTTCGAGTATGCGCTGACCAAGGCGTGATTCGCGTGCGCGGCGAACGTGACCTGAGGCGTCGTTTCTGGCATGCCGAGACCTGAATACTAATGTATATTTCATTTTTCCGATTCGGTCTGGGCTTTTATGGTTGAGATAGTCAAATCCGGCGGCTGGTTGATGTTGCCGATCATCCTGTGCGCGATCGTTGCTATGGGCATCATTCTCGAGCGTTTCTGGACGCTGCAACAAAAACGCGTGATTCCCGAAGACCTGACGAGCAAGGTCTGGGGTTGGGTGAAGAAGGACCAGCTGGATCAGAAGCAGATTCAGACGCTGCACCAGGGATCGGCGCTCGGCCAGATCCTGGCGGCAGGCCTGATCAATCGTGACCGGGATCGCGTGGTCCTGAAAGACGCGATCGAGGACACGGGGCGGCACGTCGTGCATGAACTCGAACGTTACCTTGAGACGCTGGGCACGATTGCTGCCGTCACGCCGCTACTCGGCCTTCTCGGCACGGTCATCGGCATGGTCCAGGTGTTCACGGCGATTACGACCCACGGTGTCGGCAACCCAACCGTGCTGGCCGGCGGCATCGCACAGGCTTTGATAACGACCGCGGCGGGCCTGTCGGTCGCCATTCCGTCCTTGATCGGCTACCGCTACTATCGCTCGCGCGTGGACACGTTGGTCGTCGACATGGAAAAGGAGGCGATCAAGCTCGTTGAGGCACTGCACCGTCGCCAGGACAAGGAAGGCGGCAAGAAAAAGAAAAAGGACCGTAAGTGAAGCTGAGTCTGCGGGCGCGCGCACAGCCGGAGGTCAACCTGACGTCTCTGATCGACGTTGTCCTCCTGCTGCTTGTGTTCTTTATGGTATCGACGAGCTTCGTCAAGCAGTCTCAAATCACGATTCGCCTTCCCGAGGCCGAAAGTACGGCGATCGTTCAGGAAGTTCCGGAACAGATCGACATCATGATCACCGCAGCGGGTACGTACCTCGTCAATGGCCGTGAACTCATCAACAATCGCGCAGAGACGATTCGCAACGCGATACAGAAAACGTCGGGGAACAACAACAACCTCCCGCTGACGATCAGTGCCGACGCCAACGCGACGCACCAGCACGTTGTAACAGCGATGGACGTGGCGGCCCGGCTCGGCTTCACCCAGAT
>Ga0209567_10001551_pt1 | contig 11646 bp, 9 predicted proteins | sample COG_12_FD_184756 | JGI IMG/M metagenome (GOLD analysis project Ga0209567, IMG submission 184756) | Pelagic marine sediment microbial communities from the LTER site Helgoland, North Sea, for post-phytoplankton bloom and carbon turnover... | ecosystem: Environmental > Aquatic > Marine > Neritic...
GAGTCGGTCGGGCCCGAGCAACCGCTGACGTCTCGCGATCCCAACGAGCATGACGTAGCTGCCGAGCCCACTGGTCCGAGTGACGGTGAAGATGAGCGGACCCACCCACCCGGCGAGGAAGATGGGGCCGGCGATGCGTGACATCGTCGAAATCCTCGATGTCATCGATCTCGCCATCTCCCGCGGGGTCGGGGTGCTCCCGGCCGAGTCGTTGGATCGCATCGAGCGACGCGCCCTCCAGTTGCGTGACCGTCGTGGCTATGCCGGAGACGTGCTCGTCCTCGGCATCGCCGGCGGTACGGGCTCAGGAAAGTCGAGTCTACTCAACGCGATGGCCGGTGCCCCCATCGCCTCGGTGAGTCACCTCCGCCCCCACACCGACGTTCCGTTGGCTTGGATCCCTGAGACAGGCGGGTACGGATTGCGACTTCTGCTCGACGATCTCGGCATCGAAGTCCGCATCACACAGAACCGCCACCCGCACCTTGCTCTGATTGATCTGCCCGACTTCGATTCCATCAGCAGCGGACATCGCGACACCGTTGAACGCCTTGTCCCCGCTGTTGATGGAATCGTCTGGCTGTTCGATCCGGAGAAATACCGCGATCGCCTCGTCCACGATCATTTCCTGGCGCCTTTGGCCGACTACGGCGACCAGTTTGTGTTCGCACTCAACAAGGTGGATCTGATTGATGCGGCCGACGTGCCCGCGTTGACGGCGCACCTGGTCGAGACGCTGGTAGAAGACGGCTTCTCACGTCCAAGCGTGTTTGCCTTTGCTGCTGCGCCTCCCGGCAGCGAACCCCACCAACTCGAGGGCTTCCGCCGTTTCGTCACCGAACGCCTCGACGCCAAGCGGGTCGCTGTCGGCAAACTCTTGAGCGACGCGGCAGGGCTTCTCCACGAGATGGGTGTCGAGTCCGGCACCTGGTCGGGCGCGTCGGTGGGGCTCGAAGAGCGGTGGGGACGGGACCGCGATGCGGCTGCGGCCGGATTGGTGCCGGGGGCCGGACCAGGTGGCCGGGAAGACGCGCTTTGCCGGCTCGAGGATCTTGTCGCGATCGTCGGCGTCGATGTCGGACCAAGTTTCGGCGGCGTGGTGCGAGCCGAGGTGACCCCCGAAGCGATCGCAGCTGCCGTCGACCAAGCCGCCGAAGCTGCTGCGCACAAGACAAACGGGAAACGCACCACGACCGCAGACCAAACCAAGGCGGCAGCCGCAGTCCTCGACTCTGAGCTGGGTGACCGGCTCAGGGCGTTGGTGTGGCGGCGGGCCAGATTTGGTGCCACCGTTGCGCTCGGTGGGGTTGGCATCGCCGAGCTGAGACAAGGCCTGGCAGGCGGATCCTCTTGACCCCCATATTGGCGGCCGACTCACTCGGTGACTTTGTCGATCGGTGGTCTGACGAGGCCCTTGCCTCGATCGTTGTGCTGGTCGGCGCCGTGCTCATCTGGTGGGTCTTCCGCCGAGTGGGCCGCAAGACGGTCAACCGCATGATCAGTCGACGCGGTGACGACGCGGCCGGCACTGACGACGTTCAGCGCATCAACACGCTGTGGCGTGTGCTCCAGACGGTCGTCGCCGTGCTGATCGTTGTCACGGTTGGGCTGACCATCATGATGATCTGGGGCCTACCGATCGGTCCGCTCGTCGCAGTGGGCGGCGCGGTCGGTGTCGCCGTCGGCTTCGGTGCCCAGGGCTTCGTCAGGGATGTCATTGCCGGGTTCTTGATCGTCGCCGAGCATCAGTACTCGATCGGGGATGTGGTTCGGATCGCCGATGTGAGCGGCGAGGTGCAGACGATCCGGCTGCGGACGACGGTGCTGCGTGACCTCGACGGCAATGTCCACCATGTTCCCAACGGAGCCATCACGGTGGCCTCCAACTACACCCAGGAATACAGCCAGGTCGTGGTCGACGTCGCCATCGCCTACGACCAGGACATCGACGAAGCCATTGCGGTCATTGGTGACGAAGCTGGGCAATTCGCCGCAGACCCCGAGTGGGAGGCTTCCTTCATGGATGCTCCGCAGTTGCTGGGAGTGGACGCTCTCGGCGAGAGTTCCGTCAAGGTGCGGGTCCTGCTGCGGGTTGACCCGGATGCGCGGTGGACCTCGCGGCGCGAGTTCTTGCGTCGTATCAAGATCCGTCTTGATCGTGAAGGCATCGAGATCCCATACCAGCATCTCACGGTGATGGTGAAGGGGGAGTCGCCCGTCGCTGCGGCCGATGAGCTCAGCTCTCCGGGGTGAGGACCAACAGCCCTGCCGGCACCGGGGTCACTTCGAGCCCACCGGTCAGACCCAAGAGTTCACCGTCGGCCTGGTAGGACGCCTCGGGCTCGGCATGCAAGACGAGCTTGTGGAAGTCCTGCCATACCGTGATCCCCTTCATCTTCCCGAGATCACGCCGCGTCCCGAGCCGGCCCAGAATGCCGGCGGCCGGCAGGGGCGCGACCCGTTCGACTGCGGCGGCGATCAGGCCATCTGTCGGCTCATGGGAGAGCGCCAGCGGGACTCGGCCGAAGTAGGTGAACAGATGGTGGACCTGCACGAGCAAGGTCACCGCATCCACGGCGTCGCCGCGGCACTCGACCCGTAGGTTCGGGGGCTTGGTCCGGTAGTGGCCAAACAGGCGACCGACTGCGGTGCGGGCGTAGTGGATCGAGCCGAACCGGACCTTGGAGTAGGGGCGCTGCTCGGCGATGGTGACGACATCGGCATCAAAACCGATCCCGAGGGAGAAGAGGGCATACCTCGAACGCGCTCCGTTGGGACTCTCGGTCGCGATGTGGGCCACCGGCATTCGCTCGGGAATGGCCGTGGCGAGAGACCGGGCGGCCTTCTTGGGGTTGCGGGGAAGGCCGACGATCCTGGCGACCACATTGGTCGTGCCGACCGGGAGGATTCCGAGGGCGGTGTCGGTGTGAACGAGCCCGTTGCCGACGTGATGGACAACGCCGTCGCCGCCCATCGCCACCACGACGTCGTAGCCGGAGCGGGCCGCCTCCTCGGCGCTGTGGCGGGCGTCGTCGGGTCCGTCCGGCCAGGCTGCCGTGACTTCGTATGCCTCAGAGAGAATGGATGAGACCTCACGAAACAGCGCTCCGGTGAAGCCCGAGGCGGAGGGGTTGGCGACGAGAAGCAGCCTGCGCATCGACGCAGGGTACCTGCCATGGTGGGGTACGCTCGGGTCATGAGGTATCGCGATCGAACCGATGCCGGGTCCCGGCTGGGCGCAGCGGTCGTCGCGGCCGGTTACGGAGACCTCGAAACGCCGCCACTCGTTCTGGGGATACCCCGGGGCGGGGTGCCCGTGGCGGCCGAGGTCGCACACCATGTTGGGGGCGAACTGAGCGTGGTGATGGCGCACAAGGTGGGAGCTCCCGGCAACCCCGAGTTCGCCATCGGAGCCATTGCCGGCGATGGTGAACCGCTCATCAACGACGATGTTGTGCACCGGTTGCGGATTCCGCAGGCCTACATCGACGCCGAAGTGGCCCGTCAACGTGAGGAAATCCAACGTCGAGAGATGACGTATCGGTCGGGTCGGCCCGCTCCGCTGGTCGCCGACCGTACCGTGATCGTGGTCGACGACGGGGTCGCCACCGGGTCGACGCTGATCGCCGTGTTGCGTTCGGTCCGTGCGGCAGGTCCGTCGCGACTGTGCTGTGCGATCCCCGTGGGGCCTCCGGACACGGTGCAGCGGTTGGCTGCGGAAGTGGACGAGGTCGTCTGCCCGCTCCAGCCGCAACTCTTCATGGCGGTCGGCAGCTGGTACGACGACTTCTCCCAGGTGAGCGACTCGGCAGTGCTCGCCGTATTGCAGGCATCCTTCGCAGACTGAGCCGTGGTCAATCACTCTCGGCCGCGGTGGCTCCGGCGTCTGCGGGGCTCCACTCTCTGACCTCGTCGCTCACGCCGCCGAGGACGATACGGCCCGCCATGATGAAGCCGACCAGCGCGGCCATTGCCACCGTCCTGGGCAGGTTGAGCCGATTGACGATCACCCCCCAAATCAATGGTCCCAACACCGTGGCAAAGCGACCCACCGTGGCGTAGAGACCGTAGAACTCGCCCAGATAACGCGGCGGTGAGATCCTGGCCATGTAGACCCGATCCGACGCCCACGTGGCGCCGAGGGCGAGGCCACCGATCGGCCCGATGGCCCATGCCAGGGCAGGCTGGCCGGTGGTCGCGGCCAGGATGCCACCGACCATCGTGACGATCCAGATGTACAGCGCTCCAAACAGCACCCGGCGGGGTCCGTAGCGATCGGTGAGCCGCCCCCCGACGATGCCGCCAACAATGGCGGTGACGATGGCGATCCCGAGAAGCAGCTGCACCTCGTTGTCGCTGAAGTCCAGTTCCTGGATGACGAAGATGGCGAGGAAGCCACCGATGAGGGTGTTGATGGCATCCGTGTAGAGGAATCGGCCGACGAGGAACCGGACAATGCCGTCGTAGGTGGCGGCTCGCCTCCAGGTGAGTACGAGTTGGTGCAGGCTGCGCATCGGGCTGGGCCCGCGGCCCTCCGGCTTGGGGCGGGGACGTTCCTCGATGAACAGGAACGCTGGAGTGGCGAACACGAGAAACAGCAGGGCGATAGTGCGGAAGACCGTTGCATACCCGTAGGCGTCGAGGAGAAGGCTGCCGGCGGCTACGGCGATGATCGACCCGACGTAACCGATGCCGACACCCCAACCGCTGATTCTGCCCCGGTCCCGTTCGGTGCTGACATCGGGTAGCAATGCGTCATAGACAACCCCGCCGAGGTTGAAGCCGATCAGCGCGATGCCATAGATGGCCAGCGAGACGGCGACGGAGGTGGACGCCAGGAAGAACGTCGCCGTCACCGCGGTGAGCGTGGTTGGGATCAGGAGCCGGCTTCGCTTGGTGGCATGGTCGCTGACGGCACCGATCCAAGGGGAGAGGAGGATCACGACGAGCATCGCCGACGACACGGTCCACGACAGCGCCTCGTCGCGCACGTCGTTCTCGGTCAGCCAGGTCGGGAAGTAGAGGCCGGCAACACCGAGGGCGAAGATCGTATTCGCCAGGTCGTACGTGATCCACGAGACGACCGAGCGCGTCTGAGGCTGCCATTCGGTGGTGGATCGGTCGCCGGTCACTGGGTGAATCTATAACACCGGCCCGAATCGTCTGTGCCAAGGTGGGTAGCGACCAGACGCCGGGCGGGACTCCGGCGGCGAGCAGACGCCGAGCAAATGGGGGTTACAGCAATCCCGAGCTCGTGTTGTTGCAGTCGCCTACGCGTCGGCGAGCAGTTTCTCGAGCCGTTCGCGAAGCTCACCGGGGCGGAACGGCTTAGTCATGAAATCGTCGGCTCCACCTTGGGCAGCCTGTTCCGCGACCTCTGGTTGAGCGTGGGCGGTCAGGACCAGGACCTTGATGTGGGTGGTCTCGTTTCCGGCCCTGAGGTGCCGCAACACTTCCCAGCCGTCCATGCCGGGAAGGCCAATGTCGAGCACGATGAGATCGGGCAGCGTGGTGCGCGCTCGGTCGAGTCCCTTGATGCCATCCTCGGCGGCGGAGACGTCGACGTCGAGGACGCGGAGGCATACTTCGATGAGGCGCCGCACACTGGCGGAGTCTTCTATGACGAGAACGCTCGGCTTCACGTCCCTTCTATCGGGCGTTGCCGCTGATGGCTTCAATGGTTTCTCTCGGCCCGATTCGCCTGTCGACAATGTCGGGTCGGCACTCGTCGCGATCGTGTCGACGGGGGTGTTTTTTTGGCCCAGCGAACGTGGCGCAGGGTGACGTGAGGCGTGCCCGGCGCAACGCCAAAATCGCAGCAGTCTCCTACCCTTGGGCTGACGCTCCCGCGGTCGCGGGACATGGATGCCCAGGAGGGAACGTGTTGGACCCGTACCGGATCGAGCCCTACTCCGATTTCACCGTCACCGCTGCCAAGACGGCCTACGAGTTGGCGATTGCCGGGGTGGAGTCCCAATTGGGCGGTCATGGCCCCCTGGTCATCAACGGGGAGCTGATCAAATCCGGCGACCCGATGCGCAGCGTCAACCCATCACGGCCCGATCAGGTCGTCGGCACGGCATCGTCGGCGAACCGGGATCAAGTTGACGCGGCCATCACTGCGGCGTGGGACGCCTATCCGAGCTGGGCGGCGACACCCGCGGAGCGACGCGCGGCGCTCGTTTCCCGTTTGGGCGATCTGATCGCTTCCCGCAAGTACGAGTTTGCCGCCTGGCAGACGTTTGAGGCGGGGAAGAACTGGGGCGAGGCGGAAGCGGATGTGGCGGAGGCGATCGACTTCTGCCACTACTACGCCCATCAGGCGTTGGCGATGGCCGAGCCGGTGCCGGTCCACGAGTATCCCGGGGAGCGCAACGAATCCTGGCTGCAGCCGATTGGAGCAGGCGCCGTCATTCCACCGTGGAACTTCCCGCTCGCCATCCTGGCCGGAATGACCATCGGCCCGGTGGCGGCGGGCAACACCGTTGTGTTGAAGCCGGCGTCGAACACCCCCATGGTCGGGTGGGGGTTCATGCGTGCGGCGGCAGATGTCGGGTTCCCCCCGGGCGTCATCAACTTCTTGCCCGGGCCCGGGTCGGTGATCGGAGACCATCTGGTCGACCATCCCAAGATCAGGTTCGTCAACTTCACCGGGTCGAAGGAGGTTGGACTCCGCATCGCCCAGCGTGCCGCTGTGGTGCATCCAGGACAACGATGGCTCAAGCGCGCCTACATGGAGATGGGCGGCAAGGATGCACTCATCGTGGATGAGACCGCCGACCTCGAGGCTGCGGCTACCGACGCGGTGAAGAGCGCCTACGGCTTCCAGGGGCAGAAGTGCTCGGCGTGCTCGCGGCTCATCGTCGTCGACTCGGTACACGATGCGCTGCTCGATTTGGTGGTGGCGAGGGCAGCCGCGCTCGCTGTGGGTCCCGCGGTCGACGATGTTGCGGTTGGCCCGGTGATCTCCGCCGCTCAGCAGGGTTCGATCCTCGAGGAAATCGATCGAGGTCGCTCCGAGGCTCGCCTGGTGCTTGGGGGGAATCGGGTCGATCTCGATGGGGGCTACTTCCTCGAACCGACGGTATTCGCAGATGTGGCCCCAGATATGCGCCTCGCCCAGCACGAGATCTTCGGCCCCGTGCTTTCGGTGCTTCGGGTCGCCGACTTCGATGAGGCGATCGTCGTGGCCAACGGCACCGAGTTCGGTCTCACCGGCGGACTCCACTCCCAGGACGAGGAGCGCATCGCCAGAGCCAGGCGGGAGTTCCATGTTGGGAATCTCTACGTGAACCGCAAGATCACCGGAGCCCTGGTTGGGATCCAGCCGTTTGGAGGGTTCAACATGTCGGGTTCCAATGCCAAGGCGGGCGGTCCGGACTATCTGCGGCTCTTCATGGAAATGAAGACCGTCGCCACCCGCCTCTGAGCGGCCTGCGGATCATGCGCCGAGGCGCCGTCTTAGTGCTCGGCGTCATCTTGGTGATGGCGGCGGTGGTCACGGGCGTGGCCTGGTACACGAGGGACGGCGGGGTGGCGCCGGTAGTCGCCACTACCACAGCGGCGTTGACCGCCCCGACGACGACGGCGGTCTTTCCACCGACTCCGGAATCGAGTGGCGCCGTCACGTCGACAACGGCGGCGTTGGCCCCGGTCGGCGTTCCGTCCAGTCCACGCCCGGAACCGGCCCCGCCGGTCGCCCATGCACTCGAGGGGTTTGGCGGTGTCGGTGCAGTCACGATTGCCGCCGGCGGCGCCGACCTTTACGCGGAGATCGGCGGACCGGTTCTGGTACGGGCTCGCGAGGGCCTGGTGATGGCCGCGGAAGGGCGTACCGAAGGCGGTTGGATCCAGTTGTTGACGATGTGCGATACCGAGGCGTGGGTAGATCAAAACGAGGTCTTCGCCGAACCGGCCGTCCCGTTGCGGCCCATCGGCGCCGGTTTCGATTTTGGTGACGCCGTCATCGTGGTCGACCCCGGCCACGGCGGACCGCACAACATCGGCGCGGTATCGCCCGACGGCACCATGCTGGAGAAGGACGTCAACGTCGACATCGCCCGCAGGTTGCGCGATCTGCTGGAGGAACCCCACACGGTCGATTGGGTAACCGGCACCATCTACGTCGGCGGTGAAATCCCCGCGGTGCAGCGCGCCTACGTCACCCGGGTAGGGGAAGGCGAGGGCGTGGACTACGAAACGGGCTTGATCTTCCGGTCTCGCTTGGCCAACGCAGTCAATGCCCACGCGATGATGTCGATCCACAACAACGCCGGGTGGGAGTTGCATCTCGAGATACCCGGAAGCGATGTGTACTACCAGTCCCAGATCCCGGAGTCTCGCCGCCTTGCGGTCATCCTCTCTGAGGAGTTCCAGCGGAGCTTTGCGGCCTTCGACGCCGATTGGGTTGGTGCGAGTTTCGTCGGGGCGAAGTCGCGCCTCAGCCCTCGAGACGGCACGTCCCAATACTACGGGGTCCTACGGCGGTCTGAGATGCCGACGGTCATCGGCGAGGGAGCCTATCTGGCCAGCCAAAGCGAGGCCGACCTGCTGGCGACGCCGGAGTTTCGCCAGGCATACGCCGAGGCGGCCTACCGTGCTTTGGTGCGGTTCCTCACCACCGACGATCCGGGCTCGTGGCCGAGTACCGACCCGGTGGTGTGGGATGTGAGCCGTGGTTCGGGTGATGCTCGGCCCGACTGCGTCATCCCCTCCCAATAACCCGAGGTCACCCGCTCAGGTTCTCGAGCGGTTTTGCCGATACAAACTGGGCGGAGTAGTCCTACGCTATGTGGCCACGTGGCCGCGGCGCGTGCGATCAGAATCGAACAACCACCCCTAGGTAGTGAGGAGCTCACCCGATGCCGAGCCGATCTCTGTTGACCTCGCTGGCAGTCTGCGGACTGATTGCCGCCACCCTGACCGCGACCCCAGGCGCCCAAGGCGCTGAAGCAGTATGCCACGGAGTGGTTGCCGACATCGCCGGCACCAGCAACTCCGAGACGCTCATCGGAACGGAAGGCAACGATGTCATCGCCGCCGGGGGCGGGAGCGACATCATCGAAGGCCGTGGTGGCAGAGATCTCATCTGCGGCGGCTCGGGCAACGACGTCATCGATGGCGGCACCGCTCGTGACACGATCTACGGCGGCAACGGCAACGACACGATCGACGGTGGCGGTGGCAACGACCTCATCTACGGGGGCAAGGGATCTGACTCGGTCAAGGCTGGCAGCGGAGCTGATCAACTCTGGCTCGGCGGCGGTAAGGACCGGGCTGACGGCGGCTGGGGCGATGACGTCATCAAGGGAGGTCGCGGCAACGACACCATCTTCGGCAGTGTCGGCGACGACGTCATCTACGGCGGCGCCGATGTCGACGAGTGCGACGGCGAGAGCGAGGGCGGTTGCGAATTCGACCCCAACGATTTCAGCGTTGCACGGTTCTTGATCAACCAGGGGGCGCCGGTCGCAGACTCGAGTGTGGGGGGAGCCAGCCGCGTGTCGCCGGTTGCTGCTCGTGCCGGCCTGATGCGCGCCTTTGTGGCTGCCGACCGCAAAGCCACGGGGACGTCACCCAAGGTTGTGCTCCACTGGCGCAAGAACGGCAACAAGGGTCAGATGGTGCTCTCCGGCCCTGCCACGGTGCCGGCGAATCCCTCGGCGGCAAAGCTGAATGACACGTACAACCGGGCGATTACTGAGTCCTTTCTGCGCCTGGGGGCGAAGGTCTATCTCGAGGTCGACCCGAACAACAAATACTGGGAAGCGGACGAACGCAACAACAGGTGGCCGGCGACTGGCTACTACAACCTCGACGTTGCCAAGGTGCCGACGTTCGGCATCACGCTCGTTCCGATCAAGCTCAACGGCGTAACAGCGACGGTGACGCCGCAGACCGGGGCCGCGTTGTTGGCGAAGACGGAGAAGGTGTTTCCGATCGCAGGATCGGACGTGAACATCCGGTCGGCCTATACGTTCAACGGGAATACTACGAATGACTGGCAGACCTTGCTCTACGAGATCGCTCAGCTGCGGGTGTCAGATGGCAGCTCCGATCTCTACGTAGCGTTGCTTCCGGGGCCCATATCGGGTGGCATCGGCGGCATCGGGTTCATCGGTGCACCTGCCGCGGTATCGATCCTATCCGAGGGCATCATCGCCCACGAGATCGGTCACACGCTCAGCCTGCCCCACGCCCCCTGCGGCGGTCCGGCCGGCCCAGATCCCAACTATCCCTACGCCACAGGTTCGATCGGAACCTGGGGCTACGACATCGTCACCGGCGCGACGTTCAACCCCTCGAGCTACAAGGACCTGATGACCTACTGCAACCCCAGTTGGGTCAGCGACTACAACTTTGGCAAGGTGCTTGCCTTCCGTACGTCGCCATATGGGTACGGAGTGGTGGAGCCGCTGGCGGCCGGGCAGACTGCCCTCACGGTATTTGGGGCAATTGAGGCCCCGGTGATCGAAGCGTGGTCGCCGAACGCGATCGCTGAGACGGCAACCGTGATGTCCGTTGTCGATGCCCCCTTCGTGGAGCCCGGACCCACTGGGAGCTACACACTGGTCGGGTTCGACGCTGCAGGGAAGGTCGTGGCCTCCACGTCATTCGAGCCGCTCGAATTCCACCTCTACGGCGCAACCGCCCACGAGGACCGCACCATGTTCTGGACACAACTCGTGGTTGACGATGCCGCTGCGGAGCGACTGGTCGAGTATCGAGTGGTCCGCAACGCAGCGGTGATCGGGGCCGGGTTGATGCCGGCGGCGCAGGGCAGCTAGTAGTCGCCACGGTAGAGGACGCGATCGACCACGTTCCCGTGAGGGTCTTGGAGCAGCACGGTGTCGCCACCGTTTGACCACACGGCGTCGCCGGCGCACCAATAGAGGTCCTCGGGTCCGTCGTCACCGCAACCAGACCTGAGACGCACCGAAGCGCCGGGGGCCAAGGTGAGGGGTCCGAAGCGGTAGCGGTGTTGGGACGATTCGTCGCGGACGATCCAATCGGCGAGATCGAGCGGCGCATCGGTGCCATTGGTGATGACCACGTATTCCTGAGCCGCATTGTCGCCGTCCGGCCCCCGTGGGTCGTACTCGACGGTCGTGATTCGAGCGGTCGCAACAAGCTGCGGCCCGCAGGCATCGGGCCGCCACATTCCAAGTTCAGCTCGTGCGGCGCTATCGGTGAGGGCGACGAAGGCATCCTCGCGGCTGTAGTCACCCTGGAGAACGTTGGCCTGTCCTGAAGAAAGCATCACCTCGTTGACGGCAGAGCCTTCGGCGTAGACATAGCGTAGGATCCGGCCGAACCGGTCGGTGTCTTCATCCCCGGCAACCACCAGCGTGAGTGACTTGCCTTCGAGGTGATCCGTCAAGGCGTCGCGCGCCTCCTCGCCGTGGCACTCGTCACGCTCAGGAGCGTTGATCCCGACCAGACGCACTTCCACGGTGGCCCCTGATAGCTCGGCCTCGATGGAGTCACCATCGACCACTCTCACCAATTCTGCCGGTGTGCCGCCGGGGGGGACCGTTCCCGACGGTCCAGTGGTGGCGACGGCTGTGGTCGGAGTCGCAATCGTGGATGAGTCGGCACCGTCGATCCCGCATGCCGCGAGCAGGACAAAAACAGCTACAAGAGGTA
>Ga0209567_10001557_pt1 | contig 11617 bp, 6 predicted proteins | sample COG_12_FD_184756 | JGI IMG/M metagenome (GOLD analysis project Ga0209567, IMG submission 184756) | Pelagic marine sediment microbial communities from the LTER site Helgoland, North Sea, for post-phytoplankton bloom and carbon turnover... | ecosystem: Environmental > Aquatic > Marine > Neritic...
TAGCATCGACTACGGCACATTATTTGTGCTGGGTGCAGCCATCGGTGTCGCAGCGGCGGTCAGCGAAAGCGGGCTGGCGGCAGAAATTGCCGCGCTGTTGACGCGCTTGGGTGGCGGCGATCCGACCATTGCGCTCGCCGTGGTCTTTATCGGTCGGATCGTGATGGCGAACCTGATTACCAACACGGCCTCTGCCGTGTTTCTGTTTCCGATTGCGCTGTCCATCGCTGATCAGTTGGGCGTAAGTTTCATGCCGTTTGCGATCGCACTGATGACCGGCACCATCGGTGCATCAATCACACCAGCCGCCTACCAGACCAACCTGATGGTCTACGGACCCGGTGAGTACGCATTTGCAGATTTTGTCAAGATGGGTATTCCATTGACCGTACTGGTGGGCATAATGACGATCTGGCTGGCACCAATATTCTTCCCATTTTGAACGTAGGGTGCGTAACTCGGAGCGCATGATGTCCCAGGCTAAACGCATCCAGTTACTGATCGCTCTGCTGGTAGTGAGCATCGGGATTGTCCTCTTCGTCGATCCGATCCCGCAGGACCTCGCCTATCACGATTTCGCCGACAAGCGCGGCTGGCTCGGCATCCCCAATTTCGGCGACGTTGCTTCCAACCTGGGTTTCCTGGTGGTTGGGGTAATTGCACTGCTTGCCCTGATCTATCGATTCAGGGAGCTATTTCGCACTGCTGCTGACGCGCGGCCGTACCTGATCTTCTTCGTCGGTGTCACCCTGGTCAGCCTCGGCTCGGGCTATTACCACTGGGAACCTTCCAACGCCAGCCTGTTGTGGGACCGTCTGCCCATGTCTATCGCCTTCATGGCGATCAGCGCAGCGGTAGTGGCCGACCGGATCAATACCCCGGCCGGTAATGGCTGGGTTCTCGCCGTACTGCTCGTGCTCGGCCTCACGAGCCTGTTTTACTGGGACTGGACGGAGTCGATGGGTCGCGGCGACCTGCGTTTTTACGCGCTGGTGCAGTTCTACCCGATGCTCGCTCTGCCCATCATCATTTGGGCATTTCCAGACCACCACTACACCATCGGCCGGTATCTCGGTTGGACGATCGCCTGGTACGGGCTCTCCAAGGTGCTGGAGTTCTTCGACCGGGGCATCTACGAGTTGACCGGTAACCTGGTCAGCGGCCACAGCCTGAAACACCTGGCGGCGGCGGTGGCCACTTATATGGTGCTGCGGATGCTGATAGCGGCTAGCACACAACCTGCGCCGGCATCTCAAGCGGGTCGAACATAGACAAAGAGTTCAAATGTCATAGTCTTTTTGTTGTAATCGGTAAAAATTTCTCGGGAGACCGTAATGAAAAATTCTAAAATCCTGATGGCAAGCCCGAGTTTCTGCCGGACGTATACGACCGCGACGGTCGCATCCTCGAAGCACTCGAACAGCCGTTCCGCTTTGTGCGCCCCGAGGATTTACAGACCTGGATCGGGGAGGGCGCCGAATAAAACCACTGGTGGGTAACGAGTTACCCCCAACCGGTTTTACGTCTCCCGGTTACTGATATACATGGATACCAGCCTCGCGACCAGGATCGCCAGGCACATTTGTCCGAATATCTCTTTGTGCTTGACGATCCATAACGCTCTCCTGTGCAATGCACTTTGAGGTTAGTGAAATCGTCCCACGAAGTCGTACATTTCATACGAGCCAGCCGTGGGCGTGTTCTTGGACGGTGCCTTCCGCTCCTGCTCATGCCCCTTACCTACATCCCTGTAGGCAACTGGTGCGCTTCATATGGAAGCAGCACAACGAACGAAAATGCAGGTGCGTCATCAGATAGCTGTTATTTAAGTCAAATGATGTTTTGCATCAGGCTTCCTTCGCCATAACGGTGTTTGGCAGGATCAGCTTCGAGAGGCGCTTGGATAGCTCGTATATGCGTCTGAGCGCGTCGATCACTTCATCTTCCATGCGGAACAAGGCAATAAGGTTCGGGGTCGTCAGTGACACTCTTTCCGCCTGGTACCGCAAGGCTTCGTTAATCAGGCTGCTTATGTCAGCTTTCATGTTGATGACTTCAAGGGCCTTGTTCTGGTCAGTTTCACCAATCGCGCTGGTGGACAGTTCGACCGAGTCACAGACACGCTCATAAAGGGCGGTGAGTATGTGCCGGACCGTTTCACTCACTTCGATATCCTGGTCATGAACTGACCGGCCCAGTGGAATCAGGTCATTCCTGACGGTATCGGCGATCCGCTCGATTTCATCAACACCATGCATCAACAGCAGCAGGTCATCTCCCTGTCTTTCAGTTAGTTCCTGCTTATAAATTTTACCCAGGTAATCGTGTATATTTTCCTGCAGAACATCAACCTGGTCGTCCATTTTTTCCAACGCATCCAGTTCCACCATGCTCCCGGATTTCAATGCGGGGCCCAGCCGTTGAACCATCTCGAATGCAATTTCACCCAGGCGATGTCCTTCGAAGCGGGCCGCATCCAGTGCCAGTGTCGGCGTGGGTAACAATTCTTCACTCAGAAATTTGGGCTCGATGATTGCCATGCTCACTACCTTGCGCTCCGGCACCATGCGTTCTACAAGGCGGGCTAAAGTCCCCGTGAATGAGATAAATAACAGCGTGTTAGCCACATTGAAAATCGTATGGGCATTGGCGATCTGGCGGGGTACTTCCTCCGCCATTTTTGCAGCGCCGCTCAATTCCGGGTGGCTCGGCGAGATCATGGCCGCCAACTGCGCCAATTGATCGATAAACGGCCACCAGATCAGAACGCCTGCTATGTTGAACACGATGTGTGCCGCTGCCGCCCGGCGCGCAGCCACCGGTTTACCAAGTGCCGCCAGGATGGCGGTCACACAGGTCCCGATATTCGCACCCAGGGCCAGTCCAATACCGGCTGGCAGCGACATCAGGCCTTCGCTTGCCATCACGATGGCGATACCGGTTGTGGCTGCGGATGATTGCACCAGGCCTGTGAATATGGCACCGACCAGGATGCCCAGGAGCGGGTTCTCCAGTTTTGTCATCAGTTCGAGGAACGGCGGAAACGAGCGTAGGGGATACATTGAGTCACTCATGATTCCCATGCCGCCAAACAACAATCCCAGGCCGAACAGCATGGCACCGCCGTGCTTCATCTGCTCGGTCTTGCCGAAGAAGATCATGCCGAAACCAATGGCAATCGGCAGCATTGCGTACTGGGTCACGTTGAACGCCACGATCTGGGCAGTCATGGTGCTACCGATATTGGCGCCCATGATGACGCCAATGGATTGCGACAAGGACATGATGCCGGCGGTGATGAATCCAACGACCAACACCGTGGTGACCGAGGATGAATTCAGAATAGCGGTGACGAACGCCCCGGTGATGGCGCCAATAAACCGGTTTTTCGTCATGCCACCCAACATGGTCGCCATGCGCTCCCCGGCAACCGCCTTGAGACCGGTAGACATCTGATCGATGCCGAACAGGAACAGCGCCAGCCCGCCAAATAAACCCATCACCAATTTGAACCAGTCAATCGAGGCGGCTTCCGCCGCCTGGGCCAGCGCGGTTGTGGCAATGACTGCACCCACGGCCAGGACTATGAACTGGCGGCCAATCTGTTTGGTTCGGAGACTGCCTGCTTTCATGTTGATAACTTGTACATTCATAACTTGCTTCCCAAGATTGGATTGTGAATTATAGACGGATCGCCACGCAGGTATCCCGGTATGACTTGCCGGAAGAGTTTGAGTGTCGCATTCCTGGTATTAAACAATGGATTTGTGGGTATTCATGTTTGATTTGATTCGAATCCCTCAGAACGGGAAGAAAACCGGTGCCAGCCAGTATGACAGGCGAGTGGACACTTAAGTAGGGAATCTTGGTATGATTTACAGTATGCGGATTCCAATAAGAAGAAGCATGATCGGATGGTTTGGTCACAGCGCGGTCAGAATTATGCTGGCTGGTTTACTTAGTCTGCTTGTCTTCGCCTGTGCGTCAGGTTACCGCCCTTTGCCCAACGCTGTATACAGCGATGAGGATTACACTCCATTTAGAGAACTGAATCCAGCGCTTCAAAGTCAGGAAGTCAACCTGATGTATATCACCGACCGTCAGTGGGATGACAATGCAAAAAATGGCCCGGATTATACTTACCATCGCTCCACCACAATGGAGTTTGGTTACACGCACCTGGATATCGACCCGAAGCTGACCTGGGATGAACTGGTTGACCGGACGGTATCAGGCAGTGACGATACCACCATCCCCCGACCTGTATTCAAGGGTGTCACCCGTAAGGGTCATTTTCCCGAGACGCCTCCTTTATTTATCGAGAGTGAAGATGGTGATTTGTCTTACGACCCTGATTGGCAGACGGATTTTTCTGAAGCAGCCGTGAAATTGCAACACGAAATTGCCAGTCAACTAGCAATGGCTCCTGTCAAAGAGGTCGTCATTAGTGTTCACGGCATCCGGAATTCATTACAGGACCAGGCCACGGCTTTCGGGTTGTGGTGGCACCTTGGCGGTAGACAACGCGTGCCCATCGCCTACAGTTGGCCGGCCGGCAAAAAAGGCCTTCTTTCTTTCTACGCCTACGACCGTGAATCGGGAGAATTTAAACTCTTTCATCTGAAGCAGGTATTACGGTTGATTGCAGAAATGCCCGGAGTAGAAGGAATACATGTTGTTGGACACAGTCGGGGTACCGACGTGGCGATCACTGCCTTGCGTGAGTTAATCCTGGTGGATCGTGCAGCGGGTCGCGATCCCAGGCAATCTTTGAAGTTGAAGAATCTGATCTTGCTTGCAGCAGATCTTGATATCGATGTCGTCAACCAGCGATTCGGATCGGAGGGTCTGTGGACGGCGTTTGACCGTGTTACGATCTATGCGACCAAAGACCGTGCCCTTTCAGGTGCCAAAGCCATTTTTGCGAGTTCGTCCCGGCTGGGACAAACCACGCTTGAAACTGTACCTGAAGCGTTTAAAAACGGACGTTGGGATGATCGTAATGTGGACTTCATATTTTATGAAGGCGGCTTTGGCGGCAAGGGCATAAGCAGTCATTCCTATTACCTGTTGCCGGCGGTTGGTGCAGATCTGGTGATGTTGATGCGCGGTCATCCGCCAGGCGCTGAGTACGGGCGGCCACTCGAAGAGGTTGATGGCCATCTGTTTGTCATGAAGGAAGATTACTTGAGGTAGGTGCTGGTCCAGCGCGGCGGTATGACGGGTATCTATGAGTAAATTTTGGTTACAGCATAAACTTAGATTGACGTTTTGGGGAGAATGGTGAATAACACACAACAGCTCATGGTCAGGGTTGTTCCTGGCGAGCCTTTCCGTGATATTTCTGAGTGCCTGTGCGAGTGTCGGCCCGGATTTCGAGAAACCACAGGCAGATGTTGCGCCCGAGTGGTTGCAGGCTGACAACGAGCAGATCAGCACCGATCCCGCGACTTACCGGGAGTGGTGGAAAAACTTCAATGACCCGGTTTTGGACGAGTTGATCGATCGTGCTTACCGGAATAACCTGACTTTGCAGATAGCGGGATTGCGTGTTTACCAGGCGCGTGCCGTTCTGGGTGTCGCCACCGGTGCGAAATACCCTCAAATCCAGCAAATGACTGCCGGTGCCGGTGGTACTCGCCTGAGTACCAATGCCGAACCCATTTCGAACCTGCCTGATCCGGTGCGTAACGGTGTGGATAACACCTTTGGTAACTACCGCCTGGGCTTTGACGCCGCCTGGGAAATGGATTTTTGGGGCCGCTATCGCCGCATCGGAGAGTCTGCTGGTGCGAACTACCTGGCGAACATAGCCACCTATGACGACGTGCTGGTTACCATTACAGCAGAGGTCGCCGCCAGTTACATCCTGTTGCGCACGCTGGAAGAGCGCCTGGCCATTGCAGAGCATAATGTGGCCCTGCAACAGCGCAGCCTGGATATTGCCGCGGTGCGAAACCGCAACCAACTGACCACCGAACTCGATCCGGCGTTGGCCCGTTCGCTGTTAAGCACGACCGCGGCCCTGGTGCCCTTGCTCAGAGCTTCGATCCGTGACACCAAGAACGCGCTCAGTATGTTGCTGGGCGAAAGCCCGGGTGTAATTGACGACCTGTTGGCGCAGTCCAGCGGCATTCCGGCACCCCCCATGGAAGCGTCCCTGGGTGTACCGGCGGACTTGCTCAGGCGCCGGCCGGATATCCGCCAGGCTGAATATCAAGCGGCCTTCCAGAGCGCCAGGATCGGTATTGCCAAGGCGGACCTGTATCCCGCATTGAGCCTGGTGGGCAGCGTTGGAATGGCGGCCGGCGATGTCGGCGACCTGTTTGAATCGGACAGTTTCAGGGCCTTCGGCTTCCTGTCTTTCCGCTGGAATATATTCAACTATGGGCGGATCAAGAACCTGGTCCGTGCAGAAGACGCGCGCTTCCAGCAGACCATCGTCAATTATCACAATACGGTATTGCGCAGCCTGATGGAGGTCGAAGGTGCTTCCAGCCGGTTTATCGAAGCCCAGGCGGAGGCGAAAACGCTGGCCGGTGGCGTCGATGCGTCAGGCCGTGCTGTGGAACTGGCGGAGATTCAGTACCGTGATGGCACTGCATCATATACCCGGGTGCTCGAGAGTCAGCGTTTCCAACTGCTGATCCAGGACAGTCACGCGGCTGCGAGAGGTCGGATAGGAACCAACTTCGTGGCGATGTACAAGGCGCTGGGAGGCGGCTGGGATGCCAGCATGCATGAGAAGGATCTGGTTCCGGCAGAGATGATCGAAACCATGCAGCAGCGGGTGAATTGGGGCGACATGCTGAACAGCGGCGCCACCCAGGAATAAATGATTTTTTGGAGTCAATCAGATGAGCATTCATAAACAGACCAACATGGGCCCATGCCTTCGCCTTGCTGCTTCCGCCATTCTTGCGATAGCGCTTCTCTCTGGCTGCACCAAAGAACCACCGCCCAAGCCACCGACCCTGGTCAAGGCGATGCAGGTCGTTGGGGCCAGTGATTTGGCGAAGAACGTATATCCCGGCCGCGCAAGTGCCGGGCAGGAGGCCAACCTGGCGTTCCGGGTCGTCGGTCCACTGGTTGAATTTCCTGTTAGTGTCGGTGACAAGGTCGCAGAAGGAGACTTGATCGCACAAATAGACCCGAATGACTACCAGGTGCGGGTGAATACTGCCCAGGCGCAACTTCAATCGATCCAGGCCGCCTATATTGCGGCTGAAAATGACTATCAGCGAGTGATGAGTACCTTTAAGGAAGACCCTGGTGCGACCAGCCAGCGCGCAGTTGACGCGTCACGTGCGGTCAGGGACCAGGCACAAGCACAGGTTTCCTCCCTGAGGTCTACGGTTCAAACTGCCACCGACAGTTTGGGATATACGCAATTGCTGGCGCCATTTGATGGGGAGGTGGTAGAGACTTACGTGGAGAATTTCGAAACGGTTATAGCTCTGCAACCCATCGCAAGATTACTTGATTCAAGCAGCATTGAACTGACAATCAGCATTCCCGAAAGTCTCATTGGTTATGCTGATTACGTCACCAGGATCTCCGTCTCATTTAGTGCCTTGCCGGGTGTCAGTATGCCTGCCACCATCAAGGAAATCGGACGCGAAGCCACCCAGGCTACCCGCACCTATCCGGTGACACTTACCTTCAATCAGCCCGAAAATGGAGAAATTCTTCCTGGCATGGCCGGTGAGGCAACCATCGAAGCACGATTGCCTGAAGGTACCGGAAGAACCGGAATTTCGATTCCAGCGACGGCGACCTTTGCCGGTTCAGATATCAAAGTTACCAACGTATGGGTGATTGATCCCACGACGAACACCCTGAGCCGGCGCGCAGTAGAGACCGGGCGAGTCTCGTCTTCGGGATTGTTGATCACTGACGGGCTCAAGGCCGGTGAATGGATTGTGGTTGCCGGAACCAGCGCCCTGTCAGATGGTCAGGAAGTGAAAATCGTTGATTCGGGAGCAGTAACCCAGTGAACCTCACCCAATTCGCTCTCGAAAAGCAGGCGCTCACTAAATTCATCGTCTTTGTGATCTTCGTTGGCGGCATTCTCAGCTATGCCTCGATGGGCCGCCTCGAGGATCCGGACTTCACGATCAAGACGGCTGTTGTCGTAACGGCCTATCCGGGGGCCAGTCCGCAGGAAGTAGAGCTGGAAGTCACTGATCGACTCGAACGGGCGATACAGGAATTGCCCGAGCTGTATCATCTGTACTCGTTTTCCCGTGCTGGTCTTTCCATCATCAAGGTGGACATGAAGGAAACAGTCAAGGCCGATCAGATCCCGCAGGTTTGGGATAAGATGCGTGCCAAAATTAACGACGTGCGGCCGCAACTGCCGCCAGGCGTGATGGATCCCGACATCGGCGACGATTTCAGTTTCGTATACGGGTTCGTGCTGGCCATCACCGGTGATGACTACAGTTACGCTGAGTTGGAAGAATACACCAAGACTCTGAGAAAAGAACTGAACAGCGTGCCTGGTGTTGCGCGCTCTGAACTCTGGGGCGTGCAGCCCAAGGTGGTCTATCTCGATGTCTCGGAGGCACAGATGGCCACTCTCGAGATCAGCAAGGAAGACATCCTCGCAACGCTGGCGCTGCAGAACATGGTGGTGCGGACCGGCGCCCTGCAAGTGAGCGGTTTGCGTCTCAGGATCGAGACAGCCGGCCAGTTCGCAACGCCCGAGGATATCGGCGAGCTGCCGATTCGGCGCTCATTGGCTGATATCGCTGTGAGCGCTGTCGAATCATCGGAGTTTTTCTCACGCAACCTCTCGGAGACGAGGCCAACGGGCACAGCACGGGGCGGCAGCATCGCCGACGCACAGGGCTCTGAGCTGGTTCGAATCAAGGATATCGCGACCGTAAGAGAAGGTTACCTCAAACCTGCAATCCAGACGATGCGTTTCCAGGGCAAGAATGCACTCGCGATTCAGCTGGCCAACGTGGCGGGCGGCAACATACTTGAAACGGGCAAAGCCATCGACAAGCGTCTGGAACAACTGTTACCACAGTTGCCCGCCGGTATCGAAGTTGAGCGGTTTGTCTGGCAGTCCGAGATCGTGGACGAGGCCATCGGCGGTTTCGTCATCAACCTGGCCGAAGCCGTGCTGATCGTATTTGGTGTCCTGGCACTGTCCATGGGTCTGCGCATGGGGCTGGTCATCGGCTGGGCATTGATTCTCACGATTCTCGGCACCTTCATGGTCATGAAATCCATGGATATTGCGCTGCAGCGCGTATCCCTGGGCGCCCTGGTTGTTGCGCTTGGCATGATGGTCGACAACGCCATCGTGGTCGCCGACAACTACATCATACGGCTGAAGAGGGGCATGTCGCCGAAAGAAGCGGCCATTGACAGCGCTGCGACGCCCAGCACCGCGCTGCTCGGCGCTACCGTCGTCGCCTTAATGGCGTTCTTCCCTGTGTTCGTGGCGCCCCACAGTGCCGGCGAATATGGCTCTACACTGTTTATCGTCGTGGCCGTCTCGCTAATCTGGAGTTGGATCATTGCAATGACTGTGACGCCGATGAACTGCATTGCATTCCTGAAGCTGCCCGAGGGTGAGGAAGAAGGTGCCGACCCGTACGACACTTCGTTCTTCCGGCGCTATCGGAGCCTGCTGGAAGGTGCCATACGCAAGCGTGTGCTGACGATTGTATCGCTGGTTGGTCTGCTGGTTCTCGCCGCTTACGGTTTTACCGGGGTACCGCAGCAATTCTTCCCGGATTCGACACGTGCGCAGTTCATGATCGACATCTGGGCACCCCAGGGCACGCCGTCGAAGAAAGTGTCGGAGGATCTCAGGGCCATTGAAGAACGGCTGACTGCTGACCCGCGCGTGCAGAACGTTGGCGCTTTCATCGGCATGGGCGGGCCCCGCTTCTACCTCCCGGTCGACCCGGAATTTCCGTATTCGTCGTTCGCGCAGTTGATCGTTAACACGCCATCGTTTGACGAGGTCGGTCCGCTGGTTGCCGAATACGAAACCTGGCTGAAAGAGACCTATCCGGATATCCTGACGCGTATCCGTAAGTATACGGTTGGGCCGGGCGACACCTGGCCGTTCGAGCTACGAATCAGCGGACCTGCAGAAGCTGATCTGGATACCTTACGCCGGCTTGGCGGTGAAGTAACGGACATCCTGCGTGCCAGCCCTTACGCGAAGCAGATTCGAACTGATATGCGGCAACGCACGCAGAAGGTCGTCGTGGAATATGACCAGGACCGGGCGCGCTGGGCCGCCGTGTCTCGTCGCGACGTCGCGCAGGCCCTCGCCCGCTCGACCGATGGAGCACTTGTCGGGCTGTACCGTGAGGGTGACAGCCTGTTGCCCATCATTGCCCGGGATATGGAGGCCGACCGTCAACGTGTAGCCGGGCAACTGGAGCTGGTGCAGGTTCAGCCGACGCTCCTGGTCAACAGTGTCCCACTCGGCCAGGTGACCAAAGGCATCGCTTTGGAATGGGAAGACCCGATCATCACGCGCTGGGACAGGCGCCGGCAAATCGCCGTGCAGGCTTCGCCCAAGGGAGCAACGTTTCCGGCCCTGCGGGCCGATGTTATCGACGAGATCAACGCGATCGAACTGCCACCCGGCTACGAATTCTTCTGGGACGGTGAGTACTTCAGCACCGTCGGGGCGCAGCTTGCACTGGTACCCGGCATGGTTCCGGCGTTCCTGATCATGACCCTGATCATCGTGGCATTGTTTAATTCAGTTAAGCCGTCACTGGTCATATTCTGCACGGTGCCGTTCGCCTTAATCGGAATTACGGCGATCCTGTTGCCGACGCAGACGCCGTTCGGCTTCATGTCGCTGCTTGGCGCTATGAGCCTTATCGGGCTCATGATCAAGAATTCCATCGTCCTGCTGGACGAGATCCAGGCGAACAAGGCCAATGGGTTGGCACCCTATGATGCGACGGTTGCGGCGGGTATGTCGCGTGTTCGACCCGTTGCGCTGGGCGCTGCTACGACGATCCTTGGCGTTGCGCCGCTGGTCCAGGATGCATTCTGGGTAGGAATGGCGCTCGTCATGATGTTCGGGCTGCTGTTCGGCACCGTGTTGACCGTCATACTCGTGCCGACGTTGTACGCGACGTTCTACAAGATCCTGTCGCCCGCGAAAGCCTAGAGGTCAAGTCACCTTGAGCCAATTGAAGAGGTAAGTGTTGTGTCTAAAATTTTGAGCACCCTGTTCATCTCCCTGCTTTTTATCTGCATGACAGATCATGCAGTGGCAAATCCAGGTGAAGATCATCCCTATCTGACTGGCAGCCAATCGCTTTCAGCAAAAGCTGAAGTGATATCCATAGACATGGAGACGCGAATTGTCGAACTAAGGACCACAAATGGAAGAATATTGCCGTACAAGATAGCAGAAAGTGCCTACAATCTTGGCCAGGTGGAGGTGGGTGATTTGATCGATTATCAATTCGAAAGTCGCACGTCCCTTATTATGATGAGGCAGGGCGAGACCACGCCTGAAGTCATGGAAAACGTAACCCAGACTCGAGCCGAGCCTGGAGAGAAACCCCGGTTGGTCGCTGAAGCTAAGCGCGTGCAGAAGGCAATGGTGGTGGCAATAGAT
>Ga0209567_10001558_pt1 | contig 11614 bp, 10 predicted proteins | sample COG_12_FD_184756 | JGI IMG/M metagenome (GOLD analysis project Ga0209567, IMG submission 184756) | Pelagic marine sediment microbial communities from the LTER site Helgoland, North Sea, for post-phytoplankton bloom and carbon turnover... | ecosystem: Environmental > Aquatic > Marine > Neritic...
GGAAGGGATTCGAACCCCCGGTACCTTTCGGTACACACGATTTCCAGTCGTGCACCTTCGACCACTCGGTCACCTCTCCAGGCGGAGTCCGCCTTCCTTGTCGCATCGGCCTCTGCTCATGGCGGGGGCCTATGCTTCCCTCAACTTGTAGGTCAAAGAACTTGGCGGAGAGCAAGGGATTCGAACCCTTGGTACCGTTGCCAGTACACTTGATTTCGAATCAAGCACCTTCGACCGCTCGGTCAGCTCTCCGCGGCGGAAGCTAGCAAAACGCTTTGGGGTGTCAACGGCTGTTCCGAGGGTTTCCCTTGGCGCGGATTGCCGCGAAAAACTCGGTCAGAAGCGCCCCGCATGCCTCGGCGAGGACCCCTGGGACGCACTCGAACCGATGGTTGAGCCGTTCGTCGCTTCCGATGGTGTAGAGAGTCTGCGTGGCGCCGGCTTTTGGATCGTCGCATCCCCACACGACTCTTGGCACGCGCGCGTTGACCAGCGCACCCGCGCACATCGGACATGGCTCCAAAGTGACGTACAGGCTGGTGTCGATGAGGCGCCAACTGCCGAGCTCGTCGGCAGCTTGGCGAAGCGCGATCATCTCGGCATGAGCGGTTGGATCTTGACTGGTCTCTCGCTCGTTGTGGCCCCGCCCGATGATGTTCCCTTCGTGGACGATGACGGCGCCGACCGGCACTTCGCCCTTCGCCTCGGCTAGGTGTGCTTCGGCGATCGCTGCGTGCATCCACTGCTCGTCGGAGTCGTTGGTCATTGGCTGCTTTGGGTTTCCCGATACCACTTGGCGAGCTCGGCCATCCCTTGGTCGCGCGTCACGATGGGCTCGTACCCGAGGTCGTTTTTCGCTCTGTTCATTTCGAACGCGCTCGTCTGTCCCCGGCGGATCACTTGGGTCGGGTGCAGAGACGATAGCCCCGTCCGGCACGAGATCCAGGCCCAGCGGTACGGGCCGAGGTTCTTTGGCGGGGGCCACCCGAGCGCTTCACTGAGCTCGGTGAAGAAGTCACGCGAGACCGAGAGCTCGGTGTCGACGATGTAGTAGACGTTGCCAGTGATGACTTTCGTTTCGAGCGCGCATCGAACGGCGTGGGCGAGGTTCTCGACGAAGGTTGTCGCCATCAGTTTCTTCCCTTTGCCGACGAGCCGAATGCCTCCCCCTTGCGCTTCGGCCTGCCATCGAGGGATGTGCGTGGTGTCGCCCGGGCCCCATACGAGCGCGGGCCGCAGCACCGTCGTACGGAAGCCTCGCCTGCCCGACACGCGGACGAGCTCCTCGGCATGGAGCTTGGTGCGTGCGAGCTCACCGAACGGTCTTGGTGGAGCGTGGTCTTCGCTCCAAAACGACCGCGGGCCGTCATAGAGCGTCACGTCGGCGCACGAGATGTGGATCAGGCGTTTGCAGCCCGCCCGCCTGGCAGCATTGATGGCGTTTTCAGTGCCGGCGATGTTCGCCCAGCCGAGGTCGTCCGGGTTTGCGGTCGGGTCGGCGATCCCGGCCGCGTGAACCATAGCGTCGCAGTTGGCCGCGGCCATGGCCAAGCGATTGGGGTCGCCGAGGTCGCCGACAATCCGTTCCGCGTCCTGGATTGCTCGCGAGTCCGCCCCTTCACGAACGTAGGCGACGACGTTGTGTCCGGCCGCCTGCAGGTCGCGCAAGACAGCTCCGCCGATGAATCCGGTTGCCCCAGTGACCAGACAGCGCACGTTCGTCTTGTAACAGGAAGCGCCCGGTTCTCAAGGGGCTACGACCTGCTCCAGTCCACATGCTCGACGGTGTATGCAGCGACCACCTCGAGTTGGTCGACTACGCTGCTCTCGATCTCGAACACAATGCCGCGGCGACGGTGCCGCGCTTCTCCAAAGGCTCGGGGCCGCGCTCGGCGGCAACTGACGCCGCCATCGCCCGTCAGGCTGCCTTGCGGGCCTCTTTCGCCGGCGCGCGAAGCTCAGCCGCGATCGCTTGTCGCAGCCTGTCGTCCTTTTCGATCGCGGTGCGCGCGTTCTCTCGGCCTTGGGCGATGTTCTTTCCGCCGAATCGATAGTAGGCGCCGCTCTTCTCGACGGCATCTGCCTCGACGGCGCGGTCCAGTAGGTCGCCGATGGCATCGATGCCCTTTCCGTAGCGGATGTCGAACTCGGCCTTGCGGAAAGGTGGGGCGAGCTTGTTCTTCACGACTTTGACCCGTGTGCGATTGCCGAGGACCTCGTCACCTTGTTTGAGGGCGCCGATGCGGCGGATGTCGAGGCGGACCGAGGCGTAGTACTTGAGTGCGTGGCCGCCCGTCGTCGTTTCCGGGGAGCCGAACATGACGCCGATTTTCATGCGGAGCTGGTTGATGAACACGATTGTGGTGCCGGTGCGATGCGCGGCGCCAGCAAGCTTGCGAAGCGCTTGGCTCATCAGTCGCGCCTGGAGCCCCATGTGGGAGTCGCCCATGTCGCCCTCGAGCTCGGCTTTGGGGACGAGGGCAGCTACTGAATCGATCACGACGAGATCTACCGCACCGCTTCGTACGAGAATCTCGGCGATATCGAGCGCCTGCTCGCCGCTGTCCGGCTGGCTCACCAAGAGCTCTTTGGGCTGCACGCCTAGGTTCTTGGCGTAGTAGATGTCGAGCGCGTGCTCGGCGTCGATGAAGGCGGCAACGCCGCCCATCGCTTGGCATTGGGCGATGGCGTGCAAGGTGAGCGTCGTTTTGCCGCTCGATTCGGGACCGTACACTTCGACGACGCGACCCTTGGGGTAACCGCCGCAGCCTAGGGCCTCGTCGAGAGAAGGGCTTCCAGTCGGAATGCATGGCACCCGCTCGACCTTTCGATCGCCGAGTCGCATCATCGCGCCCTTGCCGAACTGTTTTTCGACGTTTTGCAGAAGTTCGTCGATGGCCTTGAGTGGTTGTTTCATCTGGGGTTGCTCCTTCTTCGTGTCGGTCGGTTGATGTTCGCGGGCACGCGAGCCTCAAGCGGGCTCGCGATCCAGGACGCGGTATTGCAAAGCCTCGGCCGTGTGAGCGGGAAGGACTTCGCACGCCTCGTCGAGAGCGGCGATCGTGTGCGCAACGCGGAGCGCCTTCAGATAGGCTCGGGCGCTCATCTTCAAGCGCTCGACGCCCAGCTCGAGCAAGGTGAGCGCTTCTTGCGTGACGTCGCGGGTGAGCGCCTCGAGGCTAGTTAGCGAGTCGGAGCGCACCAGGCGCGCACGCGCCTGCTCGACCCTGCGTTGCACGGCTTGTGACGGCTCTCCGGGCGTGGCCTTGCGCATGGTTCGCGCGCTGACGCGCGGCACCGCCACTTGAAGATCGAAGCGATCGAGAAGCGGGCCGGAAACCCGGCTGCGGTAGCGCGCGATTTGAAGCTCCCCGCAGCGGCAAAACCGTGTTGGGTCGCCGTGGTAGCCGCAGGGGCAGGGGTTCATCGCGGCGACGACCATCGGTTCGGCGGGAAGACGCACACGCGCGCGGGCTCTCGAGATCACCACCTCGCCTTCTTCCATCGTGGTTCGGAGCGTTTCGATCGCGTCGCGACGAAACTCGGGGAGCTCATCGAGAAAGAGGACGCCGCGGTGAGCCAGAGTCAGCTCGCCGGCGCGAATCGGCTCGCCACCGCCAACGATTGCAGCCGCGCTGGCCGTGTGGTGCGGCGCGCGAAACGGCCGCTGCCGCCCGATGAGAATGCGTGGTGAACGAAGGCCTGCAGAGCTTGCGATGGTGGCGATTTCGAGAGCCTCTTCTGCAGAAGGCGGCGGCAAGATCGAGGGGAGGGCGCGCGCGAGCATGGTCTTCCCCGCCCCCGGGCTGCCGATCAGCAACATGTGGTGACCGCCCGCCGCGGCGATCTCGAGCGCCCGGCGGGCGGCCTCCTGCCCTCGGATTGCAGCGAGGTCTCGGTCCGGCTCGTCAGTTAGCTTGGACTCCAGCGCGGCGGCTTCCCCGGTGATGTCGGGGAGCGGCGCCTCGCCATCCAACCAGCGAACGACTGCCCCCACGTGGGGCGCGCTGTGCACCGACACCCCCTCGACGAGCATCGCCTCTGCCCGGTTCCCCTCCGGGATGATCGCGTTTTGAAGACCCGCCTGCCGCGCGCTCCTCAATAGGGCGAGGACCCCCCGAACCGGCCGGAGCTCCCCCGACAGCGAAAGCTCGCCGATCAGTAACGTGCTCGACAGTTGATCGGTGGAGACGCCCTCGCATGCGGCCAGGACCGACACCGCGATTGCTAGATCAAGCCCTGCTCCCGTCTTTGGAAGGTCGCCTGGCGCGAGGTTGAGCACGAGATGCCTCGGCGGAAACGCAAACCCGATGGATGCCAAGGCAGCGCGCACGCGGATGCGGCTTTCCTTCACACCGCGCTCGGGAAGCCCCACAATGTCGAACCCAGGCAACCCCTCTCCGAGACGCACCTCGACTTGAACGGGATTGGCTTCGATACCGATGAGACACGCAGCATGCGCAGTGGCGAGCATGCGTGTCCGGGATGCACGACGCGTACCAGGCCCCGGACTAGAGAGCTCGCGCACTTGCAGGCGCTCGATCGACGGGAAGGCAGCCCCCCGCCAGCGCCCGCCAGTGCCAGCTTACTTATACCGCCCGCCCACCCCCACCCGTAGTCCTCCCTGCCGCGGCCTGCGCTGCGCTTGTCCTTGGCGGCGCATTCGCGCCGGGCTTCGCCCTTCGGGCTCGCGCTACCGCCTGCCGAAGGCGCACAGCGTCAGCGGGTGTGCGGCCCGGTTTTCGCGGTGTGGGTTCCAAAGTGTTGGAAGGATGCGGGTTTTAGAGGGGGAGCGTGTCCCTTAGTTTGGCGTAGGCGCGGAGGAAGGGTTCGATGCTTAGCTCTCGGCCGAAGTAGGTGAAGTCTTGGATCTCTAGGTAGATGCCTAGGTCGGGGCGGGAGTCGAAGTAGCGGAAGTCGAAGGAGAGGGCTTTGCCGAAGGTGATGCCGCCTCGGACGACCTCCGGGTAGCCGGCGTCTTCGAGTCGCGGGGCGATCTCGGTCATGCCGTTTTGGTAGATGCCGACGTGGTGGAAGGCGATGTCGGTGTCTTGAAGGGCGCGGGTGTAGTGCTCGGTTCCGCGGCCGGGGCCGAGGAACTCGACTTGGCGGTCGCCGGCGTAGCCGAGGGCGACCTCGAGCTTGCAGTCTTTGATCAGCTCGCCTCGTTCGACCCAGTTGGGAGCTGGGATCGTGCCATGTAGGAAGGGGCCCGCGCCGACGGCTTCAGCGCGGCGGATGCAGCTTGTGACGTCTCGGGCTGCGATCGCATACTGCTGTGGGAACTTGAGGCCGAGCTTGTAGAAGAAATCGCGTGGCACGCGTTCTTCGACGTGGGGTAGGGAGAACTCCTTCAGCACGTCGTCCAGCACGCGGTTGCTCGTTTCCATCGTGGTCTCCTTAGAAGTAGCTCTTCGCGGCCTTGAGGGCGCGGCGGAAGGTCGTGATTGCGCGGTATGCATCGGGCACACGCGGCTTCTTCCCTTCGACCAGCGCGTGATGCCGAGAGTGCGCCAGAATGACAGGCGTGAGCGCCGGGCCGATGTGCTTCATCACATGCCGCGCCGCTCCGAGCTCCGCGGACACCTCCTCGAAGTATTGGGACGCATTGCGGCGTTGGTAGTCGAGAATCGCCTGCGACTCTTCGGAGTCAACCCAGTCGGTCAGAAACAGCGCGTCGCCGAACGCCGACCGCGGGAGCGGCGGGAATCCCATCGCCCCGAACGCCATGTTCATGAAGTCGCGGTACCGGTAGCGGTTGCGCTCGCCGCCGCCGAGGCACAGCGTCCGGCCGGCGATGTCGTCGACGACCAGCGAGTTGACGATGCCGAGTGCTTGGTCTTTGGGGTGCGTGAACTCGACGCGCATGTCGGGGTGCATGTCGAACACGAACGGCGACAAGGCGCCGGGCTCGACCGGCGGCGTCATCGCGATGCGAAAGATGACGAAGTCGAGGCTCGAGCTACGGAGCATCGCTTCGCACTCCGCTTTTTGGCGCGAGTAGTTGTCGCTTGGGGAGATCTCTTCATCGGCCAGGCGAGGGCGGTCGACCTCGTCGTTGCGGCCCCAGATCGCAGCGGTCGACGTGAAGGTGAGCCGTGGAGGCACGGGTTGTGCCTCGCAGGCCGCGATGATCGAGCGCGTGGCGACCACGTTTACCGCATAGCCGGCTGCTTGATCGATGTCGGTGCCGGGCGGGACCATCGCCGCCAAGTGGATCACATGATCGACGTCCACGACCGCCTCGCGCACCGCGCCCTCGTTGCAAATGCTCCCAAAGCGCATCTCGACTCGATCGCCCCAACGCGCCGCTTTCTTTCGGCCGACGGGCGTATCCAAATCGACCGCTCGTACCGAATAGCCACGCTCCACCAGGAGATCCACGACGTTGGCGCCGATGTTTCCGCAGGCGCCCGTCACCAGAACCCGCTTCACGCGACCTCCTTGGCGAGCTGTTCGAGGGCAATGTGAAACGCCTTCACCGTGCGCTCGATGTCTTCGTCGGTGTGCACCGCCGAGATGAAGAACTTCTCTGCGGCCTTCAGCACGCCCTGCTGCAGCAGGAGATCCGAGAACCGAATGTTCTTGTAGAAGTCGGAACCCTTCGAAGACCGGTGGTCGTAGGGCTCGTCCTTGGTGAACCAAATCTCGAAGACGCTCGGCACGCCCGCCACGCAGGCCTCGATGCCAGTCGCCGTGATTGCGTCCCGGAGCCCTTGCCGTACCCGTGTGCCGACCTCGTTCAACCGCTCGTAGACGCCCGGCTTCTCGAGCTCTTCGATGAGCGCCAACGCCACGCTCGCGCAGACGGGGTTCGAAGAGAAGGTGCCGGTTTGCATCGAGTAGGGAAGCATCTGAAGCCGTCGCTTCGGGTTGGCGATAGCCATGATGTCCTGCCGCCCGCACAAGATGCCGAGTGGAAGCCCGCCGCTGATCGCCTTGCCGATGGCGCAGAGGTCGGGCGTTACGCCGTAGAGGGTTTGCGCGCCACCGAGGCCGGAACGAAAGCCGGTGACGACCTCGTCGAAGATCAGAGGGATGTCGAAATTGGCCGTCACCTCGCGCACGCCTTGCAGGAACCCTGGCTTCGGCTCGAAGGTGCGCTGGATGGGCTCGATGATGACGCCGGCAAGCTCGTCCCGGTGCTCGGAAATGATCGCCGCCGCGGCTTCGAGGTCGTTGAATGGCGCGATCAGGACCTGGTCGTTGAGCACGCGAGGGATGCCATGCGTATTGGGCACCGCATTTGGATACGCGGGTGAGCCCATCGTCCATTGATTGCTCATCATCGCGTAGTCGTTCATCCCGTGATAGGCCCCCTCGAACTTCAAAATCTTGTCGCGCTTGCGGTAGACCCGCGCCAACCGCATCGCGAAAAAGGTCGCCTCACTTCCGCTGCTGTGAAGGCTCACCATTTCGGCGCATGGCACGTGCTCGATGATCTTCTGACCGAGTCTCACGGCGTGCTCGTTGATGATCAGGTGTGACGTGCCGCCTTCGGGCACCGTCCGGAGGGCTTCGAGAACCGCCGGATGCGCGTGCCCGAGGATATGTGGTCCCGAGCCGAGCAGGTAGTCGATGTACTCGTTGCCGCTCACGTCCCAGATGTGGCTTCCCTTCGCCTTGCCGACGCAGAAGTTCAGGTCCGGGTCGAACGTCAGGCAGCGGGTCTGGGTCGGGAAGATGCGCTCGGCCTCCGAGATGAGGGCGCGTTCTTCGTTGGTGCGCTTGATCATGCAGCGCTCCGATCCCGCTTTTCGAGCACCCGCGGGTACTGCTCGAGGTATTCGGCGTAGCGCTCGTGAATCTGCGCAGGTGACTGCCCGAAATCGTCGCGCGTGTAGTTGTGCGTTCCGAACTCCCCCGGCTTGTGCGCCTCCCGCCACGCAGCGAGCGCCCGTTTCGCGCGCTCCGAAAACGGTTGGTCGAAGTGCGCGTATGCCTTGGCCACTTCGCCAATGGGGTCGGTCATGAAGTCGCTGAAGTAGATGTCGTGGAACTGATGCTCCCGACCCTTCCGAAGCCGCATCCCGTTCTCGACCGCGCGCGCCCACGCTTCCTTCTGGTCGATCGCGATCTGCGGCCGGTCGAGATCTCTTTCGAAGAGCGAACGAAAATGCGCGCACAGGCTCACGTAAGAAGGCAGCACGTCCGCCGGGTCCCGGTGCGTCCAAATGATGCACGCGTCCGGGTACGCCTCGAGGAGGGCGTCGAGGTTCCGCATGTGAACCGGGTACTTGAAGAGCCAGCGCTTGTCGGGCTCGTACGAGCCGATGAGTTGCGCCGCGCGCTTGTGACGCTGGTAGGTCTCGCGATGCACGGTGTTCATGTACCAGTCGGAGTAGGTCGGCACCGTCGATACGACCTCGAAGCGATCGTCGCTGAAGCTCTGCCCGAGCAGGCGGCCCGATTCGTCCGGCCCCTCGGCGGTCATGTGGTGAATCGCTTCGAGCATGCTCTTGCCCGCCCGGTACATCATGTCGAGCTCGATGCGCGCGTGCCGGAAATCGGTCGCGGCTTCCCACATCGCGCGGGGTGGACGGGGCTGAGGATGAAGCGCGAGCCAGTACTGCAGGCATTGCATGTCGGGGTTTGCGCCCATCAGGTAATGAAGGGCCGTGCTTCCGGTGCGCACCATCCCGGTGATGACGATTGGCCGCCGGATCGCGATATTTGCGGAGTCGGGCCGCATTTCGAACCATCGCTCCGTGTGCAAGCGGCTCGCGAGCAAACCTACCGTTTGATAGACCGCGGTCAGCTTACCCATCTGGTGCAGGCGAGCTTCGTGGTCGTACGAGTAGAGCACCCGGCGGAGTCCTTCGAGGTAGCTCGGGTCGCCAAAGTTGTCGTAGCCGTCGACCCCGCGAATTGCAATCTCGTGAAACTCCTGCTCACGCGAAGCAAACGAGGCTCGGCTCAACGGGTTCCAGCCCCCGAAGGCGCTCATCGTTCCCTTCCCTCCGGCCACAAGTAGCGCACGGCCGGGGTGAGCGCGGCGCGCGCGGTGCTGAGCGCTGCCTCTCTGGCCCCGCCAGGCAGCAGCCCGAGTTGAAGCTCGATGGCGTCGTCGGAAACGCGAATGCCCGTTACGCAGAGATAGCTCGTCGCTGCGGCGACCGCGGCGCGCAGCATCTCGTCTTTCTGAATCGCGGGGACCCGCATCAAGTCGACGACGATGTCCTGTCCTTTGGCTTCGACGATTGCATCAGGCAACGAGATCATGTTGCCGATCAATGTTGCCGGGTTGCCGGTGTCGATCATCCCGTTGCGAATCGCGTCGGCAAGCGGGCCGGGCGCGTCTTTGCTGGTCGAAAGCTCTACATCGCTTAGTCGGATTCGAATTGTCCGGTGCTCGCCTTCGACGTGAACGCCCTCGGCGTCGATGCGGGCGGCGAAGTCGATCGGCGCGCCGAGCGCGTGCGCCTCACCTCGAATTCGCAGGCCAGGGCTATCCGCCTCGATCTCGAGCGCGACCTTTTCGGACAGCTGCGCAACGCGGGAGCGTATCAAGGGTAGCGGAATCGAAATCCGGCCTCCGAGCGTTTGCATGAGCAGCCGCAGAGCAGAGGCTGGCTGCAGTCGTGTCGTTTCGTCCATGGGGCAGCGGCTACGATGACACGGAAGGCGCGCGGAGACATCCCCGATCTGGCCCAATCCATGACACCATGGCGCGCATGCTGTTCCGCATCCTTTCCGTGGGGGCGATCTGCCTACTCGCCGCCTGTCAACAGCCGCAGACCGTCGACATGGACCCGCTTCCCGTCAAAGGCGATGCGGCCGCCGCGCTCGAACGCATGAGCCAAGAGTTTCGACGCAAAGTGTACACCGTCACCGACGGGGTCTATCAGGCTGTGGGCTTTGGTATCGCCAACTCGATCATGGTCGAAGGCGACGAGTGTGTGTTCATCGTCGATGTCATGGGCTCGATGGAGACTGCCAAGGAAGTGAAAGCGGAGTTCGACAAGATCACGCAGAAGCCGATCGCTGCGCTGATCTACACGCACAACCATGCAGACCATGTCATGGGTGGCCTTGCTTTCGTTCCCGATGGGAAGGTCGACGTCTATGCCCATGAGACGACGAACTACTACATCAATCGAATGGCCAACGTCCTCAGGCCTGTACTCCGTCGCCGAAGTGCTCGGATGTTTGGGAGCTATTTGCAGAGGCCAGGCCCGGATCAGATGGAGAACGTCGGGCTCGGCCCGTTCGTCGAGACCCTCGACCCGAACATGAGCCTTGGGCTGATTCGTCCCAACAAGACATTCTCCGAGAAGCTCGAAGCCGAGATCTGCGGCGTGAAGGTCGAGTTGGTGCATGCGCCCGGTGAGACCAACGATCAGCTCTTCGTCTGGCTTCCAGAGCGTGACCTGTTGATGCCCGGGGACAATATCTACAAGGCGTTTCCGAACCTCTACTCGATTCGTGGAACGCTCTATCGGGATGTTCTCGGCTGGGCGCACAGCATCGACGAGATGCGTGCACTACGGCCCGCCCATTTGGTGCCGAGTCATACGCGCTCGATCTCCGGCAAGGACCAGGTGTACGAGACGCTCACCGCTTATCGCGACGCCATTCAATTTGTCCACGATCAAACGATTCGCGGTATCAACCAAGGTCTCACTCCCGATCAGCTAGTCGAGGTCGTGAAGCTTCCGCCGCACCTTGCCGAGCACCCGTACCTGCAGGAGTACTACGGCAAGGTCGAGTGGTCCGTGCGTGGGATCTTCAATGGCTATCTTGGGTGGTTCGACGGCGACGCGGCCAATCTCGAACCGGTTGATCCGGACGAGCGAGCCGCAGGCATGGCATCTCTGGCGGGCGGGGCCGAGGGTTTGCAGCGCGCTGCGCGCGAGGCGCTCGACGAGGAGCAGTACGAGTGGGCAGCTGAGTTGACGACACACTTGATTCAACTCGACCCGAGGTCATCCGAGGCGAAGCGAATCAAGGCCGAGGCTTTGCGCGCGCTCGGCCGCCGTCAGATCAACGCCAACGCGCGCAACTACTACCTCACGCAGGCGCTAGAGCTGGAAGGCAAGATCGAGATCGATGACGAGGTGAAGCCGGAGAACGCGCTCACTTTCGTAAGCACGGTCCCGATCGGCAGGTTCGTGGCGGCCATGCCGGCCAACCTCGTCTACGAAAGGAGCGCCGATAAGGACATCCTAGTTGGCTTCCACTTCCCCGACGTCGACGAGAGCTACGGCATCCACGTCCGACGCGGCGTAGCCGAGTTCAAGGACCACTTCCCGGAGAACCCAGACATCACAATCACCGCCAACTCAGCCGTCTGGCGAGAGCTAGTGCTCGGCCTCCGCAACCCAGTCACAACCTTCGCCTCCGGCGACGTAAAGTTCAAAGGAAGCGCCCTAGACCTCGTAGCGTTTCTGGCGCTGTTCAAACCACCCACACGCTAACCCCGGAAACAGCCGCGGTTTTTCGCGGTGTGGGTTGTAAGTATCTGAAAAGAGGACGCGTTTGGAGGGCGAGCATGTCCCCAAGCATGCACGGCAGTGCGAGCCCGAAGGGCGAAGCCCGGCGCGAACGCGCCGCCAAGCCCAAGCAAAGCGCCGGGCGCGGCAGGGAGGATTACGGGTGGGGGTGGGCGGGCGGT
>Ga0209567_10001559_pt1 | contig 11610 bp, 11 predicted proteins | sample COG_12_FD_184756 | JGI IMG/M metagenome (GOLD analysis project Ga0209567, IMG submission 184756) | Pelagic marine sediment microbial communities from the LTER site Helgoland, North Sea, for post-phytoplankton bloom and carbon turnover... | ecosystem: Environmental > Aquatic > Marine > Neritic...
GTCGTGACCACCCCGCAGCAGGCCGCCCAGAAGGTGGCGGCCCGGGTCGCCGACATGGCGCGACGGTCCTTCATGCCGGTTGTCGGCGTGATCGAGAACATGGCGGGCTTCACCACCGAGGATGGCAAGCACTACGCGCTATTTGGGAGCGGCGGCGGGAAGGAACTTGCCGACGATCTCGGGGTGCCACTCATCGGACAGGTCCCGCTCGACCCCTTCATCGTAGAGGGGGGCGACGCCGGGGCCCCGGCGATTCGGGAACATCCCAACTCGCCAGCCGCTCGTGCCATCACGGCGGCGGCGCAGCAACTCGTTGGGCTGGTCCCGCCGGCAGAAGATGAGAGCTGCACATCACGCATTGCCGTGCTCGCCGAGCAGTTGGAACAGATGGCCCAGGCGTAGCATGCGGCTCGCGGGAGCTGCCCCCGCCGACCCGGAGCCCAAGAGGCTCCGGCCGCTAGTGCTGTGATCAGAAACGTTCGCTGGTTGGTGGGGGTGCAGGCGACAACTCGAGCAGCAACCGCAGGTTGCTGCTCGAAGCACTAGCCGCAGAGGGCCCTGACCAGGGGGTAGGGGTTCACCGCCGAGCCGCCACCGGGGTGGTGCTCGAAGTGGAGGTGGGGCGCCGTGTACCGGGCGTTGCCGGTGTTGCCGACGTACCCGAGCAGCTCGCCGACGGCCAGCCGCTGTCCCGTCCGCAGCCCGGATGCCCAGCCGTCCAGGTGGGCGTAGTAGTACTCATCGCCACTGTTGCCCTTGAGCCACACGGTGACGCCGCCGAGTCCGTAGTTGCCCATCCGCTGAACGTAGCCGGCCTCGATCGCAACCAGCGGGGTCCCGCGGGGCGACATCATGTCGACACCTTGGTGACGACGACCGCCGGAGCGTGGTGCCCCCCAGGAGTCGCTGAATCCGGTCGGGCCGTCGACCGGGCAGGTGCGACCGCTGGCGTCGACCGTGGGGGGGTTGGTCGGAGGAGGTGTGGTCGCCGGGGGTGACCCGCCGCCTCCGTCGTCGCCTCCGCCTCCGTCGTCGCCTCCGCCACCACCGCCTCCGTCGTTGCCTCCGCCACCACCGTTGCCGGGGTTGGCGGCTGCCTCGCGGGCGGCCTCCTCGGCGCGCCTGCGGGCTTCTTCCTCGCGCCGGCGCCGTTCCTCTTCTTGCTTCTGGTAGTCCGAGACGATCGACCGGTACTGCGTGTCGGCCTTCTCGAGCTCAGCCATGATCGCGGCGGCCTGGACCTCCATCTCGGCGGCCACAGCATCTTGCTCTGCCGAGGCGATATCGAGCCGACCCTGCTGATCGAGGTAGCTGGCCTCCAGGGCAAGCAGGCGGTTGAGCACGGCACGGTCATTGACCGAGATGAGTTCGAGGTACCCGTCCCTGACCGGAATCTCGGCGATGGAACTGGCATCGAGCAGCGCCACACTCCCTGACCCAGCCGACATGTACAGCTCGATGGCAACATCCTTGGCCTCTTCCATCGTGGCGACGAGGTCGCGCTCGCGCACGCTCAGCTCGCTGGCGAGGCGATCGAGGTCGTCGCGCAAACCCTCGGCACGGGTGGCGTTGGCGTCGTAGAGGTCCGTGGCGTCACGCAGCCGCGCCGAAACGGCCCGCCGATATGCATCGGCTGCCTCGACGTCTTCTGGTGTGATCTCGCCCGAACTCTGTGCGTACGCCGGCACCGAAAGTGTCAGCAGCAAGAGAACGAGCAAGGCGAGTTTCTTCACTCTGTCGGCTCCTTAACGAGTCGCACAGTGGCCGTATCATCTGCCTTGCCTGTATACAAGGATACACGACTCTCAGATTGCAACTTCGCGAGCTGGGTCCTGACCTGAAACGCGGCAGCAAAATGCAGCGACTCGTCGACGTCGGCGTACACCACTCGCACGATGTCATCGACGGTCGAGGCGCCGGCGGCGATTGCCGCGATGATTTGGCGCTCCCGTTCGATGCGATGCTCGATGTACTCGGTGATGACGGTGCCGGCGTCCGGCATCTCGGGCCCGTGGCCGGGATAGAGATGAACCGGCTTCAGGCCCTCGAGCCGGCGCAGCGACGCCATGTAGGCGGCTGCATCTTCCACGATCACGGTCGAGCCCCCCATGATGTGGTCGCCGGTGAAGATGACGTCGACGATTCGGTAGCAAAGGTGGTCATCGGTGTGTCCGGGGGTATGGATGGCGTGCAACTCCACCTCGCCCACCGTCACAATATCTCCGTCTGCCAGCGTCGCCGAAGGCTCGAATTCGGGACCCGGGCTGTGACCGAGCACCGGTACGCCGAGGCGGGCACCCAATACATTGGCGGCCGGAGCGTGATCCGGGTGGGTGTGGGTGACGATGACCGCCGTCGGGGTGACCGCAGCAAGCGCCGTCTCGATCGAGGCGAGGTGCCGATCGATGATGGGACCGGGGTCGAGCACGATCGCCTCGCCGGCCGACGAGATCACATACGTATTGGTGCCGGGACCCGTGAACAGGCTCGGGTTCGGTGCCAGTACCCGTTCAACCTTCATCGCCGCCCACCTCGGGCACCGCGGTTCCCTTGGCTGCCGCAGCCTGAGCCGCCTGCGCCAACGCCGCCGGGTCTGGAGGGACGTCCTCGAGATCGTCGAACCCCGGCTCGCCGGGCAGCACAACCTCGAGGGCACCGTCGGCACCGACCCGCATCCTGGGCTGGATCGCCGGCACCGTGGGGAGGTTCTTGGCATGCGCGATCAGATCGGCAACGGTATCGAAGCCGGCCAAGAACTCGAGCGTCTTCATGGTGGGAAAGGGCACCACCCATTCTCCCGAGCGTCCTCGAGCCAAGGCGTTGCGGGGCGTCACCCAGGCAACGGCGTCGAGTTCGCCCGGTTCCGGGAATGCGCGGGTGCCGGGTACCACCTCTACGGCGAAGAACCTGGTGTCGAAGCGGACCGGAACCATGGTCGGCGTGATCCAGTTGGCGAAGTAGGCGACGCGGTCGGCGTCGAAGTGCAGACCACGATCGATCGCTGCGTCAAACACGGCTTCGTCGCGCAGCCACGCTTCGGGTTGCTCGAGCATCACCGGCTCTGCAGTGACCCACACCTGGACCTCTTCGACCAACTCGCGCAAGGCGGCGGCGATCCAGGGGCGCGCCTCATCTCCGATCGAGCCGCCCATGGCGGCCACCGCTCGCGCGCCGCCGTCGACGTCGTCAACGACTCCTCCGGGGAACACCCACGCCCCGGCCATGAACCGGGCACCGCGGCCCCGCTGGACCATCAGCACCTCGGAGCCTGCCGCACCACGACGGAACACGCAGATCGTCGCCGCCGGACGAAGGCTCATAGCGTGATCGTGCGTCCCGGCGTGTAGCGCCGCACCGCCCAGCGCCGGAGTGCCTCGCGGACCGCGGGAACCAACAACAGGAACCCGATGATGTCGGTGAGAAAGCCTGGTGTGATCAGGAGTGCACCGGCGACCAGGATCATCGCGCCGTGTGCCAGCGACTTGCCCGGGAACTGGCCCGAGGCGAACTCCATACGCACCTGGGCGTAGGCACTGCGTCCCTGGCGGGAAACCAGCATGGAACCGGCTACGGCGGTCACAATGACGATCAGCACCATGGGCCAGAAGCCGATCTGTTGACCGACCGCGACAAATAACGCGATCTCCACCAGGGGGACGATCACAAAGAGAACAGTGAGTGCGGGCACAAAACGGCTCACGGGGAACGAGCATACCGGTCCCGGTAGGCTGCGCCACATGGAATTGCGGGACCTGCCGTCGGTTGATGCCCTCACCGCGCGTCTGCTCGAGGACGATGTGGCACCCGGCCTGCCCCGGCCCATGCTGGCCGCCTTGGCGCGCGACGCCATCGACGAAGCCAGGGCCGAGTTGCTCGCGGGCCGGCCGGCCCGCCCGCTCGACGAAGCTCGCAGCCGGATGCTCCGCTTGGCCGCGTTGCGTCCGACCCGGGTGGTCAATGCCACAGGAGTCCTCCTCCACACCAACCTCGGCAGGGCTCCGCTCTGGCCGGACGCCGCCGCCGCGGCCGCCGAGCAAGCGGTCGGGTACGGCAACCTCGAGTTCGATCTCACTACCGCGGCCCGCGGTAATCGCGGCGCCTACGTCACCGATCTCCTGACCACCCTCACCGGCGCTTCCGGCGCCCTCGTCGTCAACAACAATGCCGGTGCCCTCTTTCTCGCCCTTGCCGCCCTCGCCGGCAACGGCAAGGTCCTGGTCTCGCGCGGTGAACTGATCGAGATCGGCGGATCGTTCCGACTGCCCGCACTCATGACCGCCTCCGGCGTCGACCTCACCGAGGTCGGCACCACCAACCGCACCAGGCTCACCGACTACGAGTCGGCGCTGCCGACCGCGCATTTGGTGCTCAAGGTCCATCCCTCCAACTACCGCATCGAAGGCTTCTCCGCTGAAGTCGGGTACCGAGACTTGGCCGCCCTCGCCGCGGGCCACGGCGTGCCGTTTGTTGCCGATCTCGGCAGCGGGCTGATCGACTCGAGAACGCCCTGGCTCGATGGGCCGCCGCCGGCATGGCTGGCCGGCGAACCGGCGGTTCGCCAGACCCTCGAGACCGGAGCCGGCGTAGTGCTCTTCAGCGGCGACAAACTCCTCGGAGGGCCTCAGGCCGGCATAGCGGTGGGAGACCGCGAGCTGATCGCAAAGATGGCCACCCACCCGATTGCCCGGGCGCTGCGGGTCGACGGGGTCACCCTGGCTGCCCTGGCCCTCACACTCGAGCTCTACGCCTCGGGGCGCGGCAGCGAGGTGCCGTTCTGGCAGCGGGTTTCGCTGCCATACGATGAACTCGCCGCTCGCCACGAGGGCGTCCTGCAGGCCTCAGGCTCACCCGGATCGGTCATTGCCGCGGCTTCGGTTCCCGGTGCGGGCTCGGTTCCCGGCGAGCTCATCCCTTCACCGGCCATCGCCCTTGACGCTCCGCCTGAGAGGGCGTGGCGGCAGCTCGTAGCCGGATCTCCTCCCGTCATCGGCCGGCGTCGCGACGACGCCCTCCAGATCGACCTGCGCAGCGTCGCCCCCACCGACGACGGCATCGTGGTCGCTGCACTCCGAAGCCTCTTCTGAGCCATGTCGATCGTTGGTACCGCCGGGCACGTGGATCACGGCAAGTCGACACTCGTCGCCGCCCTCACCGGTCGAGATCCCGACCGGTGGGCCGAGGAGAAGGAGCGGGGCCTAACGATTGACCTGGGGTTCGCCTGGACGGAACTCGAACCGGGGCTGACCGTCGGGTTCGTCGATGTGCCGGGTCACGAGCGGTTCATCAAGAACATGCTGGCCGGCGTCGGCGCGCTCGACGTCGCCATGTTCGTGGTCGCGGCCGACGCCGGCTGGATGCCGCAATCTGAGGAACATCTCGCGGTACTCGACCTGCTCGAGGTGCGCCACGGGGTGATCGCCCTGACCAGAGTCGACCTCGCCGATGAGGAGACCCACCTGCTCGCCGAACTCGAGATTGCCGAACAGGTGACAGACACTGTCATGGAGGACTGGCCGGTCGTGCCGGTGAGCCCCGTCACCGGCACTGGGCTCGGCGATCTCGTAGCGGCCCTCGCTGCTGCCGTGCAGGCCGCCGGGCCATCGGTCGACGCCGGCAGGCCCCGGCTGTGGGTCGACCGGTCATTCACGATTGCCGGCGCCGGCGCTGTCGTGACGGGAACCATGACCGGCGGGACGCTGACCCGCGGACAGGAGGTCACCCTGTTCCCCGGCGCAACCCCTTTGCGGATCCGAAACCTGCAGGTCCACGAGCACGACGTCGCGGCCATCGGCCCCGGCACCAGGGCGGCAGTGAACGTCACCGGCAGCGGCATCGACGCAATTGTCCGCGGGTCGATGCTTGGCGACGTCACCCAATTCCGCGCTACCCGCCGCGCCCTGGCCGAGCTGCGCACGGTTCGCACTCTGGAGGCGCCGCTCACGGGACGCGGCGCCTATCACCTGCACGTCGGCAGCGGCTCGTGGCCCGTCGATGTCCGCACCGTAGAATCCGTCTCTGTAGCCGGCAGCGGCGCCGTTCTCGTCGACCTCCCCGAGGCGATTCCCCTTGTCATGGGTGACCGCTACATCTTGCGCGAATCCGGCCGCCGTGCCGTCGTCGGCGGAGGCCGGATCCTCGACCCCCACCCGCCCCGCAAGGTGGACACGGCCACGCTCCCCCGATTGCGTCGCGCCGTGGACGCATCACCGGACGAGCGTGCGCAGGTCCTGCTCGAGTTGCGTGGCCAAGAGACCCTGCCTCATCTGGCGGCCGACAGCGGCGGGGGGGTCGTGACCGGCTTGGTGGCAGGGGACCTTGGGATCGCAAATTGGAGGGCCAACGCTCTGCAGGCCGATCTCCAGGAATTTGTTGCGACCTATCAGCAGGAGAACCCGCTGCGACCGGGAGCCCCCAAGGCTGAAGTGACCGGAGCGGTTGGGGTCAACAGCGCGGTGCTCGAAGCTCTGGCCTCGCGCGCGGACGATCTCGTTGACGACGGAGCCACCATCCGCACCGCCGATTTCCACGGCGGCTGGGGGCCCGCCCAGGAAGCCGAGTGGAGCGCGGCACGCCAACTCCTGCTCGATGCCGGCCTTGCGGTTCCGCGCGCCTCACAGCTGGGTCTCGGTGTGGAGACGTTCCACTCACTGTTGCGCGACGAGCAACTCGTACGGATCGACAGCGACCTGGTCTACCTGCCTGAGCAGATCGATGCGATCACCGCACGCCTATCGCGACTCCCGGACGGGTTCACGGTCGGGGACTTTCGCGACGCACTCGAAGTATCGCGCCGTCAGGCGGTGCCACTACTCGAGTGGCTGGACGCCGGAGGTTGGACGACGCGCTCGGGCGATGTCCGCCGGGTTAGAGGGCGCCGGAGCGAGCAAACACCTGGCGACGCTCCGATTCGGTGAGCCCTCCCCAGATGCCGTAGGGCTCGCGGATCTCCATCGCGTAGTTGAGGCAGCTGCCTTGCACCGGGCACACATCACAAATGGACTTCGCCCGAACCTCGCGACGTTCCCGTTCCTCTTTACGTTCGGTCGTACTTGGGGGGAAGAACAGGTGGGAGTGGTTCCCACGACATAGAGCAACAGGTTGCCACGACCGATCCAGCGGAGTCACAGGGGGGCCCTCCCAGGGTTTCTAGCCGACACGTCCTCAACACAGCCCAAGGAACCTAACCATAGACTTGTCCACAGACCAGGAAATTCCTAGGAGAAAGCGCTAGCTAGTCGCGAACACCTCACTTTGGGGCAGGCGGGCCAACCTCGAGAACGATGCCCTTCACCTCGATCACCTCGATGTCATCGCCGGGGCCCAGACCCGCGGCCCGATGTGACCGAGCCCTCCAACGGGCGCCATCGACGGTGACGACCCCCTCGGGGTCAAACCCCGTCTCGGCAACACCGGCACGACCCACCAAGTACTCGCGGCCGATCGTCGGCGTCGAGAAGCGTGATCGCACAACGCTCGTCATAGCAAACAGGTAGAACAGCGCCAGCCCGGCCACGGTGAGCAGCACGGCCCACCAACGCGGGCTGAACTGCGGCGCGGCGTTCGTGATCGCAAAACCGCCATAGAGCAGCAGGCCGGTACCGATGATGCTGCGGAGCCCTAGCTCGTTGCGTTGGAAGTCCCACGTGTAGAGGATCAGCCCGACCACCGTCGCCGCAACCGCGAGCCAGTTGATGGGCAGCGTCGCCATCCCGTAGCCGGCCAGAAAGAGCGAGACGGCACCGACGGCGGCGGCGACGCCGGCACCTGCCGCGTAGAACTCGAAGGCGGCCAGCGCCAGACCCGCCACCAGGAAGAAGAACGTGGCCTCGGGGCGGATCGAAAGGCGCAGGAAACGGGTGAAGAGGTCGGGTTTGACGAACCGAATGTTGACCGAAGACGTCACCACCTCGACGCCGTCCTCGGTGACCGTTTCACCGGTTTCGACCTCGACGCCGCGCACGAGGGCCCCGTCCAGAGCCACGATGAACTGGCCGATGGTCGGGCTCACGATCTCGATGAACTCAGGATTCTGGCCCTGTGGTGTGATTGTCACCTCGTCGTCGAACAGCGGAAGAGCCAAATCGGCGCCGGCGATGACATCGATGCTCTCGCCGCCTGCAACCGTGGGTGTCAGGTAGCCGACCTTGGAGCCCGGTGCTGCGCCGGCAACGTCAACCCGCAACAGGAGTTCGGCAACGCCGCCGTAGGCCTCGGCTCCAGCAGGTCCAACCCAAGCGACCACCGGGACAGATGCGTTGTCCACCGCGGCGAATAGTTCACTGGGATCGCCCGATGCGATCCCGGGGTTGTCGATCTTGATAACCACGATCTGGGCGTCCCCGGAGCGCACCGTGTCGACCAGGAAATCCAGGGCTCGCTGGTCGAGCGGCCCCCGCACATCGGCAACCACTACGGGCCCGGGGGTGTCCGCCTGTGCCGCGGCAGGAGCCCCATCGGCAAGTAGGCCCACCAACGGGGCGGCGAAGAACACGAGCAGAGCAAGACGTCGAACCATGGATGCGCCGATGGTAGGCCGGATGGATCCCACTGCGTAGTCGCTGCCGCGGCAGCGCCCACCGGCCAACCGAGGTCACTATCCTCTGCTCGATGCCAAAGATCCTCGTCGTCGCCGATGTCTCGTGGGTACGCAACGAAGTACATGCTGCCCTCACCGAACCAGACTTCACGTTGGTCGATCACGACGATCCGGCCACTGCAGCGGTCCGCGCCGCAGATGAGAAGGTCGACGCCGTCGTGGTCGACATGCAGGTGGGAGCCATGGGCGGCGTGGCCGTCACCCGGGCACTACGCGACGCTTCGATCCGACCCGCCGTTGACGACATCCCCGCCGTGATCCTGCTCGACCGCAGTGCAGACACGTTCTTGGCGAAGCGGGCCGGCGCGGCAGGTTGGGTCACCAAACCGTTCACGACCCATGAGATCGAGACGGCCCTCGCCGGAGCCATCGGCGTCGTCCCGCACGATGACGTCCCCGATGTCGCCGCCGTCACCTCCGATGAGTAGCCACCTTCCCGCTCCCGCCCCAGCCTGACCGAGTCGGCGGCGCCGTGTCATCCACCAACATCGCCTACGTTGCAATCCTCGGATTGTGTGCGGTCGGCTCCGGCTTCTTCTCAGGCTCAGAGACCGCCCTGATCGGCATCGGCAAGGAACGCGTCCACCAGCTCGCCAACTCGGGCAGGCGGGGCAGGCGGGTCGTCCAGCTCGTTTCAGACCCCGACCGGCTCCTCAGCACAATCCTCGTTGCCAACAACCTGGTCAACATCCTCGGAGCATCGGTGGCCACCGTGCTGTTCGTTTCACTCCTCGGCGAGACGTGGGGTCCGTGGGTTTCAACGGCCGTCGTCACCACGGTGATCCTCATCGTCGGCGAGATCACACCAAAGAGCCTGGCCGCCCGCTACCCCGAGCGCTTCTCTCTGGCAGTCGCCCCGACCATCTACCAACTGTCGCGTGTCCTAGGTCCGGTCGCCCGACTCTTCACCGAGATCACCCGAGGTCTCTTCCGTCTGTTCCGCATCCCGGTCACCCCCTCCGTGAGTGCCGTGACCGAGGATGACATCAGAGCGCTGGCCGAACTGAGCTTTGTCGAAGGTGAAATCGAGGAGGTGGAGCGTGAGATCATCGACGCCCTCTTCACGCTGGCCGATCGGCCGGTACGCGACGTGATGACCCCCCGCGTCGACATCGTGACGTTGACGGAGCCCGTGTCCCTCGATCAGGTGCGCAAGGCGGTGGCCGCCACCGGGCACTCTCGCTACCTCGTCTCCGCTGGAGACCTCGACGCGTTGAGCGGCGTGCTCTACGTCAAAGACCTCCTCCAGCTTCCGGACACCGCCCCGCCCGAGCAGATCGCCCGACTGCTGCGGGTTCCAACCTACGTTCCCGAGTCCATGTCGGTCCTGCGCGTGCTGCACACCCTCCGCACCGGGAGGTCCGCCTACGCCGTTGTCCTCGACGAGCACGGTGGGGTCGACGGGCTCGTCACCATCAAGGACCTGGTCAGCGAACTCGTCGGTGAACTCCAGGACGAGTACGACCCTGGGGTGCCCAGCGTCGTCCGCGTCGCCCCCGGGGAATGGCTGGCCGACGGCCGGATTCCAATCGAAGACCTCGAAGCCGGCCTCGAGTGCGACCTGCCCGGCGGGCCGTACGCCACCGCCGGTGGCCTGCTCATGACCCTTGCCGGCCGTATCCCCAAGGAGGGCGACGTCGTCCGCGCCAACGGCCTCACCTTCACCGTCCTCCAGATGGACCGCAACCGGGTCGACCGAATTCGGGTTGAGACTGTCTCGTAGCGGGGTACAATCTCCCCATCGGGACGTAGCGCAGCTTGGTAGCGCGCATCGTTCGGGACGATGAGGTCGCCGGTTCAAATCCGGCCGTCCCGACCACAAGTAGGACGCCGGCGGGGAAACCCGCCGGCGTTCTTCATATCCTCCTCCGCCGAGCGGCACGAGGTGGGGAAGGTGGCCCTGTACCGCAGGCACGGGGTCGGTCGGGGGGCTGCAGCCGCGAACGGCGCAGAAAATCCAAGGTCTCAACAAGATGCCCAGCCCCCACGAGCCGCGCTCTCAGGCGTCGGCGCCCTTGGTGGCTTCGCCCTTCACCGCGGCGGCGAGCGCCTCGAGTTCGCGGGTCAGCCGCTTTGTCATGCTGCCGCGGGTGAAGGGACCAACCACGACGGCGGCAAATCGTGTCGAGAGACTATCGGGGTCGGCGACGGTGTAGTTGGTCACCCGTGTACCTCCCTCGACGGACTCGAGTTCGAGGCGGCTCTCGAAGCTGAAGGGGCCACGCGCCATCTCCATCCCAAAGACGTTCGGGGGGTCAAACGTGAAGACTCGCAGTTCGATGTCGGCGCGACGCCAGTTGCGGGTGTACTCGCAGGTGAACAGGGCACCCTCGTGCATGTCGTCCGACAGCATCTTGGCGCTGGTCACGCCGGACACCCACACCGGCATGTTGGCGACGTCAGAAACGAACGCGAAAACGTCAGCCTGTGGACAATCGATGATGATTGATGCAGATACATTCATCGCCGGCTCTCACCTTCGTCGTGCCCCTATACCGTACCTCTTGATTCGGACAAGGCGCACGGCGGTTGATCGATTTTCGCTCTCGGCGACGAAAGCGGCGACTCAGGCGAGCAGCAACTCGGCAAGCTGCACGGCGTTGAGGGCTGCACCTTTGCGGAGATTGTCGCCCACCGTCCACAGGCTGATACCGCCGGTGTCGCCGACCGTGGCCCGCACCCGGCCGATCAGGACGTCGTCGATTCCCGCCGAGTCGAGCGGCGTCGGCACCTTGGCGTCGTCCCACAGCTGCGTCCCGGGCGCGGCAGCCAGGATCTGCTGGGCCTCTTCGAGGCTGAGCGGCCGCTCGAAGAAAATCGTCGACGCAATACCGTGGCCCACCATGACCGGGACGCGGACGCACATCGGTTCGACGCGGATGTCGGGCGCTTCGAGGATCTTGCGAGTCTCATGGACGAGCTTCCACTCCTCGTCGGTGTAACCCTCCTCAGTGAAGGATCCCGCCTGAGGGAGCACGTTGAAACCGATCGGGCGGGCATACAGGTCGCTGCCG
>Ga0209567_10001561_pt1 | contig 11602 bp, 7 predicted proteins | sample COG_12_FD_184756 | JGI IMG/M metagenome (GOLD analysis project Ga0209567, IMG submission 184756) | Pelagic marine sediment microbial communities from the LTER site Helgoland, North Sea, for post-phytoplankton bloom and carbon turnover... | ecosystem: Environmental > Aquatic > Marine > Neritic...
CTGATCGGGCACGGTGGTGTCGCGGGCCATGGCATCGACCAGGTAGGCGAGGCGATAGGCGCGCTGGCCGGTCGCCATGTCGTACCAGGCGTACCGGGAGTTGCGGCGGTCGCCTCGCTGCAACCAGTCCGCGGCGACGGCGGCCGCCTGCTGCAGCCAGCGGGCGTCGCCGGATGCGTCGTAGGCCCGCAGGTAGACCTCGAAGGGCCGCCAGGCGTGCAACATCCATGACAGGTCCGGTGAGGTGCCGCCGTCCCACGGCACGGGCGGCGTGATCACGACTGGGTCGGAGGGGCCGCGAGCCCAGCCTTCGGCGATGATCGCTTCGGCGGCGTCGACCGGCGAGCGACGGGTTGGGCCCGACAGCGGGGGGCCGTAGGGCTCGAGTTGGGTGCCGGCTCGGTTGGCGCGTAGCGCGGTGACGTGGACCGTCACGGCAGCGTCGCTGCCGCTGTCCCTGCGGAGGAAAGGGTCAGCGGGTGCTCGTTCCTGAGGTCGACCGTGACGTCGACCGTCTCGCCGTCGACCTCGAAGACGAGATGTGCCTGATTGACGCCCCGGCCCGACTCGGTGCTCACCGGGCGCACCGCACCGACCAACGAGAGCACGGTGGCAAACATGGCGCGTGGTCCCTCAGCCGCTTTGAAACCCACCCCCCACACCGGCTCGATCACGCCGTCGTGCGGCGAATGCCACCCCTGGGGATACGGATCGAGTTGGCCGCGCAGCGGACCGATGGTGTCGGCGCCATTGAGCGAATGAACCTGCAGGTCGACACCGTCCCCGGTGATGGAGAAGGCATCTGCGCGGGTGCCGGCCTCGAGGTCCGGGGCGAAGTGCAGCCAGTTGCGATAGGTGTGTGCGGTGCCGCTGCGGTCGAGGAGGAGATCGACGAGCAGCAGCCATTTCCCGGGATCGAGCAGAGCGAGTCTGCGGTACACCAGCTCGCCGAACGTGGCCTTGGCGGCGCCGTAGCGGCGATCGCCCAGCTCACCGGCGTGGGTGGCTCCCGAGCCAAACGGTTCGCCGGGGTAGTGGCGGGCGCCATCGATCTCAACGCCGTTGTGGGCGCCGGCCGAGGTGACAAATCGGCGATACTTGTCCGTCGCCGCCTCCCCCGAATCGGGTGGACGGTCGTAGCTGCCGGCGTCGACCAACAGCGGCCGCCCGCGGTCGTACCAGATGACCGAGAGGTCGTCGGCGTGCTTGCGGCGGGTCGAGTGGCGTCCGGCCATCATCGCCAGGTAGGAGGCATCCGGTTGCGCCGGCCGGTCGGGCCATTGGGAGCGGAGCACGACGTAGCCGCCGCGCTCGAAGGCCATGACTCGTTCGACGGGTAGCCGTCCGCCCTTGCCCGCCGATGCCGCTCCCCGCATCGGTCCGGTCCGCCACCGTCGTTTGATACCGCCGAGCGATGGCTTGTCCGAGCCGGTGAGCCAGTCGGACACGGTCACCGCCTCGGTGTCGCCGAACCCGGCTATCGAGCCGTCGGGAACCACAAACCAGGCGAGCGCCTTCTCTGCCTTGTTGCGGATTCTGGTTGGTTTGGCCCCGGCGATGGCGCCGATGTCGATGAGGTGGGTCAGGGTTTCGACGACGGCAGCGTGGTAGCTCGGGGTGTGCTCGAGGTGGACGCCATCCTTGGCAAACGAGGCGTCGAGGAAGGCGTCCAGGCGGGCTTCGCCGAGCAGCTGCAGCTGGTCCGCATCTGGGATCTCGGGCACGCGGTTGGTCAGGTCGATGAGGCCGACGATGTCGGAGAGCCCGGCGAGCTCGGTCAGCGGAAGGTGAGACTCGCCGGCCAGATGTGCGGCGTGCACCTGCGCGGCCGCGGTGAGGCTCTGGAGTGCGACGTCGCTCGCCAAGGGGTCGGCGGCGAGATGGTCGATGAGCGAGCCGAGGCGGTGGGCTCGCAACCCCGTTACTCCCGGCGCCCAGGCGGGATCGTCATCGGGGAGTGGGTGGTAGGCGACCCAATCGACGCCGACCGCAGCGGCAGCTTGCAGCCAGCCTCGGTCCGGTGTCTGGGCATACGCTCCCAGCAGAATTCCGATGGGTTCCCACGCGTTGAGCGCGGCGGCGCCTTCTGGTGAGCCTCCGGTCCAGGCGATTGGTGGTTGCAGCGAAACGATGTCGCCGTGTCCGCGCTTCCAGCCGACCTCGATCAGTTTCCGGGCCCGCTTGGCGGCGCGGTGGGCGGGGATCGGCGGCGCAAAGTCCTGATGGACGAGTGGTGGGCTGCTCGCCCGTGCCGTGCGCATCGCTTCGGTGTCGAGCGGTTCGGGCACCCGAACGTCGGCGGGCCGGGACGCCTGTTCGCTCTCGCTACGGCTGTCGCGCAGCAGTTGCTTGTCGCCGAGGGTGTATTTGCCTCGATAGGCCATGATGACCGCAGCCGGATCACCGATCTGCTGGGTCTCGCCGTGATCGAGCCACATCACCCGATCGCAGAACTCCTGAACCGTGCTCAAGGCGTGCGAGACCATCACAATCGTCCCAGAGCGGTCGAGCAGTTCGTGCATCGTGCGCAGGCTCTTCTGTTTGAAGGCGGCGTCTCCGACGGCAAGGACCTCGTCGACCAGCAGGATGTCGGCGTCGAGGAAGGTCGCAATGGCAAACGCCAGCCGTGACTGCATGCCGCGCGAATAGGTATGGAGAGGCCGGTACAAGGCGGGCCCGAGTTCGGAGTACTCCCAGATCTCGTCGTGGAGTTCGTCGACCCGTTTCTTCGGCAACCCGGCGGCGAGACAGCCGAGGTAGATGTTGCGGGACCCATCGAGTTGCGGGTTGAAGCCCACCCCGAGCTGGAGCAGCGTTGAGGTGGCACCGCGCACCGTCAACTCACCCGAGTCTGGGATGAGGGTCTGGCCGATGACGCGCATCAACGTGCTCTTGCCGGCACCGTTGGAGCCCACGATGCCGAACGCCTCGCCGGCCCTCACGTCAAATGACACGTCGGTCAGCGCCTTGACGGCGCCGCCGTCCGGGTCCTTCTTGCGGCGCGCTCTCGAACCGAGGTCCTTGAAGACCACCGTGATGTTGCGGGCGGTGATGGCGGGTTCGGTCATGGTGAGTGCGCCCGATGGAGTGGCGGAAACCTGCGGCGGCGCGCGGCCGCGGGCCGGAGTCTACGACTACGCTCAGATTCCATGGACCTCTTCGATCTGACCGACCATGTGGCCATCGTCACCGGGGGCAACCGCGGCATCGGGCTCGGGATGGCGCGCGGTCTCGCCGCAGCCGGTGCCGGCGTTGCGATCTGGTCCCGTAACGCTGAGCGCAACGCCGCCGCCGCCGCTGAGTTGCAGGGCATAGGAGCCGACGCCGTCGGCGTCGAGTGTGACGTTTCCGATGCCCAAAGCGTAGGTGCCGCGCTGGACGCGACGGTCGACCGCTTCGGCAAGGTCGACTCGCTGTTCGCCAACGCCGGGACGACCGGGGCCGTCAAGTTCGAGGAGATGACACTCGAGGAGTGGCGCCTGGTGATAGACGTCAACCTCACCGGAGTGTTCCTCACCTCCCAGGCGGCCGCACAGCAGATGATTCGCCAGGGCTCGGGTGGCTCCATGGTGTTCACTGCCAGCCTGGCTGCCACATTCGGCATCCCACAATCGCCCCACTACACGGCCAGCAAGGGCGGCGTCCTCCAGTTGGCTCGCGCCGAGGCGGTCCGTCTGGCCCGGTACGGCATCAGGGTCAACGTCGTCTCGCCGGGCTGGGTCGCCACCGAGATGACCGAGGGCGTGCAGGCGTACAAGAAGGCCAACGAGTTGGCCATGGCGCGCACCCCGATGCGCCGCTGGGGGACCCCGGACGACTTCGCCGGACCGGCGGTCTTTCTGGCGTCCGAGGCCTCGCGTTTCGTGACCGGTGCCGAACTCCAGGTTGACGGCGGGTTCCGCGCCAGCTGACGGATCGGGTCCGTCCGCTACTCGGCGAATCCCCACATGAAGAACACGCTCATCAGCAGCAGATTGAGGACGAGCGCTCCGTACGTGACGATCAAGTGGCCGGTACGACTGCGGACCCAGGCGGCCAGGGCCATCCAGCTCGGGAAGATCACGATGGCTTGGCGAGCGAATGAGAGCAGCGGCCGGCCGGCCTGATCGTGACGCGAGAGCACGATGAGCAGCATCGCCAGGGAGTAGAGCCCAAATTCGATGGGGAGCTTGCGGAAGGCGACCACGGTCAGCATGACCACTACCACCAGGGCCACCAGCGCCAGCAGTCGGGCCGCCGGCAGGCCGTCCGTGACGAGGTCTCGCACCGAGAGCCATGCGTCGTATCCGGGAACGGCGCCGACGGAACGCCACCGGTCGCGATAGACCTCGTACGACGTGGGAAGGCCTGAGTAGACCAGATAGGCCTGATGGGCGACAACGGCCAGCGGCGCCGCCGCAACCGCCCACCATGCCCCCACCGACCGCCAGGGCCGATGGTCGAAGTGTTTCCATGCGATGGCGAGTAGCGGGAGAGCCAACGCTGCGGCGTGGCTGCGGGTCATGGTGGCCAGGAAGGCGCTCAACCCCGCCAGTACCCAGTGGTCTCGCCGCGCCAGGTACAGCGCCAGGACGGTCAGCAGCAGCATCAGCGGTTCGGCGTAGCCGGCGATCAAGATGTACCCGAACGGGATCACCACCTGATAGATGACGGTGTGCTGCGCTCCGATGCTGCCCAGGACGTCCTCGGTCATGCGGTAGAGCACGGCGAGGGCAAGAGCCGTGGAGACGGTGGAGATGAGAAGGGCGGCGACCAGAGGGTCGAGACCCACCGCGGTGCCACCGCGGATCAACAGGGGATAAAGCGGCGGGAACACGATGTTGTGTTTGTTGACTTCGTAACCGTCTTGTGCAATCTCGATGTAGTGCATCGTGTCGTGGCGTTGCCAGACGCCGAGCGTCCACCCCGACACCGGGCCGACCATCGGCTCGGATCCCAGGTAGAGCTGGTCCTCTTGTTCGGGGCCGAGGGGAACCTCCTCGGCTTGCCAGAGCAACAGCCCGAACCCAAGGGCGAAGAGGCGAGCTACGAGGGTCAGTCCAACACCCCACAGGAGAGCCCGTCTCCAGGGGTGATCTTGCGATGTGGTTCGGGTGGCTGAGGGCATTGCTGCCGTTTCCAATTGCGGCGGGTGCGCGGCGGCGATCCGTGATGGGTCGGAAGCGAGGCTAATGAGCTCGCCTCTGCATCGGTGGCATGGTTCGACCTACCTATCGGCGGGTTGGGCGGCGGCGCTTAGCCTTCGCGGTACGACTCTGCCGGGGGATGTCGAGGGTGTGGCGGCCGTTACCATTTGGCGGTTGTCCGATCCACAGGAGCTGCGCGTGACCACGGAAGCCGACTACCGCCTGCCAAGGAATGTGATTCCGCGGCACTATCAACTCACGCTGGAGCCCGACCTCGCGGACTTCACCTTCGTCGGCAATGAGGTCGTTTCCGTTGAGGTGGTCGAGGCCACCGCAATCGTGGTGCTCAATGCCGCCGACCTCGAGGTGGACTCCGCCACGATCAGGACGCCGAGGGGGCGCGGGACTCTCGCCACCGGCATCGACCGGGATGAGCCCGCCGAACGGCTGACCCTCACCTTCCCGGAGCCACTCCTTCCCGGTGACTATGAACTCCAACTGTCGTTTCGCGGCATGCTCAACGATCAGTTGCGTGGCTTCTATCGGTCGACCTACAAGGACGAGGCGGGCAACGATGCGATCATCGCCACGACCCAGTTCGAAGCGACGGATGCCCGGCGTGCCCTACCGTGTTGGGACGAACCGGACCTGAAGGCGACCTTCGGGGTCACCCTGATCGTGCCCGACGGGTACGCCGCCGTCTCGAACGGCCCGGAGACCAGCCGAACTGGGGCGGGGCCGGGCAAGGTCGCCGTCACGTTCGCCGACACGATGGTGATGTCGACCTACCTCGTTGCGTTCATCGTCGGCGAACTCGACGCGACGGAGGCGGTCGACGCAGGTGGGGTGCCGCTGCGGGTTCTCACCCCACCCGGCAAGACTCACCTCGCCGACTTTGCTCTCGAGGCGGGCGCCCATGCCCTCGTCTACTTCGCCGACTACTACGGGATTCCATACCCGGGCGACAAGGTGGACATGATCGCCATCCCCGATTTTGCCTGGGGAGCGATGGAGAACCTGGGTGCGATCACGTACCGGGAGTCCGCGCTTCTGGTTGACCCCGCCACGGCAACCAGGACCGAGCTGGAGCGAGTGGCTGCGGTCATCGCTCACGAACTCGCCCACATGTGGTTTGGCGATTTGGTCACGATGAAGTGGTGGAACGGGATCTGGCTGAACGAGGCGTTCGCCACGTTCATGGAGATGAAGTGCACCGAGGCTTTCCGCCCCGATTGGAAGATCTTCCTCGGCGCCGCGGCAGATCGTGGTGCGGCCATGGAGATCGACGCGCTGGCCACCACGCGGCCCGTGGAGTTCCCGGTGGCCTCTCCCGAAGAAGCCAACGCCATGTTCGACACCCTCACCTACGAAAAGGGTTCGTCGGTGCTGAGGATGCTCGAGCAGTACATCGGTGAGGAGACGTTCCGCCGCGGCATCGGGTCGTACCTCGCCGCCCATGCCTACGGCAACACGGTGACCGACGACCTGTGGGATGCCCTCGAGCAGGCTTCGGGAGAGCCGGTCGGCGAGATCATGCACGGCTGGATCTACCAGGGGGGGTTTCCCCAGGTCAGGGTTGAGGCGGAGGGGGACCAGTGGGCACTGCGCCAGGAGCAGTTCCGCTATCTCGGCGAGGGTCACGGGACCTGGAAGGTCCCCGTGCTCTACAACGGGGCCGGAGGGCCGGGGAGGGTGGTGGTCGATCAGGCGGTGACGATCTCTCCTGGCGATGACGCCCTCGTCAACGCCGGCGGGTCGGGCTTCTACCGGGTTCGCTATTCCCCCGCGTTGCTCGAGGCCGTTGCCGATCGGCTCGGTGAACTGGAGCCGGAGGAGTGCTATTCGGTGGTCAGCGATACCTGGGCCAACGTGCTCGCCGGCGAGGTGCCTGCGCCCGAGTTCATCGAACTTGTTGGCGGTCTGTCCGAGGAAACCGAGCCGTCCGTCTGGCGAGTCGCCCTCACCGGGCTGGCTGAGCTCGACCGGGTGGCGTCCTCGGATGTGCAGCCGGCACTCCAGGGCTTTGTCCGCGACCTGGTCGGCCCACAGGCCGACCGGCTCGGCTGGACCCCCCAACCAGGGGAGGACGACCTGACCAGGGAGTTGCGCGGCCTGCTGCTGCGCGCCCGTGGTGGTCTCGGCGACGACCAGGACACCGTGGCCGAGGCCCGCGGCGTGCTCGAGCAGGCGCTCGAATCACCAGACGCCGTTGACGGTGAGGTGGCCAGCGCAGCGCTTGCCATCGTCGCCTCGAATGGGAGTGTGGACGACTTCGCCCGCTTCCTTGAACTCCGGGACACCGCCGGTACCCCGCAGGATCAGGTTCGGTATTTGCGGGCGGCCGCTGCCGTCCCCGAACAGGAGACGGCGGCGCGGCTGGTCGACATGATGCTCGCCGGAGACGTCCGCAGTCAGGATGCGTTCTGGCTCGCCGCGCTCCTGCTCGGCCACAAGGACACCGGCGCCGCCTCGTGGCAGCGGATCAAGGGCCAGTGGGATGAGGTGCTGGCCGTGATGCCCAAGCAGAACCTGCGGAGGATGTTTGATCTGATCCAATACCGCTCGGAGCCCGAGGTGGCTGCCGACATCAAGGCGTGGCTGGATGAGCATCCGGTCGCCGGCTTCGAACGCCACCTGGCCCAGCAGATGGAACGCCTCGACGTCCGCGTCGCACTACGCGAACGCGAATCTGACCGCATCGAGCAAGCCCTCTAACCCGTTCTTGCGTGGCTCGGGTACCAGAAACCGCGCTCCAGCCACGCAAGAACGGGGGTTACTCCCCGATGTCTTCGTTCCAGAGGGCGGGGTTGGCGGCGATGAACTCTTCCATGAGGGTGCGGCAGGCGGCATCGTCACGGATCTCGACCTCGACGCCGCGGGAGCGGACGTAGGCTTCGGGTCCCTGGAAGGTGTGGTTTTCGCCGACGACGACCCGGGGGATCTCGTAGAGCAGGACCGCTCCGCTGCACATGTCGCACGGTGACAGCGTGGAGTAGAGCACGGAGCGCCGATAGGTCGCCGCGTCGAGTCGCCCGGCGTCTTCGAGGCAATCTATCTCGGCGTGGAGCACCGGACTGCCCTGCTGCACCCTCCGGTTGTGGCCGCGGCCGATGATCTCGCCGTCAACCACGAGTACCGATCCGATCGGAATTCCGCCTTCGTCGCGGCCGAGCCGAGCCTCGGCGATGGCGGCCTCGAGAAACGGGTCGGGTCCCCGGCGTCGCAGTGTCGCGGTGAGGTGAATCTGGTTCTCCTGGCCGACGGCCGCCATCCACAGTTCGTAGCGCAGTTCGTCGCCGTCGACTTCGAGCGTTCGCGCCACCGAGCGCACTTCCTTGGCGGTTGACGTGGCACCAACGGTGGTGGTCTCCAGTCGCAGCACGTCGTCGTTGACCGTCCCGGCGTGCACCTCGACGACGCCGGTCGGCATGGCTACAACCGCCTCGGCTCTTCCCGGTCCTGCGGCGCGCAGATAACCGGTCTCGGTGTGGAGCGGTGCCCCGGCCTCGGGGTGGTCGCCGGTGCGCCAGGTGCGCTGAGTGTACGTCAGGAACGGCTTGTCAGGTGGAGCGGCGATCGTGATCTCCTCGCCGTAGGTGAAGTCGGTGATGGTCGGGTACTCGCCGCGGCCCTCACCGTTCCAGGTGCCGATGAGGAAGGCCAGTGGGGTGATCTCGGGGTGAAGACTCATCGGGCAAGTGTACGAGACCGCGACGGTGCGAAGTGTCGGCCTCGTCGTTGCTCGGTAGGCTTCCTTCCCATGCTGTTTGATGATGCGGACTGGTTGCGAGCCTCCGAATGGCTTGCCCGCGGAGCGGCCCGACCTGATGTGGCGATCATCGGCGTGCCCAGCTCCGTCGGGTCGATATCGGCATCCGAAGCCTGGCGTACCCCTGGCCGCCTCCGTGAGGTCATGGCCGGGTTTTCGCCGTACGACGGCGAGACCGGAACGGACCTGACGTCGCTGGCCGTGGCCGATCTGGGGGATTGGCCGGTGGCCGATGTTGAACTCGACGAGTTGGTCGGCACCGTCGCCGGTTACGCCGCCGAGTTGCCTCGAGGTCCGCGTTACGCCTTCGTCGGTGGCGACAACGCCATCACTCGTCCCCTGGTCACGGGACTCGCCGGCGCTCGTCTCGCACACGTCGGCGTCGTCACGTTCGACGCCCACCACGATGTGCGAGTGCTCGACGCCGGCCCCCGCAACGGAACCCCAATCCGCGGTCTGATCGTCGACGGGCTCCCGGGGGGCCAGGTGCACCAGATCGGTATCCACTCCTTCGCCAATTCGGCGCCGTACCGACGATGGTGCGATGAGGCGGGCATTGGCATCACGACGATGGCGGGGGTCGACGCAAGGGGAATCGAAGACGTCGTCTCGTCGGCCCTCGGCGATCTGGCGGCCACTTGCGAATGGATCCACGTCGACTTCGACATCGACGTGCTCGATCGAGCCTTCGCCCCGGGCTGTCCCGGGGCTCGGCCGGGCGGGATGACGCCGCGCCAGTTGGCGACGGCGGCTCGGCTTTGTGGGAGGCATCCCAAGGTCCGCAGCGTCGACTTCGTCGAGGTCGATCCAAGTGCCGATCGGGACGACCTGACCGTCATGGCCTTGGCGAGCACGCTGTTGGCGTTTCTGTCGGGGACGGCTCAACTGAAGGAGAGCGAGGGGTGAATGCGCACCGTTGTTGTTGATGGTGGACCGCTGACGGTCGCCGATGTGGTGGCCGTTGCCGGCGGGCGTGCCGCGGTCGAACTCGATCCGGGGCTGGCGGCGAGGATGGCACCGGCGCGCCAACTGGTCGAGGAGGTCGTGGCCGAGGATCGCACCGTCTACGGGATCACGACGGGTTTTGGCGCCCTCGCCTCAACTCACATCGACCCGGCCCAGGCGGCCCGACTCCAGGTTGGCCTGGTCCGCAGTCACGCTGCCGGCGTTGGAACACCGCTCCCGGACGACATCGTGCGCGCCATGCTGTTGCTGCGAGCCCGCACCCTGGCCCAGGGGCATTCCGGCGTGCGGTACGCCGTCGTCGAGCGGCTGATAGATCTGTTGGATAGGGACCTGCTCCCCGTCGTTCCCGGTCAGGGTTCGGTGGGAGCGTCCGGAGACCTGGCGCCGTTTGCCCACCTCGCGTTGCCGCTGATCGGCGAGGGTTTGTTGGCCCACGATGGAAGGACGGCTCCGGCCGGCGAGATGCTCGCCGCCCATGGTCTCGAGCCCATTGTGCTCGAGGCCAAGGAGGGGCTGTCGCTGCTCAACGGCACCGAGGGAATGCTGGCGATGGGGACGCTGGCGCTGCATCGTGCCTGGCAACTGGCCACCGTTGCCGACCTGGCATGTGCCATGTCGGTTGAGGCCCTGCTCGCCTCGTCGCGGCCATTCGAGCCCCGCATCCACGCCTTGCGGCCTCATCCCGGCCAGGTGGCGTCGGCTGCCCGGATCGCAGAACTCATCGAGGGGTCGGCGATTGTGGCTAGTCATTCCGACGACTTCGTCCATGCGGTCCAGGATGCCTACAGCCTGCGTTGTGCTCCCCAGGTCCACGGGGCGGCACGCGATACCTTTGCCTTCGCCGCCGGCGTGTTCGCCAATGAACTCGGCGCCGTGACCGACAACCCGATTGTGTTCCCCGCCACTGATGATGTCGTCTCCGGGGGGAACTTCCACGGACAGCCGCTGGCCTTTGCCATGGACTTCATGGCCATTGCCGTCACCGAACTGGGCTCCATCTCAGAGCGGCGCACCGACCGAATCCTCGATCCAGACCGGTCCGGCGGCTTGCCGCCGTTCCTCGCCGCCGAACCGGGACTCAACTCCGGCTACATGTTGGCCCAGTACACCGCGGCGGCGCTGGTCGCCGAGAACCGGGTGCTCTCGCATCCGGCGTCGGTGGAGTCGATCCCCACATCAGGCCTGCAAGAGGACCATGTATCCATGGGCTGGGGCGCCGCCCGCAAGCTGCTCGATGTCATTGCGAACACCGAGCACGTGCTGGCCGTCGAACTGCTCTGCGCTGCTCAAGGCATGGAGTGTCGGGCCCCGCTGCAGCCGGCGCCAGCGACGGCCGCGGCGCTGGCGACGATCCGTGAGGTCGTGCCGCCGCTGATCGACGACCGCCCCATCGGGGCCGAGATCGAGGCCGTCGCCGGACTCATCGCCTCCGGCGGGCTCGAAGCCGGCTGAGCCGACGGTCGGCGTCCGGAACACAGACAGCCGAACCTCCGGCGTTACAATGGCTGTTCGCAACAACCGCGAGTTGGAGATATCACATGGTTTTGATGGACACCGTGAAGAAGTGGCTCGGCGCTGCCAAGGAGCAGGCCGGTGAGTTTTCTGAGAAGACCAAGCCGATGATGGAGAAGACGAAGGAGGCTGCGGCCGAGGCGTGGGACAAGTCCAAGGACGCGGCCGGTGAGTTTTCTGAGAAGACCAAGCCGATGGTGGGCAAGACCAAGGAGGCTGCGGCCGAAGC
>Ga0209567_10001562_pt1 | contig 11600 bp, 8 predicted proteins | sample COG_12_FD_184756 | JGI IMG/M metagenome (GOLD analysis project Ga0209567, IMG submission 184756) | Pelagic marine sediment microbial communities from the LTER site Helgoland, North Sea, for post-phytoplankton bloom and carbon turnover... | ecosystem: Environmental > Aquatic > Marine > Neritic...
ACCTGTCCGACGAACCCGTCCCACTCATCGACCAGCGCGGTACGGCCATCGCGGAAGGCTTCGGCGCGGGCCACGAGGGCATCGTGGTAGGCGTCGAGCATCTCCGGCGCCTGCGCTACGAAGTCGGCGAACGGGATCTGCTGTTTTGCGGCCCGTCCCTTCTCGTCGGTCTCACCGACCCGATGGGCAACGACAACGTGCCCGGCCTCGAGGTCGCGTGGCCCCAACTCGACCCGCAGCGGTACACCCTTGAGTTCCCAGTCGTTGAACTTGAACCCCGGCGACATGTCCCGATTGTCGACATGGACCCGCAGCCCGGCGGCCCGCAGTTCGGCGGCGATCTCTGTCGCCTTGTCGGCGGCGGCCTCGCCGCCTTCGCCGCGACCGATGGGGACGATCACGATCTGGATCGGCGCCAGGCGCGGGGGCAGCACCAGGCCGCGGTCGTCGCCATGGGCGAGGATCACGCCCCCGATCATCCGAGTCGACATCCCCCACGAGGTCGTATGGACCAACTGGAGCTGGTTCTCCTTGTCCTGGAACGTGATATCGAACGCCTTGGCGAAATTGGTACCGAGGTAGTGCGACGTCCCCGACTGCAGCGCCTTCCCATCGCGCATCATTCCCTCGATGGTGTAGGTGCGAACCGCACCGGCGAACCGCTCCCCCGGCGTCTTCTCGCCCTCGATCATCGGGATCGCCGCCACGTTGCGAGCGAACTCGGCGTAGACGTCGAGCATTTGGAGGGTCTCAGCCATGGCCTCGGCTTCATCGGCATGGGCGGTGTGGCCCTCCTGCCAAAGGAACTCGGTGGTGCGCAGGAAGATCCGGGGCCGCAACTCCCACCGCACCACGTTGTTCCAAGCATTGATCAGCACCGGCAGGTCCCGATACGACGAGATCCACCGTGCGTACATCTCTCCGATCACCGTCTCGGAGGTCGGACGCACCACGAGTGGCTCCTCGAGCTCCTTGCCCCCGGCATGGGTGACGACAGCCAACTCAGGGGAGAAACCCTCGACGTGGTCGGCCTCGCGCTTGAGGTAGCTCTCGGGGATGAACAGCGGGAAGTAGGCATTGACGTGGCCGGTGTCCTTGAACCGCCGATCGAGTTGGCTCTGGAGCAGCTCCCAGATCGTGTACCCATAGGGCCGGATCACCATCGTGCCCTTGGCCGGCCCGCGGTCGGCCAGCTCGGCCTTGATCACCAACTCGTTGTACCAAGCGGAAACGTCTTCGCTGAGGGGGGTAACGCCCAGCTCGCTCTTCTTGTTGCTCACGGGGCCGAAGGCTAGTGCCGCAACCGCTCTCACGATCCCGACCACTTGGCCCCCACCCGGATGTCTTAGTATTCGCGGCGTCGGCCCGACGCCGCCCGTCCTCGATTACGAGTTTGGAGACATCCGGTGGAACCCTCCCCATTCCTCATCGCGCCGCCCACCGTTCCTCCCCTCGACCCCGGCTTCCGTCCGGCGGTGCTGGCCAATCGGGCCTTCCGGGTCGCGATCGATGCGTCCGGTCGGGGAACCCCACTCCGCCTCGGTCTGCAGCGGCCCGACGGAGCAATCTCGGCCTTCGAGACCATCGTCTTCGCCGACGGTTCCCCACAGGCCGCTGCCAACCTGCCCCATGTCGAGCGCCTGGTGAAGTTCCTGCTCTGGCAGCGTGGCGCCTCGCGCGTCCTGGTCGCCGGGCCGACCGCGATCGGGGAACACCTTCAGCGTGTCTATTCCCTCGACGGCCAACGCTCATTCGATGTCGAGTTCATGAGCCGGGTCTACGAAACACCGTTCACAGTCGATCCCGTCACCGCGGTCCCCGACGCTGCGGAGCCGACGATGGCGCTCGGCCGGCATCTCGAAGGCAGCCGTATTGGGTTCGACCTCGGCGCCAGCGACTACAAGGTGAGCGCCGTCATCGACGGCGAAGTGGTCTACGCCGGCGAGTTCCCCTGGATGCCCCGGGACGCCACCAACATCGCCTACCACTACGACCACATCAGCTCCGGCCTGCAGATGGCGGCCGGACGTCTCCCTCGTGTGGACGCCATCGGCGGTAGTTCCGCCGGCGTTTGGATCGACGATCGAGTTCGTGCCGCGTCGCTATTCCGCGGGCTGTCTCGCGAGGACTTCGACTCACAGGCCCGCGATCTCTTCATCCGGATCAGGGATGAGTGGGGCCTGCCGCTCAACGTGGTCAACGACGGCGAGGTCGCCGCCCTCGCCGGATCGATGAGCCTCGGCGTCAACTCGGTGCTCGGGATCGCAATGGGTTCGAGCGAGGCAGCCGGCTACGTCACCGCCGACGGCACCATCACCCGGTGGCTCAACGAACTGGCCTTCGCACCGGTGGACTACCAACCCGCCGCCCCCGCCGACGAATGGTCCGGCGACATCGGGTGCGGGGTGCAGTACTTCTGCCAGACCGGCGTGATCCGGCTCGCCGCAGCGGCAGGAATCGGCCTCGATGACTCAAACACCCCCGCCGAGAAGCTGGTCGTTGTCCAGGACCTGCTGGCCGCCGGCGACGAGCGCGTGCCGGCCATCTACCGAACCATCGGCATCTGGCTCGGCTACACGCTGGCCCACTACGCCGACTTCTACGAGGTCGCCCACGTGCTGGTGCTCGGGCGGGTCACCTCCGGCCGGGGCGGCGAGATCATCGTCGGCGAGGCTCGCAAGGTCCTTACCGGCGAGTTTCCCGAACTATCGATCGAATTGCATGTGCCCGACGAGCGGATGAAGCGGGTCGGCCAGTCGGTCGCCGCCGCCAGCCTCCCCTCGATCGACGAAAGGAGCCCCCATGCGACTGACCAATGACGGCGCTCAGATTTACGTCCCCGACGGTCTCGACGCCGACACCGCCATCGCTCGCACGACCCACATGGCGATTGGGGCCCATCAGGACGACATCCCGATCATGGCCCACCACGGCATCCTTTCGTGTTTTGGACGAGACGACCGCTGGTACCTTGGCGTCACGGTCACCGACGGAGCCGGCAGCCCGCGTTCGGCACACTACGCCGACTACACCGACGACGAGATGCGGGCGGTTCGCATCGTCGAGGAGAAGAAGGCCGGAGTCGTCGGTGAGTACGGCGCCGTGGCACTCCTCGACTATCCGAGCAGCGCTGCCAAAGACGGCGCCGAGGGCGCCATCGCTTCCGACCTGGCGGCACTGATCACGGCCGCCGCTCCCGACGTCGTCTATACCCACAACCTCGCCGACAAACACGACACGCACGTGGCCGTGGCGTTGCGCACCATCGCAGCACTCCGTAAGGTCCCCGTCGAAGCGCGGCCGACTGCGGTCTACGGCTGCGAGGTGTGGCGTGACCTCGACTGGATGTGCGACGAAGACAAGGTGGTCTTCGATGTCACCGATCGCGAGAACATCGCCGCCGCGCTCATGGGTGTCTACGACTCCCAGGTCTCGGGCGGCAAGCGCTACGACCTGGCAACGGCAGGGCGACGACTCGCTCACGCCACCTTCTCTGAGAGCCACGCCGTCGATGCCGCCGAAGCTCTCATCTACGCCATGGACCTGATGCCGCTCGTCACCGACCCATCGCTCGACCCAAGCGATCTCGTCGGCGACCACATCCGGCGGATGGAGCAAGAGATCTCCGCACGTCTTGAACGCCTCTCCGAGGACACCACCTGATGTCGACGGTGATCTCAAATCTCCTCGTTCTTGCCTTCGAGGGAATGGCCGCCCCGGCCGACGTGCTCGACCGGGTGCGAACCGATCCGCCTGCCGGCTTCACCCTCTTCACGGAAGACAACATCCACGACGTCGCGCAGGCCCGCGAGCTCACCGCCTCGCTGCAGGAGGCCAACAACAGCGACCTGCCGCTGCTGATTGCTGCCGACCAGGAGGGTGGCCAACTCATCGCCCTGGTCGGTACAACACCCTTCCCCGGCAACATGGCGCTCGGGGCTGCCGGCGACCCCGAGCTGACCAGGCGCGTCGGTACCGCCATCGGCGTCGAGATGCTCGCCGCCGGGGTCAACCTCAACTACGCCCCGTGCGCCGACCTCAACACCAACCCGGCCAACCCCAGCCTCGGGATCCGCGCCTTCGGAGATGAACCGGCACCGGTCGGCGCACACGTTGGCGCCTTCGTGAGGGGCATGCGCTCCGCCGGGGTGCTCGCCACCGTCAAGCACTTCCCCGGAAAGGGCAATGCCCAGGTCGACAGCCACTTTGGGCTTCCCGTCATTGCTCACGACCGGGCCCGGCTCGACGAGATCGAACTTGTACCGTTTCTGGCCGGCCTCAACGCTGGGGTCGAGCTGGTGATGACCGGCCACTTCGCTATCCCGGGCCTGACCGAACGCGATGACCTGCCCTCGACGCTGTCCCGGGCCGTCCTCACTGGGTTGCTGCGCGACGACCTCGGTTTTAGCGGCGCCATCATCACAGACGCCTTCGACATGGGCGCCATCGCCCAAGGCACCGGCCAGGTCATTGACGCCATCACCGCGATTCGGGCGGGGGTCGACCTGCTGCTGCTCAAGGGTGAGGCCCAAGAGCGGGTCGAGCAAGGTCTCGGCCTCGCCACCCGGCGCGGTCTCATCCCCCGGGAACGCCTCGACGCCGCCGTCGCCAACTCGCGGGCACTGCGCACCCGTGTCGCCGACTCAATCCAGCCGGATCTCGCCGCCGTCGGTTCGGCGGAGCATCAGGCCCTGGCGGCCGAGGTGGCGCAGCGCGCTGTAACGTTGGTTCGCAACGACGCCGGCGTGCTCCCGCTGCGCCTGGAGTCGACCCATCGGATTGCCGCAGTCATGCCGCAGCCGATCAACCTGACTCCGGCCGACACCAGTTTCCTCGTGCCCCCCGGGCTGGCTTCCGCCTTGCGTCGCTACCATGGCACGGTCGATGAGTTCGTCGTCGGTCATCCACCGACCGACGGGGAGATCGCGGCAATTCGAGCTAAGGCCGCCGACTACGACCTGCTCGTTGTCGGCACAGTCTCGGCTTCGCTGGATGACCGGCAGGCGGCGCTCGTGAACGAGTTGCTGGCAACCGGAGTTCCGACGGTGGCGGTCGCGTTGCGCACCCCGTACGACCTCCTGGCGTATCCCGCCGCAACCACATACGCCTGCACCTACGGCCTTCGCCGGCCGATGATGGAAGCACTGGCAAACGCTCTGTTCGGGAAGGCCCCGTTCGGCGGGAAGCTGCCGGTGACGATCGCCGACCACTACGACGCCGGGCACGGCCTGGAGATAGAGACGCCATGACGATGCACTCAGAGATCGCGGAGCAACCCGAGGTGGTGCGGCACGCTCTGGCCGCCAATGCCGATGTGGTCGCCGGGATTCGCGAGGAACTGCGGAACCGGTCGTACGACTACGCCTTGATCGCGGCCCGGGGGACATCGGACAACGCCGCCCGCTACGCCAAGTACCTGTGGGGTGCCCACAACCGGATTCCGGTGGCATTGGCGGCGCCATCCCTATTCACCAGCTACCAACGACCACCCCGGTTGAATGGGTCGCTCGTCGTCGGCATTTCCCAGTCGGGGCAGTCTCCGGACTTGGTTGCCGTGTTGGCCGAGAGCCGCCGCCAGGGCCGGCCCACGCTGGCGATCACGAACGAACCGAACTCGCCGCTCGCCAGTCAGGCCGACCTCGTACTCGACATCTGCGCCGGCGACGAGCACGCCGTTGCAGCGACGAAGACCTACACGGCGCAACTGCTTGCGGTGGCGATGATCTCAACCGCCTTCGACCGCGGCACCAACACCGCCGATCTTGCCCCGGTAGCGGGGTTCATGGAGGATGTGCTGGCCACCGAGGCACTGGTCGAGGCGGCCGCCGCCGAGTTCGCCGATCTGCGGGCGTGTGCCGTCCTTGGCCGAGGCTACAACCATTCGACGGCGTTCGAGTGGGCGCTCAAGGTTCAGGAGGTCACCTACGCCTTGGCGCATCCGTATTCAACGGCCGACTTCCGCCACGGCCCGATCGCGGTCGTCGAACCGGACTTCCCGATCCTTGCTGTGGCACCGGATGGCCCCCTGTTTCGCGACATGCTCGACCTGCTGGCGGAGGTTGGCGCACGGCAGGCCCGGACGATGGCGATCTCGAATGTTCCGGCCGCGCTCGAGGCCGCCACCTTCGGCGTGCCGCTTCCCGGGACGATGCCCGAGTGGATCAGCCCGATGGTGGCCATCGTCGCCGCCCAGCTGTTCGCCTACCATCTCGGCACCGTGAAGGGGTTCGACACCGATCAACCCCGGGGATTGTCAAAGGTCACCAAGACGATCTGACCGGGGACTTGGCTGGTTCCTATGCGGCCGACATCGGCACTCAAACGGGAAGCCGTGCGGCCCCCTCAACTCACCTCTGCGACTGCCTGGCTGAGACAGGGATGCCTCACCGATCGGTGGTACGCCGACGCTGTGCGACCTCGCCACCAAGCACTACGCCCTCAGCCGCGGCGAGGGCCTGAAGTGCGTCCTGCAGCCACGCCGTATCGGCGGCGGCTCCCCGCGCATCATCGAGCACCAGGCCTTCGGCGATGGCGCCGTGGAAGGCAACCACTTCGTGGACGAACGCCGAGTCGGTCCCGCCGCCGTGATGGAGCACGCCCTCGCCGCCGCGGACTGTCAGTTCCGCCGCACGCTCCCGCACATATGGTGGCGGCAGGTCCAGTTCCATAGATCCCGAGCCACAGACGATCTCGAGTACCTCGCGATAGACCGGATAGTTGGGCAGCCACAACCAATTCATCTCGACCGCGGTGCCGTCCCCCAGCATGCCGATGACCTGCAAGCTCGGGGGGTCGGTGTTCTCGGGCCCGAACCCGACTTCGGGGCCGAACCGAGCCGCAGGCCAGAGCCGGCCTCCCGAGATCGCGGGTAGCTCTCCGAAGACCAATCGAATCAGCGACACGGTGTGGATCAGCGAGCCCTGGAGAACCTCGCGGTACAGGCGGCCCCACTGCCGAGGCGACTCGCCGATTGCCTCGATGGTCCGAGCCTCGGCGTGCTCCGCCGCTCTGCCAAGAGGGCCGACGTGGACGTCGTCGAAACTGAGCACGGACGTGTGGGCGAGCTGTGGCTCCCTTTCGGGGTGGTAGACGGTATGGCGGACCAACCGCAAGTCACCCATGCCGATGAGGCGGCGCCGCAGCTCGTCGAGCGAAGACTCGTGGGACTTCATGTAGCCCACTTGGAGCACCAAGCCGCGGTCGCGGGCCAACGTGTTGAGCCGGGTCGCCGCGGCAACCGTCAGACAGAGCGGCTTCTCGGCAAACACGTGCTTCCCGGCCGCCAGCGCGGCTTCAGTCATCACCTCGTGCCCGCCCGGAGTTAGCAGGAGGACGGCGTCGACGTCGGCGTTTGCGCAGACGTCGCGCCAATTCTGCGAGGCGCCAACATCCCCGGACAGGTCGGCGGCGATGGCAGCAACGAGCCCCGGAGAGATGTCAGCCACGGCCGCGATCCGGTACCGATCGCCCAGGTCGAGGATGTTGGGAAGGTGCTGCGTCTGCGCGATCGTTCCCAACCCGACAACCCCTAGTGAGACCTTCGCCGCCATGACTCCTCCTGACCGGACTATTCAAGACCGGGCGAACGCAGGTTGCTAGCCGGCACCCGCCCGGCCGACGATGTGCCGCTGCTCACGCGGGGCAGGCAACGTCCACCACCCATCGGGACCTCGCGGCGCATCAGGACGGTCTCGGCGGTAGTGTTGGCGCGCCTCAGCCGGTGGCGTAGTCGATGCGTGAGGGGTGAAGTCATGCTGGCGGCGATCCGCACAATGCGAGTCTCGTGGTGAGCGTCCAGAAACGAGCCATTGTCGTGGACGCGCCTTCTCTCGATGCTGCGACTCGGCTCGCCGCCGTTCTCGACCAATTCATCTCCGGGGAACCATCGCTCGGGGGGCCCTCAGGCTCTGACGGCGATCGGAGCGAGGTGACGGTCGTGATCGTCCCGGAGCTGGGAGCGTTCGCCAAGGGATCACCCGCCGCGACCGACCCAGCCCTCGTGGAAACCCTCATCGATCTACTCCACGAGCGCGGATACACAAACGTGGTCGTCGGAGCTGGGGCGGATGAGTCTGCGGGCTGGGCCGCAAATCGGGAAGCGTACGCGCTGGTTGACCTTCTGGGGTACCGGTTCGTCACCGATGCGGGGCGGGACTATGACGTCGTCGATCTGTCTCAGGATCTGATCGAAGCGCCGTTCGAACGCGGCGACGTGATGGCCGGAACCAACCTGAACGCGGCCTGGGTCGACGCGGGCCTTCGGATTGTGTTCGCGGCCAACACCACGCACGGGTCCAACGGCTATCACCTAGGGCTTGGCACCGTCATGCGGGTGGTGCCCGAGGCCGACCGGATGCAACTCTCGGCGCCTCCAGGTGATGTCGTCGCCGAACTACTTGCGGTCACACCCGTGCGCCTGACCATCATCGACGCCATCGAGAGTTGTCACGGCTCGGGTGGCGGGCGGGCACCGAAGCCCATCAGCACCAACACCGTCATCGCCGCGAACGACGTCTGGACCGCCGATACCATCGGCGCCATCAAGATGGGGCTCGATCCAGCCGTGTCTCCACTCTTTGCGCGGGCTCCGGCCCGCACCGACCTCGAGATCATCGGCAGCCTGGACGTCTACGACGGGTTCATTGCGCCCCATCCACTCGTCCTCGATTCAATGTCGCAACTCAACTCGTCACCGTGGCTGTCGCAGCTGGTGCGGCCCTGGACCCAGGTGCTCGACCCGGAGCTGTTTGCGCTCGAGTCCCCGATCGACGCAACGTTGAACGAGAAACTCGCTCCGTGGTTCGCCGACGTCGACAACGACCCGCTCGCATTCGGGGCACTCGTATTCGCCGGCTACGCAACCGGCACCGCGCAGCGTGCCATGGACACCTATCGCATCCTGTATGACAAGGACAGTGTGCAACGGTCCGACGTTCCGCTCGGTTTCGACCCGGACTCTTTCGCACCGAGCGCCTACCGCAGCATCGTCCCCGAGCTGAGAGGGCTGGAACGGCTGCTCGACGAGGCGAAGGAACACCGTCCCCGCCTACGGTGGCGCTACCTCGATGAGACGGTGCTCTTCGACTACCGGCGGGATCTGCCGATCGACTTCGACGAGTTCGCGGCGGCCGTCGACGTCGCCAAGACCATCTCCTATATGAACGATTACCTCGGTGGTGTCGTCGTCGAACTGCAATACGACGACGAGGGGCGTTCGATCCGACAGGCTGAGCGCAACCTCTATTTGCCGCAACCCAATTACCTGGCCCTGTCCGGCGGTAAGCCGATCGACGTCTGCAAGCTCGAAATCGTCGAATATGGCACTGATCGGCATAGCCTCTATTGGAAGACCATCGCAAGCCCCAACGATTCGGCCAGCTACGACGACGGCATCGTCACCTTCGACCGCACGAATGCCGGCACCGCCGTCACGATCTTCGGGCGTCAACTATTCACCTTGCCGCCATTGTGGGCGGCCATCGACCTCGGCCTTGCCCCGGACCTCAAGGCCCACCTGGTCACCGACGCATACGCAACCTTCTTCGACCGCACCCTCGCCAACCTCGAGGCCCTCGTGGAGGGCCGCGACATCCGCATCGGCAAGCCGAGGACCGCCACCCCCGCCCCCCTCCCGTCCTCCACCCTCGAGCGCCTCGCCGAGGACGCCCTCGACTGGCTCAACACCATGTCCGCCTCGATCAAGGGGTCCACCGCGACCGAGACCGACAATCAGGTGGGCGAGGTCGACGACGACGGTTTCGTCCACTTCAAGGCCGAGCACAACGGGCACCGCGACTCGCTGATCGCCCCGGTGCTCACCAACGCTGCGGGCTTCTGGGCCGAACTGGTCGATGCCGGCTTGCGCGACCTCGCCACCACACCCTCGAGGACGACGTGAGGGCGCTCGTCACCGGCGCCAACGGCCTCATCGGCGCCAACGCGGTGCGCTCCCTAATCGCCGGCGGCTACCAGGCGCGGGCCCTCGTACGGGAAACCTCCGACCTCGCCTGCCTCGAAGGGCTCGACTGTGAGATCCACTACGGTGACGTCCTGGTCGAGGCCACCGTCCGCGAAGCTGCCCGGGGTTGCGACTACATCTTCCACACCGCAGTGCCGTTCGCCTATTCGGGCCAGGTGGACGACGACGTACTACGGACCGCTACAGAAGGGTCGAGCAATGTGCTCCACGCCGCCAAGGCAACCGGCGTGCCTCGGGTCGTCGTGACCTCGTCCTCGGTGGTGTTCGGCTACCGGAACACCGCCGACGTTGTCCCGGAGGACACCGAGGTCACCGAACCGGCCGGCGAGTCCGGATACGCCGTGGCCAAGGTCCGCCAGGACGCCACGACGATCGAACTGGGCCACAAGCTGGGCGTTGAAGTGGTGCTTCCGTGCCCAACCATGTCGGTTGGCCCGTTCGGAACACGGCTCAGCGCCAGCAATGGTGTCATCGTCCAGTATCTCGCCGATCCGCTCCGCATGACCTACCCGGGGGGCATCAACATCGCCGCCGTCCAGGATGTCGCCGCCGGGCACGTGCTGCTGGCCGAGTTCGGTCGCCCTTTCGAACGATATCTCCTAGGTGGCGAGAACCTCAGCTGGACCCAGGTCCACGAGACCATTGCCGACCTGGCCGGCGTCCCGGCGCCGCAGATGACGATCAACCACACCACCGCCTATCTGGCCGCGACGGCTGAGGAGACCCGGGCCCGTATCGAGCGGCGGGCCGCGCTCACTACCCGCGAGCAAGCCAAGATGGTGGGCCGCTACTACTGGTACGAGCACGCCAGAGCCGCCGATCTCGGCTTCACGTCGCGACCGGCCCGGGACGCCATCGCGGGCGCCGTCGCCTCACTCGCCGCCGGCCCCCATGTCTCGCGAGAGGTGCGGGCCACCATGCACCTCCACGCCGACACGTACGCCGCCCGGCGCGCCACCCGACGCAACGAGCAGAACCTGCAGAGGCTCCCCGCATGAAGACCTTCCAGGCCCTCGCCGTGGTCAAGCAACCCGTCGACCTCATGTGGGAAACCGTCCGCGACCGCATGTCCGACCTCGGTGCGATGGTCGAAGACGTTGAGTCCATCACGCCCATTGAACGAACCGACCTCAGCGAGGGCCGAGTCCGGCTCGTCAACGAGTGGCAGGCGGCGCAACGGATTCCCGAGTTGCTGGCGAAGCCTCTGAAGGTGTCGACCATCGGTTGGGTCGACACCGCCGTATGGGACCCCGCCACCATGGTCTGCACCTGGTCGATCCAACCTCTTGTCTTCCCCGACCACATCGACTGCCGCGGCACCACGACCTACGAGGCCGCCATGGGCGGCCGGGGGACCAGAGTGACGTTCCAGGGCAGCTTCGACCTCGCCCCGGGGGCACTTGGCGGCCTGGCCAAACCGCTGGAGCGGCCCGTCGGTGGGTTCGTTGAATCGATCATCTCGACAATGATCCCAAAGAACACTCGCAAGATCATCGAGGCCGCCGCGGCCCAGCTGGCGGCCCAAGCCTGAGCACTCGCCGCTGTGCCCCAGGCGCTACCCGAGTCCGATCATCCCAGCACCACGCTGTGGTGGAAACCAAGGCGGGGATCGCCGGTTTCG
>Ga0209567_10001563_pt1 | contig 11596 bp, 11 predicted proteins | sample COG_12_FD_184756 | JGI IMG/M metagenome (GOLD analysis project Ga0209567, IMG submission 184756) | Pelagic marine sediment microbial communities from the LTER site Helgoland, North Sea, for post-phytoplankton bloom and carbon turnover... | ecosystem: Environmental > Aquatic > Marine > Neritic...
CGCCTGGCAATTTGACATGAAAGGCAACTGCGTTGATATTCCGCGCCAGAAGGAAGGCTACCAGGACCGTCTCGACAAATCTTCCCAGGGCTTGCGGGCGCTGCGCTGCGAAGTCAAGTACGGCGGTTTCGTCTGGGTCTGCCTCGATGATCATACGGAGTTCAACGTCGAGACCTGGACCGCTGGGGCGATGGACTGCATCAAGGATTCTATCGACGCCGAGCCGCTTGAAATCATCCACTACCACAAGGCGATCATCGATTGTAACTACAAGCTGTGGCACGATACCAACAGCGAGTTCTATCACGATTATATGCACTACCATAACCGGATCACCGGTTTCAATGACGATTACTTCCAGCGTGAATGTTCCGGCTTCGACAATGGCCACGTTAACGTCGGTACCTTCACCGTGAACTACGAGGAATATGATGTCGCGGAAGATCGCGGCACCCTGTCGTTCCCGAATCTGCCGCCGGATAACTGGTACATGGTCGACATGTTTCCGGGGGTTAACTTCAATCTCCGCGGCTCTGTCGTTCGTTTCGACCTGATGACGCCATTGAGCGCAAACCAGGTGATGATCGAATTTCGAGGTTTCGGCCTGAAAAGCGATTCGGCCGAGGATCGTGCACACCGTATCCAGCATCACAACACCATCTGGGGACCACTGGGGCGCAACCTGCATGAAGATCTCATTGGGGTTGCCGGTCAGGGCGCGACCATGACGCCTAAATCGGAGCCACGCCGTATCCTGCATGGCCGCTACGAGGGTTCTTACATTCACGACGAAATTGGTATGCGTCATTTCTATGAGGCCTGGGGCAAGAAGATGGACCGGCTGCCAAGCGATCCCACGCAGAAATACAAACCAGGCAATGTGGTCGGACCGGAAATGCCTCCGGCCAAGGGATTGAATACGTTTCCGGGCAAGGTTGCGTAGTTCCGGGCTGCGTCGATGAAATTGATGACGGATTGGTTGGCGACGGGCTCGATCGAACGAGTCTGCCGACCAGCTCAATTCCCAACCTTGCGATAGGGATTTTGAATTATCGCCACCAACATGGCGTAAGTATTTTATAGAGAGGCAAGTAATGAGCAAAGAAGAACAGCATATTAAATCGCTGGTCAGGGAAGCTATTTATGAGGCAGCCGTTAATCTGGACGATCAGAAGTGGAACGACTGGATCGATCAGTGCGACGAAGACTTCAAGTACTCGGTGGTTACCTACAGTCCTGAGGTTCGCAAGGACCTGTCGTATCTGATCATGAGTCACAAAGAGTTGCATCCCTATTTTGATCTACTGCCGAAGCACAACACTGATCACTCGCCGTTGCGCCGGCATGCCAGTATCTACACAGTGCATGTAGCCGAGGACGGGAAAACGGCGGAGGCGGTGACTTCGTTCCTGATGACGCAGGAAATGATCGATGGTATTAGCGCACCGCTTTATGCCGGCGAAAACCGACTTTATCTGACCGGCAAGTATTATGACAAGTTCAGGATCGATGGGGAGTCGGTGAAGTTTACTGAACGAGTTGCGCGGGTATACACTCGTCGTTTCGACAAAGGTACGCACTGGATTATTTAATTCCCAGCTGTTCGATTTTGTATCGCCATTACAGGTAAGTGTAATTTTCGAGCGAGAACCGGGGCTTATCCGTACGGGTTCACGAAATCTAAAAATAAAATTAGAGGGATAGAGAGTTGAGTTGGAAAAAAATCTGCGAAGTCGCCGAGGTTCCAGAAAACGCCCTGGAAAAGTTTGAAGTCGATGGCATTGAAATAATAATCGCCAATTATGGCGGTGGTTACCGAGCTTTTCCTCCTCGGTGTCCACATATGGAAGAGCCACTTTGCGAGTCGGGAGTATTATTCGATGGAATGTTGACCTGTACCAAGCATCTTTGGCAGTGGGATATGGGGACAGGAGAGAGAACCGGAATTGCGGAAAAGGAATTGCTGTTCTACGAGGTAAAGCAGGAAGGTGACGATATTTATGCTCACGTCGAACAGGCTCTCGTCTATGAAGACGATGAGGATATCGAGGAAGACGAAGACGATGAGGATTTTTTCAATGCCGACTAACAACAGTTACGGTATTGGAAGCGGAAAAGGGATATCCATCGTCAACCAGATCGTTGGTCAATAGAGCATATTATGCGGGTGAAGCTGGATCTTTTAGTCAGGCATCAAGGCGGGCCATCCCGAGTCGCAATTGCGCCCTGTAACCCGGATAACTTTGATGACCAGTAAGACTTTGAGTATCCAGGTTAATGCGAGAAACCGCGCCTATACGCTCGATGGCACCAGTAACGACAAGATTCTTAATCTTGGATTAAGCAGCGCTGTTGATCTGCCCTATGAATGTGGTAGTGGAACCTGCGGTACCTGTAAAGCGCGTCTGGTATCCGGGGAAATTAGCGACCAATGGCCCGAGGCTCCAGGGCGTAAGTTTCTGAAGCTTAAAAAGGGCGAGTTTTTGATGTGCCAGTGCGCAGCTAAAACTGACAGCGTCATCGAGGTCGAGAGTTTTGTGCACACAATGGAGGCCGGTGCCTGTGTACCTGCGCCTATAATTGGCCGTATTAGTAGCGCGAAACTTTTGACTCCCGATGTGATCTTTCTCCAGATTTCACTGGATCAGACAGTTGATTTTGATGCGGGACAGTTTATGCTGGTTCAGTTTCCGGAAGTGGCGGGTTTTCGTGGCTGGTCTATGGTCAATTACCAACGCCATGCTAAAACGCTGGATTTCGTCATCAAGAAAAAGCCCGGAGGAATACTTTCCGAATGGCTGTTTAGCAATGACTGTCAGGGTGTCGAGGTTGAACTCTTCGGTCCCATGGGAGATGCGACCTTCTATTCGAGGCTGGCGAAAAATATTCTTTGCATTGCCGGTGGCAGCGGCATTGCGGGAATCATGTCCATTCTCTCAAGGGCAGCGCAGGATGGTTATTTCTCACAATATAATGGAGATGTATTCTTCGGTGTGCGTACCATGGCAGACGCTTTTTTTCTTGATGAACTCTCCGATTTTCGCAGCGACTGTGGCGACAAGTTGAAAATAACCATAGCTTTGTCAGAAGAGGAGGCGCCAGCTTCCGCGCAGACAGACTACCCGCAACTGACATTTGACAAGGGGTTTGTTCACGAGGTGGCGAGTCGTCATATGGAAGGCCGCTACCAAAACGTCAGGGCCTATCTCGCCGGTCCACCACCCCTGGTAAACGGTTCTATCGGTATGCTACTGCGGGCGAGGGTGACCACCGACAATATCCGTTACGATAAATTCAGTTAGGGATGATGTCATGAGTAAGAATATACACATATGTAAATTGAGCGATATTCCCACCAATGGAATCAAGGATTTCGTCATCGGAAGTGGTGAAAAGGTTCTGATCGCCAATTTCAGTGAACAATATTATGCCTACAACGGTAGCTGCCCTCATCAGGGCACCTGCCTGGCCGAAGGATTTTTCGACGGTGCGGTACTCACCTGCAACAAGCATCTATGGCAGTGGGATATCACTACCGGGAAGCCAATCGGTCTCGCCGAAGCCCCCCTGGAAGGTTACCAGGTCGAAATTGAAGACGGCGAACTATTTGTGCGGCAAGCCAACGCGCTGAAAATGGCGGAGTTGTTTGCCGATATTTCCAGTGACACGCAGGAAAAACTGGTTCAACTCACCCGTCGCGAAGAGTACGAGAGTGGCAGCGTTCTCTACGACCTGGGTGACCTTACCGATGATCTCTATATCCTTGAGTCGGGTCGGGTCGAATTCGAGCTTGGCCGGGATGATCGAACCAGTGCAGCCGGTTTTATACTGCGCAAGGGCGAGGTATTCGGATGGGCGGCACTACTCGAGCACCAGCCGATACGCATCGCCAAGGCTGTTTGCGTGGAAAAGTCTGCTCTGTTACGTTTGAATGGCGAGGAAGCAGTGAAAGTGCTCGCCTCTGATCCGGCTTCTGGTTATCTCGTGATGCGCCAGTTGGCGACCCTGATCACCAGGCATTTTACCTCGTCAAGTGAAACATGATGTAGTATTACGAAAATTTCTTCTAACCAGTGTGAGGTGGCCATGGCAGATATTTAATCGATAAATCTTTAATCATTTAATAAATTGTTAAGCGTTTGTAAGCACTATTTATAATTTTAATAACCGAAGATATGAGGAGTTAATCATGTTAACTAATTTAAAAGACATACAGCATCGGGTAACTATCGGTTTAGCTACCTTGATTGCGACCCTAGGTATTACCACATCCGGCTTTGTATCAACCGCATCGGCCGCTGAAATAGATTTCGGTAAGGTCGGGGAACCGATTGACCTGGTAGTGGGTTACCAGCCCTACTACACGGAAGCCTGGTCTGGAGTGGTCATGAAAGGCCTGAAACTGTATGAAAAATACCTGCCGAAGGGCTCTACTGTCGAGTTCCAGATTGGCCTGCAGGGCGGCATCATCGTCAACGCCATGCTGGCGGGCAAACAGCACATCGGTTACATGGGTGACATGCCAGCCATAGTTGCTACTACCAAAGACAGGGTTGCAGACATTCGTATCGTTGCAACAGCTGGCCTGGGTTTTGATCAATGCAACAACATGCTCGTTAAAAACGATGCCCCGAAGTTTGCCAATTCGGGCGAAGCTATTCAGTGGATGAATGGAAAAGTAGTCGCAGTGCCGAAAGGTGCCTGTACTGACCGCTTTGCCCTGGCGGTGTTCGAAAAGGAAGGCATTAAGCCAGCCAGTTATCTGAACCAGAACATCGAGGTTATTACCAGTGGATTTCGTGCCGGTAAGCTCGATGCCGCAGCAATCTGGGAGCCGACAGCGTCACGCCTGGTGGAAGAAGGTCTGGCACGCAAGGTGGCATCCGGTGCATCGGTTGATGAAAACGATGGTGGTTTTATCGACATGCGTGGTGACCTTATCGATCAGCGCCCTGACATCGTCAAAGCCTGGTTGAATGCAGAGCTCGACGCGCAGTTGTTCATGGCGGATCCTGCTAATACGATGGCCGTGGTAAAGATGGCCGAAGAACAAACCACCGGTTTTTCACAAGAGGTTCTGTGGAAGGCGATGGTTGGCAGCACCCCGGTACTTCAAGGTGGCACGCCGGTGCGCAACGAACTGGCTTTTGCCATTACGCCCAAGGCTAAGGCACTGATCGATAAAGCGACTGTTTTTCTGCACTCCATCAAGACGATCAAGGTTGATACCCTGCGTGATAATGCCATTATGACGGGATTCACCGAAGAGATTTTGAAGGAGCGTGGTTTAAAAGCGCCAGTTGGTAAGAAGTGGGCCCAACGAGATTCGGCCTTCATGGGTAATTAAGAAAGGGTAATTAGAGACTTTTACCCTTTAGAAAAAAGCCTATCCTCTGCCAGGCACAAGCACTGGTGGAGGATAGGCCTGTGTTTTCGTAATATACGATGTAACAAAATAATAATAGATACACGAAGCATGTGGGTAACGCAGAGTTAACTCCGAGGTTGGTCATAACTGGCCTCAATAACGATAACAGAATGCTTAATCTGAGGATGCTATGGATCAATTTGTAGACCTGCTAAAAAGCGCCATGCCGTTCCGTATGGTTCCGGATAATTTAATTCGGGACATTGCCGAAATCTGCACCCAGCATTCATTTGCGGCGCGCGAAAATATTTATAATCTCGGTGATATTGCCGACGATGTATACATCGTATCTTCGGGCAGCGTGCAGCATATTCTCGGCGCAGACTCCGGCACCAGCCAGCATGAAAAAATCATGCGTAGAGGTGACATGTTTGGCTGGGCAGCAGTACTCGAGGGTCAGAACACACGTTTGGCGGCGACTAGCAGCAAAGAGCCAACGCAGGTGATCCGGATAAATGGTAAAGAGCTGACCCGGCTTTTAGAGACCGACCCCGCAGTCGGCGATGTTGTCATGACCCGTTTCGCAACCATGATCAACAAGGAATTTTCCGTGCCCAGGTCGATTGCCGACCTGGTGCCCGGCTTCAAGCAGGCCCTCACTGCGAAGAGCTTGCAAGGCTCTGAAGTCACCACAATGGCGTTAACCGTGTATCGGATTTCGACCTGGCTGAAAAGCCCGAGGCCCTACCTGATGATAATAGGGTTCGCCTTTGTACTCGGGTTCTGGTACCTGTCGGTTGAAATCTGGAAATTGCCACGCTTCGTCGATATGCCTGGTCCGACCGAGGTGTTCACTGAGTGGTTCAGTAAAGATCCTTATTACGGTCTGTCGGTTTATACCCCTGAATACTACAAGCACATCGGTATAAGCCTGCGCCGAATAGCATTTGCATTTTTCCTGGCAACCGGACTGGGTGTGCCGTTGGGACTGTTTTTGGGCTGGTCGAAGTCTTTCCGCGAATTTATCTTCCCCTTGTTCGAGGTTCTGCGCCCCATTCCAGTTCTTGCCTGGGTGCCATTGGCTATTATCATTTTTTCAGGTTCGGAAACCCCGGTTGTGTTCCTCACTTTCCTGGCGTCGTTCTTTGCGACGACGCTAAATACGATGCTCGGTGTCGAATCGATTGATGAGTCCTACAGTCGAGCAGCTTATTGTCTTGGCGCGAGTCGCTGGCAAACCTTCATACATGTCGTCGTGCCCGGTGCCATGCCTTACATTTTTACCGGCCTGCAAATATCCATAGGGGTTGCCTGGTTTTCACTGGTGGCCGGCGAGATGGTATCTGGCCAGTTCGGACTGGGATACCTGATTAATACCTCCTACATGATGATCGAATACCCAAAAATCATAATTGGCATGATTACCCTCGGTATTATTGGTTACTCAACCAGTGCCATGGTACGCATGATGGGTGATTATTTGATGCAGTGGCGAGTGCGTGAACTTGCCCTCGGAGATAACTGATGAGTGCGGTACTGAACGAAAATGCAGATGCGGCAGGAGATGTCACCAAAGGCGCAATCAGCATTAACGATGTAGTTAAGATTTATGATCCAGACGGAGCAGCGGTGATGGCAGTAGATCACTGTTCGATCGATATTCCGGCTGGCGAAATCTGTATGATCGTAGGTCCTTCCGGTTGTGGGAAAACAACATTACTGAATGCCATAGCCGGCTTTCACGACATCACTTCCGGTAGTATTCACCTTGATGGCGAGCTTTTATGTGGCCCGGAAAAGCCGCAGGCAGAGCCTGGTTCGGACCGCATCGTGGTGTTCCAGAACGGCGCACTGTTTCCGTGGAAAACCAACCTGGAGAATATTGCCTTCGGCCCGATGATGGCAGGCAAGCTGAGTAAACAGGAAATTTATGATAAAGCCCGCAGCATGATGGCGGATGCCGGTTTGAGTGGTACCGAAAACAATTATCCGGGTGAAGTGTCTTCAGGGTTGCGTCGACGGGTGGAAATAGTGCGGGCGTTGATGAACGACCCCAAGGTATTGCTATTCGATGAGCCTTACCGTGCACTCGATTCACTCACCAAATCGGTTATGCATGAGGCCTTGCTGGAAATTTACTACCGCAACAAGGTGACCATTTTCTTTATTACACACGATCTGGAAGAGGCCATTTTTCTAGGCCACAGGTTGATAATCATGTCTTCCAGGCCCTGTAAACCGAAGAAAATCGTAGAGGTGGATATCCCGCATCCACGTGATTATAGCGTGCTGACCTCTCCAAGGTTTCGAGAGATCATGATTGAAGCAAAAGACGTCGTACATGAAGAAGCTCAAAAAGCCTTCGATGCCGGTGAAAAAGAAGGATAAAAGATATGACAATGACCAAATTGAAAGAAAAGCTATTCAGTCGGGCAGCGCTACGTGGAATCATCGCTATTTTCATTTTTATTGCTCTATGGGAAACGGGTGCCCGCTCCGAGCAGTGGTTCGGCTACCGTTTCCCTTTTCTTGGCCTGGTGCCGCCGCCTAGCGACGTGGCTGCAAGCTGGGGCGGATTGATTGGTGATCCGAGTTATTGGCAAAGCTGGTATATGAGTTTCTTACGGGTATTCGGTGGGTTTATGGCGGCCGTGGTAATCGGTATCCCGCTTGGGTTGTTTATGGCGGTTAACAAAACATTCTATGGCATGGCCTTCCCATCTTTTGAGGTATTGCGCCCAATTCCACCTTTGGCCTGGGTACCGGCGTCGATTATTTTCTGGCCTACCCAGGAATTATCAATAGCTTTTGTTACTTTCCTCGGCGCGTTTTATACCATCGTCATCAATGTTCTGGGTGGCGCCAGGTCCATCAACAAGCAGTTTTTACAGGCGGCGCAATCAATGGGGGCCTCGCAGTGGGATATTTTTCGTCGAATTGTCCTGCCCGCAACCCTGCCTTCGATTGTAGTCGGTTCCGCGGTAGGCATGGGTATAACCTGGGAAGTCGTCGTGGCGGCAGAAATGATTTCGGGTGGAGGCAGTTCAGGCGGCGGTGCCGGTGGCGGGCTCGGATTTTTTATCTGGAGTTCCTATGTCGGTGGATCTTACGAACAAATAATCGTCGGCATGATCAGTATCGGCATCGCCGGATACATGAGCAGCGAGCTATTGCGACAACTCGGTGGTTTTCTGACGCCCTGGTTGAAAACACGGTAACGAACTATGAATACAATCTCTCAAGATGGATCCATGCCCAATACTGCTACGAGAATTCAGGACGCCAGTGAAATTGTTGTGAGCAATGTTTTCAAGTCATACGGTGCCGGTCCTTTTGCCAAGGAGGTCGTCAAGGATTGTTCCTTTACCATCGAAAGCAACAAGCTGACCGTGATGATTGGACCGTCGGGCTGCGGCAAAAGTACCTTGATACAATTAATTGCTGGGTTCGAAACCCCTGACTCTGGAAACATTACGATGAATGGTGAACCCATAACCGGTCCCGGAAAGGATCGCCTGGTACTGTTCCAGGAATCAGCCCTGTTTCCGTGGATGACAACCTACGACAACATAATGTATGGCCCGAGGGCGCGCGGTGAAGATACAAAAGAATCTGCTGATCTAGCTGAATTTTTACTAAGCAAGGTAGGCCTTGAGGCATTTCGCGACAAGTATCCACCACAACTCTCCGGCGGTATGCAGCGCCGGGCTGAACTGGCCCGGGCAATGATCAACAAACCTGAAGTCATGATTCTGGATGAACCCTTTCGCGGCCTCGATAACATGTCGAAGGAGTTGATGTGGGAATATTACGCTGGACTCTACGAAGAGGACCGCAATACGAATTTCTTCGTTACCACCGATATTGATGAAGCAATCTTCCTCGCCGACCGCCTGCTGATCATGACCAACCTCCCAACCAGCACACGAGAGGTTATCGAAATCGATATACCCCGGCCACGCAAGATAGACGATATCGTCAACAATGCTCACGCCAATGAAATCAAGAAAGAAGTGATGACGCTACTGCATGAAGAAGCGATGAAATCATTTTCAGGTGGTAGCAAGGCGGCGGCCGATTTCCTCGATGCCTATTCAAAACGGGCTGGCTAAAACCCGGCTGTTTGGGGCAACATAAAACCTTTCAAATTAGGTAGTTATGCCTGACTGGTTATTAGACCGTAGCACGGTTATTGGCCTCGCAATTGTCGGCGGCTGCTTTTCCGTGCTTGCCTCGTGGTGTCAATCACGAGGCCTGTTATCGAACCAAAAGGTAAACTGGTTGAATAAAGCTGCCTATGTGTTTATGGCGGTAAGTATCATTCTGTTTATTGGTGCGGGAATGTTCGGGGCAGAAAGATAGCGCAAACAGCGACGACTGACATGAACAATTGTTGCTCGGGCTGGCAGCGCTACCTTGTTGAGGCTGTCTCTTATACACATGGCCGATATCCCTTCTCCTGTAAACCCAGGTACCTGAAACTGTACCTCGATCAATAAACCCGGGGTTTTCTTTGCAAAACGACAGTATTACGGTGGTGCTACCGTTAATTACGATCATGCTGACAGGATACCTGGCGGGCAGGTTCAGGCTACTGCCTGAAAACGCCAGTAAAGTCATCAGTCGTTTCGTCTTCGTGGTAGCGATGCCGGCGTTTATATTTATTTCACTGGCACGAATCCCGGTTGCAGACTTTTTTAACTGGCCTTTCCTGGCCGCGCTCGGCGGCGGCATGCTGGCCATCTTCGTTCTTGGTATTATCGTTGCAAGATATGCCTTTCCCGGCAGCCTGACGGCACACAGTTTACACGCCCTGACGGCGATGTTTTCGAGTACCGCCTATATCGGACTGCCATTGATACTGATCATTTTCGGCGAAGCAGGACTGGTACCCGGCATTATCGGTGCGGTCATTACCGGAGCGGTTTTTATGCCGCTCACAATCATACTCGCAGAAATCGATAGAGGACGTGCAGGCCGCAAGGTTGCCACCGCTTTGCTGGTGGCAGTGATACGAAACCCGCTGCTTGTTGCCACGATCGCAGGGCTTTTGACTTCTGCTTCAGGCGTTGGTGTACCGGTACCTGTGATCACCTTTTGTGAACTACTGGGCGAGGCCTTTATTCCCTGCGCACTGTTTGCGGCCGGGTTGTTTATTTCCGGGTGCTCGGTAAAAGGTGAGGTAAAAGAAATATCGTGGCTGGTTTTTGCCAAATTAATACTGCATCCGTTGATCACCTGGTGGCTGGCATTTTACGTGATCGAACTGGACGGGATTTTAGCGTCGATAGCGGTATTGCAGGCCGCTTTACCGAGCGGGGTGCCGGTTTTTGTGCTGGCCCAGCACTATGAAACTTTCGTCATCCGGTCGAGCGCCATTATCGTGATATCAACAGTGCTTTCTATTCTGACCCTGCCAGCAATGTTTATCCTGCTGACCTGATGACGATATGTAGACCGCCAGGGAGATGCAATGCATTTGTCGCGTTAACCGGTTGAGGTCACCACTAAAATACGGATGCTCCAAAAACAAAAAAAACTTCGTTCAATAGTGAATTACTCATTACATATTTCATGACCAAAGCCACAAAGCTAACAACAGGATTGATAGTAAAACTACTACCCTTATCAGGTCGAAAAAACTGTTTGAGTCCGCTGCTTTGGAGCCTGGATTATGGTTCGCTTGATATTGATTCATCATATTGCAGAATTTCGAAGTATGCAGCCGCTACAAGCTGAATAGTTATTTTACTAAAGCAGGAGGCAGTTCTGCTTACCTGACTCGATTAATTCCGTTAATCCTATCGCATCTATTTGCGCATGACCAGAACTGTACCCCGTCAACCGATATGGGCCGGATAGACTGATTGGGCATGAGACAGTTTTAGCCAATCTTTATAATGGGATTTTGATTCTGTCCAGGCGTGAACTCGGCTGCTGGGTTAGCTGAATAAATGCCATTTTCTACACTCCATCTTTTGATTTAAAGATAAAGTGTAGTGTCGATCAGTTGAACCCACCCCCAATAGCGGGTTTTCAAATAACTGGACATATCAATCGACACTGACCCTTTGGCTTTTTGATCACATTTTGATCTTTAACGCATCGAGTGCATCGAGTATCGGTATGACGTAATTGATATTCCTGGAGCCGCCATCCCTGGTGAACAGCCCCGCCACCGTGATTCCAATGGCGTTACCCGAACTGTTAAAAACAGGTCCGCCCGAG
>Ga0209567_10001564_pt1 | contig 11593 bp, 9 predicted proteins | sample COG_12_FD_184756 | JGI IMG/M metagenome (GOLD analysis project Ga0209567, IMG submission 184756) | Pelagic marine sediment microbial communities from the LTER site Helgoland, North Sea, for post-phytoplankton bloom and carbon turnover... | ecosystem: Environmental > Aquatic > Marine > Neritic...
TCGTGCAGTGCAAGAACCTGCTGGATGGCGACGCGGCGACCGATGTATGCGCGGTGGCCTGCAACGCGTGCGGACGGTGCGCGCAGGACGCGCCCGAGGTAGTGACCATGAGCGACGGCCTGGCCGTCGTGAACTATGATAGAATCGACTTGGCCGACCCGAGCGCAGCGGCTCGCTGCCCGACCGGAGCGATCCGGTGGGTGGAAGGTGCACAGCGCTTCGAGGTCGAACTGACAGCAGCAGGGAGTCTAACAGGATGATCAGGCTAAATAGAGGCGACGAGCAGGCGACCGAGGCGAAGTACCCGGGCGTCCCGATGGCGATGGACGGCAGCGAGGCGGTGGTTGAAATGGAGACCGCGGCCAGTGAGGGTGCGGGAGCGTACCCCATCACGCCATCCACCCAGATGGGCGAGGGCTGGGCCGCCGCGAAAGCCGCCGGGAAGACGAACGTCAACGGCCGGCGGCTCCTGTTCTTCGAACCCGAGGGCGAGCATGCCGCCGCCGGCGTCACGGCCGGGATGAGCATGACCGGGCTCCGCGCCACCAACTTCTCGAGCGGACAGGGCATCGCGTACATGCACGAGTCGCTGTACGCGGCCGTCGGAAAGCGCCTCACCTACGTGCTCAACGTCGCGGCTCGCGCCATGACGAAGCACGCCCTGAACGTGCACGCCGGTCACGACGACTACCATGCCGTCGACGACACGGGCTTCTTCCAGGTCTTCGCGAAGGACGTGCAGGGGATCGCCGACCTGACCGTGATCGCTCATCGCATTGCTGAGCTCAGCTTGAATCCGGGCCTCGTGGCGCAGGACGGGTTCCTGACCAGTCACGTGATCGAGTCGATGCGCCTTCCCGAGCGGGAGCTGATCAAGGAGTATCTGGGCGACCCGGCTGACATGATCGAGTCTCCCACCCCGGCTCAGATGTTGACGTTCGGCGAGACACGTCGCCGCATTCCCGAGATGTTCGACCTGGACTATCCCGCCCTGCTGGGCTCGGTGCAGAACCAGGACGCGTACATGCAGGGAGTGGCCGCCCAGCGGCCGTTCTACTTCGACCACGTGCAGGCGCTTACCGACCAGGCGATGGAGGAGTACGGAGAGCTTACCGGCCGCCGGTACGAGCGTACAATGGGCTACAGGCTTGACGACGCCGAGTACGTGCTTGTCGGCCAGGGCTCCGTCGTGTCGAACGCCGAGGCCGTGGCGGACTACCTGCGGGCCGAGCGCGGACTCAAGGTCGGCGTGATGGATGTCGTGATGTTCCGTCCGTTCCCCACCGACCTGATCAGCGCCATGCTGAGCGGCAAGAAGGGCGTGACCGTGCTCGAGCGCTGCGACCAGCCGCTGGCCGTCGATCAGCCGATGCTTCGGGAGATCCGCGCGGCCATGTCACAGGGGCAGGAAAACTACCGGGCGAGTCGCGCGTCGAAGAACGGTTCCCGGCCCTTCCCGGGTGTGGCCGACGTCGCGCCGGAACAGGTGCCCGACTTCTATTCCGCTGGATTCGGCTTCGGAAGCCGCGACCTGCAGCCCATGGACCTCATCCTCGCCCTCGAGAACATGCTTCCTGCCGGAACCCGGCGCCGGCAGTACTACCTGGGCATCGACTTCGTGCGTGAGGGCACGAATCTCCCGAAGCTCGAGATCTGGCAGGAGCAGCTGCTCGAGCACTACCCGGACCTCGCCGACCGGGCGCTCGTTCCCGAGACGAACATCAACCTGTTGCCCGAGGACGCGATCTCGCTCCGCATCCACTCGGTGGGTGGCTGGGGTGCCATCACGATGGGCAAGAACGTGGTCATGACCGCGAACGAGCTCGCCGGCCTCAACGTGAAGGCGAACCCGAAGTACGGATCCGAGAAGAAGGGGCAGCCGACCACGTTCTACGGCGTCATGTCACGCGAGCCGCTGAAGCTGAACGGCGAGCTCAAGTTCGTGAACGTGGTGCTCTCGCCCGACCCGAACGTGTTCCTGAATTCCAATCCGTTGGCCGGCATGCAGCCGGGCGGTGTGTTCGTGATCCAAAGCGACCACGAGCCGGAAGACCTCTGGGCTTCGCTGCCGCCGCAGGCCAAGCAGTCGATCCAGGAGAACGACGTGAAGGTCTACGCCGTGGACGCGTTCAAGATCGCCACGGAGGAAGCCACCGATCCGGACCTGCGATACCGGATGCAGGGCACGGCCTTCATGGGCGCCTTCTTCCGAACCTCGCCCTTCATGGAGGCGGAAGGCCTGGACGAGGAAACCCTGTTCGAAGGCATGCGCAAGCAGCTGGAGAAGAAGTTCGGTCACCTGGGCGAACGCGTCGTGGACGCGAATCTGAAAGTGATCCGGCGCGGCTTCGACGAGGTGCGAGCCGTAAACGTCGAGGGCGAGCTTGTGGCGGCCGGCCAGGTGATGGCCGAGGCCGCCGTAGGGCAGATTCCCACCCTCCTCGACAACCCGGACCAGGAGTGGGGGGTCGGGAATCAGGGCCGTTTCTGGGAGCAGGTCTGCTCGCTGTGCGGCATCGATCAGGACGTGATCGCTGACCCATTCTCGGCGATCAGCGCCATTCCCGCGGCGACGAGCACCGTGCGCGACATGTCGGACATCCGGTTCGAGATTCCGGAGTTCATCGCCTCCAAGTGCACCGGGTGCTCCCAGTGCTGGACGCAGTGCCCGGACGCGGCGATCCCGGGCCTGGTCAATTCGGTCGAGGACGTGATCCAGACCGCCATCAAGACCGCCCAGAACGGGAAGCCCCTGGACCGTATCCAATCGGTGTCGGCCAACCTGGCCCGGGAAGCGCACAAGGTCCTCAAGGCCGTGCCGTTCCAGACCTTCGGCAACACCATTTCCACGGCCTACGCAAACCTTGCCGAGAAGCTACCGTGGGACGCCGAGCGCAAGCAGGCCCTGAACGAGGAGTTCGCCGCTGTGTACTCGGTGCTGGCGGACTTCCCTCTCGCCAAGACCGTCCCGTTCTTCGACCAGCACGAGAGCAAGGAGAAGGGCGCGGGCGGCTTGCTGTCGATCACCGTGAACCCGGAGGCCTGCAAGGGCTGCAACATCTGCGTGGATGTGTGCGCGGACGGGGCACTGGTGACGGTCAAGCAGGACGACGAAAACCTGGATCAGCTCCGGCGAAACTGGAAGCTGTGGGAGAACCTCCCGGACACCCCCGACCGGTTCATCAACATCCGGAACCTGGAAGAGGGAATTGGCGTGCTCCCGTCGCTTCTCCTGAAGAAGGAGAACTACCGCACGATGGCGGGCGGCGACGGCGCGTGCATGGGCTGCGGCGAGAAGACGGCCGTGCACCTGATTGTCTCGGCGGTCGAGTCGCTGATGCAGCCACGAGTCGAGAACTTCGTGGCCCACCTCGAAGAACTGATCGAGACGCTCGACGGACAGGCTCGTGAACTGCTGTCGGCCGATGCCGATCTCGACCTGGCAGCCGTGGCCGACGGTGCGGCCGCGGAAGTTCCCCTGGACGATGACAAGCGGGCGCGCCTCAAGATCCTCACCGACGCGATCGCCGCCCTCAAGGACCTTCTGTGGCGCTACACGAAGGGGCCGAGCGGCCAGGGCCGCGCCAACATGGGAATCAGCAACAGCACCGGCTGCTCGTCAGTGTGGGGCAGCACGTTCCCCTACAATCCGTATCCCTATCCGTGGGTGAACCACCTGTTCCAGGACTCCCCGTCGGTGGCAATCGGGATCTTCGAAGGCCACATGCGGAAGATGCAGGACGCGTTCGTCGCGGTGCGGCGCGCCCGGTTGCTGGCCTCCGGGGAGTACGACGCGTCCGTCCACGAGCCCGAGTTCGTGGCCTTCACGTGGCAGGATTTTTCTGACGAAGAGTTCGACATGTGTGCCCCGATCGTCGCGATCGGCGGAGACGGGGCCATGATGGACATCGGGTTCCAAAACCTGTCCCGGCTCCTGGCCTCCGGCAAGCCGATCCGGGTGATCGTGCTGGACACCCAGGTCTACTCCAACACGGGCGGACAGGCCTGCACGAGCGGGTTCATCGGACAGGTCTCGGACATGGCCGCGTACGGCCAGGCACAACACGGCAAGGAGGAAACCCGCAAGGAGCTGGCGCTGATCGCGCTGGCGCACCGTGGGGCCTACGTCCTCCAATCCTCGCAGGCCTCCGCGTCTCACATGATCGGTGGCGTGATCCGGGGATTGAAGACCCATCGCCCCGCGATCATGAACATCTACACACCCTGCCCCGTGGAGCATGGCCTGGCGGACGAGTGGGCGCCCAACGCGGCCCGCTTCGCCCTCGAGGGACGGGCCTTCCCGTTCATGATCTTCGACCCGGATCAGGGAGCGACGATCGCCGACTGCATGGACCTGAGCGGCAATCCGGAGCTCGACGAAACGTGGCCCAGCTACGAGCTGGAGTACGTGGACGAGGACGGCGAGGTGCAAAAGATGGAGCTGCCGGTCACGACCGCCGACTGGGCGGCCACCGAGGGGCGCTTCAAGAAGCACTTCAAGCGCAGCAAACAGGAGGACTGGGACGACGACCAGGTGGTCTTCCACGAATTCCTGGATCTGTCCGCTGACGATCGGATCGGCAAGACGCCGTTCATCTGGGTGATCGACGGCGAAAAGAAGCTGGGGCGCCTGGCGTGCTCGATGGAGATGGTGCTTCTCGCCGAAGACCGGCTCCTGTACTGGTCGCAGCTCAAGGAACTGGCGGGGATGGAAGTCCCGGCTTCGGTCCGGGCTGACATCGCGGACGACATGGAAGAGGAGTTCGAGGCGAAGGCAGCCGAAATCCGGGCCGGATACGAGGGGCAACTCGCGGAACTTCGGATGAGCTACCCGGCGCTCGTGGCGCGGCGCATGGCCGAAGGTCTGCTGTCTTCCGGTGACGGCAACCTGACGGTGGCCGAGATCCTGGCCCGTGCGAACGCCGACCCGGACCTCGAGCCGATCACCGCGGAGGCGGTCGCGGGCCTCTCGGGCGGACTGGGCGTGGACGTGGGCGGCGGAAACGGCGGTGCGACGATCACGGTCGCGCCGGCGGAAGCCGTCTCACGGACAGTGGCGATCGCCGAGGCCGGGGCGCTGGCGGAGGTCGTGGTCGCTCCCGCTCCGGAAGCAGCCGAGGAAGAGGACGACGATGACCTCGTGATGGACCCGTACATCGAGACGGCCCGCTGCACATCGTGCGACGAGTGCATCAACATCAACAAGAAGATGTTCGCCTACGACGAGAACAAGCAGGCGTACATCAAGGACAAGAACGCAGGTACGTTCGCCGAGATCGTCCAGTCGGCGGAGCGGTGCACGGCCGAGATCATTCACCCGGGCACGCCGCTCAACAAGAAGGAGAAGGATCTCGACAAGTGGATCGAGCGAGCGCAGCCGTTCAACTGACCGCGAATCGCAGGGGCGGCTGAGAGGAACCAGGAATGCTCGGATCCAGCACATTCAGACACGGCGTTCACCCGCCGGAGACCAAGGGCCTTACGGAGAAGGTACCGGTGCGGCGAATGCCGTTTCCCGAGGAGATCGTCCTTCCCCTCCGGCAGCACGCCGGGCGGCCGGCTCGTCTTCTCGTGAAGGTCGGTGACCACGTCGAGCGGGGCGACAAGGTGGCCGAGGCGGACGGTTTCGTCTCGGTACCCATCCACGCCTCGGCCGCGGGAACGGTGAAAGACATTCGCCTGTGTCCGCACCCCGACGGCTCGATGGCCGAGTCCGTGGTCATCGCGGTCGATCGGTTCTCCCCCCAGATCCCGAGACCCCGCATCGTGCCGCAGTGGGAGGGTCTGTCTCCGCAACAGGTGGTGGAGGAGGTACAGAAGGCGGGAGTGGTGGGTCTCGGGGGCGCCGCCTTCCCGACGCACGTGAAGCTGCTGCCCCCGGCGGACATGCCGGTGCACACGCTGATCGTCAACGGGGCGGAGTGCGAGCCCTACCTCACCACCGACCACCGGACGATGGTCGAGTATCCGGAGAGGGTGCAGTTCGGGATCCGGATCATGATGAAGGCGCTCGGTGTCGACAAAGCCGTGATCGGGGTCGAGAAGAACAAGCCTGACGCGATCGCACGGCTGCAGGAGACCCTGCCAGACGATCTCGATGTCTCGGTGCTCCCGCTCACGGTGAAATATCCGCAGGGCGCGGAGAAGATGCTGATCAAGGTGGTCACCGGGCGAGAAGTCCCGTCGGGCAAGCTGCCGATGAACGTTGGCGTCGTGGTGCAGAACGTCGGATCGATAGCCTGCATCGGAGAGATCTTCGAGACCGGTTATCCCCTGATTGAGCGGGTCGTGACCGTTACGGGCCCCGGAGTCCGGAAGCCATCCAACCTGCTCGTTCCGGTGGGCACTCGCCTCAGAGACGTGCTCGAGTTCTGCGACGGACTGACGGAGGACGCGTCGCAGATCGTGTTCGGAGGCCCCATGATGGGCGCGGCGCAGCCGGATCTCGACACGCCCCTGATCAAGGGCACGACCGGTGTGGTGGTGTTGACCAAAAAGGAAGCGCGCTCGGTGGAGCGCTATCCATGTATCCACTGCGGCCGCTGCCTGGAGTCGTGTCCCGTCTTCCTCAACCCCTCGCTTCTGGGCACGCAGGCCCAGGCCGGCCGCTACGAGGAAATGGAAGCCGCGAATCTCATGGACTGCATGCTGTGCGGGTGCTGTTCCTACGTGTGCCCTTCGCACATTCCGCTGTCGCAGATGTTCGCGCTCGGAAAGAACATGCTCCGCAAGCGACAGGCGGCGGCATGAGCAACCGTGGTTCGGGAAGCGGGAAGAGCGTCGGAACGGACCTCGACTCGTTGACCGAGATCCGGCTGAGAATCGCGGCCTCGCCCCACCTGCGGTCTCCGCATTCCACGCCGCGCATCATGTGGAACGTGGTGGGGTCCCTGGTGCCGATCCTGGCGGTCGGGATCTACTACTTCGGCCCGAGCGCCTTGCTCGTGGTCGCGGCTGCCACGCTCGGCTCGGTTCTCACGGAGCGCCTCTTCGGCGTGAAGGGAAGCACGAAGGATGGCTCGGCCCTGATCACGGGCCTCCTGCTCGGATTGATCCTCCCACCCGGTTTTCCGCTCTGGATGGCGTTCGTAGGGGGCGTGTTCGGGGTCGGGTTCGGCAAGGTGATATTCGGTGGGCTGGGACAGAACGTATTCAACCCGGCCCTGCTCGGGCGGGCGTTCCTGCAGGCCGCCTTTCCTATCGCGATTACCACCTGGCCGGTTCAACCGGCGAACTGGTGGTCGCTGCGGGGGGACAACTTCGCCATCCCCCTGATGTCTCCCAATGCACCGGACGTGGCGACGGGAGCCACGCCGCTGGGTCTGATGAAGTTCGAGGGGCTGTCGACGAATACGGTCGACCTGATGATGGGCACGACCGGTGGATCGATCGGCGAGACCGCGGGCCTCCTGATCCTGGTGTGCGGCGGTTACCTGGCGCTGCGGAATTACCTCGACTGGCGCATCCCCCTCAGCATCTTTCTCACGGTGTCCCTGTTCGCGGGCGGCCTGTACCTGATCGGCCCGGATCGCTTCCCCAACCCGATGTTCATGCTGTTCTCCGGCGGCCTCATACTCGGCGCCATGTACATGGCCACCGACATGGTCACGTCTCCGGTGACACCCGCGGGCTCCTGGATCTTTGGCATAGGAATCGGGTTGCTCGTGGTCCTGATTCGGGTGTGGGGCGGTCTTCCCGAGGGCGTCATGTACGCCATCCTGTTCATGAACGCGTTCGTGCCGTTCATCAACCGCGTCACCCAGCCACGGGTGTTCGGACAGCCGCGACGCAAGCCGAAGGGAGCGGAGGCATGAAGGATCTGCCGACGGTCCCGGCTGACGCGGGCGGCGACTCCCCGGCTTCGCCTTCGAACCAGGTAGCGCCGGGGAAGCTGATGGCTACCCTGGGAATTGCGGGAGCCCTGGCCGGCCTCGTCATCGTGCTCGTGTTCGAGTGGGCGGATCCGCAGATCCAGGCGCACCGGGCCGCTGCCCTCAGGGCCGCCGTGCTCGAGGTCCTCAGCGAACCGGTGAGCTATCAGTCCCTGTATGTGACACCCTCTGGCCTCAGCGCCACGGCGCCGGAGGGCGTGGATACGGTCACGGCCGAGAAGGTGTTTCTCGGGTTCGACGAAGCGGGCGATCCAGTCGGATATGCGGTGACCGGCGCCGAACCGGGCTTCCAGGACTTCATTCACCTGATCTTCGGGTACGACCCGGCCGGCGGGACTCTGCTGGGAATGCTGGTGCTCGAAAGCAAGGAAACCCCCGGTCTCGGCGACAAGATCTTCAAGGACATGAATTTCGTTGACGAATTCCGGGGAGCGGAGACGCCCATCGTGGGAGTGAAGCAGGGACGGGCGACGGGCGCGGCCGACGAGATCGACATGATCACCGGAGCCACGATCTCGTCGCGCACCGTGATCGAGATCATCAACCACCGGGTAGAGGCCCTGGGCGCCGACCTGGAAGAGCACGCGGCCACCTCGCCCCGGGCGCCGGCAAGGCCGGAACCGGTCCCGGTCGATGGCGCCGCTGAGGCTGACCCGGTCGATGTGACCGCGGAGGGAGGCGAGGAAGGTTCATGAGAGAAACCACGCCGCGTGAAGACCTGATCCGGGGCATCTGGAAGGAAAACCCGGTACTCGTGCAGCTCCTCGGGCTATGCCCGGCGCTCGCGGTGACCAACACGGTTCCCAACGCCATCGCGATGGGACTGGCCACCTTCTTCGTGCTCACGGGATCGAGCCTTCTCGTTTCCCTGTTCAAGAACTGGATCCCCTCCGAGGTTCGGATCTCGGCGTACATCCTGATCATCGCGACCTTCGTCACCATCGCGGACCTGGTGCTTGCGGCGGTGGTGCCGCTGATTCACAAGGAGCTCGGAGCCTTCATCGCGCTGATCGTCGTCAACTGCATGATTCTGGGCCGCCAGGAAGCTTTCGCGTCCAAGAGGCCCGTCGGACGATCACTACTCGACGCGGTGGGGACCGGCACCGGCTTCATGATCGCGATGCTCATGATGGGTACGTTCCGCGAAGTCCTGGGTAGCGGCTCCATCATGGGCTACAGCGTTCTCGGCGAGAACTTCGAGCCCTGGATCGTGATGATCCTGCCTCCGGGCGGCTTCCTTACCCTCGGCTTCATCCTCCTCGCCTTCGGCTGGTGGAAGGAGCGCCAGACCGAGACCATCCGGGTGCGGCAGTGGCCGCACGGGGTGGCGAGTGGGGAGGAGGTAGCGTGATGGGTGAGCTCTTCTGGATTCTTCTGTCGGCGATGCTGGTCAACAACTTCACGCTGCATCTCTTCCTCGGCCTGTGCCCGTTCATGGGCGTGTCGGCCAAGGTCGAGACCGCGCTGCGCATGGGGCTGGCGAACATCTTCGTCCTCGTGATGACCTCGGTCTGCGTGTGGCTGTTGAACACGTTCATCCTCGTGCATGCCCCGTACCTGAGACTGATCTCGTTCATCGTGGTGATCGCCTCGTTCGTGCAGATCACCGAAATGGCGATCAAGAAGTTCAGCCCGACGCTGTTCCGACAGCTGGGCATCTTCCTCCCGCTGATCACCACCAACTGCGCGATCCTCGGGTACGCGATCTTCAACACGAATCGGGGCTACGATTTCCTGCAGGGCCTGTTCTTCGCGATCGGAGCCGGACTCGGGCTCACGCTGGCGTTGGTCCTGATGGCGTCGATCCGCGAGACCTCGGAGACGGCCAGCATACCGGCAGCGGCCCGGAACATGGGTCTGGTGCTCATCATCGCGGGCAGTCTCTCCCTGGCGTTCATGGGATTCGCGGGGCTGTTTACGTCGTGATGAGTCGGCGGCAACTTCCGGTCGGGTCTCGACGTAAGGCAGGCAGACGATGACAACGCTCCTGGCGATCGCCGGACTCGCGGCCCTGTTCATCGTGTTCGGGGTGTTCCGACCGGGCGTGAAGGGTGGGTGCGGCAGCTGCACCTGTGAGGGCGACTCCTGCCGGCTCGAGGACGAACCGGACGCGCGGCCAAGCAACGTCTGACGAAGGGACCCCAACATGGACAAGCACTGGGCCTATTGCTCGGCGTGCGACCGCCAGGTCGAGGTCGCGGTCAAGCCAGCCGGGCGCCTGGATCCGGCTACCGGAGAACAGGTGGACGCGCTGGTCTGCCTCGAGGTGGGGCACACCTGCACCGGCGCCCTGTGCCCGATCACGGATGCCACCCCCGAGGTAATGCGCGGGGCGCTGAAAGACCTCCGGGCGGAACAGCCCGACTCGAACGCAGAGGAGTAAGCCATGCCGACCGGAGTGGACTGGATTCCGATCGTAGCCATCGTGATGGGAACGCTCACCGTTCTGATTCCGCTGTCCCTGATTACCTTGCGATACGCGATCAAACCGATCGCCGAGGCGGTGGCCCAGATGCGGTCGGCTGGAGCGTCGCAGGAACAAATCGCCGTTATGCAGCAGCGGATTGCGTTGCTCGAACAGCAGTTTGGAGGCCTCGAGTCAGACGTACACCAGATCGGTGAGGCCCAGGAGTTCCAGGCGGAACTCTTGAAGCCGGCCGAATAGACCTGACGCAGTTGCCACGGACCACCCTCAACAGCTAATGTTTGTCGTTGCCGCGGAGGCTGCTAATCTATCCTACCTGAAGCAGGAGGCCGCGATGAGGCAAATGCTACCGTTGCATTCGTTTCCCGCACTGTCCTTCACCGCCCGCTCCCTTTCTGTTTGCTCCCTGATTCGCCACTCGGCCACGCTCCTCGCGATCGTGGCGCTGGTTCTGCTTTCGAGCGGAGACCTGGCGGCGCAGGGCGTGACATCGGGAGGTGTCGATGGGGTGGTGACGAACGCTGCGGGCCAGCCGTTGGTCAGTGCCACCGTCACGGCAGTGCACGTGCCGAGCGGCACGACGTACCAGACGACCACGAGAGCTGGAGGCGTGTTCACGATTGGGGGCATGCGTGTTGGAGGCCCCTACACGGTGACCATCAACTTGCTGGGCCATCGGCGGGGCACGACGGAAGGGGTGGATGTCGTGCTTGGGCAGAGCTCGCGCCTCAGTTTCATATTGACTGAGTCGGCGATCGAACTCGAGACGCTGACGGTAACTGCGGACCAGGACCTGGTCCTAAACAGCGACCGAACCGGCGCTGCCACGACCATCCCGCGTGCGGAGGTAGTTGCCCTGCCGTCGGTGCGCCGCAGCACACGGGATCTCACGCGAACCGACCCGCGCAATGATGGCAACTTCAGTTTCGGCGGCCGGAACTGGCTATACAACAGCATCACGCTGGACGGATCCTACTTCAACAACTCGTTCGGCCTCGACGACCCCGCGCCAGGTGGTCAGACGGCCACGGAGCCCGTTCCGTTCGACGCGGTGGAGCAGGTGACCGTCCAGATCGCCCCGTTCGACGTTCGTCAGAGCGGATTCACGGGTGCCAGCATCAACACGGTCACCCGAAGCGGAACCAACCGATGGAAGGTCTCCGGCTTCGCGTTCTACCGTAACCAGAACCTCCAGGGAAATAAGGTGAGCGGCGCGGAGGTGATCGCCGATCCCGACCTGAGCGTCGGCCAGTATGGCTTCAGCGTGGGTGGCCCG
>Ga0209567_10001568_pt1 | contig 11589 bp, 13 predicted proteins | sample COG_12_FD_184756 | JGI IMG/M metagenome (GOLD analysis project Ga0209567, IMG submission 184756) | Pelagic marine sediment microbial communities from the LTER site Helgoland, North Sea, for post-phytoplankton bloom and carbon turnover... | ecosystem: Environmental > Aquatic > Marine > Neritic...
CCACCAAAGTCGGCGCCCTGTCAAAATCCCAGCTGACAGCATTTATTGATACAAACCTGTAACACAGACCCCGTAACAGGCATTGTTCGACCCGGAGGACTCAATCCAATCCAAAGGTTAGCCAATTCCGCCGACGCCGCTGCAATAGCGGCGTACCGATACCCACCGCTGCCGGCCTTTCCAGCGGTGCTGTTCCTGCCAACCTGAATGATTATAAAAGCTTATGAACCTGACTGAACTGAAACAAAAGCCCGCATCCGAACTGATTAAAATTGCACAGGGAATGGGTATCGAAGGTACCCGCTCTCGCAAGCAGGATGTCATTTTTTCCATATTGAAGTCGCACGCCAAGAGCGGGGAGGATATCTTCGGGGATGGTGTTCTGGAAATCCTTCAAGACGGATTCGGCTTCCTGCGCTCGGCCGATAGCTCCTACCTGGCCGGCCCCGACGATATTTACGTATCACCCAGCCAGATCCGGCGTTTCGGCCTGCGTACCGGCGACACAGTATCCGGCAAGATCCGGCCGCCGAAGGAAGGTGAACGTTATTTCGCCTTGTTGAAAGTCAACGAAATCAACTACGACAAACCGGAAAACGCCAAAGGTAAGGTTCTGTTCGAAAACCTGACACCTTTGCACCCCAATGAGCGACTCAAGCTGGAACTCGGCAATGGCAGCACGGAAGACATTACCGCCCGGGTTATTGACCTTGCCGCGCCCATTGGCAAAGGCCAGCGCGGCTTGATTGTCTCACCCCCAAAAGCCGGTAAAACCATGCTGCTGCAGAATGTGGCGCAATCGATTACCAGTAATCATCCGGAATGCTATTTAATCGTTCTGCTCATTGATGAACGTCCCGAGGAAGTCACCGAAATGGACCGCTCGGTGCGTGGTGAGGTGGTTTCATCGACATTCGACGAACCGGCCAGCCGCCACGTCCAGGTCGCGGAGATGGTAATCGAGAAAGCCAAGCGACTGGTCGAACACAAACGTGACGTGGTTATCCTGCTTGACTCCATTACCCGTCTTGCCCGCGCCTATAACACGGTGATTCCATCGTCCGGCAAGGTACTTACCGGCGGAGTGGACGCCAACGCGCTGCATCGACCCAAGCGATTTTTTGGCGCCGCACGCAATATCGAAGAAGGCGGCTCACTGACCATCATAGCCACTGCGCTGGTGGAGACCGGATCGCGTATGGACGACGTGATCTACGAAGAGTTCAAAGGCACAGGTAACATGGAGATACACCTGGATCGCAAGATTGCCGAAAAACGCGTCTACCCGTCGATCAACATCAACCGCTCCGGCACCCGCCGCGAAGAATTGCTGACCAAGCAGGATGAACTGCAGAAAGTCTGGATCCTGCGCAAACTGTTACACCCGATGGAAGACCTGGCGGCGATGGAATTTCTGCTCGACCGGCTCAAGGGTGTTAAAACCAACGACCAGTTTTTCGATTCCATGAAGCGCTAACGCGCCTTGAAGGAGTACTAGGTCAATCCGGAATTGAGGTGGCGATTCTTCAGCCACACATAATGTGCGGCTGAATATTCCCAAAAACGCCGCTCCTTTTCGGTCAGCGCGCGCACCTGCTTCACCGGCGCCCCCAGGTAGAGATAGCCGCCTTCGAGCACCTTGCCGGGCGGCACCAGCGAACCGGACCCGATCATGCAGCCCGCCTTGACGACCGCCCCGTCCAGTACGATGGCGCCCATACCGATCAAACAGCCATCACCCACCTCACAGGCGTGCAGGATGACCCTATGTCCTACCGTCACATCGCTACCGATGACGAGCGGCATGCCGCCCTCGGCATACTCACTGTCGTGGTTGACGTGCAGCACCGAACCGTCCTGGATATTGGTACGCTCACCGATCTCGATACTGTTCACATCCCCGCGCACCACACTCATCGGCCAGACGGAACTGTCTTCGCCGATTCTGACCTCCCCGACAACCAGGGCCTGCTCATCGATGTAAACGCTGGGATGGATATCCGGCTGGTGGCCTTCAAAGCGGCGAACTGACATTATAAACCCCTGCTAGACCCAGTACGCGGTACCCGTCATTATTTTGGAAGTCAGTCTCATCAGCTGCCTGACCGGCGGGGGAAGTTCAGAACCGCCGGCCTTCTTCGCCGTGGCCCCGTGGTGTGCTTCATCGATTTTCATCTGTTCAAGAATGGCACGGCTTTTCTTATCGTTCTCCGCGATCCGTTTCAGGTGGTCTTCAAGGTGGCTTATCACCTGCTTTTCCGTTTCCACCACAAATCCGAGACTCCACTTGTCACCCACGACCCCCGCCGTGGCGCCTATTGCGAATGAACCCAGATACCATAAGGGGTTCAGATAACTCAAATGCCCGTCAAGTGCTTTGACACGCCGCTCACACCACTCCAGGTGATCGTTCTCTTCATCGGCCGCACGCTCCATGCGGCCACGAACGTCTTCCAGCCGCGCAGTCAGTGCCTGTCCCTGATAAAGCGCCTGAGCCGCCACCTCGCCGGAATGGTTCACGCGCATCAACCGGACCGACTCGAGTTTTTCCGACTTACTGAGTTCGGTCTCGTCCCAGTCATTGGCAGGATCAGGCCGCTCGGTAACCCGCGGCCTGCCGGCCAGGGTACGTACCGCCTGATCCAGGTTCATGATGAGGTGATCTAAAGGGCTGTAGCTACGGGTTTTCATGCCCAAAGTGTCCGACATTCCAGGGATACTTGCAATATGGCCGTTTATCGCCCTGGCATATTGCGCCCGGAGAATATTTCCATGATCTCGCGCTCAAGCTTTTGGCTGATTTCACCCCTTTCAGCGTCGCCCAGGGCTGCCCCGCCCACCCTAAACAGATAATCATCCAGGGCAGGATCCCTGAGCCGCATTTTGGTATGGAAAATGTTTTCCTGGTGTACGTTCACGTCAGCCATCTGGTATCGCTCGCGGATATCACTGGAGAGGAAGTCCTGAATAGAATTTATTTTATGATCAATATAATGCTTTCTGCCGCGCACATCCCGGGTAAAGCCCCGCACCCGGTAATCAAGAATCACAATATCGGATTCAAAGCTGTGAATGAGGTAATTCAGGGCCTTCAGCGGGGAAATACGACCGCAAGTCGAGACGTCGATATCCGCGCGGAACGTACTGATACCGAACTCCGGGTGACATTCCGGATAGGTGTGGACGGTGACATGGCTTTTATCAAGGTGACCGACAACGGTCTCCGGCAACGGTCCCGGGACAGCGGTATTCGGTATATCCGACAGCCTGAATGCCTCTTCCGCGATCAATAGGGTGGCACTGGCACCCTGTGGGTCGTAGTCCTGGTGCGCAATATTGAGAATAGTTGCGCCGATGGTGTTGCAGACCGCGGTCAGAATCTGGGTCAGGCGTTCGGCGTTATAAGCCTCATCGATGTACTCGAGGTATTCACGGCGTTGCGCAGGCGTATTGGCATAACAGATATCGTAGATATTGAAACTCAGCGTTTTGGTCAGGTTGTTGAATCCTTCGAGCTTGAGCTTTCCCATTGCAGAACCCGGCGGTGTAGTGAATAGTGATTAAAATGTGCAGCATGCCCACGGTCGGTTGCGGACGCCACATTCAGGCTTCCCGAATCTCGTAATCGTGGGTGATGGTTGCGGTCTTGCCCAGCATGATCGACGCGGAACAGTATTTTTCCGCCGAAAGCTCAACGGCACGCGCCACACGTTTTTCGTTCAACTGCTTGCCGGTGACGATGAAATGCACGTGAATGGCTGTGAATACTTTCGGATCCTGTTCAGCGCGTTCGGCCTCAATCTCCGCCACACAGTCGCTAATGTCTTGCCGTGACCGGTTGAGAATCAGCACAACATCAAAGGAGGCGCAGCCGCCCATGCCCAGCAACAACATCTCCATGGGCCGAACGCCAAGGTTACGGCCACCGAAATCCGGCGGACCATCCATGACAACGGCATGGCCACTGCCCGACTCACCCAGAAAAGTTGCATCCTGGACCCATTTAATCCGAGCCTTCATTTCACGCTCCCACGCTTAAAAATCTGCGAACACTGTCACAAAACAACGCTGGCCCATTGTTTGCATGTCCTAATGAATCCTGTCAATCAAACGATACAGGAGGAACAAGGGCCCGCGAAGGTACAGTCAGATGATGCCAAATACAATACCCGCTCCAACATTACCGGTCGGAGACACCTCGATTGACAAGTTTCTGGAACACTGCCGCCGGCGTCGTTACCCGGCCAAGAGTGTCATAATTTACGCCGGTGATGATTCGGACGTCCTTTATTACATTGTCGAAGGTTCGGTAACGGTATTAATCGAAGATGAGGACGGCCACGAAATCGTTCTGGCCTACCTCAATCCAGGCGATTTCTTCGGTGAAATGGGGCTGTTCGGCGAAGAGAGCAACCGCAGTGCCTGGATTCGTACCAAGAGCCATTGCGAACTGGCTGAGATCAGTTACAACCGTTACCGCCAGCTGGCGGAAGAAGATTCCGGTATGCTGTTCGCGCTTGCCAGACAAATGGCCACGCGCCTGCGCAACACCAGCCGCAAGGTCAGCGATCTGGCTTTCCTGGACGTGACCGGCCGGGTCGCGCGCACCCTGCTGGACCTGTGCAAACAACCCGATGCCATGACCCACCCCGACGGTATGCAGATCAAAATCACCCGTCAGGAAATTGGCCGTATTGTGGGCTGTTCGCGCGAGATGGTCGGGCGCGTACTGAAGTCCCTGGAAGAGCAGGGGCTGATCACCGCCAGGGGCAAAACAATGGTGGTTTTCGGCGCCCGTTAGGAGCCTGTAGGAGGCTAACCCGCGTTTCCCAGTCTCAACCACAAAGAGCACGAAGGTCACAAAGGAACCACATGTTAACTCGTGTCGGTGAAAATATTTCTTAGAAATCCAGGCTAAATAATTTCAGCCAAACAGTTCCGCCAGTTTTTCGCCGGGCTCTCCGGCTTTCATAAACGCTTCGCCTACCAGAAACGCATGCACGCCCCGGCTGCGCATCCTTTGTACGTCCTCGCGGCTGTGAATCCCGCTTTCGGTGACCAGTAAACGGTCATCCGGAAAACCGGACAAAAGATCGAGCGTGGTATCCAGTGTCGTAGCAAAGGTTCCCAGGTTTCGGTTGTTGACCCCGATCAGGGCTGCCGGCGTAGCCAGCGCGCGCTCCATCTCTTCGGCATCGTGCACTTCAACCAGAGCATCCATCTGCAGATCAGACGCCAGCTGTAACAATTCAATCAGCATGGCATCGCTCAGCGCAGCCACAATCAGCAGAATACAGTCCGCGCCCAGCGTGCGTGCTTCATAAACCTGGTAGGGATCGATGAAGAAATCCTTGCGGATTACCGGCAGTAAACAGGCTGCGCGTGCCTGCCGCAAGTAGTCATCCGCGCCCTGAAAAAAATCCACATCGGTCAATACCGACAAACAGGCGGCGCCGCCCTGCTCATAACTTCTGGCGATCGCCGCAGGTTCAAAGTTCTCCCGCAATATGCCTTTGCTCGGCGATGCTTTTTTAATCTCGGCGATTACCGCGGCCTGACCGGCGTTCACCCTGTCCTGCAAGGCGTTGATAAAGCCCCGCGGGGACTCTGCCGCCAGCACGCGCTGACTGAGCTGACGCAGCGATACCCGCGCGGAACGCTCGGAGATTTCCTCAACCTTGCGGCGAAGGATTTTTTTCAGAATGTCCGGGGCATCGGTCATCAAGTGTTACTGAATTCGATCAGATCTTTCAGTTTCTGTTTTGCCGCCCCCGATGCAATGGCCTGCTTCGCCGCAGCGACACCGCCTGCCAGGCTATCGGCGATACCGGAGACGTAAATGGCAGCCCCGGCGTTAAGGGCGACGATATCGTGTGCCGGGCCGTGCGCATCATCCAGCACCGCGTTGATCAATTGCAGGCTTTGCTGTGCGTTCTCGACGGCAAGTTCCTCGATTTTGCCATTTTGCATGCCGAACTGACCGGGCGATACGCGGTAACAGCTCACCTTGCCGTCCTTCAGTTCGGCAACCCGGGTTGATGAACCAATGCTGATTTCGTCCAGACCGTCATCGGCATGCACCACCAGAACATGCCTGCTGCCTAATTTACCCAGCACCTGCGCCAGGGGTTCCAGCCACTTGGCACTGAACACCCCCAGCACCTGGTTGGGCGCAGCGGCCGGATTGGTCAGGGGGCCGAGCAAATTAAACAGGGTGCGCACTGCCATTTCCTTGCGCGGTCTGATGGCGTGCTTCATGGCGCTGTGATGTCTGGGCGCAAACAGGAAACCGACACCGATTTTCTCTACACAGCGGGAGACCTGATCCGCGTCCAGGTCGAGATTGACGCCGGCGGCCTCCAGTACGTCGGCACTGCCACAGCTCGACGAGACGGAACGGTTGCCGTGCTTGGCAACCTGTGCACCGGCGGCCGCCGTCACCAGTGCACTGGCGGTGGAAATGTTAAAAGTAGAGGCACCGTCACCACCGGTACCGCAGGTATCCACCAGATGCTCTCCGGCAACGGGAACGGGCGTTGCCAGTTCGCGCATGACGCCGGCGGCGGCCGCGATTTCGTCCACGGTTTCGCCTTTCATACGCAGACCGATCAGAAAACCGCCGATTTGAGCCGGGGTTGCCTGACCGGTCATGATCAGGCGCATGACATCGGTCATCTCTTCGCCGCTCAAATCATGATGTTCAGTCAGTCTGCGAATCGCTGCCTGCATATCCATTATAAATCCCTAAATTAAATGCCTCGTATGAATGCCGTGACTCCCGCAGGAACGGCCCGTCGGTTGTGTTCGCGGCCAGCAGCTCCTCCGCTAGTCAGATTGCGGCAAAACCTGCCCTTCGAGAAAGTTCCTCAACATATTGTGCCCCTGTTCAGTCAGAATCGATTCCGGGTGAAATTGCACACCTTCCACGGCAAATTCTCTATGACGAACACCCATAATCTCCCCGATCCGTCCATCCGCATCGCCGGTCCAGGCGGTCACTTCCAGACATTCCGGCAGGCTGTCTTTTTCTATCACCAGCGAGTGGTAACGGGTTGCCTGCAGAGGATTCGACAGGCCTTTAAAAACACCTTCGTTCTTATGATAAATCATCGAGGTCTTGCCGTGCATGATTTCACCGGCGTGGATAATCCTGCCACCAAATGCCTCGCCAATGCTTTGATGACCCAGGCACACCCCTAGAATCGGCACACGGCCGGCAAAGGTTTTAATGACGTCAACCGAGATGCCTGCTTCTTTCGGTGTGCACGGGCCGGGAGAAACGACGATCATTTCCGGCGCCAGCGTCTCGATCTCACTGACCGAAATCTGGTCGTTGCGATAGACACGCACCTCGGCGCCGAGCTCACCGAAGTACTGCACCAGGTTATAGGTGAAGGAATCATAGTTATCGATCATCAACAGCATATCGCAAATATCCTATTTTTATATATTATCATTGCTGCCCCGTTAACCCCCTCTCCGGCGGGAGAAGGAATTTTCTTCTGTTTCGACTGGTGATTCGTCATGTTCTGTGTCGCCTAAAGCGCCTACTTTTGGTCTATAACCATCGTTCTCAGCTTCTCTATATAATAAGTTGATACCCCGCGCCGTATTCTCGCCCAAATCATGTTCGACATAAACCATGTTAATCAGAATTGTCGGGCAGATTTTCCTCCTCCAGCTTCTTGGCGTTCAGGAACAGCACAGCTCGCATCTCCCAGAACTTATCCTGCTCGCCGGCACAGTGCGCGGGCCTAGGCCGCCTTGCGGGCGTTCTTGTGTTCGGCGGTTCGTTGTTCCACACGCAGAGCCAGCCCGGTATTCGGCACACAAGCCGTGGTGGTGCTCTTGCGCTGTCGCCACAACGCCTGGCAGGTTGATGTCCATGAAAATCATATCCGTGTGGAGCCCTTCCACTTTGATGAGCGCGTCTTCTCCACTGCCCGCTTCTGCAATGTTCATTGTTGCGAAGTGCTCGAGCAAAGTATCGGCAAGCGCCTGCCTGAAACCGCTGTTGTCTTCAACAAGGAAGATATTGTAATTCATGCAAATAACATCTTCCGGGCGGCAGCATCAATGCACATTTGCCCTTATAATCAGCAAGACGTCAGGTAGGTGAAGAACCCATAGTCAATGCCCTTTAACACCCAGACATAGGTAATAATACCAATACAAGTCTAATGATGTTAATATTTAAACTACATAGGTCTTTAAAATTTAAATCGAAATTAACATCATGAAATTTTGATGTATTTGAGGTAAACAACATTAAAAACCCTGTTAGTCATAAAAGAATCCAAACTAAAGAACATGGGCCAGGAGGTTGGCTATGCAAAAACAGACAATTCTTGTAGCGGATGATCATTCAATACTTCGTGAAGGCTTGTGTGCGCTACTGTCAAACGCACCCGACCTCGAAGTCATCGGAGAAGCGGGGGATGGTCAGGACACCATTGAAAAAGTCAGGCAACTCCAACCTCAGCTTGTTGTAATGGACCTCTCGATGCCGATCATCAACGGCACAGAAGCGATTCGGGTCATAAAACAGCGGCATCCGGAAATCAAGATCATTGCTCTCACCGTCCACAAATCGGAAGAATACGTCCGGGCAACCCTGGATGCGGGAGCTGACGGCTATGTCCTGAAGGATGACAGCAGCAGCGACCTTTTAGCCTCCATCAGGAACGTTGGAAAGGGCAGGGTTCATTTGAGCCCGGGCATCTGCGACAAAGTGATCAACGGCTATCTCCATCGCCCCGCCAAGGGCCGGTCAAAGACGTCCTGGGACCAGCTGACGATGCGGGAGCGGGAAGTACTAAAACTCATTGCCGAAGGCAACAGAAACCGGGGGATAGCCGAGTGCCTCTCGGTGAGTGTCAAGACCGTGGAAAAACACCGCGCCAACCTGATGAAGAAACTCGACCTCCATGGCGTTTCCGCACTGACAAAGTATGCCATCAATAACGGTCTGGTCAGCCAATAAAGCAACCCTAAGGCAGGGGCCATACGACCTGTACGACCGTACCTGTGTCGTGACCGCTATCGACAGTGAGATGCCCGAAGGAGAGCTTTGCCCGCTCTTTCATGCTGCTCAGCCCCAAACCTTTGGCAACCCGGAAAGCCTCTGAAGAAATTCCCCGGCCATCGTCTTCAATGCGCAGTTTCAGCGTGCCCCCTGTTCTCGCCAGTGCAATGGACACGGCGCTTGCGCCGGCGTGTTTTCCGATATTGTTCAAGGCTTCCTGGACAATCCTGAAGACCACGATCTTCAGGACATCGGGTATCTCGAATTCCTCTAACTCGACCCGCTTTTCGATCCTGATGGTCGGGTAAAGGGATTCGAATTCCCGACAGAACCAGCCAAGGGTCGCTACCAGCCCCAGATCGTCGAGCATGGAAGGCCTGAGACCCATGGAGATACTGCGTACTTCATTGATGGCATCGCGAAGCTTGTCGACGACACTCTGCAAATACTTCCCGTTCTGTTGCGGTGTCTTCTCACCACACGCCTGCAAAGCGCTCTCTACCCCGAACTTGATGGCACTTAACGACTGCCCAATACCATCGTGCAATTCCAATGCGATGCGTTTGCGTTCCGCCTCTTGAGCCAGCAACAGTTTTTCCGAAAGAGCGCCGAGTTCACGCTCTGAGCGCCGCAGCCCATCTTCGGCGTTTTTCTGTGCGGTAACATCAATAACGCTTCCCAGAACCATTGATTCACTCAAACAGTCGATCGCACTCAGACTCCTTCGCAGCCAGATTGCCTCCCCGGTCCTGGTCGTGCCCTTGACAGTATTTTCCTCGTCCAGGTCATTATTCGCCGCCATCTGAGCGGAAGACGTCCCTTGCCTATCGACAGGAAACAGCTCCTGCAGATCGAGCTGGTAAATTTCATCGCCGCGATAACCAAAGATTTCTGCAAATCGAGTATTATAGAAGACGACCCGATTGTTTTTTACGGCGTAGATACCTGTCAACGTATTCTCGACGAAGCAGGCATACCTTTTCTCCGAGTCACTCAGTATCACCTTGTCCTGCATATGTTCCCGGATTTCGTCCTCCAAGCGGGTATTGGCCGCCTTGAGCTGTGCCGATTGATCCTGCAGCTGCTTTTCCAGCTCCTGGTTGTAATCCACCAGCAGACGCTCCTGGCGTTTCTGCAGACTCATATCTTCGATCAAAAGGAAAGCGTAACCCTGCTCTGCAGCGCCGTCCCCGTAGCGCGAACTGTTGACTTTGCACAGCGAAAGATGCAGATCGAATCCCGGGAGAAGATCATGAAGCGCGCATTCCGCGAACTGTGTGTCGTTGAGCTGTTGCAACATGCGCTCCCACTGCACACGTAAATCGCAACCCGCGTCTGTGCAGCCCGGATGCAGCAGGTCGTGTACGCGCGCGCCCCTGACCGACCTGACCTCTCCAAGCTGCCACCGCTCCAGTGTCCGGTTGGCCCTTATCAGAAGTCCGTTCTCATCGATCAGGCATACCAGTTGCGGTAAGGCATCCAGCGTTGTCTCCCACTGGCGCTTTGCCTCGACCACCTGCTGCAGGGTGGCAATATGCGCCAACTCCGTGTTCGCCCGCCTGACAGCCAGACTCAACACAGTCCCGATGGCGTGCAGGGAACACACATCAGATTTACCGGATAGCGAAACCGCGCGCGCATGCCCGGCAAACAGCGCCAGACTGCCATCACCGCAGGGCACGCAGACTAACAGTCCGCCACTCAGGCCATGTTCCTGCAGGAATGCCGGAGAGGGTCTGTAAATCCCGCCCTGTGGGGGACCGCCGCTGGTGATTTCTTCCAGACCGCTGGATTCAGGCTGTCGCGCTCGATCAAGCAGTAGCTTGCCAAGTCGCAGCGCAGTGGGCTGGTCCCAACCGATACTCGAGCAAAAGCACGATTGGCTGGAGATGGCGCCGAATTCGAGCACCAGGACATGATCCGCCGACAGCGTAGCCGCGACGATCTCCGCGGCCTCTCTCAACAAATTGTTGATATCCGCGCCGGCCAACGCATCGTAGATAATCGACGCCATTAAAAAACCCGATCGGGAAAACTTAGCTTTTCAGTGTAGATTTATTTCCGATCGGTTGGCAACTAGTTCGAGCCGGGGATAAGCCAGTCCGTGACGGCGACCAGGCTACCATCCTCTGACAAAAGGGCGATATAACAGCCTTTGGACTCAAAGCGCTGCTCGGGTGCGAGGCTGATACGTGGATACACGGAGGTATAGATGGCATTATCGACCATGTACTCAATACGCTCGAGGTAATACTCCCGACTGAAAAAGCCGCGGATGTGTCCGACATCCGGGACGCGCCAGCGCTGAGCGAAGTGTCGCGCGTTTCAGTCTGCAGAAGCGGACGGGGCTTCTTCCCCGGTATTCCTCTCCCACGCCGAAGCCTCGTACTCGGACGCGCTCTTCATGCGTTGACGCAGCTCCCTGGTGACGATTTCCGCATCGCGCTGGTTTTCCACCACCACCGGGTTGATGGTCACAATCAGTTCGGTGCGGCCGACATTTTCAGAATTGGTCGAGAACAGCTCGCCGAGCCAGGGAATGTCCATCAGCAGCGGGATGCCGG
>Ga0209567_10001571_pt1 | contig 11573 bp, 15 predicted proteins | sample COG_12_FD_184756 | JGI IMG/M metagenome (GOLD analysis project Ga0209567, IMG submission 184756) | Pelagic marine sediment microbial communities from the LTER site Helgoland, North Sea, for post-phytoplankton bloom and carbon turnover... | ecosystem: Environmental > Aquatic > Marine > Neritic...
TGGTAAAAGAGTACTTCGAAGCCGTCACACGCACAGACGGCGAAACTCAATGAATCGTCGCTTCGCAATTGTAATCACCGCCGTATGCCTTTCCTGCGCGTGGTCAGGTACCGCTTCCGCCGTACATCGACCGGGAAGGGGACGACGACGACCGGGATCGCTACCAGACGGTGTACGCCCGGTACACCGGCAGCGTCGCCGCGCCCACCGCGGGCCTCCACTTCACCGTCGCGTTGCTCGATCGCATCCGGTCGCTCGGCATCTCGGTGGTGTCCATTACGCTGCACATCGGCATCGGGACCTTCCGCCCCGTGGACGCATCGACGCCCTCCGAGCACACCCTGCACCCGGAGAGTTACTCGGTCGGCGAAGAGGCGGTCCGGACGCTGAACTCGGTGCGTGAGCGGGGGGGTGCCGTATGGGCCGTCGGCACGACGGCCGCCCGGACTCTGGAGACGATTGCGGACGCCGATGGGCGCTTCACCGCCGCCAGCGGCTGGACGGAGCTCTTCATCTATCCGCCGTTCGAGTTCCGGGCCGTGGACCGGCTGCTCACCAACTTCCACCTGCCGCGCTCCAGCCTCCTCATGCTCGTCGCCGCCTTCGCCGGTCACGGCCTCACCATGCGCGCATACGATCACGCCACCCGGGAGCGCTACCGCTTCTATTCGTACGGCGACTCGATGCTGGTGTTGTGATGGCGGCCACGGTCGGCGGTTTCACGGTGGAGCGGACGGACGGAAACGCCCGCGCCGGGCGTCTGCGGCTCTCGCGCGGTGAGATCCTGACTCCCTGTTTCATGCCGGTGGGCACCCTGGGCACGGTCAAGGGGTTGAGTCCGGAAGACCTCACCGGGGCGGGGGCGGGGATCATCCTCTCCAACACGTACCACCTCTACCTCCGACCCGGTCTCGACGTGATTCGCGCGGCCGGAGACCTCCACTCGTTCATGAACTGGGAGCGCCCGATCCTCACCGACTCCGGCGGCTTCCAGGTCTTCTCCCTGGCCCGCATTCGAACCGTCGACGACGACGGCGTGACCTTCCAGAGCCATATCGACGGGTCGGAGCACCGGCTGACGCCGGAAAAGGTGGTAGACATTCAGGCGACGCTCGGCTCCGACATCATGGTCGCCCTCGACGAGTGCCCGCCAGGCGAAGCCGACCGGGAGACTGCGACCGAAGCCGTCGAGCGTACGCTGCGTTGGTTGGCGCGCAGCGTGGCTCGGCGCCGGGAGCTGGATGAAGAAGGCGCGGGGCTTCTCATCCCCGTCGTCCAGGGAGCTTCGTACGAGGACCTGCGGCTGGAGGCGTTGAGCCGCACGCTCGACATTGCCGAGTGGCCGGCTGTGGCCATCGGAGGGCTCTCGGTCGGCGAACCGAAGGAGACCACGCTCAGGATCCTCGACGCCTACGCGCCGCGTCTGCCCGCCCGGGTTCCCCGCTACCTGATGGGTGTCGGGTACCCGGAAGACATCATCGAGTCGGTCCGGCGGGGTATCGACATGTTCGATTGTGTCGCGCCGACGAGGAACGGACGCAACGGGACCGCCTTCACCTCCCGTGGACGGGTCAACGTCAAAGTGGCGCGCTTCGCGTCCGACATCCGACCGCTGGACCCGTCCTGTGACTGCGCGTGCTGTAGAGACTATTCGCGCGCGTATCTGCGCCACCTGTTCGTGTGCGATGAGCTCCTGGGCCTCCGCCTGCTGTCGCTGCACAACGTGCACTTCACGATCCATTTGACCGCCCTCGCGCGAGCCGCGATAGTTAATGGTGACTTCAACGTGTGGGCCGAGAATTGGCTGGCCCGCTACCGACGTGGCGAGCTTCAGGACTGACCCGCCAGAGTCTCCACACACCTGCTGACAGGAACGAAACCGTGAATCCGATCATTGCCCTGCTTGGCGCTCAACCGGCAGACGGAAGCAATCCGCTCACCGGTACGCTGTTCATGTTCGTCGCCATCGGAGCCATCTTCTACTTCCTCATCATCCGGCCGCAGCGGCAACAACAGAAACAGCACGAGACGATGGTGCAGAGCCTGAACCGCGGCGACGAAGTGGTCACCGTCGGAGGAGTGGTGGGGAAGATCGTGCACGTGGCTGACGACCGCGTGACCATCAAGTCGGGGGAGACCCGGATCGAGGTGGAGCGCAGCAAGATCGGTCGCAAGGTCAGCTCCGGCGACGCAGGTGCCGCATCCAAGTGAGCATGCGTGAAGTACGAATGCTGGGTGACCCCGTGCTCCGGGCTCCGAGTCGGCCGGTCGAGACGATCGATGCCGAGGTACGGACGCTGATCGACGACATGATCGAGACGATGCACGCTTACGACGGCATCGGCCTCGCCGCTCCGCAGGTAGGCGTGCCGATCCGGGTTTTCGTCTACGATGTGCGCGAGCCGGAAGTGGAGCCGGGCGTCCTCATCAACCCAGAGGTCGTCGAATCTGCGGGACTGGTAAAGGAGTCGGAGGGGTGTTTGAGCATCCCCAACCTGACGGAGATCGTGGAGCGGGCCTCCGACGTCGTCGTGCGAGGCCTGGATCGCAATGGAGAGGAGACGACGATCACGGCGTCGGGTCTCCTCAGCCGTTGCCTCCAGCACGAGATCGATCACCTGGATGGAGTGCTGTTCATCGATCGCGTCAGCCCCCTGAAGCGACGCCTGCTGCTCGGTAAGTGGGCGAAGATGGACGAATCGGAGCGCCGCCCGGCGCCCGCACTCTGAGCCGACTGCCTGGCAGCCTGCTAAGCCATGCGTATCCTGTTCTGGGGCACTCCCGCTTTCGCGCTTCCGAGCTTTCGGGCGTTGACCGACGAGGGTCACGACGTCGTCGGGGTGGTCACCCGACCGGATCGGCCCGCCGGCCGTGGGCGTCAGGTGCGAGCCAGCGAGGTCAAACGGGAGGCGGAGGCGATCGGGGCGCCCATCCTGCAGCCGGACAAACCATCGGAGCCCGAGTTTATCGAGGCGATCGAGGCTCTGTCTCCGGATGTATCGGTGGTGGTCGCCTACGGCGCGCTGTTGCCGAACCACGTGCTGGCCATCCCGGAACGGGGCTCGGTCAACGTGCACGCCTCGCTGCTGCCCGCTCTGCGAGGGGCCGCTCCGGTCAACTGGGCTATCATCCGCGGCCACCAGCGGAGTGGCGTGACCATCATGCAGATGGTGCGCGAAATGGACGCCGGTCCGATTCTGGCGCAGCTCTCGGTCGAGCTGGTCGATGAGGCGACAGCCGGCGAGCTGACGATGGTGCTTTCGGAGCTCGGCGCCGAGCTGTTGATCGAGACGCTGGCCGCGATGGAGTCCGGGCAGCTCCGCGAGCGGGAGCAGGACCACGGCGCGGCGACGTACGCGCCCAAGCTGGACAAAGCCACCGCGCGCCTCGACTGGACGCTCCCGGCAATCGAGCTGGCCCGCTGGATCCGGGGCTGTGACCCGCAGCCGGGCGCCTGGAGCGAGCTGCGCGGATCGGCGGTTCAGCTGTTCGAGCCGAGAGTGGAGGAAGGCGACTGGAACGAGGTCGATCCGCCGACCGGCCGGCCCGGGACCGTGTTGGAGGCCGAGGCGTCGGGTGATCTTCTCGTCGAGACCGGTGAGGGGACCCTGCGCATCGGTGCCGTGAAGCCGTCCGGCCGCCGGCGCATGGCCGCGGCTGAGTGGGTACGCGGTCGAGGAGCGGCGGCAGGCGACCGATTCGAATGAGACTTCCCCTCCTGCACGTCATCTCGCCGCAGGGGAGCGGTCACGACCAGGACTTTAAAGAGATGGCCGCCGCTCTGCAGGCGGCCTGTGGCCCCGAGCTGGCCATCCACCTTCGCGATCCCGGGGCGAGCGGAGAGCGGCTCTACGACCTGGCGAGACACCTGGTGGACGGAGCCCGTCGGCACGGCGGATGGTGCGCGGTCAACGAGCGCACGGACGTGGCTCTGGCCGCCGGCGTTCAGGCGGTTCAACTTGGGCGTCGGGCGCTGCCCCTGGCCGCGGTGCGCCGAACTGTTGGGGAGCGTCTCGCCCTGGGCGTTTCCGTGCACTCGGCGTCCGAGGTGCGCGAGGCGGCGGATGCGGGAGCGAACTACGTTTTGTTGGGTACGATCTTCCGGAGTTCCTCGCACCCGAGTGCCCACCCTCTCGGCATCGCCGCGCTTTCCAGCTGCCGGGATTCCGGTGTGCCGGTGGTGGCGATCGGAGGCATCGACCGGGAGACCGTCGCCGCGGTGATGGGAGCGGGCGCGTCCGGCGTCGCGGTCCTGAGCGCGGTATGGGAGGCCGGTGACCCGGTGGAAGCGGCCCGGGAACTGGTCGATCGAATGCGCATAGTAGCGCAAGACCGGTGAACCACTGTCTCTGGATTTGAAGGATACGAGTGAAGGATACGATGAGTGAGGGAGATATCGGAATTGTCGTGAACGGGAAGGCACGTCGGGTCCCCGAGGGGGCGACGATCGCGAGCCTTCTCTCCAGCCTGGACCTGGACCGGAGGTTGGTGGTGGTGGAGTTGAACGAAGAAATCGTACGAAGGACGGAGCTGGACGAGGTGGCGGTTCGCGAGGGCGACCGCGTCGAGCTCGTCCACTTCGTAGGAGGTGGTTGATGATTACCGCGACCGAGCGGCTCGAGGGAACAGACTACGACCGGCCCCTGGTGATTGCCGGACGCGAGTTCACCTCGCGCCTCATCGTCGGGACCGGCAAGTACCGAAGCAACGAGGAAATGGTGGCGGCCATTCGGGCCTCCGGGGCCGAGATGGTCACCGTAGCCGTGCGGCGAGTGGACCTCGACCGCGGCAACACGGAAAGCATCCTGCATCACCTCGACCCGGAAGAGTTCTTCCTGCTGCCGAACACCGCCGGCTGCTACACGGCCGAAGACGCGATCCGCTATGCTCGCCTGGGTCGCGAGGCAGGTCTGAGCGACTGGGTGAAGCTGGAAGTGATCGGCGACGAGGAAACGCTGCTGCCCGATAACGCCCAGCTCCTGCAGGCGACCGAAGTGCTGGTCGGCGATGGTTTCAACGTGCTCGCGTATACGAACGACGACCTGCTGGTCGCGCTCGAGCTGGAGAAGCTGGGCGCCGCGGCGGTGATGCCGCTGGCATCGCCGATCGGGAGCGGGCTCGGCCTGCTCAATCCGTATTCGATCCGGATCCTGAAGAGTCGGCTCGAGGTCCCCGTCATCGTGGACGCCGGAGTCGGTACCGCTTCCGACGCCTGCGTGACGATGGAACAGGGAGTGGATGGAATCCTCATGAACACGGCGTTGGCCGCGGCGCGCGACCCGGTCCTCATGGCGCACGCCATGCGAGCCGGGGTCGTGGCGGGGCGGGCCGCCTACCTGGCCGGTCGCATGCCGCGTCGCGAGTGGGCCGTTCCATCCAGTCCGACGTCGGGCATGCTGGATTGACGGCTCGGGCGGTCGATGCTCGCCGCGTCGCCTACCAGATCCTGTCCGAGACCGAGACCGGGGCGTACGCGGACCGTTCGGCCCTCGAGAACCTGGCCGCCCTCGCGCCCCGAGACCGCGGCTTCGCCCGTGAGCTGGGCTTCGGATGCCTGCGTTTGCGGGGCCGACTCGATGCCGAGCTGGCTCGGCTCGTCGATCGCCCCCTCGAGCGCCTCGATCCCGCCGTCCGCAACTGGCTGCGTCTGGGCCTGTACCAGATCCGCGAACTTCGTGTGCCGGACCACGCCGCGGTCAACGAGACGGTAAACGGAGCCCGGAGCACCGCCGGTCCCGGCGGCGCCCGCATGGTTAACGCGGTCCTGCGGCGAGCGGCTCGCGAGGCTCCGGTCGAGTACCCGACCTTCGAGGCCGATCCCACCGCTTATCTCACTTCATACGGCTCTCATCCCGAGTGGCTGGTCGAGCGCTGGTTGTCCCGCTGGCCCTCGCGCGACGTGCGGAGGCTGGTCGAGGTGGCGAATCAACCGCCCCCCGTGACCGCCCGGTTGCTCGACCTGGGGCCGGATGAGGCAGGGCGTGAGCTCGAGGGAACGGGTATCCAGGTCCGGGCACTGCCCCCGTGGCGCCGCTGCGTTGTGGTCGAGGAAGGCGCGCCCGCCGAATTGCTCGGGCGGGTTCGGGCCGTGATTCAGGATCCCGCCGCGTCCGCCGTCGTCGACTTCATCGGTGGCGGCGTGCGTGCGCCGATTCTCGATGCGTGTGCCGCACCGGGTGGCAAGTCCATCGGGCTCGCGGCTCTCACCGACGTCCGGCCCTTCATCGCCGCCGATGTCAGCCAGCAACGACTGCAGTCGCTGGTCGCTTCACCCGAGTTCAAGACCCTCGGCATCCAGGGTGTGGTGATGGACGGCCGCGCCCCGGCGCTGGCCCGGGCCGCGACGATCGTTCTGGACGCACCGTGCACGGGTACCGGGACGTTGAGGCGACGCCCGGACGCCCGCTGGCGCCTGACGCCGAGACGGTTAATGTCACTGGTTGAGTTGCAGCGCGAGCTCCTGGAAGCCACTGCCGAATTGGTCGAACCGGGAGGTCTGCTGGTCTACGCGACCTGCTCGATCGAGCCGGAGGAGAACGAGGATCAGATCGATGCGTTTCTGGACCGCCATGCGGAGTACGAGCTCGAAGCCGCAGTCTCCGGCTGCGAGCTGCCAGCCGACGCGTTCAGCGTCCGTGGCGAACTGGTGATTCGACCCTGGATGTACGGCACCGACGGATCGTACGCCGCCCGCTTGCGCCGGCGGTCTCCACCGTGAACTACCGGCGCCGGCGGGGACTCGGCACGAGCCGCTGGACCGACGCGGCATCCGGTTGGTTCCGGGGGTTGAAGTTCCGCCCCGGACGGCCGGGCTTCCGGCCCGGAAGCTGGGCGGTGTCGCTGTCCGTGGCCGTGATCTGTGTCGGGCTCGGCTACCTGATCGCGGCCCGGTGGTTGTTTCCGGCGCCGACGGCGCCGGGCGGAGAGAAGCTCGTCGAGCTTCCCGAGCTGGTCGGCCTGGAGACCGATCGCGCCCGGGAACGGGTCACCGCCCTCGGGCTGACCTACGAGGCCAGCTCCGAGGTATATCACGCGCAGGCGGCGGTGGGTCTTGTGCTAGCTCAAAGTCCGCTGCCCGGCCAACTCGCGCGTCCCGGTGCGCCGGTCCGCGTGACTGTCAGCCTGGGACCCCAGCGGGTCACCGTGCCCGACGTGAGGGGTCTCTCGGAGCGCCAGGCCCGTATCATCATCGAACAGTTGGGCTTCACGACCACGATCGTCTCGCAGGATGCCCCCGTGCGCTCCGGTCAGTTGCTGCGTACCGCGCCTGCCGCGGGGACGGAGCTCGCGGTGCCCACCGAGGTCGAGCTCATCGTGAGCCGGGGGTTCGACGTGGCGGCGGTACCGGACCTGCTGGGCCGCCACGCCGAGGACGTGGAGGACATACTGGATGAGCTGGGGCTGCGGCTGGGCGTGGTGAGCTTCGACGAGACCTCGATCGATGCGCCCGGAAGGGTGATCGGACAGACGCCTCCAGCCGGGTACAATCTTCGCAGCGGCGGACGCGTGGCCATTCAGGTGGCTGGCGCCCGCTTCCGAATCGAGAGACGTTTGTTGCCGGGCGGCGCCGACGATTCGGCCGGTGATGAGGAGGGGAACGTGGACGACACGGACGCAGGGCCATGACCTGGCAACAGCGGCTTCTGGACAAATGGCCCTATAAGGTCGCGGCGGTCGCCCTGGCCATGCTCCTGTGGGTGAACGTAACCGACGACGAGCTCCAGGTTCAGGCGCTCCGGACGCAGGTGGTGTACGACCTGCAGGACGACAGGTACATCCTCATGGAGGCGCCGGACGAAATCCGGACCTCGTTCAGCGGTCGTCGCGCCGACCTGGTCTCGCTCAACTTCAATCCCCCGACCATCCGAATCCCCATCGCCGAGGTGACGGACACGGTGATGGAAGTGGACGTGTCCTTGAGCGCGGTCACCTATGAGACGGGCACCGGCTTCCGCCCCGTGGGGGTAAGCCCGTCGACGCTTACGCTTCGGTTCGAGCCCGTCACCCGCAAACGCCTCCCCGTCTTCCCGGTCGCCCAGCTCGAGCCGGCGGACGGCTTCATCATCCTTGGCCGGCTCAGCGTCGAGCCCGACAGCGTGGACGCCATCGGCCCCGCCTCACAGGTCGAGTCGCTGGCGAGTCTCTCCACCGAAGCCGTCGAAGCGCCACCCCTCCAGGCATCCCTGCAACGGGAAGTGTCCGTTGCCGTGTCCCCGGACCTCGAGGATGTCAGGGTCGATCCCACCTCCGTCCTCGTGCGGGTCGAGGTCGATTCGCTCGTCCAGCGTCGGGTGCTGGTAGCGCTGCGCGTGCAGGGCTCCGCGGCGGGCGAGGTGGTTCCTTCCACCGACAGCCTGGTGGTGGTGCTCGACGGCCCCCATCGCGAGGTCCAGACCATCGGTCCCGCCGACATCACGGCGACTGTGACGATCAACATGGCACCCGGACAGCCGATCGCCATTCCGGTCCAGCTGACCCTGCCGGACGGGCTGCAGGTTACCGCGGTCGTCGACGGTCCCGAGGTCGTGGTCCAACGTCGCGAGGACAGCGCGGATTGAACGCGTGGACCGGCGGGCCCGTGCTGGGAGTGGAGACGTCGTGCGATGAGACGTCGGCCGCGATCGTCGAGGATGGCCGGCTCCGCTCACTGGTGATCGCGTCCCAGGATGCTCACGCCGTCTTCGGTGGGGTCGTTCCGGAGATCGCCGCTCGCGCCCACCTGAGGACATTGGACGCCGTCACCAGGGCGGCCCTCGAGCAGGCCGGCCTCGGCGCGGACGATGTGACCGGGATCGGTGTCACCCGTGGGCCGGGACTCATTGGCTCTCTGCTGATCGGGGTAAACTGGACCAAGGGACTCTCGCTGACATTGGGCGTTCCTCTGCTTGGCGTGCATCATATGGAAGCGCACCTGTTCGCCAACTCTCTCGAGCATCCGGAAGCCACGCCGCCGTTCGTCGCCCTGCTGGTGTCGGGTGGGCACACGCTCCTGCTTTTCGCATCGGAGTGGGGGCGCTACGAGCTCCTGGGCCAGACGCGGGACGACGCGGCGGGTGAGGCGTTCGACAAAGTGGCGCGCCGCCTGGGCCTCGGATATCCGGGTGGGCCGGAGATCGAGCGCGCCGCCGAGTCGGGTACCGGCGGGCGCTACTCGCTGCCCAGGCCCTTGCTCTCACGGCGCCACACGCCGTCCGATTCCGCGTTCTTCGACTTCTCGTTCAGCGGCTTGAAGACGGCGGCGGCGCTTCTGATCGAGGAAATCGAGCGGCAGGGAGAGAAAGCGCTGGAGCAGGCGGTCCCGGACGTCGCGGCCGAGTTTCAAGCAGCCGTCATCGAAGTCCTGGTTGCCAAGACCATGCGCGCCGTCGAGCTGAAGGAGTGCGATCGCGTGCTGCTGGGGGGTGGCGTCGCCTGCAACACGGCTCTCAGGAGCGCAATGGCGGACGCTCTCGACGGTCCCGGGGCGCTCTTCGCTCCAGAGCCTCGCCTGGCCACGGACAACGCGGGGATGGTGGCGCGCGTGGCCGAGTATCGCTTGCGCAACGGCGAGCGAAGTGGCATGGAGATGAGCGCCGACGCGGGTCTCGCGTTTCCGGGCCTGCGCGCCCCGGCTTACCACTGACGGCTGGAGAGGGATGTATCCCGAGCTACTGAAGATCGGCGACTTCACCATCACCTCGTTCGGCGTGATGATGGCGCTCGCCTTCGTCGCCGGTTTCGCGGTGATCCGTGTACAGCTTCGAGAGCGCAGCGAGGATCCGGAGTTTGCCGGCGACGTCCTGCTCGGCGCCGTGGTCGGCGGGATCATCGGCGCCAAGCTGTACTACGTGCTGCTGAACTGGGAGCGCACGGCCATCGACCCTGCCGGGATGCTCTTCTCCCGCGGAGGCCTGGTCTGGTACGGAGGACTGATCGGCGGCGCCCTCGGCGTGATCTTCATGATTCGGCGACGACGCAAGAGTCTCGTCGAGATGGCCGACGTCGTCGCGCCCGGTCTCGCCCTCTCATACGCGGTCGGCCGCATCGGCTGCTTCCTGGTCGGTGACGACTACGGTCGTCCCACCGACAGCTGGGTCGGAATACCGTTCCCGCGGGGGTACCCGCCCAGCACGGCCGGTAACCTGCGACGTCAGTTCGGGGTCTCGGTGCCGGATTCGATCCCGGACTCGACCGTGCTGGCCGTTTATCCGACGCAGCTGTTCGAAGTCGGGCTCTCGCTCCTCATCTTCTTGCTCCTGTGGAAGCTGCGGAAGCGACCGCGCCAGGCCGGGTGGCTCTTCTCTCTGTGGTTGCTCCTGGCGGGTGCCGAACGCCTGTTCGTCGAGTTCTTCCGGGCCAAAGACGATCGCTTCTTCGGGGTGCTGACCATGGCCCAGTTGATCAGCGTGGCGCTGATCGCCCTCGCCCTGGTCCTTCTGCGCCGCACTTCCGCGGGCGGCGCGCGAGATTCCGGACGTGCCTGACATCCTCCAGGTCTCGGACCTCCACTTCGGCGGAGTGTTCCTGCCGGACCGCGCCGCGGGCGTCCACCGAGTGGCGGAGCGGCGCAGACCGGATGTGGTGGTGATTGCGGGCGACTTCACGCAGCGGGCCCGCAGCAGGCAGTTCAACGCGGCCCGCGCTTTCATAGACAGGTTCGAAGCGCCGATCGTCGTGACGCCGGGCAACCACGATCTGCCCGTGTACCGGCTCATCGAGCGCACCGTGGCTCCGTACCGGAAGTACCGCGATTCGATCGAGGCGTCGTTGGACCAGGTGCACTCGTTCGATGGACTGACGATCGTCGCCCTGAACTCGACCCGGCCGCTACGGGTTACCACTGGCTCGTTGTCCTCGAGTCAGCTCGACTTCGCCGCCGATGCTTTCGGGCGCGCGCCGGCCGGCGACCTGCGGATCGTGGTAACGCACCACCACGTGGCGTACCCTCCCGCGTTCAGGGCGCCGCGGGCCATGATCGGGGGTGAGCGCGTCGTGAGTCGCCTGGAGCAGCTCGGTGTGCGCGTGCTGCTGGCCGGCCACCTGCACAGCACCCTGATCGGGGATTCGATCCGCCTGATGCCCCGCCTGGTGGCCGGGGTGGCCCGCCGCGACGGCCTCATCATCAGCCAGTCCGGCACCGCGACATCCACACGCGGGCGCGGTCCCGAGCGGGGGAAGAACAGCTTCAACTATATTTCGATCGGGCCGGAGCAGACGGTGGTGACACACTACGGGTGGAACCAGTCGAATCAAGCCTTCGAATCGGTGGCGGATCACGCGTTTCCGAGCGGAGCCGGCGCGGCCGGTGACGAGCCTGCGGACGCGAGGGGAGGGGAAGAGGGGTGATGACCTACTACCGGCGAAAGGCGGCCGATGCGTCCGTGCTCACGGGCGCGGTGGCGGCCGGGGCGGCAATCGGGGCCGCGACGTTCTACCTGGTGAAGCTCTGGCTCCAGAAGGAGCCGCTGACGACGGGTGACGAGGAGGTCGAACCAGCGGGGGATTCCGAACCCGAGACCTCGGAGGGTACAGAGAGCAGCCGGTGACGGGGAGCCGACGCTTCCGGCGCAGCCTGCTGATCGGGCTGTTGCTCA
>Ga0209567_10001572_pt1 | contig 11573 bp, 9 predicted proteins | sample COG_12_FD_184756 | JGI IMG/M metagenome (GOLD analysis project Ga0209567, IMG submission 184756) | Pelagic marine sediment microbial communities from the LTER site Helgoland, North Sea, for post-phytoplankton bloom and carbon turnover... | ecosystem: Environmental > Aquatic > Marine > Neritic...
CGACGCTGTTTTTGTTTCCGGTCCAGCACAGGCAACACCGACAGCGCAGAAGACCAGCAGCAGAAAGCGTTTTAGTACCGTGCTCATCGCTTGATAGACTTTTTATGCTCTCCATCTTGCAACGACGGGGGTAACAGGTACGCGGTGTCTCGATTAATCGTCTGGAATTTGCCCGACACGGCGGTTTCTATCCGTTATTGTTGGTCTATTGGTATTCTACCGGCTTCGCCGGCTAAATCCGAGAGGCTCCCAGCTCACCTAACTGCTTCAACTACCCCGAGAGTGCATATTGCCGGCAGCACTATGCTTCGAGTCAGATCGCCGCGTTTTTTGATGGTTTTCCGTCAGTGGAACACAGCATGGTATTTGATCGTGCCGGAATGGCTATCCGGATAACCCGATTGCCATGACGGTGGTGTTTCAGTCCAGACTGTCGGATTGACCGGCTACTGCTATATTTATGTCCCTGGCAAAGTCCAGCATGCGCTGTGTAGACCTCAGTGCCTCGATACGAATCTGTTCGTCGACATGGATCTCATTCTTTCCAGTTTCGAGAACTTCAAGCAGATTGTGGAGCCCATTCATGGCCATCCATGGGCAATGGGCACACATGCGACAGGTGCCGCCGGCGCCGCCCGTCGGGGCGGGAATTAGCTTCTTATCGGGGATGCCTTGCTGCATCTTGTAGAAGATACCCTTGTCGGTTGCGACGATCAGGGTCTCGTTCGGTAATTGATGCGCGGCTTTGATGAGTTGTGTGGTGGAGCCTACTGCATCTGCAAGCTCAATAACTTCCTCCGGAGATTCCGGGTGGACCAGTATTGCTGCCTCAGGGTGTTCTGCCATCAACTTGCCCAGGCCGCGGAACTTGAATTCATCATGGACGACACAGCTGGCATTCCATAGCAGCATATCTGCACCTGTGACATGCTGGATATAGTGGCCCAGATGCTTGTCGGGGGCCCAGATGAATTTTTCCCCCTGTTGATGCAAGTGTTCGATCAGTTTGACCGCGATACTGGAAGTGACTACGTAATCAGCTCTGGCCTTGACCTCTGCACTGGTATTGGCATAAACGACCACGGTACGGTCAGGGTGCTCATCACAAAATTCTGCAAAGGGGCCTGCTGGGCATCCCAGATCCAGAGAACACTCGGCTTCCAGTGTGGGCATGAGTATACGCTTTTCCGGGCTCAGTATTTTGGCAGTCTCGCCCATAAAACGGACCCCGGCTACTACCAGGGTGCTTGCAGGATTGTCGTGTCCAAAGCGGGCCATATCCAGCGAGTCTGAGATATAACCGCCCGTTTCCTCGGCGAGTTCCTGAATATCTGCCTCAGTGTAATAATGCGCAACCACAACGGCATCCTGCCCCTTGAGCAGCTCCTTAATGCGCGCTTTTATCGATTCCTTTTCTTCTTCCGAGTAATGTGGTGCCGATTTCAGTACACGCAGGGTTTCAGGCGCCTTTCGGGCATCATAAAACGAATGGTCAAGATCTACACTCAAGGTTTTAATCTCTTCATTGTTGATAGATTAACTTTAGCAGCAAAATGTCTAGAATCACCATCTTACATATTAAGTCGAATAAGTACCATTCGCACCTGGACCCGCCTCATTCCCGTCTCTTGCGAGGCTCGCCACAGCATGGGCAACGCCTTCGGCTACAGCTGCCATGGAAGCGTAATCTAGTTCGTCAGGCAGATCTGTGGCCGCATGATAATGCGGGTATCGATTGAAGGCGGTGTCTGTCACCATTAGCGCCCGGTAGCCCTGCCGCCAGAAGGCGAGATGGTCACTCCACGCAACGCCGGGAATCCACGCGAAGGTGGCAACATGCTCGGCCGGAAATTCCGAATGCCGTCGGAAAGCGGTCGAGAAGCGATGTAGCATGCGGCGTGAACGCAGGTTGGATACAAAGGCGATAAAGTTCGCTCTGTCGGGGTAGAAATATCTGAACAGGGGTGGATAACGCTGGCTGCCGGGACGTTCGCTGTAGTAACCCAGCATCTCCAGTGAAATCATGAGGCGGATATCGTCATTGCGTTTACGGGCTCCTCTGGCGTAAACCATGCTCCCCATTTGCCTGCGGAAAAAGAAGGGCGGTTCTTCATTGACGAAAGCCACGAAACGTACCGTACAGTCGGTTTCCACATCCTTGAGGAGTCGGGCCATCTCCAATAGCGCGGCTACGCCGCTACCGTTGTCGTTCGCCCCCGGGCTTCCGGAGACGGAATCGTAGTGGGCGCCTATCAGCAGGATCTGTTCGGAATGTTTTATCCCCGCGTGGGTAACTTCCAGATTTGAACAGGGGATGCCTTCCACCTCGTAGGTCTGTGGCGTAACCCGGTAGCCTTGTTCCAGCCACACCCGCTCTATATAGGCTGAAGCCTCGGCCAATGCATCAGGGTGATAGACATTGCGTTCCCCGATGTTCTCCGCAAGCATCCGGACATGCGATTCGAGCCGTGTTGCTAGCGTATTTACCACCAAAGCCAGGGAATCTCTGATTTAGACATGTATCGTGTCATTGCGAGCGTAGCGAAGCACTACATCATGGGAAAATCAAGCGCTTACAGATTGCTTCGTTACCGCAGGGTGTCCTTTAGGGCACTGTCGTTGCTCGCAATGACGAAGAAATCAGAGGTCCCTGTATTATTACTTTACTCAATCTAACAAAAGGATGCTGGAAAGCGCTGTTGATGTATTGACCATTATCGATATTACGCCAGTAGCATGCGTTAATCTTATTTTAGCTCGACACGGAACTTTGATGGTAGTACAAATGCTCGGAGTGGATGCCCAGCCCAGCCTGGGCGGAGTAAGGAGGTCTTATGTCAATCGGAGAATTTTGTAGCCGCGATGTCGTGATCGTTCACAAGGGAGCGAACGCGTTGGAAGCGGCAAAGCTTATGCGCCAGTATCATGTTGGCGATGTTGTCGTCGTGATGGACAAGGATGACAAGAAAGTGCCGGTAGGCATTCTGACCGACCGGGACATTGTCATCGAGCTGGTGGCAGAACAGGTCGACCCGGAAAGCATCAGCGTCGGCGACGTGATGAGCGATCATTTAATTACCATTCGTGAAAGTGATGAGTTGCTGGACAGCATCGAGCAAATGCGCAGCAAAGGAGTACGTCGTGCGCCAGTGGTCAGCAAAGAGGGCGAGCTTGTCGGCATACTCACCCTCGATGACCTGTTAGACTACCTGGCAGAGGCGCTCAACGGCTTGGTCCTGCTGACTGGGCGTGAACAGTACCGCGAACGCAAAACTCGCGGCTAGGAGCCTGTCAGACTTAGGAACAATCTACTGCGCTGGTGGGAGAGCGGCCTAAATGTTCCTGATTTTTCGTTGCGTAGGCCCACGATGTACAGGGACGTAAGGGTGTGTCCTCCAGTTCCCAGGCGATGGCCCGGATGTCCTCCGGAACAGTGACATCCAGGCGATGCACACTGAGGCTGGTATGTTGCTCGGCCAACTCATGCAGCTCTCCGGCTTCTGCGGGCCGCCGGCAGGTGGCGAATACTCGCCAGCTGGACTGCGCATATTGGCGGGCAAACTCCAGCCCGATGCCGCGGTTACTGCCGGTGATTAGGACACTGCTCATATCGAATCGTCCGGGGCGCGAAAACCTGTTCGTGATGGGTATATTAGTGCTACGGCCACAGATCGCGAACCTCTTCGGGCATCGCCTGGCGCACGTCGGCTATCTCACCTTCACTGATACGGTGATCGAGCATCAGGAAAACACTACGTAACGCCTGCTCGGCGTCTAACTCGCCTTCCAGCGTGGGCAGCGGCTGCATACCCCCGAGAAAAGCCTCCAGTGAGCGCTGCTTTTTCGGTGTGGTGCTCGGTTTCCAGCCCTCGTAATAGAAACCACGGATAAGCATGGGCAGCTGCGCGCCGAGGTGGACGGCTTCGTCGGCCGGCAAACGGTCGCGCAGTGCATGCAGTACGACGCGTAGTACGGAATAGGCCTCGGCCTCATTATCCAATGAGGCAGCCAGCTCGAGTTCCTGAAGCCAGCGGTGCGTGGTCTGGAGTGTTGAATCAAATACCCGGATATGAGTTTCCGCCGTCGTCATTGTGTACCTCCTCAGAGAGGCTTGAGCCTGGAAAAAAGGTATTCTGAATAATTATGTCAGAATAATGGCACATTCTTGTGTTCTCTGCCTTGAGTATCATCAATACTAAGTGGAACTTTATAGAAATTGGATCTTCACTGGTCGGCAGATATGAAGGACGATGATTGTACTCCTTTTTTGCAGGAGGTCTTACCCTGCCTACAACTGCGATGGCACGGATTTCGCAACGTTCGCCGCCAGGTGTGTAAACGCGTTCAGCGGCGTATCGCGCTTCTGGGTCTGGGTGATGTGCAGGCCTATCGCGCCTGGCTGGATACACATCCGGACGAATGGCGGGTGCTCGACGCCTGTTGCCAGATTACCATCTCACGGTTCTACCGCGACAGGCGCGTATTCCAGTGTCTGGAAACAGACGTGATACGTCATATCGTTCAGCGCATACAGCGCGACGGGGAACAGACGCTGACGGTGTGGAGCGCCGGCTGCGGGGCCGGGGAAGAGCCCTACACCCTGGCGCTGCTGTGGGCGTTTTCCCTCGCGCCGATGTTTCCGGGTATCAAGTTCAACATTCTGGCCAGCGATGCAAACGCTGACGTGATTCATCGAATGCGTGAAGCCTGCTACTCTGGAACCAGTCTCAAAGATTTGCCAGACCGGTGGCGGGAGGCGGCGTTTTCAAGAAACGAAAACAGGTTTTGTCTTCGGGAACCCTACCGCAAGAACATCGAGATTCGGCATCAGGATATTCGCAGGGGGGTGCCCAACGGGCCGTTTCATTTGCTGCTATGCCGAAATCTGGTCTTTACTTACTTCGACGAAAAACTACAGTGTGAAACAGGGCGGCATCTTTCCAACAGAGTCAGGGAAGGTGGCTCGCTGGTCATCGGTGGGCATGAGCAGCTTCCAGACTGTATAGCGGGTTTTGAACCGTGGGACGGCTGCCGGAGCATTTACCGCAAGACTGGCTGATCAATACAAGGTGAGTTGAGATGGTAAGAGGAGACTGACCATGGAAAGCCAAAGGGGAGTACGCGTACAGGGTACGCCCTATGTTCCCGGCCTTGTAAGCGGTGTCTTGCGGCGGGGCACGGATGACTTGGGAGCAGGCAAGCTGTGTGTGCTGTCGCACAAGGACATTGGTTCGATTGTCCAGGGTCCGCAAGCGGACGAGCAGGCACTGGCCCGGAAGTTTCACGGTGCAGGTATTATAGCCGTTGATGGTGCACCCTTATCCCATGGCATGATTCGCCTGTTCAGTCTGGGCGTGCCGACTGTCATTGTATCGAGTGAGCAACTTATGGGCTTGAGCGATGGGACGCCACTGACACTGGATGGTGCGACGGGCTTGATCAGCGACCCGTCGCAGGCAACGTCGGCTGTAACACGGATCGAGCCGGTGATACCGCAGCCAGGCGCCAGTGTGATGACAGCGGATAGTGCGCCGGTTAGGCTCAGCGCCAGCATATCCGGCACGTCCGGCGCTGCTAACGCTGTTGCGTGCGGGGCCGCGTCAATCGGTCTGGTTCGATCGGAATACTTGCTGCCACCGGACGATCGTTCACCGGATGCGGATTACTTCGAGTCTGCATTCGAGGGCCTCTGTGACGCTGCTCGTCCCTTGCCGCTTACTGTGCGATTAGTGGATATTGCCGCCGGGAAATCATTCCACAGTCAGACGGGGATGTCAGGTGCTGAATGGACGCTCGGCGCCCGCGGCACGCAACTTTATTCAATCGAGTCGGTGCACCGTATTTTTCAGGCTCAAGTCGAAGCGATCGGCCGGCTCGCCGGGCAATTCGATCTATCGCTTATGCTGCCGAATGTATGGGGCCTGGAGACATACCTACACTGGCGATCCGAGATTGAGCGGCTTCTGAAAGGGGCTGTTCGCATCGGCGCTATGGCGGAGACACCGGCGGCTGCGCTCGCGATAGCGGATCTCGCAAAGCGCGCCGATTTCGTGGCGATCGGTTGCAATGATCTCATGCAGTGCTTTTTCGGTATTGACCGCAACATCGCTGAACTCAGCCGGTTTCTGAACCCCTGTGCGCCCGCCTTGTTACGTTTCCTGCGTGAGGTAGCCGCAGCGGCCGGTGAAAGGCTTGCGGAGGTGCAGCTATGCGGTCTTCTGCCCCAGTCCCCGGGTGTGCTCCCCGTACTGGTGGGGATCGGTTTTCGGTCTTTCTCTGTTGAGCCGCGCATGATCCCCTACCTTGCCGAAACGGTTCGTGGAATAGATACAGTGTCGGCCTCAGCGTTGGCGACGTCTGTGTGCAGCGCACCGGATTCAGAAACAGTTCGGGGCTTGCTTGGATTGCCACAGGGATCGGCCTGGGCAATGGGTATTAATTTATAGGGTCGCGGCCAAGCGTTTGCATAACGCTGCAAGCTGTGGGTCTCGAATTCGTAATCAGGTTATAAAATAAAGATTCTAACGGTGATTGCAAATCCGTGGACCTCGGTTCGACTCCGGGCGTCGTCTCCAAGTAATATCAAACACTTAGATTTCCTCGCTGCCCATTATTTCACCAGACTCGGAAAATCACACCGAAAATAATTCACTTCGCCTCAGTTAGTGTAAGACCGGCAGGCGGCATACAATGACTCCACCGCTGCGGGATCTCTGCCAAAAGGACAGCTCACCTGGCGCTGATGTTCGAAGTACTTGCCGGTGTGTTTGCCGCCGGCGTCACTGGTTGCCAGCCACACCGGGGTTCTTGCCCCCGCGTCGGGCGACTCGTGTCCGCCGAAGCCCAGATTTTTGCTCAGGGTGGAGTTGACATCGCCCGGATGACAGGCGTTCACCTTAATGCCGAACGCTTGCAGTCGCCGGGCGAAGGCCACGGTCAGCATTCTGTCGGCCTGTTTGGATTGTCGGTAGGCGGCACCATTGTTGTAGGGCCGTTTTACGAACTCGAGATCTCCGAGATCAAGACCACCTGCCCAGTAGCTGGCCACGTTGATGATACGTGCGGCGGACCCTTGTTTGAGATGTTCGGTGAACACCTCAATCATCCAGAAGTACCCCAGAACATTGGTTGCGAACTGCATCTCGATGCCTTCGGGCGTATGCGTAAGACGGCGTGGGGTGATGGCAGCGTTATTGACCAGGACATCAAGCGGCCCTTCCCAGCGTTGCGCCAACGCCTCAATGGAAGCGCGTCGGGAGAGATCAGCAAGTTCATAGCGAACCCGGGGATTGCCGGTTGTGCGTGAAATGTTCTTTACGCAGCGGACAGCCTTGTCCTCGTTTCGGCACACAAGTACGACATCATGACCAGGAACCGCAGCCAGTTGGCGGGCAATAGCCATGCCGATGGCCCCGCTGGCGCCGGTCACCGCGGCAATACGTTCACGCTTGCCTTCTTGTTCGAACATTCCTGCAATAGTAGCGGAACTTATACCCGGAGCGGAAGATCGGCAGAGTGGATTAGGACAGACCTGTTTTCTGGTTGTAGCTACCAGTGAGTGGCGGAATACTGGTACTCGTCGGGTTACCAGCTCGTATGACGCCTAAATAGGGGCTGTAATACGAAGTTCACGAACTGGCTTGGGATTCAGGTCTTAGTTTCGCTCTTCACGTGCATGCCAAATACGCAGTACACGTATCTGCTTCTGGAGTCTTATGCCCATAAAACTTGGCTTTCGGGTTTCTTGATATTTGTTTGGCATTGATCAGCAGGTCAAGTGCAACGCCGCTACAATGCGGGCGTACTTCTGCTGGAGCTTGTTGAACACCTCCACAGCCTCTGACGTTTGCACCACTTCAACCCTGATTCCCCTGCCGGTCAGGAAGGACCTGGTGATACCGGGGACCTGCATATGCCCGTGGTAACCGGAACCGATGATCAGCGTGTCAGGTTTGGCAGCGATGATCCTACCCAGGTCTTCAATAGCCAGGTTATGCCCTTCTTTTCTCCACCAGCCGTCCTGTACACCCTCGGGCGTAATGATGACATCGGAGCTATAACCCAGGCCGTCGACTTCGATATGAGCAAAGCTGTAGTTGGTAATCTTCATGATCGTTTCATTAAAATGCCGTTGAACGCGCGCAAATAGAGTATCCCCAATTTTAGCCCATAAATGCATCTCAGGGTTCGTCTAAGCGTTTTTGGACTATTTGCGCTATTATTTGGATTGGCGCCCCGACCTGTGTTGGCTGTTGAGGCTCGCGGCATGACCATAGTCACTATGCATATTACACGCTGTCTGCATTACGAGTTTTCCAGACAGGCAGCTCTGCTGCGCACGGCTCGCGCCACCTTGCCGAAGAGCTTGTTGGCGACACTCTGCACCGTCGAAGGCCGGTGGTGAGTTTTTCACACCGTTTTCTCGTATACCTTGCGTTATTTGCGCTGGGTCTTTACGCGCAGATCGCCCAGGCCCTGCTGATTCGCGAGAGCCTGGTGGTCTTCTATGGCAACGATATCAGCCTGGGGGTCTTTTTTGGCAGCTGGTTGCTGTGGGTCGCAGTCGGGTCTGTGAGCGTTATCTGGCTGCAGCAACACCGCTGGATTGTGCACCCTTTGACACTGCTGAGGCGGCTTTTTTCAGCTCTTCCAGTGGCGCTGGTGTTGCAGGTGCTGACCACCCGCACCATACGCCTGTTCCTCGATGTACCCGCCAGCGAGTTGATTCCGCTCGGTGAACTTTTTGCTTCCTTGTTGCTGATCACCCTGCCGACCAGCCTCGGCGTAGGCCTCGCGTTCCCTTTGGCCTGCAAGGCCCTGGTTGACGGGGGCGGGCAGCGGTCTGGTGAAAATGTGACATCAGACGCCAGGGTCGGCGGCGTGTCGCGACTGTACATCGTCGATGCCCTCGGAGCCCTGTTGGGTGCTGTGCTGTTTACCTTTGTCTTGATTGAGTGGGCGGGGGTCTGGCGCAGCCTGGGCATTGTTGCAGCGCTGATGGGCGTGATCGCAGTCATGTTACGCGGCGCTGCGAGCGGTTTTCGCCTGAGCGCGTGGAGCTTGGTGCTCGCTGGACTGGTGTTGGCCGTTACGCCGCTGGGCGGTACTGTGGATCGGGCCATGGAGCGGCTGCGTTTCTCAATACTACAGCCGGGCCTGGAGCTACTGGACACCGTCGAGACACGCTACGGCCATATCAACATTGCCCGTCTGGGGTCACAGATTTCGGTTATCGAAGATGGCCGTATTATCACGAGTTTTCCAGACCGCGAAGCCGTGCAGCAGGAAGCCGCTTACTACACCGCCCAGGCCCCCAATGCCGAGCGTGCATTGGTCTTCGGGGGACTCACCAGTGGGCTGGTGACCGAGTTGCTGCGTTATCCGCTGAAGCAGGTGGATGTTGTTGTTGAGGATCGCTACGCCTTTGCGCGTTTACGCTCCTACCTGCCGGCAGATACCCAGGAAGCACTGCAGGACACGCGGTTGACAGTTCATTTTAGCGATGGACGCGGTTTTGTTAACCAGTTGCAGCGCCGTGAAGCCTTTGATCTGGTGCTGGTGGTGTCGGCGGACCCGTCCAGCGCTCACAGCAATCGCTACTTCACCCGGGACTTTTACCAGGCCGTCAGCAAAAGGATGGCCGGCAACGGGGTTTTGTGTACGACGGTGAGCGGTGCCGCCAACTACCTGGGACGCGAGGTTCGCAGTTACAGCGGTTCTGTCTATCATACATTGTCCAGCGTGTTTCCTGAACTGGCCGTTGCACCGGGTGATCGGCACGTCTACTGCGCTTCGGCCATGGCCGGGCGGGTCACAGAAGATCCCTCGATCCTCGAGAAACGTTATCTGGCCATCCCGCTGGACGAGCATCTTTTTCCCTCGGTTTCATTCTTCACCTTGTTACCGCCCGCGCGTATTGCCTTCGTCCGGCAGCAGCTCGCCGCCGAGGTTTTGGAAATAAACACCGACAGCCGGCCGGTCAGCTACTACCTGAATATGGTGTTATGGGGCAAGTTCAGCGATTCGCTGGTGGTTGAATGGCTGCAGACACTGCATCAGCTGGGCAGCCTTCCTTACCTGGTGCCGCTGGCGGTGTTTGTCGTACTGCTGCTGCTCAAGTCGGCACTGGAAAAGACGGCGCCGGCGAGGCTGCGCCGTCAGGTCGCGACACTGTCGTTGGTGGTGCTCGGTATGATCGCTATGGCGATGCAGCTCGCGCTGCTGCTCAGTTACCAGGCTCAGGTAGGCTTTGTATTCAGCCGCATTGCGCTGCTCAACGGCTTGTTCATGACCGGCCTGGCGCTGGGCGCCGGTTTGCTGGGACAGCGCCTGGCCGGCAGCCGACGGCCAGGCCTCGCGCTTGCCCTGTTGCTGCCGCTGGTCGCCGTCATCCTGCTCGCTGTCCCAGCACTGCTCGAGTGGCTGGGACAGCTGCAGCAGGTTCCGCGCGAGGCCTGGTACCTGGCGCTGTGCCTGCTGGCCGGCCTGCTCACCGGTACCGGCTTCCCGCTCGGCTTCCGTCAGGCATCGACCGATACCGGCGAGGTCCTGCACAGCAGCGCTGTGATCGCCGCCGCCGATGACCTGGGCGGCGCACTCGGTGGGCTGGTCACCGGTGCCTTGCTGGTGCCACTGCTTGGGATACAGGGTACCTTCTACCTGCTTGCCTTGTCAGCCGGTCTTGTCCTGGTGCCTGTTCTGTATGCCGAATATGCGCCCGAGCGTATTGCGGCCCTGCAGCGGCGCGGGCACCGCACCTTCCCCTGGGGAGGGCTGTCCTGGACACTGCTGTTCGTCGTCTGCAGTAGTCTTATCCTGTTGATCCTTGTGCACGGTGCGCAACCCGAGCCCCGTACCCGTTTCAGCGATTCGACCCTGGCGCAGCTGAGTGGCTCACAGCAATTCGAGCCGTGCGAAAAGCCCGTGCCCTGTTACCTCGGGCGTGCCGCTGACAGCAGCGCCGCCGACACCGTGTCCCTGGCCACCATTACGGTTGCCCGGGATATCCGGGGCTATGCGGGACCGCTCAACTTGCTGGTAGCCGTGGACAGCGGAGGCATCCTGCGCGGGGCACGCTACCTCGAATCGGATGAAACGCCGTCTTATATCGCCGGCATCGATACCTGGCTAGCCGGCCTGAGCGGCCACGATTTTAATCACTCGCCCCTGGCGCTCGACGGGGTTGATGCACTGTCCGGTGCCACGCTCAGCAGCCGTGCCGCTCTCGCCTCGATCAACCGCGCTGTCGAGGTCGGTAGCAGGGCCGGTTTTGGCGACAGCCCGATTGGCGCTCGCGAGGCAGCTGAACAAAGGTCAGCCTGGATGGCGCCACAGTTCGTCATCACCCTGGTGTTGCTGTTGATCTTCTTTCCGGTCTACCGTGACGGTCGTGACGGGCCGAGACTGCTGTACCAAGCGGCTGTCCTGGGGATTCTGGGTTTTGGCTTCAACACACTGGTGACCGAGATGGATCTGATTAACCTGAGTTTGGGCCATTTTGCTTCGGTTGTCGGCAATCCGCAGCGCTGGCTGTTGCTGGGCTTTGTCCTGCTCACGGGCCTGCTCTTCGGTCA
>Ga0209567_10001573_pt1 | contig 11570 bp, 10 predicted proteins | sample COG_12_FD_184756 | JGI IMG/M metagenome (GOLD analysis project Ga0209567, IMG submission 184756) | Pelagic marine sediment microbial communities from the LTER site Helgoland, North Sea, for post-phytoplankton bloom and carbon turnover... | ecosystem: Environmental > Aquatic > Marine > Neritic...
CCATTTTGCAGACGTGAACGTACAATCCCCAGAAACGCCAGTGCGGTTCAGCCTTCGCCTTGGCGTATAGCTTCCTCCTCAGTTCCTGCAAACCAATGGGCGTCTTTGTCATCTCGCCCTTGCCACCATGCCATCGATAACCACCCCGCCGGAGTGATCCACCGCATCCGTCGCTTCGCGTTGTCGGGGACAACCGTCGTTCGATAACGATCCGAGACAGAGAATATAAGCGTTTCCCGACAGGCTGGACCCGACGGATCAGGCAATTCATTTATCAATTCACAAGCAATATTTGGCCAGTACGAGCGGTCCTAATAAATACAGTCAACAGATACCACATCCAAGCTTATGACGAAGCCGATACGACAAGCTGTTGGGGAATGGTTATCTCAATACATCAACAAACCGATCAGGAATTACCAACCATTCGCCATAAGTGATCCGGAAAGACTCGCGGCGTCTCTGAAACCATGTGATGTCTTGTTGGTGGAGGGAGATCGACGTGTGAGCACCGCGATCAAATACCTAACTCAATCTACCTGGTCACACGCGGCCATGTTCGTCGGAAGCATGTTAGGCAAGGGTGACGATTACATGTCCTCACCTCTGCTAATAGAAGCCGACATTCGTCAGGGCGTAATCAGTGTCCCCTTGTCGAAATACGCTGGATTCAATACGCGCATATGTCGTGCTGTCAATCTGGCTCCTGAGGATCAAAAACTTGTACTGGAATACGTGGTATCGCACCTAGGTCATGCCTACGATTTGAAGAACATAGTTGATCTAGCCCGTTACTTGATTCCAACACCACCCGTTCCCGTTTTCATGCGTAGACGTATGCTGGCACTAGGAAGTGGTGACCCAACCCGTGCGATTTGTTCGTCATTGATTGCTCAGGCGTTTCAGAGGGTACGCTATCCCATCCTGCCAAGAGTGGAAGAGCTCGATGATGCAGCCCGTGCGCGTTGTGGATACAACGTCAATGAAATACTACATATTAGACATCACAGTCTATTTGCCCCGAGGGATTTTGATGTCTCTCCCTATTTCCAGGTCATCAAACCGACCATCGAGCATGAATTCGATTATAGAAAGCTGGTATGGAGTACGCCCCGGCCTGATCGTCGATCACAGATGGCCAGTGTTCAAAATGATCAGAGCACTATTGTTTCGGCCGACTGAGTGACAGGTGTTGGCCGGGTCCCGCCTCACGCGGTGCAGAGAAACCTATATGCCCAAGGTCTGTTTGCTCGGTCCGCTATGGCGCGGACAGCCGCCCGTCGCAGACGATGCCAAGGAGATTTATCGGACAGCTCATTGCCCCTTGCCGACATCGGGGCTTCATGCCAACCTCCAGTTACTTGTCATAGCTGTAGGGGCATTCGACATCATCGGTGTCGCACTTTACTACTACCTCCACTGTCTCGGCCGTACCTGCCGCGCGCCAGGGTGCGAAATGCATACCTATACTATTACTGAAATCTGTGCGTACCGGTATGGTAGCGCGCCAAAGCGACTATCGCCGGTCGAGCTACCAGGCAAATGCCCACGGGAAGGACGATCCACTGGTTACTGCGCATGCTGAATACGACAGGCTCGGTCGTGACGGCAACCAGCGTCGACGCGCTTATCGAGCGCTATTTCATTCTTACATTGACGATGATGTTGTCCGCGGCATCCGGAACGCACTCAATCAGGAATTTGTGTTTGCGGACGAGCAGTTCAAAGACCAAATCGAAGCCCACCTGAGCCGGCAAGCCCGCCCTCGCAAACGCGGCAGGCCAAAATCGATCGGAAAATTATGATCTGACCCCAATTTTCAATTTTGGAAGCGCCGCTCATTGGAAGGTTTGCAGCTCTTTGGCTAAACTGAACATCAAAGAAACCTTCACAATTCTGCAACACATGCTGAGATGCGGATACTTTCCTCAAACCCCTGTATGCATCCCGTTTGCTGCCGAAGTTTACTATTGGTTTTTCGCCTGATCCCGGGTGGGGTGCATGACTGACAAACAGATTCAAATTGGTGACGGTCGAATAAAAGTGGTTCGGGTATCCGACCTTAAGATCGGCATGCATGTTTGTGAACTCGACAAACCGTGGCTGGAACTCCCCTTCGAACCACCATTCCAGCTGCAGGGATTCCGCATTCAGTCAATCGAAGAAATCGCAAAGATACGCCAGTACTGTTCACACGTTTACATCGATACGGAGCGCGCGGCGCGGAAGCGCGGGACGACTGCCAAAAGACCCCGAACGCCGTTTTCCTCGGGCGTTTTTTCGACGCTCCGAAACAGTCTGAATCCAGGTGCATTAAAACTCGGCAAGCTTGCCAGGACATCGGCACACCGTTCTGTAGATTCATCTGGGAGTTCATCTGGAAACGCTGGAAGGGCCACGGCCTCTGACTACGAAAACCTATATTTTTCAGAGAGTGACGACAGCAACTTACCTCGAAAATACGAAATTCTTGCGTCAAACGCACCCAAGCGCATCGTCTATCAGAACCAAACCACTCTGGAAGAGGAATTCGAACCCGCGAAGCTAGCGATTGAAGGAGCCAACAGTTTTTACGCTGACCTGGTCGAAGAAGTGCAAAAAAGCAGCAAGCTCGACTACCCCAAGCTGAGAGAGAGGGTGGATACCATGGCCAGGAGCATTATTCGTAACCCGGATGCGCTGTCTTACCTCGTGCAAATGAAATCGACCAACAAGCAAACCTACAACCTGGCCATATCAAGCTGCGTAATGGTAATGGCGTTTGCCCGGTTCCTCGGTCTTTCCAATAACGAAATCAAGGACCTTGGCACCGGAGCGCTTCTGCAGGACGTGGGGATGGTCAAGTTGCCACCGGAAATTCTCAACAAGAAAGAACCGCTGACTGATACCGAGTTCAAGCTCGTACAGCGGCACGTTACCCTGTCACGTAGCATTGTTGAGCGCATACCCGGAATTTCAAAGAAAGTCGTCAGCGTGTGTTACTACCACCACGAACGATACGATGGTTCAGGGTACCCGCGCGGGCTGAAGCAAGACCAGATTCCTCTGTTCTCGATGATCACCGGCATCGTAGATACCTACATGGCGCTAACCAGCTTTCGATCCTATCGCCGCACCAGCACGTCTTACGAGGCGCTGTGCGAACTTACCGAATTGAAAAACAAACAATTCATAGGCGCACTGGTGGATCGATTTATCCAAAATATCGCGATCTTTCCAGTGGGAAGTTTTGTCCAGCTCAATTCCGGTCATGTCGGAGTCGTCGTGGCCCGCAATCCAATGCGCTTCCTGGAACCGAAAGTCATGCTGGTCGTGGACCCGAAGGGAAATATGATGGACCAGGCGCTGACGATCAATTTTGCCACTGAACAAAGAAGCCGGTTCTTCGAAGGTCTCAGGATTTCCAGTGAAGTCATTCCCGGCGAATTTGGAATAGACGCTCAAGATTTCTTCGTCTGACAAGGTTATCCGACATGATCAGGCGTTTCTTACCCGAAAGTTGGTCCACTCAGAGTGCCCTGCAAAGGAGTACTGGCGACGAATTCGATCCGCTGACCAAGTTGCTGTCCAGAGCGGCCTTTCTGGACAGGCTGACCAATGTGGTCGGGTCCTCGGACGAAGATGACGCGGAGACGGCACTTATCGTTATAGATATCTCGGAATACCACCAGATAAACCTCGCCTACGGAGAAGAGGCCGGCAACCGGGTGCTTCAGCAGGTCGCCGATTGTATCGATAGCGTGCGCCGGGATGGAGATTACCTGGCCAGAATTGGCGATGATCAGTTTTCACTGTTGCTCACTAGCGTAATGGGGAGAGAGCACGCGTTGTTGGCGGCGAACAAGCTGCAGAAACTTAGCGACAATCCGTTCATGCTTGACGGCGACGAAATACTGCTTCGACTCCACATGGGCGTTTCTCTTCTGGAAAATACCGCCGACGACCCCGCGCAACTGTTTACAAGGGCGGTGAAAGCGATGTATCGCTCCAAAAACGGCGGCGAGCGGATCGTCGTTTATGACGAGGTCGATCAGAGCCCTGAGAACCATGATGGCACCCTGCTGCTGGATTTCAGCAAGGCGCTGCAAAACAACAAACTGGAGTTGAAGTTCCAGGCCAAGCGGGAACTCAGCAACGGGAAGATCTGCGGCGCCGAGGCGCTGCTTCGGTGGCGACACCCGACACGCGGAAATATCCCGCCGATGCGGATCATTGAATTGGCGGAAAAGTCCGGCCACGGAGACTCCCTGTCATTCTGGGTCCTCAACCAGGCACTGCGAAGTTGCGCGGGATGGCTGCAAATGGGAATGCCGATGACGGTATCGGTAAACCTCGAAGCTCGTACATTCAGTAACGCTTTACTGCCGGCGTACATCGTAGAGGCACTCGAGCTTTGGCGAGTCGCGCCGCGTTTTCTGATCCTCGAGGTAACAGAGTCAACCTTGATGGAGCGAAATAGCCGGGTACCGATCAACATCGAAGAATTGAACCGTATCGGTGTACGCATCTCCATAGACGATTTCGGCACCGGATATTCTTCGCTGGCATACCTTAATCGGCTTGAAGTTCACGAACTGAAGATTGACAAGGGTTTTATCGACGAAATGGAGTCCTCAGCAAAGGACAAAAAACTCGTAACGGCGATCATTGAACTCGGCAGAAATTTCGGTCTCAAGGTTACGGCGGAAGGTGTCGAGACTTTCAGGCAGCTTCAGAAGCTAAGAAAATTGGGATGTGATACCGTACAGGGGTACTATGTATCGCCCCCACTGGCGATTGATGAATTTATCGACTTTGTGAGCAAGGAGCTCGGGATAGCGGACTGAGATTCAGCACAAGATAATCGCACAATCATCAACACGCGATCTAGCGGGTCCACCAGCCACCAATAAATAATCCCAGAACCGGTTAGGCTCGTTTGCTGCTCATTCGCCTTGAATCCCAAAATCTATAAAGAGTATTTCTGAGACGTTCAAACCTCAGATTTCTGGACGAACCCCAGAAGATTATTGGTTGTCATAAGGCCGCAATACCATTAATAATTCCCAGGAATCCAGCGGCAGCTTGCCGCCGCTTCGGAGACATTCGATTTCTACAGTACTGAACTGAACCTCGGAGGCATATCGTCAGTCTTTCCCTCTTCGTGCAGAAAATATCGAGATGGCTCTTCGTTGCCCATTACGGACCCTCGCATCGAAGATAAAAACGAGTTGTTGCGATGCAGCACCTCGGTCTGGAGACAACCCTTCGGAGACAATCACGAGGAGTCAGAACAGCCAGTGGCGCCAAGTCTGGGGCCTCTCCACACGCACTGCTAATTGGGTGTAGTATTTGGGAAGATTTCGATAGATATACATGCATCGAGGAGCGCTCACCGATGATGATTGCGCAGCTAACCGATACCCACCTACTGTCACTGCGATCGGCACAACACCTGGCACGCAGTCGCGCCGAAGATTTGCGCCGCTGTGTGGCGGATATCAATCGCCTGAATCCCCTGCCTGACGCCGTAATCCACACGGGTGATCTGACCCATGAAGGTGACCCAGAAGCTTATGCGCTCGCACGGGACATAGTGAGTGAGCTCGTGCCGCCTTTTTACCCAATCCCTGGAAACTGTGACAACCGCACAGCGCTGGCCGACACGTTCGGCGATGCGATGCTAATGCCCATGCACGGTGTTTTCGTTCAATACGCCGTCGACGATTTTCCGTTGCGCTTGGTTGGCCTCGACACCCAGGGAATGATCGGTCATGAAGGTGATTACGATGATGAGCGGATGGGCGAGCTTGGAGCGCTGCTCGACACCGAGCCGAAAAAGCCAACGGCGTTATTCATGCATCATGCACCGTCTGCTATGGGAGAGGAGCCTCCCGCGTTTCGAGTGCGCGCTACCGCTGAGCGTTTGGCACGGAAGATTGCGCGCCATTCGCAGGTAATCCGCGTGTTCTGCGGTCATCATCATGCGTCGTCATCCGGTGCGGCTGGTGCGGCCCTGGTCACCACAGCACCTGCCACAGCCATCGATCGGCGCGACGGTCCTTTTCCCGATGTGTTAAACGACAAACCCGTCTACGAAGTCCATGTTTTCGACCGCGAGAGTGGCTTTGTTTCCCCCACCCTTATTGTTGCAGCCTGACGATCCTGCTGGCGATTGCAGTGCCCAGGGGGAGGTGCTTATTTCTTGGTCCGAGCAGCGAGCTGCCTTTAGTCGCTCAACAAATTACAATCTTCTGCATTCCAGCCGATCGAAACTGGATCGGCCTCTTTGAAACCGAAGTTTTGATCAATCCGACTTCCGACACGACTGACGATAGAATCTTTTTCGGCTAGACTCACTTTCAGCTCGGTCACCTCTCCCAGATATACTTTTTCGACAATCCTGCCATCGAATATATTGTCGGCCTGCCACTCCCAGTTCTCGGGGAATACTTGGACAGCTTCTGGTCGAATCGAAATACTTGTGGCTGCGCCGGAGGACAGTTCCCGGTTGTTACGGCTGATCAAAGTAAAACCCGTCTCCGTCTCAATCTGCACAGTGCCACCAAGGGCGCAGCCCGCCACCGGCGCGACCACAGCAGTGACTCGACCACAGAAAACGTTGCAAGCTCCCATAAAATCCGCCGTAAATCGAGTCCGGGGACTTTGAAAAATCTCCTGGGGACTTCCGATTTGTTCGAAATTCCCGTTTCGCATCACCGCGACCTGGTCCGACATGCTCATTGCCTCTTCTTGATCGTGGGTTACGTAGACGAAGGTAATATTGACCTCCTGCTGAATCCGGCGAAGCTCTATTTGCATGGCCTTTCGAAGTTTTCGGTCTAAAGCCCCCAAAGGTTCATCTAAAAGCAATACCTTGGGGCGTAAAATCAGCGCCCTTGCCAGGGCAACACGTTGTTGCTGGCCGCCGCTGAGCTGGGCTGGGCGACGTGCTCCGAAGTCTTCCAGGTGAACCAACTCCAGAGCTTGCGCTACCAGCTCTTTGACCTCTGGCTCCGGTGTCCTTCTGGACTTCAACCGTAAGCCGAAAGCGATATTGTCATTGACAGTCAAATGAGGGAAAAGAGCGTAATTCTGAAAAACGATATTGGAGCTGCGCTCATAGGGCGGACGGTCGTTGACCACTTCTCCACTGATGTAGATTTCGCCGCTGTCGGGTTTTTCCAGGCCCCCGATCAACCTCAATGTGGTGGTCTTCCCGCACCCGCTGGGGCCCAGCAGCGAGAAGAACTCCCCTTCTCCGATAATCAAACTTAAATCGTTCACAGCAATCACGTCACCGTATCGCTTTACGACGTGTGCGAGCTCAACGCTTGCGACTTGTGTCATCACACTCTTCGTCTTTCTAACAGGAGCCCGATTACGACCAGAATCAGGGGTATTACGACGATCAAGGTCCCGAGCGCGTTGATTACCGGAGACACGCCGAGTCGAATCATGGAATACACTCGGATCGGTAGAGTGGAAGAGCCTACACCGCTGACAAAGAAAGTAATCACGAAGTCGTTAAACGACCAGGGGAAGGCCAGTAACGCGGCCGCCAGGATCCCCGGTTTTAACAAGGGCAATGTCACTTTACGCATGGTCGTCCATTCATCGGCACCGAGATCCATGGCAGCGTCTTCCAACGTCCGATCGATGCGTTGCATCCGGGCAATAATCACCAGAGTGGTGAGTGGAATTGTGAAAGAGATATGGGCCAGTAAAATCGTAAGAACACCGAGCTCCAACTTGATAGAAGTGTAAAACAGTAGAAGAGAAATCCCAATGACGAGGTCCGGCATGATCAGCGGAATATAGATAATTCCCTGATATAGCGCTCTACCGAAAAATCTGGACCGGTATAGGGTAAACGCCGTGATCGTTCCAATGGCCGTTGAAATCAGCACGCAAGGAATCGCCACCATGAGACTCACCTTCAAAGCGGCTTGAATATTCTTGTTGTCTAAAACTGCCTGATACCACTTTAGGGTAAATCCTTCCCAACTCACGCCGTATTCGGTGGGTGTCAGGGAAAATACGATCACCACCAATAAAGGCGCATACATGAACACGAACAAAAACATGCAGCCTATGAATAACAGACGAGGTGAAGTCTGATTCATCGCTGTTCCTGGTAGGCCTCTTTACCGCCTCCAATCCGCATGTAGAGGTAGAGGAGAATCAAAGTCATCGTTAACAGCATGAGTGAATATGTGGATCCCAGCGGCCAGTGGCGAAGTCCAATGAATTTCAGCGCGATGAACTTTCCGATCATCATCGCCTTAGCCCCACCCAGCAGCTCTGGAATCAGGAATTCGCCTATAGCCGGGGCAAATACCAACACTGACCCGCTGAGCATACCCCCTTTGGTTAACGGTAAGGTGACCCGAAAAAATCTTTCTCTCGCGGTGGCTCCCAGATCGGAGGCCGCCTCCAAGACCGAGCGGTCCAGTCTCTCGAGAGAGGCATACAAGGGCAGGATCATAAATGGCAGGTAGGTATACACGAGACCGACCAACACGGAAAATTCGTTATGGAGCAGCGGTAAAGGCGCATAAATCAGATGAACCTCGATCAGGAAATTGTTGATCAGGCCGTGATCGGACAACAGGGCGATCCAGGCATATATTCGCACCAGGTAACTGGTCCAAAAAGGCAGAATGACCAGGAACATTAAGAAGTTCTTGCGCTTTCCACCGTAGAAAGCAATCCAGTACGCGATCAGATAACCTGCCAACAGGCAAATGACGACCGCCAGAACCGCCAACTTGACCGACCGGGCGAAGATCTTCAGAAACAGCGGATCCAGAATCAACCGATAGCTATCGAGCGTAAACTCGTGTATCACGGTACCCCAAGGCCCGCGGGTCAGAAAACTGTAATAGACCACGATTCCCATCGGGATCAACGTGAAGACCAGCAACCAGAAAGCCGATGGGCTTAAGGCGGCGCCGATCCTGAACGCCGGGTGGCGTCTGAAAAAGCGGAAAAGGGATTTTCTCAAGGTGTACACATTAAATGTCTTCATACGAGACGGAAGCGCGCCGTCGGCGATTTATCCAGCCGACGCAGCGCATGTCTTGATGGTCAGAACACCCGCACGCTCGATCGTCCGGTAACCGGTCTTAACAAAATCGAACCCGTGGCCAATCGGATTCCGCAGGGTCAGTTGCCGTTCACCGAGCTTTCATAGGCCACCCTGACTCGTACTAGGCTCCTAATAACCGGGTCCAGATGTCATCGTAGATCGGCAATATCTCATCTGGGATAACTGCAAGAAACTCCAATCGCGCGAGTTCCGCCTCTGTAGGATAAATTCCCGGATCTTGAGCGACCTCCGGGGGTACGTATTTCTCAATAGCCGCTTGATTAGGCGTGGCATAACCGCCTTCGTCCGCGTTACCTGCCGCCACGTCCGGTCTAAGCATGTAGTTGATAAACGTCTCTGCCGTGAACTTGTGAGGTGCATCCTTGGCGATCGCCATGTTGTCGAACCAAGCGGTTCCTCCCTCCTTGGGCAGAAGCCACTCAACGTCGGGGTTCTTCCTATGGGCCTTGACCACTTCCCCGTTCCACTCGTGGCCAACAACGATATCCTCTGTAATCAGGGCCTTTGTCTCGTCTGCCCCGGGATAGAAGGCTTTCACGTGAGGTTTTGTTTTCATCAACAAGTCACCGGCTTCCATCAATTCACTCTTCTCATGGCTGTTAACCGAGTACCCGAGATATGCCAGCGCGGTTGCCATGACCTCTTCTCTTTCGTCCGTAAATCCCAACTTCCCGGAGTAGCGTTTCGGGCCGCTTTCAAACATGAGCGCCCAGCTACCCATATTGGGGTCATCTTTGGTGTACTTGGTGTTGTGGGCTAAAGCCGTCATCCCCCAAAGATAGGGCACAGTATATTTGTTGCCCGGATCGACCGAGGTATCGAGAAATCTGGGTATGACGTTTTTCAGATCTGGGATATGTTCATGATTCAAAGGGAGCAGGAGCCCCTGAGCAACATGAATAGGCACAAAATTGTGCGTGGGAAACACGATATCATATCGTGAGCCACCCGCTTGGAGTTTGGCCAGCAATTGTTCGTTTCCCGGGTAGGTGTCATAGATAACTTCTACACCGAACTCCTTTTCGAAATTGGGGATGGTGTCCGGATGAATGTATTCCTCCCAGTTGTAGACGAACAGTTCTCCTCCCTCTTTTTTGATCTTTTCCAGAACATCGGGAGACGGATTTTCCGCTGCAAAGGCATCCCCGTGCAGAGCCAGAATATCCGACAAGAACACAGTGGAAATGCCCAAAGCCGTCCCTCGACGCATGAAATCCCGGCGGGTTATGCGCTCTTGAAATAGTCCTTCAACCCACTTATCCAGCTGTCGTCGGTGCTTTCGATCATAGACTTTCATAGTGGTGGTTCTCCTCACTTTCGTGGTTTCGTGGCATAGTTTCCCACTTTAGAACGTGTGCATCAACACGGGCGCGGGCAGTTCATCTTTGATACTTTCGTGGAGTTTGGGCAGCATATAATACAGTTGATTGGGTCGACGCCAAACATGAAATCTAGACCACTGGCGAACTATTCAAACCGTCAAGACTTTGAACTATAAAATCAAGCACCGTGATCGGCCGCTTTTGGCCGAAAGCGCCAGTAAAAGCACATGTAACACCATCCCACACCCGTGGCAGCAGGTCTCCGCCCCAATATTCACACTTCTAGCGCTGGGCTTGCGGCTCATAGCGGTGCAACACTATGGAACCTATGGTACCTTGAACTAGAACGAAGCCATAAAAAAGATATCTAACTTTTCTGTACACATTATGCGCATGTCGAAACTCTGGGAAACCGGGAACACCAGTCCCCAATTTCAGGCCGTTATCGAGTGGTCCACGCCAGAGACGTTCTGCGCAGAGCTCCGGTAACGCTACGCGGTGAATACGCGCATGGATCTTTTAGCGTGAATCGCGCGCCAGCAGCGATGCTAGCACTCACGGCACTGGTGTTCACTTCTACCTGCGGCGCCGAATCCAACGATGCGCGCTATTTTGCGCTCAAACAGGGTGCAACGTGGACCTACGAGTACCGCTACTGGGTAGAAGGCCGCTTCTCCATGGAACAGGTTGGCAAAACCATTAACTGGATTGAAGGGACTGTTGAGCGGGGTGGGCACCAGTACTACCGCATACGGACGAAGACGACCGGGTTCCAGAATGCGCCAAGTGGCGATACACTGATGCGCATAGCCGAGGATAGCGTGCGTGCCATTGAGCCCGAGAGAGACCCCACCGAGAAGGAGGTTCTCAGCTTGCCACTGCCTGCAATCCCCGGTAGTAAATGGTCAATTACCGAAGGCGCTGAGACTTGGCATTACACGATAGAGTCGATAGAGCCGGTCGAGGTTCCCGCTGGCCGCTTCGAGGACTGTATCGCCATCGTGATCACACTCGAGAGCGATATCTCGAAGTTCGAGATATCCGCACGGAAGGAGCACTGCGCTGGGGTGGGGATGGCGCGCCATCGCACTAAGGCGGTATTTGAACACGGCACGAGTTACGGTGAGTACACCTTGCTCGAGCATAAACCCTGAAGG
>Ga0209567_10001575_pt1 | contig 11562 bp, 12 predicted proteins | sample COG_12_FD_184756 | JGI IMG/M metagenome (GOLD analysis project Ga0209567, IMG submission 184756) | Pelagic marine sediment microbial communities from the LTER site Helgoland, North Sea, for post-phytoplankton bloom and carbon turnover... | ecosystem: Environmental > Aquatic > Marine > Neritic...
GGATCTGGTTCAGGGTCTGGATCCGTTGATCCCGGGCCGAACGACGCGCCACCAGCAGCACCCGCATCTGCTCCATCGGACCGTTCCGCCATTTGGGGTGTCCCGTCGCTTCGCCAGACAACGCGGCACGTGCCGCCGCCACCGCATCCGTCGGGTCCGACTTGCCTCGGCGATGACGCAGCTGACGGTTGGGGCGATCCACCTCCACCACCTCGACCCGGTGGTCGTGGAGGAACCGAGCCAGGCCGGCGCCATACGAACCGGTGCCTTCCACCCCGACCCGGATCACGGTCCCGAATCCCTCGAGCCACGCCAACAGCTCGTGATATCCGGCTTCGGTGGTCTCGAACGACTCAACACCCAACCCGGCACCGAGATGATCCAACGCGGCGACATGGAAATCAACATGGGTATCCACGCCGCCACAAACAACACGGGTATCTACGATGGTCATTGCCATCCCTTTCTCTCGCAAAACGGGCAAAGGGGTGGCACGCACCACCGCAACGGCGGACGTCGATGCGGTCGTAGCTGTCGTTACCAGCTCGACCGACGTCACACCGCCCGAGCGGTGAGTGCCAGGCCCAGGCCCCCGGGAACCGACCGGCGCGTCGTTTCCAAGACAACCGATCCGGTGTCAGCGCGCGGGGAAGGTTCGATTCCCGTCCGCCTCCGCTATCAGGGATGCCCCCTGAAATGGTCAAGCCATCGCTTCGCTCATGATCGGCGGTCGGACCGAACCCCGTCGCCGACTTCCACCCCGACATGGCCGATGAACTCGTCGGGCGGTCCGTCGCCATCCTGAGTGATCCTGGTCTGAATGCGATACCAACCAGGCGCTACGGCAGGAACCGTGACCTGGTACGGGAACGGTACCACCAGGCCGATCGCGGGCACGGTTGTGGTTACCCCCGGTTCACCCGGCAACGTCTCACCCGGTTCGCTCGAGCCGTGCACAAGCAGGTGCGTACTCACCCAGTCGGTACCGTTCCAGCATTGCCACGATGAGCCGTAGCCCGTCATGGCGACGCCGCTCACGATGTTGTCTGGACCGGGAGTCTCGTTGCTGCCGACATACAGGGCGATGGCGTCTCCGGCTGCTGCCGGATTCGTGGAAACCGAGAGAGGGATCTCCGACGCGGAGTGCCGCTGTGCCTCCGGAGCCGATTCGCACCCAAACCCCGAGTCGTCGCTCGAGGAGGTGCATGCGGAAGCGAGGACTGCGGCCAACCCGAAGGCGATGAGTCGTCTCATAGGGGCACGATATCTCGTGGACGTCGTAGTGCCGACGATCCACCGACGTTGGCAATGAGGGTCACCGCAGCCAAGCTTCGCCGTCCGGCAGTCGCAGTTGGGCGGCGTCGTCGGCGAATCGGGTCCAGCACGATCCGACTCGAGAGGGCGTCCGCCTCCGCGAACCACCGTGGATGTGCGTCGGGTGATCGAACCTAGAGTGAGCGCCATGAAGCAGGTCCTGGACGACATCCTCACGGTGGATTGGGGCCAGGTCCAGCTCAGGCAAGCCCTGTCGGGCCTTGTGACCATGCTCGTTGTGGTCGGGTTCCTCGGCTTCATCGATGACGTGGTTCTGGCTGCCCTGATGGCCGCCCTTTTTGTGAGTTCGATCGGCGGCGCTGGGTCGATGTCGGAACGACTGCCCGCGATGGTTTCGTTCACGGTGATCGGGGGCTTGGCCGGAGGTCTCGCCTACTGGTCGACAGGGAACGTCTGGCTCGTAGCGGTGGTGTTGGGCGTGGCCGCCTATTTGGGAACTCTGGCGGCAGCCTTTGGCCCGGTTGCGGCCAAGTCAGGCATGTACCTGTCCATCTGGCCGCTTTTTGCGTTGATGCTCGGCTCGGGGGACACCGAGCCCTGGAGAGTGGTCGTGGCCTTCCTGGCGGGCGGTGCCCTGGCCATCGTGATCACGGCGCTCCGCCTGAGAGTGACCCGGCCGGACGCTGGCAACAGCGAGGAAGAAGCTGAGCAGGGCAAGGCTGTCGCCCGGCCGGTGACATTCGACAACGTGCTGGCGGCGACCACGGAGCCGATCGGTCTCTTTGCCCTGCTCAGAACGGTGGCGATTGTGCTCGCAGTTGTCGTCGGCGCCTGGTGGTTCGATTCGTATCCGCTGTGGGTTGCGATCACGGTGATCGTGATAGTCAAACCGTCTTCGAGCCAGAGCGTCTCCGTGGCAGTGCAGCGCACCTTGGGTACGGCAATCGGCGTTGCCGTAGCTGTGGTGGTCGCTCAGGTGCTGCCCAAGTCCGACACTGCCGTGGCGATCGCGTTCGTGGTGTGCGGGTTCCTGATGATTGCGTTCAACAACGCCAACTACACGCTCTTTGCGACTTTCCTCACCGCAATGCTGGTCTTCGGGCAGAGGTTGGCTCACGCCGATGCATTCGAGGCCGGCTGGGAGAGGCTGCTGGCCACGTTGGTCGGGGCCGTGATTGCTCTTGCGGTGATGGCGGTAGCGATGGCCCGCTGGCCGAGTGGGACCGACAACACCGGGGAAACGGCCTGACTTGCACACCATCGATTTTGGCGATGCGGCACCCGGCGAGGCCGCAGGACAACTGGTTCGTGCCAAGTCTGACGGCCGAACGCCCCAGGAGCCGTCAGTAGAGTCGAGGTTTGACGAAAGGAGCGCCATGCTCGGGTGGGTCGACAATATCGAGACGGTCACAAAGGACAATGGCAACTTCCGGACGGTGATCCACACAGGAGTGCACAGCCAACTCACGGTCATGTCGGTTCCGCCGGGCGGCGAGGTTGGATGGGAGGCCCACTCCCAACTGGATCAATTCCTCAGGCTGGAACAGGGGTTGGCACGAGTCGACTTTGGTGAGTCGGGCGACTCAGCGGACGAGAGCCACGAGATTGCGGACGATTGGGCTGTGATTGTCCCCGCAGGCGTCTGGCACAACGTTGTCAACATCGGAGAGGTAGATCTCAAGCTGTACTCGATCTACTCCCCGCCAGAACACCCCGATGGAACCGTGCATGAGACCAAGGCCGACGCCGACGCCGACGAGCACCATCACTGAGGCCAACGCATTCCCACTTCGACGCGAAGCGGCCGCCCCCGTTGGGGACGGCCGCTCGTCATTTCGGTTGCGAGGTGAGTTCCGTCACTCGCCCTTGGCGTCTTCGCCCGGGATGACCTTCTCAGCGGCGTCGCTGGCCTTGTTGTAGGTACCCTCGACTGAGTCGGGGATCTTGTCGCTGTGCTGCTCGACGAGACCGTCGGTAGAATCCTTGGCCTTGCCGGCAGTGTCTTTCAGGCTGTCGACATCCATGGAGTCCTTGCCCTCGCCCATCATGTCCTTGGCCTTGTCAAAAAGTCCCATGTGTAGCTCCTTTTGGAGGGGATGTGGTCGCTACGAGGCTAGGCACCTGGTCCGACCAATCCAATACCTGGACGGGATCGCTGCGTGGGTCGCCCGGTCGTCAGCTACGGAAGCCGGCTCCGTCGACGTTGGCGGCGTCGCCCCGGCCCCACTTGAGCGCCGTCTTGAGTTTGTCGACGTCGTCCGAACTGACCGGGCGTTTTGTTGCTTTGTCGCTGCTTGCCAGTGTCTTGGCCACTGCGTCGGTGTACTGGTCGTCGAACACGGCGATGACCGCCGACGTGCCCGGCTTGAGGTACTCCTCGAGCACGAGGCCGAGTTCCTTCTCCTTGTGCTTCTTGGTGAGTTCGCCGGCGAGAGCGCCGATCCCGGCGCCGATGGCCGTTGCGATCAGCAGGGGAGGGGCGAACAGGCCGAGGGCGAGGCCCGCACCGGCGCCCACCTTGGTGCCGGTGGCGACACCTCCGAGACCGGACTCATCGACAGAGACCTTGCCATCCACCGCCATCTTCAGAACCGCGGCCCCAGCGATCGTCACGGTTTCGGCCTGTTCGGCGGCTTTCATGTCGGCGTAGTCTGCCTCCGCGGCTTGCGTCGTCGGGTACGACGCCACATACAGGACAAGATTCTCGTCGGCCATGCTGGTCTCCTCTCGAACACTGCGACCCGGTCACGGGAGCGGCCAGGCTACTTGGTCCGCTTTTGCCATGCTCCTGAGCAGAGGCCTCAACGGCGGAGTCGGCTTCTCACCTTCGTCATGGCGTTGAACGAAGCCCTCATGGCGCGGTCAGTCTTCGAACCGGCGGCCGGCAGCATGCCGATCTGCCGCGCGAAGGCGAGACCGTCGTAGTAGATCGTGTTGTGGAGGAGCAGCCCGTCCTCGAACTTCATGACGTCGATCCCCCGCAGCAACACTCTGCTCCCGTTGGGCTCGACACCCTGAAAGGGGCCGCCGCTCAGCGTTCCGGTCAGCCTCCACTCTCCGACCGCCGTGGTCGCATCGATGGGCAGGATCCGCTCAGTGGTGAACTCCAGGTCTGGCACGGCAGTGAACATCTCGGTAAAGAAGGCTGCGACGGCTTCCTTGCCTTCGATGGGTCCGAGAACAACGAAATCCCCGACGATATCGTCATGCCAATACGTGCTCAACGTTTCGAGGTCTCTGGCGTTGATGGCGGCAAACGACTTCCCCATGAGTGTGGCGGCATCGGGCGTTGCATCATTGTCGGCGGCCATGGGTACTCCCTCCCGTTCCCTCAATTATGTCAGGCGGGCAACGAGGCCGTTGCCTCGGAAATGCCGGCCGTCGGAACTCGCCGGGCGTCGCCATCGTTGGATTCGGCGGGGGAGGGGATATCCTGCCGCCTACTCGATGAAAGCCACTCCATGACCGCAACGCCTGCTTTGGGCGATCTCATCCGCGAGAGCAGGCTCGCTCTCGGCTATTCCCTCGGCCAGTTGGCGACGAAGGTAGGCCGTACCGCGGCCACCGTCCGTACCTGGGAGCGCGGTGAAGCCGTGCCCAATGAGGAGAGCCGGGCTGCTCTCGAGTCCGTACTCGATATCGATCCCGGGGAACTCGAGAAGCTGGTTCCTTCGCTGAATTCAAAGGCGGAAGACGCCCAAGACGACTTCTCAGTGGAGCCCGAAGAGGAGCCATCCACCGCCGATGAGGGCGGTGTCGACGGTGCCGACGAAGCCGAGGTTGTCGCTCCCGCCGACACGGACGAAGAGTCCGATGAAGAGGCGGCTGGGCCAGAGGCCGACACGCCGCAGAGACCGGAAGACGACGTAGCGGATGTTGATGATGACGAGGACCCCGAGCAAGACCAGGAAGGAGCTAGAGCCGTCGCCGGGGGTCTTGCCGCAGTTGCCGTGGCAGCCGATGACGTCGAGCCGGTCCATGGCGACGAAGCGCTAGATGAGGGGGAAGCGGCCGGCGAGTCTGAGGACGTCGCCGCCGAACCCGACGCTGCGGAGCCCGACGGGTCCGATGACGCCGACACCGAACTGCCGCTCGTCCCGTTGGTGACCGATGGCCTCCCGCTAGATGACGAAGAGATCGCGTCGGATCAGGCTGATGGCGCCGCCGACGACGACCAATCCCACGACACCCTCGAGGGTATCGCCGCAGTCACTCCGTTCGAGGTCGATCCTGGACTGATCGACGAACCGACGGAGGCTGTGGTGGTCCCCGTCGTCGCGGCGGCCACCGGAGTTGCGACCCAAACTCGCTCGGTCGTCAAGGTCTCCGAGCCGAAGGAACAGCGCTCCCGCAATCCGTTGCGAGCGTTCTTTGATCCGAGCAATCGCTGGCTGTACTGGCTCCGGGCTCTACTGACCATTGTGGTCGCGGTGGTGTTGCTGTTGGTGGCGGTCTGGGCCGCGGGTGAACTATTCGACGCGCTCGGCGAGGTCCTCGATTCGATCGAACCGACCGAAGTTGACGACGGGGAGATCGACGCATTTGGGCGGCTCAGAAGACTGATCTGAGGATCAGTGCCCCGGCGGCGACGGTCGAGATCACCAGGATCGCTATCCGGATGCGGTCGCCCTCGGCATGACGGCGGAGCCGATGCGACGCCAGGAATCCGAGCACCGTGGCGGGGAAGATCATCAGCGCAACCTGGACATCGGTTCCGGAGATCTCGTTGCTCAGAATTCGCCCGATCAGGGTGAGTAGCACCCCAACCGTGAACACGGCGGCCAAGGTCGAACGAATCGTCGGGCCCCTCTCGTCCCGGTACAGCAGCGCGATCGGTGGCCCGCCGATCGAGGCCACCAGGGCCATGATCCCCGAAGCGGTTCCCGCGCCGAACTTGACGACAGGGGTTTGACTCAGCGTCAGGTTCGACGCGATCAGCGCTACGGCCACCAGTACGAGCAATGCGATCAAGACGTCGAGTTGAGTCTCCAAGCCCGAACTCTGGGCTGTCTTGAGCAGAGCGATGCCGATCAGGAGGCCGGGGATCCTTCCCGCGATGATCCACCCCGTGCCCTTGAGGTCGACGTCGTGGCGCTCCCGCCAGAACATCGACACGGTGAGCGGGATGGTCACCAACAGCTGAGGCACCGGTGCGAGCAGTGGGCTGACCGCGCGCAGGATCGGGACTGAGACCACGGCAAATCCAATGCCGATCGTGCCCTGGACGGCGGCGGCGCCAAAGGTGACGACAAGCGCGATGATCAGTTCGGCGGTGGAGATGGGCACGACGAGGCCTGGATGGGGAGCGATTGGATCGACCCGACCATACTCTCAACAGCCAACCAGGCCCGTGAGGCGGCTAACTTCGCGGCGATGAAACGCGCTCTACTCGTCCTCCTCGTTTGTGGCGCTACCTTGGCGGCTTGCGGCGATGACGCAGTCACCACTTCGACGGTCGCCACCGGCGGGCCCACCGGGCCGTTTCCCGCCGACGCTTTTGCGGTCCGCGCCAACGCCGATATCTCCGTCGGCAAGGAACGCCTGCTCGTCGCCATTGCTCAACCCGATGGCACCAGGCTGGGCTCGCCAAACCAACGGGTGATGCTCGAGGTCACAACCTTCGACGAGCCCGGTCCGGTGCAGACCGTCGAGGGCATCTTCACCTGGGTGGTCCCCGGTGGCAGCGGTGTCTATCGCGGCGCCGTCGAGTTCGACCACCCCGGTAGCTGGCAAGTCACCGTGATTCCGGCCGAGGGCGATCCGCTGGAACCGGTGCCGTTTTCGGTGCTCGACCCGGCTTGTCGGGCCGAGGATGCCGCGGCCCAAGGTCTACCACAGTGCGCGGTGCGGGTTGGTGAGGTCGCTCCCCAGTTGGCGACGCCGACCCTCGACGACCTCCCACTCGTCGGACTGACCAGCGACAACGATCCCAACGAGGACCTCTATCGACTGTCGCTCGATGAAGCGCTCAGTAACGGCCGCAGGACCGTCGTCGTCTTTTCGACCCCGGCCTACTGTCAAACGGCGGCGTGTGGACCGTTGCTCGAGGGGGTCAAGTCGATCCTGCCTGAATATCCGGATGTGGACTTTGTCCACATCGAGGTCTACACCGGCCTCATCGATGCCGGATTCCAGCCGGACGCCGACCACATTGCGCCTGCGGTGCTTGCCTACGACCTTGTTTCGGAGCCTTGGGTGTTCGTCATGGATGAGGCCGGCGTCGTCGTTGCGCGCTTCGAAGGTGTCATGAATGCCGACGAGCTTCGTCCCTACCTCTGAATAGGGCCTCTGCCAGGGCAAAATGATTTCGTAACCCCGTTCTGTGTGGTTAAGGTGCCCGCAACCCGACCGCCATCCTTGAGTGGAGACGCCACCCAACGTGAGCACTCGAGCATCGAACGGAGCACGCCGCCCCCGCCCCTGGCGATATATACCCGTTGCGCTGGCGATATTTGCCGTGGGTCTGAGCGCATGCGCCGGGTCCGGCCCGCAGTCTGCCATCGAGCCGCAGAGCCCACAGGCTGAGAGCATCAACAACCTGTGGCTGCTGGTCTACTACATCGCCGTCGTCATTTTCGTGCTGGTAATGGGCGCGTTGCTCTACGCCATCTTTCGTTTCAGGGAACGTCCCGGTGACGACCGCCAGCCGGTTCAGCTCCACGGCAACACCGCGCTCGAGATCACCTGGACCATCATTCCCGCCGTGATCCTGGCCGTGATCGCCGTGCCGACAGTTCGTGGCGTGTTCGATATGCGGGAGGTTCCCACGGGCGACGACGTCGTCAATGTCAGGGTCACCGGCCACCAGTGGTGGTGGGAGTTTGAGTACGTCGACTACACCAATGCCGCCGGCGAAACGCTGGTGACGGCCAACGAGTTGCATCTCCCTGTCGGCAGAGAGGCCAACTTCGTGATGACATCTGCCGACGTCATCCACAGCTTCTGGATACCGCCGCTGATGGGGAAGCGTGATGTTGTTCCGGGCCGCATCACGGACTTGAGCTTCGAGCCATCCAACGTCACGCCGCCCGGCCAGCCCATCTTTGGTCAGTGTGCCGAGTTCTGCGGCCTTTCGCATGCCGACATGAGGATGCGTGTGTTCGTACACAGTGAGGCAGGCTTCGCAGATTGGGTTGCCGCCGAAGCCGCGGCATCTTCGATCCCCACTGAAGGTCCGGCGGCAGCCGGTTGGGAGACGTTCAACACGGTGTGCACGGCCTGTCACCGGGCGACGGTCGCCGCTGAAGGCGGAGTCGAAACGCTCGGCCCCGAGGTCACGATCGTTGCCGATGGTGTGACCTTCGTTTCGTCGCTGGCGCCGAACCTCACCCACTTCGGTGGTCGTACGACCCTTGCGGCAGCCACATACGCGAACACGGTCGAGCACCTCGCCGCGTGGCTGGACGACCCGCCGGCGCTCAAGCCGATGGATCCCGAACGCAACGACATTGCCGCCGGTGAGATCTTCGGTATGCCCGACTTCGGCCTGGACGACGAAGAGATCGCAGGGTTGATCGCCCTCCTGAAAGTCTGGGAGTGACGGAATGAGTAGCGACGTAGCGCGGGGAGGTGAATCGGCATGGCGGTGACGACCGATCGGGACGTCGGCTCGCGGATGCCCGGAGACCGCGGCGTGTGGGCATGGATCACCACCGTCGACCACAAACGGATCGGCATGCTCTACGCCGTCACCGCGCTGGTGTTCTTCCTGGTCGCCGGGGTCGAGGCGCTGCTGATACGCCTCCAGTTGGCCGGACCGAACGGCGAGGTGCTCACCGCCGACGCCTACAATCAGCTCTTCACGATGCACGGCCTGACCATGGTGTTCTTGGTCGTCATGCCCGTGGCTGCCGCCTTCACCAACTACTTCCTGCCGATCATGATCGGCGCCCGCGATGTCGCCTTCCCACGCCTGAACGCCTTCAGCTACTGGCTGTTCTTGTTCTCCGGGCTCATGATCTACAGCTCGTTCTTCGTCGGCGGCGCTCCAGATGGTGCCTGGGTCGGGTATGCCCCGCTGTCCGAGCAACTCCCCGAGGTGGTCCGGATGGACTACTGGGCGATTGGTCTCAACTTGCTCGGCATTTCTTCGATCGCGGCTTCCGCCAACTTCATCGCCACCGTCCTGACGATGCGAACCCGCGGCATGACGATGCTGCGGATGCCGGTTTTTGTGTGGATGTCGCTGGTGGTGGCGTTCCTGCTCATCTTCTCGCTGCCCTCGGTCAGCGTCGGCCTCTTCCAGTTGCTACTCGATCGCAACGCAGGATTCCTCTTCTACGTCTCAGCCGCAGGCGGTGATCCGCTGCTGTGGCAGCACCTGTTCTGGATATTCGGGCACCCCGAGGTCTACGTCCTCATCCTGCCTGCCATGGGCATAGTGTCGGAGATTCTGCCGGTGTTCTCCCGCAAGCCGCTGTTCGGCTACCCGTTCGTAGTGTTCTCAGGCGCCGCCATCGGCTTCATCGGCTTCGGCGTTTGGGCGCACCACATGTTCACCTCGGGCATGGGACCCATCGCCGAGGCCGGATTTGGCATCGCCACGATGATCATCGCGGTCCCCACCGGCGTGAAGATCTTCAACTGGATAGGGACCATGTGGGGTGGTCGACTCCGGTTACAGACACCCATGCTGTTTGCGATCGGGTTCATCGCGATGTTTGTCATCGGTGGGCTCTCCGGGGTCACCCACGCCATCGTTCCGTCCGATACCCAGCAGCACGACAGCTACTACGTCGTTGCCCACTTCCACTACGTGCTCTTTGGCGGCGCGATTTTCGGCTACGTGGCCGGCGTCTACTACTGGTTCCCCAAGTGGACCGGCCGGCTGCTGGACGAGGGCCTCGGCAAGATCCACTTCTGGCTGATGCTGATCGGATTCAACATGACGTTTGCGCCTATGCACATCCTGGGGCTCAACGGCATGCCGCGCCGCACTTACCAGTACGGCTCGGGGCTCGGCTGGGACTTCTGGAACCTGCTCGCCACCCTCGGGGCACTCGTGATCGGCGTTTCGTTCCTGGTGTTCATCTACAACCTGATCGTCTCGAAGCGCAACGGCGCCATCTCCGGACCGGACCCATGGGACGGCCGCACGCTCGAGTGGACTATTCCCTCGCCTCCGCCGGTGTACAACTTCGCTGAGGAACCCACAGTGCATGCGCTCGACGACTTCTGGCATCAGAAATACGCCGAGGATGACGAGGGTCGAATGGTGCCCATTCAGCCGGTCAAGGGCGGGGCGCTGGCGGTGGACAAGGAGACCGGAGGTGACGATGACGGCGAACCCGACATCCACATGCCGACGGCTTCGTTCTACCCGGCATTGTCCTCGTTCGGGATCGTGGTCGCCGGCTTCGGGATGGTCTACCTTCCGTGGGGTTGGATCTCCGTCGGAGTGGGCCTGGCTATCACCTTGTGGGGCCTGTTCGGTTGGTCCCTCGAGCCGGTTACGAAGGAACACTGACGATGTCGACTGCAGACACCACCACGCCGGCTGAGGCGCACGACTCCGGTCACGACATCTATCCCGTCCGCAAGACGGCGATGTGGGTGTTCCTCGGCTCAGAGGCGATCTTCTTTGGTTCGATGATCGCCACGTTCTTGCTCTATCGGAACACCACAGATGGCGGGCCCGGCACTGAGATCTTCAACATCCCGTTCACCTCGGCCAGCTCGTTTGTGCTGCTGATGAGCTCGCTCACCATGGTGCTCGGGCTCAACGCCTACGAGCGCAAGGACATGCGCCAGACCCGAATCTGGCTCGTGGCCACGGCGCTGCTCGGCGCGACGTTCCTCGCCGGCCAGATCTTCGAGTTCACGGAGTTCTACCACGAGGGGCTCACGCCCCAGACCAGTCCGTTTGGATCGGCGTTCTACATGCTGACCGGCTTCCACGGCGCCCACGTCGCCATCGGTGTGCTGCTGCTCACGGCAATGGTGATCCTGTCACGCCAAGGCCGGCTCTATCCCGACCGTGGGCTCAACGTCGAGCTGGTCGGCCTGTACTGGCACTTCGTAGACATCGTCTGGATCGTCATCTTCACCGTCGTCTATCTGATGCAGGTGTGAACGTCATGTCCGCAGATAAGGTCGAAGGCACTCCAAAGCTCTACTGGACCATCGCGCTCGTCCTCGCCGTCGTCACCGCGGTGGAGATTGCCGTTCCCTCCATCGACGCGCTGGACTCGATCACGGTCCCGCTGTTGTTGTTGCTCGGAGCGTTCAAGTTCCTGTGGTCGTGTGGTTCTTCATGCACCTCAAGTGGGACAACCCGAGGTACCGCGG